>FWWL01001219.1_pt1 | contig 63003 bp, 50 predicted proteins | sample 2228331 | NCBI WGS metagenome assembly FWWL01 (sample SAMEA103939775, study PRJEB20133) | metagenome
CCGCGCACCATGCGGTTGGCGATGAGGAAGGGATGAGGCTTGACTTTCTGGAAGGGCGGCGCCAGGGCGTAGAGGCTGCGGCGCAGTTGCAAGATGCGCCCGGCGCGCGTCCAGCGCGAGAGTTGACGGCGCACGTCCTCGGGCGAGACTTCCCCCGCCAGCAGCAGGGAGGTCTCGAAGAGCGGTTCATCCCCCACCAGGCGCAAAAGCTCGGTAAAGTCCATGACGATATTATGCCATAGATGGCAAGTTATTGCAATAAATCTGTCGGAATGTGCACGATATGATGTCGTGCGCGCCAGCATTCACCTGGAACGAGCACAGCCGCCGGAAGCCGTCTGGTATGCCTGGCTGCCACCTATCGCCAGCCCGCCCGACATCCCAATTACCGCCTACACCATCTGGAACGCCTATACCCATCGCTGGCCTGTCGAGCCGGGGATGCACTTCCGCAAAGAAACCCTGGGCTGGACCCTGCCGCGCTTTCCACGCGCCGAGACCGGCGACACCTGGACGCAACTGGTCATGCTGGCGCATGGGATACTCTTCCTGGCGCGCCCCATCGTCGAAGACGTACCTTTGCCCTGGCAAAAACCGCAAAGGCATCTGACCCCGCAACGGGTACGGCAGAGCCTCAAACCCATTTTCGCGCGGATTGGCCCACCTTCCCGCCACCCAAAACCGCGCGGAAAACCCCCAGGCTGGCGCACCGGCCGCCGTAGAACACCCAAAATGCGCCACTCCGTCGTCCGAAAAGGCGCCGGGAACGCTAGGGCTTTTCAAAGTTCTAATCTTTGGGCCTTTCTTACAGTTGCCGTGACTCTCAGTAACATAAAATTGTACCGCCGACCTATGGTCGGCACACTACCAGGCAAAACCTGGCGGTACAAAAAGAGGTGCAACATTAAATCTTTGAAAACCCCTGCGGGAACGCACAAATCGCTTGATTTTCGATTGGTAAGGTGCAATTCATGACCCTGACCCCACGTCAGGGAAAAATCGTTTGTCTAAATCGAGTCTTGAGGGTGGTCACTCCATTTCATCGCCGGGCACGCAGAGTTTTCTGGCTTTTCTCAGCGTCCTGTGTGCTCTCTGCGGTGAACCATTTCGAACCGATCTTTCTCAGTGGTCTCTGCGCTCTCTGCGGTGAACACTGACCTGTTCAGAGCCCCCTTTATTTCGCCACCCCCGGCCGTCCATACTGTTTCACACCGTTTGTGGTAAGATTCTCCCCATGAATCTCACCCTGGCCCTGGCTCAAATTGCTACTCAACTTGGGGATGTGACCGCCAACCTGGAAAAACATCTGCAGTGGATCAAAGAAGCCAAAGCCCAGGGCGCCGATCTGGTGGTCTTCCCGGAACTCTCTTTGACCGGTTACGTGCTGCAAGACCTGGTGCCAATGGTCGTCCATCGGCCTGTGCCGGAGGATACGGTGTTTCGTCCCCTGCTCGAAGCCAGTCGCGACCTCGATCTGGTGGTCGGCTTTGTGGATGAGGACGTCCGTCACCGCTTTTACATCGCTTCCGCCTATCTTTCGGGTGGCAGAGTGCTTCACGTCCATCGCAAGGTCTATCTGCCCACCTATGGCTTGTTCGACGAAGGGCGCTTCTTCGCCTGGGGAGATTCGGTCCGTGCCTTCGACACCCGTTTTGGACGCCTCGGCTTGCTGATCTGCGAAGATTTCTGGCACGTCTCTCCCCCTTACCTGCTCTGGCTGGATGGAGCGGATCTGCTCCTGCTCACCTCCGCCTCCCCTGGCCGTGGCCTGAACTCCAGCGAAAAACTGGAGTCGGCCCGATGGGTGGAACAGGTCATCAGCTCTTATGCCAGTTTATTCACCATCTTCGTCGCCCATACCAATCGCGTCGGCTATGAGGATGGACTGAACTTCTGGGGCGGATCGATGATCGTGGACCCGCGCGGGGATGTGGCCTCCCAGGCGCCCTACCACGACGAAGCGCTACTCGTCTCTTCCCTGGACCTGGGCCTGCTTCAACGCCTCCGGGCGCGGCTGCCCCTCCTACGGGATGAACGCACCAGCCTGGTGCAGCGTGAATTGACGCGCATTTTACAGGGGGAACGGACCTTTCATTAATGATGTGGCTGATCTATGGCGGATATCGATCTGAGCATCAACCCTTCCCTGGCCCGTCGCATTCTGACCGGCTTCATCCGCTCCGAGATCACGCGGGTCGGATTTCAGCGGGCTGTCGTTGGCCTTTCGGGCGGCATTGACTCGGCTCTGGCGTGTGCCCTGGCGGTTGAAGCCCTGGGAGCAGAGAACGTCCTGGCGGTGCGCATGCCCTATCGCGAGTCCAGCCCTGAATCGCTGGAGCATGCCCAACTTCTCATCGATCAACTGGGCATACCGAGCGTCACCATCGAGATCACCGACACGGCCGAATCGCTCCTGCGGAAAGACCCGTCCATGTCACGGGTGCGCAAGGGGAACATCCTGGCGCGCCTGCGGATGATTGTGCTATATGACCAGTCGGAAATCTTTCGTGGCCTGGTGGTGGGCACCAGCAACAAGACCGAGATTCTGCTCGGTTACAGCACATTGTGGGGCGATATGGCCGCCGCCATCCAACCCATTGGCGATCTCTACAAGACCCAGGTGTGCCAACTGGCCCAGGCAATGCACCTGCCCGATCCGATCCTGCGAAAACCCCCTTCCGCAGATCTCTGGCCCGGACAGACGGATGAAGACGAACTCGGCTTTACCTACGCTGAAGTGGACCGCCTGCTCTACCTGCTGGTAGATCAGCGCTATCGGCCCGAAGAATGCGTGGCGGCTGGCTTTGATCGCGCTTTCGTCGAGAAGGTCTTGAATCGCATACGCCGCAACCAATTCAAACGCATGATGCCGATCATCGCCAAAGTGAGCAACCGCACGGTCGGATACGATTTTCTCTACCTGCGCGATTGGGGAACCTGAGCGCATCTACATCTCTGACTCTACTGCAAAAGGTTGTTCTACCACCGAGATCGCAGGGTACGCAGAAAATATTATGTTACGTGAATTCGGGATAAGCGTTACTCGCCGTTTTTTACCGCAGAGATCGCTGAGATCGCAGAGTTCCTTTGTCTTTCTCTCTGCGTTCTCCGCGCGCTCTGGGGTCAGAATTTCTTATCCCGAACTGAGGTTATGTTACTCCGTGCTCTCAGTACACTCTCCGTGCTCTCAATACACTCTGCGGTTCGTTTTTGCCGTGGACTCACATCTGCAAAATCGGGTTTGAACTACTTGCTCCTATGCATATCCCTCCTGCTCTCAAACATCGTCGCTTTGTCCTGCTCTGGCTTGGCCTGCTGATCTCGATCTCGGGCACCCAGATGCAGATCTGGGCGTTGTTCTGGCACATCCGGGCGTTGACTCATCATCCGATCGCTCTGGGGGGGATCGGCCTGGCCCGGATTGCGCCGGTGATTGTCTTCTCGCTGATCGGCGGTGCCCTGGCCGACTCAACCGATCGCCGCCGCATCCTGTTCTGGACTCAATCCAGCGCGGCTCTGCTGGCCCTGATCCTGGGCTTGTTGACCGATTTCCACGAGATCACCCTCTGGCACATTTACCTGATCACTGCTCTGGGAGCGATTGCCGTCGCCTTCGATGGGCCGGCTCGCCAGGCGCTGGTGCCCAACCTGGTTCCTGCAGCCGATCTTCCCAACGCCTTTAGCCTGACCTCGATCGCGTTTCAGACGGGCTCAGTCCTGGGGCCAGCCCTGAGTGGGATCGTGATTGCAACCTGGGGACAGGAAGCCGTTTATTACATCAACGCGGCCTCTTTCCTGGCGGTGATCCTGGCGCTGGTCTTGATTGGCCCGGTGAAACAAACCATCCTGCCGCACCAGCGTGGCGTGAACTGGGCGGCCATTCGCAATGGCCTTCGCTTTACCTGCCAGCAACCGATGATCTTCTCGACCATGATTCTGGATTTCATCGCCACCTTTTTTGCCTCGGCCAACACCCTGATGCCGATCATCGCGCGGGACGTGCTGCACGTAGGGGTGGTGGAATATGGCTGGCTTTCGGCCGCGCAATCGGTGGGAGCGGTGATAGTCGCCTTGATCGTGTCGCAAATTCGTCAATTGCAACGACAGGGGCCGCTCTTTCTGGGATCGGTGCTGGTCTTCGGGCTGGCAACGATTCTCTTTGGCCTGAGTCGCTCGTTTGCCCTGGCCTGGCTGGCTCTAGTGTTGATCGGTGCCGCAGATGGGCTGAGCACAATCATTCGCAATACCATTCGCCAGTTACATACACCTGATTACTTGCGGGGGCGCATGACCAGCGTGAATCAGATTTTCTTCCAGGGAGGGCCGCAATTGGGTGAGATCGAGGCCGGTCTGGTGGCCCAACTGTTTGGCGCACCGTTTGCCGTGATCAGTGGTGGGATCGGTTGCCTGATCGGCCTGGGATGGGTGGTCCGCCGATGGCCGCAATTGCTTTCCTACAACGGCAATGAACCCCTGCTGGAAAAGGCGACGGCTGACTGACGTTTGCTCTACAATTTTCGCGCATTGCGTATAGATAGGGCTTTTGGTGGTTGACGACCCTTCCGAATCGGACTATACTATAACCAAGGTGCATTCGCCATGCGAGCCCTGCCTGTCTCTCGTTTCTCGTCGTGAAAAAGGCACGCCTTGACGCGTGCCTTTTTATTTATCTCAATCTGAAAAAGGAGAGCAACCATGGACTATGGCTTGATCGGCAAACTGGAAAAAGCCAAGCGGTATGCAGAAGACCGCAAGCGGTTCCACTTTGACTCCTTTACGCTGACTTTCCGCGGAGATAACAACGACCACGTTGTCCGGTTTGATCAGGGTGTTTTCTGGTGCGATTGCGAGTTCTTTATCACTCACCGACGGTGCAGCCACACCATGGCGTTAGAAATCTTGCTCAAGGACATGATTGTGGTGAACCAGCCCGGCTAACCCCTTTTCCTGTTCCAGCGTTGGTTTCGCCAGGGAGGAGTCAGATCGCCATCTCCTGGCAGGTGGGAAAACGCAAACCCTGCTCGTCCAATGAGCAGGGTTTTCTCTACCTTCATCATTAGGCGGTCCCGACGGGATTCGAACCCGCGATCTCGGCCTTGACAGGGCCGCATGTTAGGCCGCTACACTACGGGACCTCTCTCAAAAGGCGCGCAGAGTTTACCACAGGCATACAGGCGTGTCAATATTTGCACAAGGGCGAACATCAGGCTCCACTGCGATTTGAGAGCCTCGCAAAGGGCAAACGTGTATCGTTGATCTTTGGCCTCTGGCTAAACTGGTTCGAGGTTCTCCCCCGGCCCAGGGATTACAGGATAAAATAAGACCTGACTCTCCTGCAAAAAGGTTGTTCTACCCTCAGGATCGCAAAGTGCACAAAGACTTAGCCTATGGAAACCTCGGCGCTCCTGGCGTGCTCTGCGCTTCGTTTTTGCAGTAAACTCAAGCCCTCTCAACCCGGCGCTCTTCTTGCGAACGCTTATCCAGATGAGCAAGGCCGGCTGCACGCAACAAACCCTGTGCGCCACCTGCCGCAACTGCACCCCGAACCAGGGCTTGCCCGGTGGCCTTAAGATATGACTTCACTGCAAAAAGGTCATTTCACCGCACAGCGCGCAGAGAACGCGGAGATTTTGGCTTGTTGAGCAAAACGCCGCGTGTGCGGTGCGGATTTTGACCTTTTCGGCTCTGCGCTCTTCGCGTTCTCGGCGGTGAAAGGTTTTTGCAGTAGAGTCCAATATCTTCCCTCTCCTAAACGAATACTGTACGGAATTGCCTATGCCTCGCAATCTCAAAGGAAAAGTGGTGTTGATCACCGGTGCTTCCTCAGGCTTTGGGCGGGATGCCGCCCGTCTATTCGCCCAGGAAGGCTGTCGGCTTGTCCTGACCGCCCGACGCCTTGAGCGTTTACAGGAACTGGCTGCCTGGATTCAATCCCAGGGTGGAGAAGCCCTGGTCATTCCAGTGGATGTGGCCAATCGCGATGAGATTCAGATCATGGTCGAAAGTGTGCTCGATCTGTATGGCCAGATTGATATTTTGTTCAACAATGCCGGCTTTGGTCGCATCCTCTGGCACGATAACATGACCCCCGATCGGGATATTGAGATGCAGATTCGGGTCAACTTGTTGGGGGTTATCCACGTGACCCATGCGGTGCTGCCCGGCATGTTAGAACGGCGCAGTGGACATATCATCAACATGTCCTCCGTAGCCGGCTGGATCGCTCCACCTACCTATACGGTGTATGCGGCCAGTAAGTTTGGGGTGCGCGGCTTTACCGATGCCTTGCGCCGTGAGGTGCAACCCTTCGGAATCGATGTTTCGGGCATTTATCCCGGTCCGGCGGTCACCGAATTTGGATTGCACACCGGCGATCATCCGATGAAAGATTCTCGCCTGGCCCGTTACTTCCCACCGCTTTCGTCGGAGGAAGTGGCCAGGCAGGTGGTTGAGATCGCCAAACGTCCGCGCCGCACTGTGATCCTGCCCTGGTATTACCGCATTGCCCTCTGGGCCGATTGGTATATGCCCTGGTTGGTGGACTGGATCACCATGGCCGTGTTGACTCGCAAACGCAACAAGTATCGCTAGAGATACAGGAGGCCTGCATGCCGTTCGACCCCGATTTTTTGACCAATCTGGTTCTCTTGCTGGCCGGTTTTGGTGGGGCGTTCCTGGTAGCGCTGTGGATCAGCCTGGTGATCTGGACGTACCGGGATATTCGTGCCCGCACCCGCGACCCGCTGATGCATTTGCTCTCTGTGTTCCTGGTCGCTGTGTTGAACCTGCCGGGGATATTGGTGTATCTGATCTTAAGACCACCGCGTACCCTGGAAGAGGAATATCAGCATACTCTCGAAGAAGAAGCCTTGTTGCAATCCCTGGAGGAACAGCCTTTCTGCCCGGGTTGCGAACGGCGGGTGCAAGATGACTGGCAGATCTGTCCGAACTGTCAGACTCGCTTGCGCAAACCCTGCACAGCCTGTGGCCGCCTGCTGGAATTGCCGTGGAATATCTGCCCTTATTGTGCCACACCTGTTCCGGGCGCATACCGGGAGACCATCAGCTTAGACGACGCCTTGCAGGGCTTGTCGCCGATCGACCCACAGAAGGGACCGCAAACCCAAGGAGAAGCCTCTTCGTTTTCTCCGCCGGTATAACCGACCATGCGAATCGACTCCATCACCCTGACTCATCTGCGCATGCCCCTGGTTTCTGCCTTTGAAACCTCCTTTGGGCGCATCACCCATCGCGAGTGCCTGCTGATCACGCTACGCTCAGAAGGACTCGCCGGATATGGTGAGTGTGTGGCCGATCGAGACCCCGGCTATTCCTACGAGACCACCGGTACAGCCTGGCATATTCTCAAGGAGTTCATTGCGCCGCGCCTGTTGGGCCAGGAGGTGAGAGATGCGTTTGATTTTCAGAAGCGGGTGAGCGATATTCGCGGTCATCATCTGGCCAGGGCCGGCGTGGAGATGGCCATTTGGGATTTGATCGGCAAGCGCACTGGCAAGTCATTGCGTCAACTTTTGGGAGGGACGCGCTCACGGGTAGAAGTAGGGGTGTCGGTGGGGCTGCAGGCCTCACCGGAACAACTGGTGCAACGGGTGGCTGAATATGTGGCCCAGGGCTATCGCCGGGTGAAGATCAAGATCAAGCCGGGGCGCGATGTGGCCGATGCCACGGCGGTTCGCAGGGCGTTCCCCAACCTGTTGCTTCAGGTAGACGCTAATTCTGCCTATACCCTGCAGAGTAGTCTTGCCCTCAAGCCTTTGGACGATCTGGGTTTGCTCCTCATTGAGCAACCCCTGCATGAGGATGATCTCTGGGATCATCGGAAATTGCAAGCCATGTTCAAAACGGCATTGTGTCTGGATGAGAGCATTGTATCGCCACGCCATGCCCGCTATGCGATTGAGATGGAAGCCTGCCGAATCATCAACATCAAGCCGGGCCGGCTGGGCGGGTTGAGCCAGGCTGTGGCCGTGCACGATCTGTGTCGTTCGCATGGAATGCCCGTATGGTGTGGTGGAATGCTGGAAACTGGCGTAGGACGGGCCGCGAACCTGGCCCTGGCGTCTTTACCAGGGTTCGTGCTGCCCGGAGATATTTCCGCCTCCGATCGCTACTACCTGCGAGATATCACCTTTGAGCGCTTTAAGTTGAATCCCGATAGCACCATTGACGTGCCAGAGGGCCCCGGCCTGGGGGTGACCGTAGACCCAGACGCTCTGGCAGCATTTACCCTGGCGGAGATGATCTTGCGGGAGTAATCTCGGAGTCTGATGCCGAGCGAACAGGACACACAGACTATCTTTTTCTCCGGTCATCGTTCAGAACGTCGGAGCGGCACGGTGAACACAAAGCGGCTGCCTTTGCCCGGCCCTTCGCTCTCCGCCCAGATGCGTCCACCGTGGGCCTGGACCAGGCGCTGTGCAATGGTCAGGCCCACACCACTTCCCCCGCCTGTGGCGCGCGAGCGTGAGCGATCCACGCGATAAAAGCGGGTGAAGATGAACTCCAGATGTTCTGGCGGAATGCCGATTCCCGTATCGGTGACCGAAATTTCGACCTGATCGTTCACCACCCGAGCTGATAGGGTGATGGTTCCGCCTTCGGGGGTGTATTGAATCGCATTCGATACCAGGTTGGTCAACACCTGGGTCAGGCGGTCTTCGTCGCCGGCCAAACGCGGCAGGGAGGTGGGCATATCCACCTTCAGGGTGAGGCCTTTAGCCTGTGCTGCCGGGCTCAGACGTCGCACAATGACTTTGAACAGAGTGTTCAGGTCTACTTCTCCCCATTCCAGGCGAAAGGTTGGGGCTTCGACCCGGCTGAGTTCTTGTAGATCGTTTACCAGGCGGTTGAGGCGTTCGGTTTCGGCCAGGATTTGGCGATAGGTCTCAGGTTCGGCCGGCAAGACGCCGTCCAGAAGTCCTTCGATCCAGCCCTTGATGGCGGTGAGGGGTGTGCGTAGTTCGTGGCTCACATCGCCGATCAATTGCCGTCGCATGGTTTCCATTTGTTCCAATTGAGAAGCCATGTGGTTGAAACTGGCCGCCAGTTGGCCGAGTTCGTCTTGACCAGAGACGTCTACGCGCTCGTCGTATTTTCCCTGAGCAATGCGTTGACTGGCTACCGTCATTGCCTGGAGTGGCGCAACAATGCGTCGACTCAGCACCAGGCTCACGCCAGCGGCAATTCCTACGGCTACCAGCGCAGCCCAGCCCACCGCTTCATGTACTCCGCGCCGAAAGTCTCGATACTCAAGCAATTCCCTGGCCGCTTCGAGGCGCATGCCCATTCCCATGCGCATAGCCCGATATTGCATGTAACGGGAAAAGGCCGGTCGCGCAGTGATTTGAACGGCAAGTACCAGCATGATCATGCTCAGCACGATCACACCGACAAAGGCCGCAAACAGCCTGATGCCAAGACGTTGATGGAAGTAATTCCGCATTGGTGATCCTTACACGGGTTGATCCTCAAACCGATAGCCCACTCCACGAACTGTAGCAATCAATTGCTCCCCGATCTTGCGCCGGATGTGACCTATATGCACGTCTACCACACGCGTTTCACCGAAGTAACTGCCTCCCCACACCTTTTCCAGGATTTGTGACCGGCTCAGAACACGTCCGTGGTGTTCGACCAGCACTCGCAGAATGTCAAATTCCAGAGCAGTGAGTTCAACGAGTTGTTCTTTCACAAACACCTGACGGGCGCCGGTATCCATTCGCAGGTGACGAAAGGCCAATACTCTGGCGTCGGTTGAGCCGACCTGCAGGGTAGCCAATCGGCGCAGGGCTGCTTTCACGCGCGCCACCAGTTCACGTGGGCTGAAGGGTTTGGTCACGTAATCATCAGCGCCAACGGTCAGCCCGACGATTTTGTCGGTCTCTTCAGTGCGGGCCGTAAGCAGGATGACGTATACATCTGACTCGCGGCGCAGTTGGGTGAGCAGTTCGATCCCATCCATGCCAGGGAGCATCAGGTCAAGGATGATCAGATCGGGCTTAAAGGCTCGTGCTGCCTTCAGGCCACCTGGGCCGTCCATAGCCGTGTAGACCTCGTACCCTTCGGGCTTGAGGTAGGCCTGCACCAGTTTCACAATGCTTGGTTCATCGTCAATGACGAGGATTTTGGCTTTTTGCATGGCTGTAGGAACTCACCTTTTGCGCTTTTGGTCGGTTGGTCGATTAGTTGGTTGGTCTGTTAGTCTGTTAGTCTGTTAGTCGGTTAGTCGGGTGGTCGGTTGGTCGAGTGGTCGGTTGGTTGGGGAGTGCGAGACTCTCTGACCACGAATAAGATACTCCTGAGAAGAAAAGGTGGGAAGAAGGTTATGTAAAGAATTGATAAAGAGGTCTGCAGGGTGAGGCAGTCTCCTGGCAAAGTGTTGAGGAACGCACAGTGCGCCAGTTTTTATCGCAGAGACCGCTGAGAAAAGCCCGAGAAAGAGGAAAACACTCTGCGCTCTCTGCGTTCTCAGCGATGAAATTGAGTGACAACACTTCAGGAGGGAGACCATTCAGCATGGGGTCAGACCGATATGCCTGCGGCAGGTGGAGCGGAAGCAGTGCGTCTGGCGATCAGTTCGTGATACAGTTCTATCACCCGGTCGGCGATGATCTCCCAGCGATAGTGTTGAGCATATTGGTGGGCGTTTTGGCCCAGGCGAGCGCGCAGGTCTGGATCGATCAGCAAACAGGTCAGGGCATTGCACAGCGCGACGTCCTCTCCTTCGGGTATGAGAAAGCCGGTTTCGTTGTTCCGAACCAGAAAGGCCAACCCTCCTACCTGAGAGGCGATCACCGGCGTGCCGCAAGCCATGGCCTCCAGGGCGACCATGCCAAAGGATTCGTAGAACGACGGCATGACCACCACGTCAGCGGCAGAGTAGTAGTAGGGCAGGGTATCTTGCGCGCGTTTGCCCAGGAATACAACCATTTGTCCCATACATAAATCGTCACACAGCCGTTGCAGACGCGCCATTTCAGCGCTCATTTGTTCTGGGGGCAGATCGGGTTCGCCGCCGATGATCACCAGATAGACCGGGCGTCCGATCTCTTGTGTGCGCAGGCAGGACATCGCCCGGATCAGCGTGTCAATGCCTTTGAGAGGTTCTATGCGCCCGACGAACAGGACCATGCGGCGATCGGCTGGCAATCCGACAAATTCACGGGCCTCTTCGCGCGGGATGGGATAGAAGCGACTCACATCTACGCCAGGCGGAATGGTCACCATCTTGCGTAGATCGCCTTTATAGAGCCATAGCAGTTGAGCCTTTTCGGCTTCGGTGGCTACCACAATGCGATCAGCACGAGCCAGGATGCGTTTTTCCCCTTCGATGCGATCCTGGCCCTCCCGTTCCTCCGCAGAGCGGGCGATGCGGTTTTTCATCATGCCCAGGGTGTGGAACATGTGCAGGATGGGCGTGCCCCCCCACAGGTCCGATAGTGAAGCGGCCGCCAGGCCTGACATCCAGTAGTGGCTGTGGATCACGTCGTAGCGGATGTGTTTTTCTTCGGCAAAGCGGCGAATCCCTTCCACAAATTCGGGCAGGTAATTCGCCAGGTCACGCCTGGGAAGTGGGGTCTCCGGCCCGGCCGGTATGTGGACCACGCGATTTCCATAGCCCAGATCGTGTAAGACGTGAGGGACGTGTTCGTCCTGGGAACGGGTGAACACGTCCACATGAATGCCGCGACTGCCCAGGGTGCGAGTGAGATCGCGCACGTAGACGTTCATCCCGCCAGTATCTTTGCCACCCAGGGTGGCCAGCGGGCAGGTGTGGTAGGAGATCATCGCTATGTTCATAGGAGTCAGTGATGGGTTGTTGGGTCGCCCGGCCCGGCCTGCCAAAACTTGCAGGTTTGCCGCTGATCTTGTATAATCCTTGTCACCCCGGAGATGGGTTCTGGTCTGGCGAGATGCCAGCAACGCTCTCAAGCCACCTTAGCTCAGCAGGCAGAGCAGGCGATTCGTAATCGTCAGGTCGTGGGTTCAAATCCCACAGGTGGCTCACTCCAAGCCGGCAGAGACTGTCGGTTTTTTTATTGTACCGCCTTTTTGTGTAGAGACTTCCGACTGTTTGGAAAGTGGTGGCATGTTCTACCATGATTGAGTGGAATATGTTTAGAAGCAGGTGATTCCTGCCAGGAGATAGTGATGGAGCAGCGTCTGGAAGTTCGTTTGGGAGGTCTCTTGCGCCGCCGGGGGTGGACTCTGGCTGTGGCTGAGTCGTGCACCGGCGGGTTGCTGGCCGATCGTATCACCGATGTGCCCGGTTCCTCGGAATACTTTGTAGGTGGTGTGGTGGCGTATGCCAATTCGGTCAAGGAGCGCATCCTGGGCGTTTCGCCACAAACGCTGGACCAATGGGGTGCCGTCAGCCGCCAGGCTGTGTTGGAGATGGCCCGTGGGGCGCAGCGTATTCTGGGGGCTGACCTGGTGCTTTCTGTGAGTGGCATCGCCGGTCCAGGTGGAGGTACCCCGGAGAAGCCAGTTGGCATGGTCTGGATTGGGCTGGTGACTCCGCAGGGCGAGCAGGCCAGGGTATTTTACTGGAAGGGAGATCGGCGCGCCAACAAGGAACAATCGGTGCAGGCTGCTTTGCAGATGGCCGTGGATTATCTCGAAGAAGATCTGGATGACAAGATGGAAAGATAAGAATTCGCCTAGGTTTTGCTGCTGGTGCCGATTGGGGTGTTTTTTTGCTACAATATCCCCAATTCTGTTTCTCAGGCAGCGTTGGCAGCTTCCCTGCAAAGTGTTGGTGAACGCGAAGTGCGCCAGTTTCTACCCCAGCGCAGAGACCGCTGAGAAAAGCCGAAAAAAGATGAAAAAGCTCTGCACTCTCTGTGTTCTCAGCGGTGGAATTGGGTGACAACACTCAAGAGGGAGATGATCCAGGCGTTCTTGAAGCGGTGATTTCGTGGCCTCGCAACAAACGCCTTGAAGTTCGTAACTCGATTTGTCCAGCTGGCTTTCCCTGGATTGGCTGATGTTCTTTTCTCGAAATGGACAATCAGGCCCGCAGAGCATTTCTGCATATTGCAATCCATTTTTTCTTCACGAGGTATGGCGATGTCGTTTCTTACGATATTCCTCTTCTTCCTGGGTTTGGGGGTGCTCACCCTGGGAGCAGAATGGATGGTGCGTGGCGCCTCTCATCTGGCGGCACGGCTGGGAGTTTCTCCTCTTGTCATCGGGCTGACGGTGGTGGCCTTTGGCACCAGCGCGCCTGAAATGGCGGTATCGGTTCAGGCGGCCCTGGCGGGAACGGCCGATATTACCATTGGCAATGTCATCGGCAGCAACATTTTCAACATCCTGTTTATCCTGGGGCTTTCGGCCATGGTCGCGCCGCTGATTGTCCGCCAGCAGTTGCTCTACCTGGACGTGCCGATCATGATTGCTGTATCGTTCCTGGTCTATGGAATGGCTATAGATGGATGGATTGTCCGCTGGGAGGCCGCCTTGTTGTTTGCGGGCATCTTCATCTATACTGCCTTCCTGATCGTGCAAAGCCGCAAAGAGAAAGACCCAATCGTTCAAGAGGAATATTCTCGGGAATTTACATTTCAAGAGAGGGGCTGGAAGCCCTGGCTGATCAACCTCAGCCTGCTGATTGCAGGGCTATTCCTTCTGGTGTATGGTTCCAACTTGCTGGTTGAGAATGCCGTCGCGATTGCTCGCTGGTTGGGAGTGAGCGAACTCATCATTGGTTTGACGATTGTAGCGGGTGGCACGTCTTTGCCTGAAGTGGCCACCTCAGTGGTTGCTGCGCTCAAAGGGGAACGCGATATTTCTGTGGGCAATGCGATTGGTAGCAACATCTTCAATCTGCTGGCCGTGTTGGGATTGGGTGGTCTGGCTGCGCCGCAGGGCCTGTTGGTGGCGCAATCTGTCCTGGGATTTGACCTGCCGGTGATGATCGCCGTCGCTTTGCTCGCTTTGCCTGTCTTGTTTACGGATCACAAAATTTCCCGCTGGGAAGGTGCTCTTTTTTTCGGGTACTATCTGACTTATACTGCCTATCTGATCTTGAATGCAACCCATCACGACGCCTTGCCGATGTTTAACCAGGTGATGTTGCAAGGGATCATTCCCATAACGCTGATCACCCTTTCCCTGGATATAGCGATTGAGTTCGGGGTGAGACGCCATAGTAAGAGAGGGTGAGATGGTTGTCCCTCCAGGCATCCTTGTTGTGCCTTTTATCCTCTTGCCTGTGGCCATTCCACTGGCTCTGTGGCTGAGGCAAAAACACGTTCCTCCTGCGCGTCTGGGCTGGCTGCTGGCGATGTTCCCACTGGCCTCGTTCGTCTTACTGGCTTATGTCACTCTGAACATGCAGAACCAGCCTGTAAGGGTAACCATCCCCTGGGCAGCAGCGTTCGATCTGTACTTCTCGTTCTATTTAGATGGTCTTTCAGCGCTCTTTGCGTTGCTGATCAGCGGTATCGGCACCTTAATCGTGGTCTACGCTGGAAGCTACCTGAGCCATGATCCGAATGTCGGCCGTTTCTATGCCTGGCTGTTTCTGTTCATGATCGCCATGCTGGGGGTTGCCCTGGCCGACAACCTGATCTTTCTGTTCGTTTTCTGGGAACTCACCAGCCTGAGTTCTTTTATGCTGATCGGCTACGATCATGATGAGGTGTCCTCGCGCGCCGCTGCTTTGCAGGCTCTGCTGGTCACTGGTGGTGGTGGGTTGGCCATGCTGGCCGGCATCGTCCTGCTGGGGCAGCTCGGTGGTGAGTTTGCCATTTCATCTCTCCTGGTGAAGGGATCAACTTTGCAGAGTCATCCTCTGTTTCTGCCTGCGTTGATCCTGATCCTGGTAGGGGCGTTCACCAAATCTGCTCAGTTCCCCTTTCATTTCTGGTTGCCCAATGCTATGGCTGCACCGACCCCGGTGAGCGCCTATCTCCACTCCGCGACGATGGTCAAGGCCGGCGTCTACTTGCTGGCTCGCCTGAATCCTGTCCTGGGTGGCCATGAGGTCTGGTTCTATGCAGTGGGTGGCGTTGGCGCCCTCACCATGCTGGTAGCCAGTGCCCTGACCTGTTTGCAGACCGATCTCAAGCGCTTGCTGGCCTATTCCACGGTAGCCGCTCTCGGCACCCTGACCCTGCTCCTGGGGATTGGCACCTCCCTGGCGATCAAAGCCGCAGCAACCCTTCTACTGGCTCATGCGTTATATAAAGGCGCTCTCTTCCTGGTCGCCGGAGCAGTGGACCATGAAACCGGCACCCGCCAGGTGCCCCAGTTAGGTGGTTTGTTCCGGGCCATGCCAATCACAGCAACCGCCGCTGGGCTGGCAGCTCTCTCCATGGCTGGTTTGCCTCCCCTGTTCGGCTTCATTGCGAAAGAACTGGTCTATGAGAGCGGCCTGGAGGCCGGCTGGTTCTGGATGGCGATCGTGCTCTTCATGGGCCTCTCCACAGTCTTTGTGGCGGCCATGACAGGCGTTGCCCCGTTCTGGGGCCGGCCTGGAGAGACTCTGCGCCGTTCCCCCCACGAGGCTCCGCCTGGCATGTGGTCAGGCCCCCTGCTGCTGGCGAGCGTTGGTCTGGTGATTGGCTTCTTCCCCGGTGGAGTGGCCAGGTGGATCGTCAGTCCGGCAGCTTCAAGCATCTCTGGTCAGATGATCCAGGTCAAACTGGCGTGGTGGCATGGACTCACCCCGGCTTTTCTGCTCAGCCTGGGCACACTGCTCATCGGCCTGATCCTGTTCATCTATCGCACTCCCCTGCGCCTGACCATCCAGCGTCTCTCCTGGCCGTGGGGCCCGGCCTATGTCTACGAGCGATCGTTGGAGGCCCTGAACTTTGTGGCTCGTTTCCAGACCCACCTGTTGCAAAGTGGCCTCCTGCGCCGTTACCTGTTGACGGTTGTGCTCAGCGTGGTGATCATCGTACCCTGGGTTTTGTTGCGTTCAGGCTCCCTGGTGTGGATCCCTGCCGCCACTTCCGATGTGCGCTTCTACGAAATCGCTCTAGCGGCTCTGATCCTGGCAGGTACCCTGGTGGCGATTCTTTCTCCTTCCCGGCTGGGGGCGATCGTGGCTCTGGGAGTGGTTGGCACCGGGGTTGCCCTGATCTACCTGATGTTTGGTGCTCCTGACCTGGCCATCACCCAATTCGCGATTGAAGCGCTTACAGTCATTCTTTTCGTCCTGGCCTTTTACCATCTGCCGCGCTTCAAAAATCTCTCCTCTCCTTCCTCGCGTCTGCGAGATGTCATCGTTGCTCTACTCACTGGTAGTCTGATGACAATACTGGTACTGGCGGCCGTGGAGATCGAAATCTCCTCTCCGATCTCGCACTTTTTTGCTGAAAATGCCCTGATCAAAGCCTATGGACGCAACGTGGTAAACGTCATCCTGGTAGACTTCCGTAGTTTCGACACCCTGGGTGAAATCACTGTCCTGGGGATTGCCGGCCTGGGAGTCTATGCGCTGCTCAAATTCCGCACAGGCAAAATCACCAGGAAAAAGGGAACGGAAACCTCGCACCCGCCTCATCAGCCGATCGCTCCCACCCGGAGCGATACGGCCGCCCCGGCGTCTTCCACGGCGGTTCTCCCCCCGAACGAGGCGCATAGGGAGGCCTCGAAAGGAGGCCCGCCATGAAGATCGACTCCCTGATCCTGCGTACTGCAGTTCGTTACCTTTTCTCGTTGTTGTTGATCTTTGCGGTGTTCGTTTTCCTGCGTGGTCACAACGATCCGGGTGGCGGCTTTATTGCTGGCTTGGTAGCGGCCGCTGCCTATGCCCTGTATTCGATTGCCTACGGCGTGGACATGGCCCGGAGTGTGCTCGGCGTGGAGACCCGTCTGCTCATCGGCATTGGCCTGGCACTGGCCCTGGTGGCTGGACTGATTGGCCTGCTCAATGGACTGCCCCTGCTGACTGGTCTGTGGATTGACCTGCCGCTGCCATCGCCGTTCCACAAAGTCGGTACCCCTCTGCTCTTCGATCTGGGCGTGTTTTTGACCGTTCTTGGGGTGACCCTGACGATCACTTTTGCGCTGGAGGAGGTGGAATAATGGAGATCGTCCTGGCTATCGTCATTGGGGGATTGTATGCCGCCGGGGTATACATGCTACTACGGCGCAGCCTGGTAAAGTTGTTGATCGGCTTATCCTTTATCAGTCATGCCGCTAACCTGCTGATCTTCACGGTGGCTCGTCTCACTCGGGCGGCATCTCCCATCATCTCCCCTGGCGAACAGGTTCTGGGGTCTCCCTATGCCGATCCACTGCCTCAGGCATTGATCCTGACGGCTATCGTCATCAGTTTTGGCGTTACTGCCTTTGCGCTGGCTCTGGCCTACCGCACGTATTATGTGGTTGGTTCAGATGATGTGGATCAAATGAAAGGGACAGAAGAATGAGCGTTCTGGTTGTGCTGCCGATAGTGATTCCAGTGCTGACCGGCATTGCGGCCTTGCTGGCCTATCGCTTGCCGACCCTTCAGCGTCACCTGAACCTGATCGGCTCAGTCGCCTTGTTGGGGGCGGCTCTGGCCCTGCTGATAGGCGTGGCCCGTCATGGCATTCAGGTGGTTCAGGTCGGAGGCTGGCCAGCCCCCTTTGGCATTACGCTGGTAGCCGACTTGCTCAGCGCTATTATGGTTGTGCTCTCTGGCATTATCGCTCTGGCGGTCTCGATCTTCTCGTTGGCCACGATAGAGGTCTCTTATGAGCGCTTTGGATACCATCAACTGTACCACTTCCTGTTGATGGGAGTGAGCGGCGCTTTTCTGACAGGAGACCTGTTTAACCTATACGTATGGTTTGAAGTCCTGCTGATGTCGTCGTTTGTCCTACTGGCTTTGGGAGGGGAGCGTGCCCAGATGGAAGGGGCCATTAAATACGTGACTCTCAATCTGGTGGCCTCTGCCATCTTCCTGACCGCCCTGGGACTGCTCTATGGCATTGCGGGCACCCTCAACATGGCCGATCTGGGGCGCATCATGGCTCAAGATATACCCCCGCGTGTCAGTGGCCTGGTGACGGCCCTGGCGGTGCTCTTCATGGTGGCTTTTGGGATCAAGGCCGCTATATTCCCCCTCTTCTTCTGGTTGCCTGACTCGTACCATACCCCGCCGGTGGCGATCTCAGCCCTGTTCTCGGGCCTGTTGACCAAGGTGGGTGTCTATGCCCTCGTGCGAGTCTTCACGCTGATTTTCGTCCACGATACGCAATTCACCCACACCCTGTTGCTCTTTCTGGCCGGCCTGACGATGATCACCGGCGTATTAGGCGCTGTGGCCCAGTATGACATGCGTCGTCTGCTCTCGTTTCACATCATCAGTCAAATCGGATACTTATTGATGGGACTGGGACTATTCAGTGCTGCTGGTCTGGCTTCTACCCTCTTCTTCACCGTTCACGTTTCAATTGCTAAAGTCGCCCTGTTCCTGGTGAGTGGTGCACTGTACCAGCGGTATGGCACCTGCGATCTGAAGAAATTGGGTGGCGCCTATCGCCACATGCCTGGACTGGCGGTGCTCTTCCTGCTGGCGGCCCTGGCTCTGGCTGGCCTGCCGCCGCTTTCGGGATTTTTTGCCAAACTGGGCCTGGTGCGGGCTGGCCTGGAGCAGGGACATTATCTGATCGTGGCTATCGCTCTGGGAGTCAGCCTGTTGACCCTGTTCTCGATGATGAAAATCTGGAACGAGGCCTTCTGGAAAGGTCAGCCCAATTGCGACCCAGCCCTTCCTCCCCCGCTCGGTCACGGGTCTCGCTGGAACCTCCTGCTGGTTTCGGTGGCGTTTCTGTCTTTTTTGACCGTGGCCATGGGCCTGGGCGCGTCTCCGCTCTTTGACCTGGCCTTGCGGGCTGGCGAACAGTTGCTGAACCCTGACCTGTATTTCCATGTAGTGCTGAAAGGTGTGCCATGAAGTACTTCTTGCTGAATATTTTCCTGGCCCTGATCTGGGCCATCCTGGAGGGTGAGATCAGCCCATCTAACCTGATCCTCGGTTTTATGTTGGGCTACCTGATCATCTTCATCTCTCGCCGCGCCCTGCGTTCCGAGCGCTACCTTCGCCTGGCGGGACGGGTGGCCCGGCTGGCCCTGTACTTCCTGTGGCAATTGGTGGTGGCCAACCTGCGGTTAGCCTATACGGTGCTTGCCCTCCGACTGAACATTCAACCGCGTATTCTGGCTATTCCGCTTGATGTAAGCGGTGATGTGCCAATTACCTCTTTGGCTAACCTGATTTCGCTCACTCCGGGTAGCATCAGCCTGGATGTCTCATCTGACCAACGGGTGCTCTACGTTCATACAGTATATGCTCCTGATGAGCAGAAAGCGATACGCGAAGTCAAAGACGGCCTGGAGCGGCGGCTACTCTCGCTGCTGATCTCAGACAAAAAGGAGAGATGACGATGTTAATGAATCTGGCATTTTTGCTCCTGGTAGCTGCGTTTGCCTTGGCGTTTGCTCGCATGGCACACAATCCCCACCGGAACTTTCATCTGGCTATCCTGGATCGGGTGGTGGCCCTTGATCTGATGTCCACGCTTTCGATTGGGCTAATCACGCTCTTTGCTGTAGCGTTCAACCAGCCCCTGGTCCTGGATGCGGCTATGGTTCTGGCCCTGCTGTCTTTTTTGAGCACTGTGGCCTTTGCTCGTTATCTGGAGAAGGGAAAGCGATGAATTCTCTGGCAGAACTCTTTCTGGTCATTGGTGCCTTTTTCATGTTTGTAGCCGCCGTAGGGATTTGCCGCATGCCCGATTTCTACATGCGCCTGCATTCCAACACCAAATCGGCGACGTTTGGCGTATTCTTCCTGCTGCTGGGTGCCATCATCCATTTTGGAAACTTGATAGTGGTCACCCGTGCCGTAGCGATCATTCTCTTCCTGTTTGTCACTGCGCCCGTCGCAGGACACATGCTGGGCCGGGCGGCCTATATCGTAGGGGCTCCGCTCTGGCCTGGCACGCTGAGCGATGCTTTGAAAGGAATGTACGATCCCAAGACCCATGAACTGGCTGAAACTTTGCTTACGCCCCCTGTCTTGACATCGGCTGATCCTTCCACGTCTTCCTCGAACCTGGAATTGACTTCGCTATAAACAATCAGCCCGATGCGAGGAGATCGCCAGCATCGGGCTGAAAGGGGGGTGGATGGTGACCTCTCATAATTTTTCCACACCCATGTTGCTCAATTCGTCGGAATTGAATTGAGAGAGAAACCAATCGCCTCCAACGAACGCGAGCACGGCCAGGCCAATCAGGACGACGAGAGCCAACATAGGAACCTCCTTTCTTTGACTGGTTTAACGATCTCCGAGCCAAAAAGATGCATCCCCATTAAGTACTGTTATGGATTTGCTAGGAGATTGTAAGGTGAGTCGGATCGCTCTGATACATCGGGGCATCTTCTCACGGCAACCGATTTGGGTGTTTCAAATCTGTTGGGGATATAAGCGTTACGACTGTTTCAACAAAGATTGTCCTGAACGCCTGTAGGACGGGTCTCTGACCTGTCCTGGGCGGACTGAAGTCTACCCAACCTGCCTGGGTTCGCAAACGTCTCGTCCGCCGTTCGTGACAAAAAACAGACCCTTTGCAGAGTATGGGTTTCTGATGGCTCTGGCAGGTCTGAAAAAAGCACGAAGGGCGCAAGAGCGCCCTTCTCTAGTTTGCCGTTTGGGAGCAGGACAGGTTAAGCCTGTCTTGCAAGAGAATAGTTGGCCATCAGGCCAGAGTGCCGATCAAATACAGAGCCGGGTAGAAGAAAATCCACACCACATCCACGAAGTGCCAGTACACGGCTGCGGCTTCCACACCCCAGTGGCGTTCAGCCGAAAAGACCCCACGCAGCGCATTCCGAAACACCAGCAACAGGAACAGGACGCCCGTCAGGACGTGGAAGGCATGCATACCCGTCATCATATAAAACACTGCCCCAAACTTGTTCTGGTTGATGATCACGCCCTCTTCATGAGCCAGACGCCATTCCAGACCTACGACCCCGACCAGGAACAGCGTGCCCAGAGCGATGGTCAACAGGGTGTTGCGCAGAAACGCTTTGCGATCCCCGTGAGCCATGCAGGTCTCGGCACGGTTCATGAAGAACGATGACAGAAGCAACACCGAGGTGACTGCCAGACCGAGAGTTTGGTTCAGGTGGGGACGAGTCATCCCCCACAGGTTGAAGCGGGTGATCAGCAAGGCCGCGAACACAAACGCATCCGAGATCAGGAACAACCACAATCCCAGGCGATTGGTGTTGGCGCGATAGTCATATCCTTCCCGATCCAGATGAGAGTCGTCCTGCCCCAGTTTGTAGATGTGCATGTAGTAGTACACGACCAGGCCAGCTTTGAACAGGGCAATCGCAGCAAGCAGGATCAGGTTGGGAACAAAGGCGGCCACGCCAAATTCCAGGGCCGTCAGGACCGCCAGGTAGACGAAGATGATCACTCCCTGTTGCAGGGCAGAAGCTTTATCGGTGGAATGGGCCATAACACATCCTCAAGTTTGCGAGAATTCAACATACCTGGAGCCTGGGAGACCGTAATCATACGGTTCACCCACCACAACCACAGGGGTCGAATAGTTGTGCGCCGGAACCGGCGAAGGAATCTGCCACTCCGGTGAACGGGAAGCCCATATGTTTTCCCGAACCACTTCAGTGGAACGCAGGGATCGGATCAGGTTTACGAAGAAGATCAACACCGAGAGAGCGATCAGGAAGGCTGCGATAGTCATCACGATGTGCTCGGTCTGGATGCCCAGGGCCGGGTCGTAGTCAAAAATACGCCGACGCATGCCGAGCAACCCGGCGCGCATCATGAACAGAGACATCACCATGAACGAGGGGAACATCAGCCAGAAGTGCCAGCGCCCCAGTCGCTCGTCCAGGCGACGTCCGGTTGCCTTCGGAAACCAGTAGTACAGGGCGGCAAAGAAGGGGAAGACGAACCCGCCGAAGAAGGTATCGTGGAAGTGCCCAACGATCCAATACGTATCGTGCAGATGGAGATCGGTGGAGATGATCGCGTTTGGAGGTCCGGAGAGACCACCCAGCAGGAAGATCACAATCGCTCCCAGAACGAACAGGAAAGCGGTGGGCATTGGCGAAGGGATCTTTCCCTGCCAGATTGTCGCTACCCAGGAGAAGAACTTCACCCCGGTGGGGACAGCTACCAGCAGGGTGGTGACCATGAAAGGCACCCGCAGGTACTCGTTCATCCCCGAGGTAAACATATGGTGAGCCCAGACCAGGAAGCCTACCAGAGCGATCCCCAGCGAAGACATGGCGATCCAGCGATAGCCGAAGAGCGGTTTACGCACAAAGACCGGCAGGAGTTCTGAGACAATCCCCAGACCGGGCAGGATGAAGATATACACCGCCGGATGAGAGTAGAACCAGAACAGGTGCTGGAACAGGATCGGGTTGCCTCCCTTATTCGGGTCAAAGAACCCCATGCCGAACAGACGCTGGAACATAACCATCTGGAAGGACAGACCGATTAACTGGGTCGCTGTCAGGGAGATCAGAGAGGTTGCCAGAGCCGCCCAGACGAAAATCGGCATGCGGAATGGCGACATCCCCTTTGCCCGCAGGCGGACGACAGTTGCAATGATATTCAGGCCACCTAAAATGGAAGACCAGCCAGCCACGAACACACCCAGGAAGAACATCTGCTGACCGATCTTGGCCGGGTTAGCCGAAAGCGGTGGGTATCCAGTCCAACCAGTTTCAATGCCGCCCAGGGGAATAGCCATCAAAAGCCAGATGGCCGCCGGAACATTCACCCAGTAGGAAAAAGCATTCAGACGAGGGAAGGCCATGTCGTGGGCGCCGATCAGTAATGGCACCAGGTAGTTCATCATGCCGCCAATGCCGAGCAGGATCGCCACGATCATGATCATCCCATGCAGCGACATCAGGGTGTTGTAGCCGTTGGGGGTCAGGAATTGCTGGCCTTCAAAGCTCAGTTCCATTCGGAAGATCAGGGCAAAAATACCGCCAACCACGAAGACCAGCAATCCGGTGACGGCATACTGAATCCCGATCACCTTGTGATCCAGGGAGGGACCCAGATATTTCAACCATCCAGGCGGATCGTCATGGTGCTCGGGCCAGGGTTCGCCGCGCCAGACTCGAAACCAGCCGTCCATGACCCCGTGCTTCGCCAGGAAAGCCAGGGTGCCGAGCACGCCACCAAACACCCAGGCGTGTTCAGTGACCAGATAGGGTCCAGAAGCCGGCAGTCCTATCGCCAGTCGGATGCCTACAACGACGGCTATCCCGACGATCAGTCCAATAACCAGCCATACCAGACCGCGAACCAGAGGGATCTGATAGATTGTCTTCATAGAACGCTCCTCTCCATCACCGAATCGTCTTGAGGTAGGCGATGATACTGTCCAGTTCTTCGTCGCTAAATTGATACGCTGGCATGACAGGGTTGAAGCCTGCGACAATCTTAGCGTTTGGGTTCAGGATTGACTCCTTTATGTATTCCTCGTCCACCAGCACAGTCGTTCCGTCAGTCAATTCGGCCTTTGAGCCAAACAATCCCTTCCAGGTGGGACCTACGATAATCTGCCCAGTCAGGCTGTGACATCCCAGACAACCATTGGCTTTAGCCAGAAGTTCTCCCTTCTTCTCCGGAGTTATAGCCTTGAGGGCAGCCTGTTGCTCGGCCACCCAGGCATCGAAGGCAGCTCGCTCCAGAGCCACAACGGGACTTAACATCGCATAGTGAGCCGAACCGCACAGTTCAGCACAGCGGACGAAGTAATCCCCTGCCCGGCTGGCGGTGATCCGCAATTCGGTAATCCGCCCTGGCACCACATCTTGCTTGACCCGGAACTCAGGCACCCAGAAGGAGTGGATGACATCCTGAGAGGTCATCCTGAGCAGAACCTGCTGGCCAACCGGGAGGTATAACTTTTCCGAAACAATTCCTCCCAGGTCAGGGTATTCATAACTCCAGGCAAACTGGCGAGCGGTGACGTTGATCACAATGGCCCTTGGGTCTACTCGTCGAGTCTCTCCCAGCGTCCAGGCGCCCATATATGCGAACACCAGCACAGTGATGAGAGGGAGAACCGTCCAGGTGATTTCCAGTTGCGTGTGCCCCTCAATGTGGACAGCGTCGCTGGTGTCGCCGGGCTTTCGGCGAAACACAATCAGGCTGTATACCAGGGGCACCACAATCAACGCAAACAGGAAGGAAATGACCATGATCTGGAGATTCCAGATCCAATCAATTGGGATGGCCTGGAAACTGGCCTGCTCTGGCATATGAATGAAAGTGCTTATACCAAAGTAGGCCAGAACGGTGGCGAAGATCACCAGCAATCCTACGGTGACGTAATGGCGCATAGGCATTTCTCCTGATAGGAAATTCAGCAACCGGTTTGCTCAGAACAACATGGCAACGTGTTTTCGTGATGGTGACGATAAATGTTTTTTGGTCAATCCTCTACCCCTGCTTTTCCTGCTCCCACCCTGAGAGACCTGTAAAAAGGCTGACCTGTAAAGATAAACGCGCCCGCCGCTGGCTGTAGGGTTAAACCTGAACCGTTTTTGAAGATGCCTGAATTATCAACGACAATTGCTCTTTCAGCCCGTCAGCGAATTTGCGTGTATCTTACTCTTGTATATCTGATTTGTCAATATTCGCTTTTCACTTCTTAATGGTTTTCTCAACGTCTGAGGTTGGAGGCTGTTCCGCTTGCTGATAGGGGTAACCCTTGAAAAGCCCGCAAAAATTAAGAGCAACCCTACCTGTTTTAGCCGCATTATGTTATATATAATGCATGGCGGGGATGCTTTGCAGTGGTTCACTCTCTTTTGGATGCAGAAACGATGGGCATGGCGGGCATCAGCCAGGGTTTAACCTGGCTTCTGTTCGGATTCAATGTTGTTCCATCAGAATCGACATGCTGACGACAGACAATATTGTCTGGGGCGTTCATTTACCTCATTGCCTGCTGCATTGTATGAGTCCACCTTTGAAAGCGAAGGGAGCAGGATGGTTTTGTGAGGAGGAGGCATTTTCTGAAGAGACGATCAGCCTGACCCTGATTCAGAGGCCGCTCCGTTGAACCGAAACGCCTGGTTACCTGATCTCAATGGGAAGTTGCCGGGACATTCGGTTCTTTTGTGAGCCAATGCTTCTCAATCTCATTGGGAAAGCACCTGATCGGCAAGAGAGCGAGGCATCTCTTGTGCCAGAGAAGCAATTCCTCAGCCGGGCTGAATGCTGGTTCTTCAGAAAAGCCCTGAATCGCTTTCGGCTTCGATGGACTGACGGACCCATTGCTTGTTATAAGAAGAGGAGGAAACTGGTATGAACGCGCATCGGCCTGCATTGATTGCAGGGATATGCCTGGTGCTTTTGGCGTTTGCGCTGGCGGCCTGCGAAGCGGCTGCTATGCCAACTCTTACACCGGTACCCACCCCGCTCCCCCCTACGGCTACATCCTTCCCCACCGTGGAGGAGCCTGTAACATTTGAAGAGCAATATGGCGCCGCAACCTATGCAGTTGACCTGATCGGAGCCTGGGTAGAAGCAGGAGCACCCGAAACGGAGCCCTTTAACTACACGGGAATAGATGGCAAGACATATCAGGCTACCTTTGCCGAGGACATCTTGCCGCTGTTCACTCAACCGAACGTCTGGTTTGAGGGGTCGGCTCCCTGCGTGAGTTGTCACTTTGCGGCCAGTGAGAATTCCTATCACCAGATGGGCCTGGCGAATTATCAGGATATTCTGACCGGCGCGGATTCGCTTGATAGCCCGCCCGGGGTCTCAATTCTGGGTCAGGCAAAGCCAGGGGAAGGCCCATTCGACTGGCAGCACTCCAAACTACGGTCTCGCCTGCGCAATAACCGTATGCCACCAGGCTGGCCGTTCGATGTGACCGAGACTAACCGGGACGGCCCCTGTGTGGAAGTTTCGGAAGCAGGGGTGACGGTCAAAACAGGCGAGTACGGCTGTGAGTTGAATGCAGTAGGGTTGATAGGAGCCTGGGTGGAAGCCGGTGCACCGAACGGAGAGTTTGAGTATGGCGGTGTCACCCTGACCTTTGAGCGGGATGTGTTGCCGTTCTTCACGAAGAATGGCATCTGGTTTGAGGGGTCGCAGGCCTGTTCGGGGTGTCACTTTGGGGCGAACGAGAACTCGGCGCACGAGATGGACCTGAGCAATTACGAGGGGATCATCGCAGGAGCGGATCGAATTTCCTCGCCGCCAGGAGTATCTATCCTGGGACAGGCTGTACCCGGCGAAGGACCCTTCGACTGGAAGAACTCCATTCTGCGAGAACGCCTGCGCAACAACCGCATGCCTCCGGGCTGGACTTTTGACATCACCGAAGGCAATCGCAACGGCCCGCTGGTGCTTCATGGCAAGCGTATCGAAGAAAAACCCCCGGCGCCACAATTTGGCACAGGCGAATGTCAGGTATATGCCGTGAACCTGATCGGAGCCTGGGTAGAAGCAGGGGCGCCCGATGGTGCTTTCGATTTTGTCGCTGAAGATGGCACCAACTGCGTGGGCACCTTTGCGGAAGACATTCTTCCGCTGTTCACTCAGCCGAATGCCTGGTTTGAGGGGTCGGCTCCCTGCGTGAGTTGTCACTTTGCGGCCAGTGAGAATTCCTATCACCAGATGGGCCTGGCGAATTATCAGGATATTCTGACCGGCGCGGATTCGCTTGATAGCCCGCCCGGGGTCTCAATTCTGGGTCAGGCAAAGCCAGGGGAAGGCCCATTCGACTGGCAGCACTCCAAACTACGGTCTCGCCTGCGCAATAACCGTATGCCACCAGGCTGGCCGTTCGATGTGACCGAGACTAACCGGGACGGCCCCTGTGTGGAAGTTTCGGAAGCAGGGGTGACGGTCAAAACAGGCGAGTACGGCTGTGAGTTGAATGCAGTAGGGTTGATAGGAGCCTGGGTGGAAGCCGGTGCACCGAACGGAGAGTTTGAGTATGGCGGTGTCACCCTGACCTTTGAGCGGGATGTGTTGCCGTTCTTCACGAAGAATGGCATCTGGTTTGAGGGGTCGCAGGCCTGTTCGGGGTGTCACTTTGGGGCGAACGAGAACTCGGCGCACGAGATGGACCTGAGCAATTACGAGGGGATCATCGCAGGAGCGGATCGAATTTCCTCGCCGCCAGGAGTATCTATCCTGGGACAGGCTGTACCCGGCGAAGGACCCTTCGACTGGAAGAACTCCATTCTGCGAGAACGCCTGCGCAACAACCGCATGCCTCCGGGCTGGACTTTTGACATCACCGAAGGCAATCGCAACGGCCCGCTGGTGCTGGCCGGGAAAAAGAAATGAAGCGCCCGGTGGGTCAGTGATCCTGAACCGGAGGCAGGTGCAGGTTTTCGAGATCGGGATGGCCTTGTTTGGCTCAAGGCAATTCCTCTACTAATCAGAGAAAGGGAAAGACGATGGCGTCCTTCCCTTTCTTGTTTTGGTCAGGGGCATTTGTTCTGAGCAGTGATGGTAGAGAGGCGTGAAAGGCAGGGAAGGAAGGGTGTTGTCCTATCGGTAGCCATACACGTTCCCTTCCGTGTCAGCCACGATCAGCCAGCCATGAGCGATGGCTGGAGCTACCCGAACCTGGGAAGCCGCTGTTTTTGCCTGCCAGAGCAATTCGCCGCTGGCGGCGTCGAGAGCAAAGAAATCACCCTGTTGCGTGATAAAGTAGAGAGTTCCGTTGAGCAGGATGGGCGCTTCGATGAGGTAATTGAACGTACCCTCTGGAATGTCGAAAATCCAGCGAAATTGGCCGGTATCTACTTCGGCAGCAAAGACTTTAGTGTTGGCAGAGCTAAAGTAGACGGTATTGCCTGCACCAAGAAAGGATGGCGTCCAGTTGCCTGTATCCAGTCGCCAGCGCAGTTGACCGGTGTGGGCGTCAATGCCATTCATGAAGTCCTGGTATCCTACAAACACAACGGTGTTACGAGTAGCATAGATACGTTTGGGTAGACCATCTTCGGATTCATATGTCCACTTCACGGAAGCATCAGAGCGGTGCAGGGCATAGATGCGGTTGTGACCACCTTCGTCAACAGGTTGTGGATCGTAGAAATCACCACCGACGTAGAGCATATCTTCATATATCGCCGGGGTTTGCAGGATGTAGTTGTTGCTTTCAAAAGCCCAGATCAGGTTGCCGGTTTCAGCCTCCAGGGCAAATAGCCTGGCCCGACCGTGAACATCTGCGTTCAGCCCCGGACCGACGAATGTGGTCGGAGCATAGACGATCCCGTCACTGACCAGTGGAACAGTATGCACATTGGCTCCCAGGTCTTTGTGCCATAGCGGACGACCAGTGGAGACCTCTAACGCCACCAGAGAAGCATTGCGTAAACCGATAAACAATCGCTTCCCATCGCTGGCATAGGCGCGTTCCCAGATCTCTTCGGGCGGAGAGAATGTCCATTTGGGCTGGCCCGTTTTGAGGTCCAGGGCAAGGAGCCGTTCCGGGGAGGGGCAGATGATTACCAGATTGCCGACAATGAGCGGGGACTGGATGATCATCCCTCCTGTGGAAAATGTCCATTCCAGGGAGAGATCGCTATCTGGGCCAATCTGTGTGGTCGTACAACTCACCAGAAGCAGGACAAGGTAGAAGAGAAAGCAACGTTTCATAAGTCAAACCTTTTGTAGAATGGATGCTTTCCAGGTGTAAGTAGAGGGAATTCCGGAAGCAGAGTTTATGCCAACCGAAGGTTTCGCTGGGAGTAGCGTAAAACCCTATTTGGGTAAATGACTGGGTGTTTTTACCATAGTTCTGTCTGATAGGCAGTAAATTTTGTATGTGTTTAGTCAGGGCTTGTTATTACTGCGGGTTGAGCAGACTATTGCAGATGACACAGAGTGCGTAGATTATCTTTCTGTGAGGAACCATATCTGATTCATCCCACGCATGAGGTGACATACGTTTTCACCAATGCGAATTTGTCATCATGACTTATCCATGGATGGTTCAATCGTAGGCAAATCTCTGCAAGGAAGTTAGGGGCGTCAGGACGGCAGTTCAACTGCCGTGCTTAACCCAGGCACCCGATCGCCTTGACCCAGGCAACTTCCATCTTGACTCAGGCAATTGCCGACCTGATGACTGTGGGCAACTGCTATTTTGATGCAGGCTTTCAGATGACAGGACAGTAGTTCAAATGTTGTCATGGCATTGTAAGATTTTTACAAGTTTGAGACTTGCGCCATTACCAGGTGTACACTCCTGATTTGTGGACTTGTGGGTAATCACCAGTGCGTTGGATTGCACAGATGGTATGGGATGTGGAGAAAGAGTAGGACAAAGCCAGTGAGTTGGTATGCAAATCCTTGACACAGATGGCGTTTTGACGTATATTTGGAACGGTTATATTCATCAGATTAATTGAAAAAATCGTATGATAAACGATCGCACTGACAACGGTCTCTCTGAGTTTTTGCGCTATCTGGCCAATCATCCAGGTGAGGACCAATCCTTGCCGCCACTTACCGCCCTGAGCCAGGAGTTGGGTCTCTCTGTGTCTTCCCTGCGTGAGCAGTTGGAAGTGGCTCGGGCGCTGGGATTGGTAGAGGTCAAACCGCGCACTGGCATTCGGCGGCGACGCTTTTCTTTTTTCCCGACCATCCGTCAAAGTCTGCGCTATGCCATGGCTCTGGATCGAAATTTCTTCCTGGCTTTTGCCGATCTGCGCCGACATATCGAAGCGGCCTACTGGCACGAGGCTGTGCGCTTGCTCCAGGAAGAGGATCATGCCCGTTTGCGAGGGTTGGTCAGGCAAGCCTGGGAGAAATTGCGCGGCGATCCCATCGAGATTCCCCATCCTGAACATCGTGAATTGCACCTGACGATCTTTCGACGGTTGAATAACCCCTTTGTAGAAGGGTTGCTGTATGCCTATTGGGATGCGTATGAGATCTTCGGTTTGAGTGTCTTTACCGATTACGCCTATCTCACCGAAGTGTGGACCTATCACCAGAAGATGGTGGATGCCATCTGCGCCGGAGATTATGAAGCAGGCTATCAAGCGTTGATCGAGCATTCTGATCTCATTAAGCATGCCATTTCATCCAGACAACCAGAAACCGAATCTCTCTCATCTGAGGAGTGATATGAATCCGAGCATTGTCAATGATTTTTCTATCATGGTCGGAACCGTGAACGGCTCGGGCTCGTCCACGGCGAATACAACCATTCTGCGGGCCATCTTCAAGATGGGTATCCCGGTCAGTGGGAAGAATCTCTTCCCGTCTAACATTCAGGGTCAACCAACCTGGTACACGATTCGGGTCAACAAAGATGGCTTTCTGGCCCGAGATGATCGGCCTCACATTGTAATCGCCATGAATCCAGCGTCCTTTCTGCGCGACTTGGCCGATGTGGCGCCAGGGGGAGCGTTTTTCTATGCCGACGACATCAAGTTGCCGATCGAGCGTGACGATGTGGTCGCCTATCCAATGGCGATCAAAGCGATCATGCGCGAGCAGAAGGATGTGCCGTCGCACCTGCGCGATCTGGTGGGCAATATGGTGTATGTGGGCATTCTAGCCCAGATGATCGGGATTGATCTGGAGAAAATCCACGCGGCCCTGGCGTTTCACTTTAAGAACCGCGAAAAACCTACCATGATGAACTTTAATGCGGTGAAAGCCGGCGCCGAATGGGCCAAAGCCAATCTGAGCAAGCGCGATCCGTTCGTTCTGGAACCGATGAACAAGACCGAGGGCATGATCATGACCGATGGCAACACAGCGGCGGCTCTCGGTGCCATTTATGGTGGGGTGCAGTTTGCTGCCTGGTATCCGATCACGCCCGCTTCGTCGCTGGCAGAAGCCCTGAATGATTATCTGCCTCTATTGCGCAAACGCCAGGATGGAAAGCGCACTTATGCCGTGGTTCAGGCAGAAGACGAACTGGCAGCACTAGGGATGGCCATCGGGGCCGGCTGGGCTGGTCTGCGTGCGATGACTTCTACTTCTGGCCCGGGTCTTTCTCTCATGACCGAGTTTGCAGGCCTGGCATATTACACAGAGACGCCTGTGGTGATCTGGGATGTCCAGCGGATTGGCCCGTCCACAGGTCTGCCTACCCGTACCGCTCAGGGGGATCTGGCTTTTGTGGCCCATATCGGGCATGGGGACAAACAATCTGTGATCTTGCTGCCGGCTAATGTTTCGGAATGCTTTGAGTTTGGCTGGCAGGCGTTTGACCTGGCAGAGCGATTGCAGACCCCAGTCTTCGTGTTGAGTGATCTCGATCTGGGGATGAATCAGTGGATGAGCAAGCCTTTTGTGTATCCTGATCGCCCCATGGATCGGGGCAAGGTGCTGCGCGAAGAGGACCTGGAGAAACTGGATGGTAACTGGGGACGCTATCTGGATGTGGACGATGATGGTATTCCCTGGCGGACTATTCCTGGGACCATGCACCCCAAGGCGGCTTATTTCACTCGCGGATCGGGCCATGACGAGTATGCGCGCTACAGTGAAGACCCCAAAGTATACTGGCGCTTGATGCAACGGCTGAAGAAGAAGTATGAAACTGCCAGAAAATATGTGCCGAAGCCGATCGTAGATGAGATCGAAGGGGCCGAGGCGGGGCTGATCTTCTATGGTTCGACTGAACCGGCTGTGGAAGAGGCCCGTGCCCGCCTGGCCGCCACTGGCCTGAAGTTAAGCGTGTTGCGCATCCGTGCGTTGCCTTTTACGGATGAAGTGAAGTCCTTTATCGAGAAACACAATCTGGTGATCGTGATTGAGATGAATCGGGACGGTCAGATGTATCAGTTGCTGTGTGCAGCCTATCCCGCCCTGGCGCCGAAACTACGCTCAGTCGCCTACGTGGATGGTCTGCCCGCCTCTGCCCGCTGGGTGCAGGAAGGCATTCTACAACATCTCTCGCAGACTGCCCCCCAATCGGTTCATGCATCATAAGGAGTCCTGCTATGGTTCAGACGCTTCCTCTTGCTGGAGCCCCCCAACAGGTCAATGCGATTGGCCTGACGCGCAAAGATTATCAGGGTAGCCCGACCACGCTATGTCAGGGTTGTGGGCATAATTCGATCGCTAACCAGATCATTACCGCCTGCTATGAGATGAGTATCCCGCCCGAAAAGATCGTCAAGTTCAGCGGAATCGGTTGTTCGAGCAAATCGCCCAACTACTTTTTGAATCGCTCGTTTGGCTTCAATGGCCTGCATGGCCGTATGCCATCGCTGGCTACGGGCGCGCTGTTTGCGGATACCAGTCTGTATGGGATTGGTGTCTCAGGCGATGGGGATACGGCCAGTATTGGTATGGGCCAGTTCAAGCACGTCGTCCGCCGTAACGTAGACATGGTGTATATTGTGGAAAACAACGGCGTCTATGGTCTGACCAAAGGCCAGTTCTCGGCGACGGCAGAAGTCGGTCTGGAATTGAAGAAGCAGGGCGTCAACGTCTACATGCCGGTGGATATTTGTATGGAGGCTATCGCTGCCAATGCCACTTTCGTAGCCCGTGGCTTCGCTGGCGATCCCAAACAACTCAGGGAATTGCTCAAGGCAGCTATTGCTCATCGTGGCATTGCAGTGCTTGACATCATTAGTCCCTGTGTCACTTTCAATAACCAGGAAAATGCCTATCACTCCTACACCTGGGGTAAGGATCACGAAGCGCCATTACATGAACTCTCGTTCATCCCGGCCCGTGACGAGATCATGATTGAAGACCTGGAACCCGGTTCCACCCTGGAAGTGGAATTGCACGACGGTTCCGTCATCGTGCTCAAGAAACTGGAGCGAGATTACAATCCCACTCATCGCTGGGAAGCGCTCAAAATGCTGGAGGAGGCCCAGCGTAACAACTGGCTGGTCACCGGGCTGATCTACGTGGAGACCGGCCGACCTACCTTCACCGATACGTTCAATCTGGTGGATACGCCACTCAATCGCCTGACTGAAGCCGACTTGCGCCCGGGGCCGGAGACCATCGAGATGATCAACCGTATGATGTTCTAGCACTACAACTTGCCCGGTATTCTCCTATACAGGCACAGAGACGGGGAGTTTTTCTTCTCCCTGTCTCTTTTTGTTAGTCTCTCTCGTGAGTGTTGTCACTCCATTTCACTGCCGGGCAGGCAGAGTTTTTCAGTTTTTCTGGTTTTTCTCAGCGACCTCTGCGCTCTTTGCGGTAAACATGGATCGACTGTGCGTTCGCCAAAACTCTTTGCAGAGGGACTGTCCTCTATCTTTCCCCAACATGGCTTGTGAGCGTGCCCTCAAGGAATGAGTGCGATTGTTCCATCTGTCTGCCAACGATTCTGTAAACCAATTCTGTGCTAAGGGCATGCCAGAACCCGCAGGTGGACTGAGTATAATTTGCCCATGCCGAAACATCTTTTCCCTGGTCTCCTGGCCGGTCTGACTGCGGCCTCAATTTGGGGGGGAATGTATGTGGTCAGCAAAGCGGTTCTGGAGGTGATCCCGCCTTTTTCGTTGTTATCTAGTCGCTTGATCCTGGGTGCGCTTAGCCTGGCTCTGGTGATGTTGCTACGTCCCCGATCCACGCTCACCCGCCGGCAGGCCTGGCAGATGTTCCTGGTGGGGTTCGTTGGCTATGGCATCTCTCTGGGCTTTCAGTTTGTGGGCACCAAACTGTCCACCGCTTCTAATGGTGCACTGGTGACTTCGGCCACGCCGGCCTTCGTGGCGTTGTTTGCGCCGCTCGTGCTGGGCGAACGGATCACCGGGCGTCAGATCCTGGCCCTGGCTGTTGCTACTCTGGGTGTGGTGGCTGTCATCGATCCCCGCACGGCCGAACTTTCTCCGCGCCTGTTTGGGGGCAATCTTTTGCTTCTGGCTGCTGCGCTCACCTGGGCGCTCTACTCTGTGCTGGTGCGCAAGGTCTCTCAGACCAGCGATCTGGTGATCGCCAGCGCCATCATGTTCACCGGAGGCTTACCGACCAGTCTTCTTTTTGGAGCCTGGGAGGTCGCTACCCAGGGATGGGGCGAGATCACCCTGGGGGTGGTCGGAGGGATTCTTTTTCTGGGGATCATCTCCACAGCCGTCGCTATGTTCCTGTGGAATTATGCCTTTGCGACCCTGCCGGCTGCGATGGCTTCGCTCACCTTTTTTGCTCAGCCAGTGGTGGGCACCATCCTCGGGGCGTTGTTCCTGGGAGAGGTGATCACCCCCCTTTTCCTGGTCGGTGGCCTGCTGATCGGGATCGGGTTGGGGATCGCCAGTTGGAGCACCTAGACCTACGGAAACTGGGGAAAGACATCCTTTTCAGGAGAGAAAACCATGAAACGCTGGATTCGCCTGGTATTTTTTTTAATCGTTTTGTTTTCCTTCCTTGCTCCACCTGATGTGCCGGCTCAGGCAACCACAGCCTACACCATCACCATTCAGGTTGATCAAAAACTCCTTAACATCAGCCCATTGATGTTGGGTTCCAATCTGCCTGCCTGGTTGGGTCAAAGTCGCCTGGAAGATCCGCTCTTTCGCGCTCGGGCTCGCAACTCGGGTATCAAATATATCCGAATCCCTGGAGGCAGTTGGAGCGATATCTATGGCTGGCTTTCCTGCGAGCAACGCACCTATCAGGTGGGCAACGCTCATCCATGTGGCATAGATGGCTGGGATATGAGCAGCTGGATCGCTCGACCGACAGATTTTATTAACTTCCTGAAGGCCACGAACATCAAAGGGATCTTTGTGATCAACGTTAACGTCAGCGCTCAGGAGGCGGCTGCGGCAGTGGCCTTCTTCAATGGCGATCCTTCCGACACACGCCCGATCGGGATCGATCGCTCTGGCCAGGATTGGAAAACGGTCGGCTATTGGGCACAATTACGCGCCAATCACGGTAATCCGGCTCCCTTTTACATCAAGTACTGGGAAATTGGCAATGAAGTCTATGGCGCCAAGCCGAGTCGGGCTGGCAGTGAGTGCGCTTCATGGGGATGGGAAGATGCCTGGACATGTGATGGCTACAAGTATATCCACGGCGATGCCAGTCATGATGGCTATCTAACCATTCGAGCAGCGATGAAAGCCGTAGACCCCACCATTCTGGTAGGAGCGGTCGGCGCAGAAGACCTGGCCGTATATAACAATTGGGGGCAGAAAGTGCTTCAGGAAGGTGGGGCCGCAATGGACTACTTTGTGATCCATCCCTATCCCTATTGGGAACTTCCCCCAAACACGCCGCAGGGGTGGGCTCAAATTTTGGGCAAACCCCGACAACATCTGCGGGATATTCGTGCGCTCCTGCGCCAGGGATTCCTGGATTACGCCGGGGGACGTAACATCCCGATTGCGATCACAGAATTTAATTTGGCTGCCTCTCACGACATGGATTTCGATCGGAAAATGAACACAGCCGGGAACCTACTCTTCATGGCTGAGAGCATTGGCCAGGCCATTCGGCATGGATATTTCATGTTTGACCAGTGGGACCTGGCCAACGGTTGTTCCTGGAGCACGGGTGCCTGTTATGATTTGCTGGTGGCTGATGACAACTACAGACGTTCTCCCCAGTACTATGCTTTTCCGCTTTGGGCCCGCTTTGGGAGTGTCATGTTAAAGACCAGCAGCAACGCTCCCTGGTCGGTATTAAGCGTCTATGGCGGACGTCGATCCAGCAAAGAATTTACCCTGCTGGTGATCAACAAGACCGGCCAATCCCGCCAGGCAGTGATTGGCCTTTCCCGTGGACGTATCACCAGGGCCCAGGCCGATGTAGTGCGCGCTGCCTCTCTCATGACCACCAGCGTCACCTACAACAACCAGAGCAATCCTCCCAACAATCTCGCCAGCGTGCCATCTCTTCCCGTGCAGGTTCTAAATGGCAAAGCCCGCTACACTTTCCCGGCCTATTCGGTTACCTTGCTGCGGTTGAAAATCCCCTAAGCGCGCTGCCCTATTGTGTGCAGCAAGGCCATGTTCGGTGGCCGTAACGCTCCGACCGGGAATCCGCAGACCAATACCACCTGCTGACCCGGTCGGACCATATTCTCTTTCAGAATCGCTGTCTCCACGTGATGCAGCATTTCTTCCACGGTGCTGGCAAAGGGCACCAGACGCGGCATCACTCCCCATAAGAACGCCAATCGGCGGTAGGTATCTTCCTGAGGGGTGAAGGCCAGAATGGGGACGTGTGGGTGAGTCTTAGAGATCAACTGCGCAGTTCGCCCCTGCATGGTAAATACGGCGATGGCGGCCACGTCGCGGTCACGGGCGATTTCGTAGGCGGCCCGCGCCATCGTAGCCGCGTCGCTATCGCCCAATCCCTCGAACGACCGTGCCTGCCCCCATTCCACGTAATGCGTCTCGGCCTCACTCACAATCCGCGACATCATCGTGATCGCTTCCACGGGATACTTCCCCGAAGCAGTTTCGGCAGAGAGCATCACCGCATCGGTGCCATCGAAAATGGCATTGGCCACATCAGAGGCCTCGGCGCGCGTCGGTAGGGGATTGGTGATCATCGATTCCAGCATCTGAGTGGCCGTGATCACCAGTTTCGCATGGGCGTTCGTCTGGCGGATGATTTTCTTTTGCAAGACCGGCACCTTTTCGGGCGGCATTTCCACGCCCAAATCGCCGCGAGCGATCATCACCCCATCCACCACTTCCAGCAGGCGATCCAGATCATCCAGGATTTCCGGTTTTTCGATCTTGGCGATCACCAGGGGAGCACGTTTTAGACCATTGTTGTAGCCCATTCGCTTTATGGCAGTGCGCACCTTGAGCACGTCTTCTACCGAACGGACGAAGGAAACGGCCACGGCATCCACCCCATGAGCCAATCCGAACGCCAGATCGGCTTCATCCTTCTCGGTGAACGCAGCGATTCGCAGACGGACCCCGGGCAGGTTGATCCCCTTATGCGAGGAAAGCGGCCCCCCGACTTCCACGCGCGCCGTTACTGTGCGCATACCGGTCGACTCGGCGCGCAAGCGCAGACGTCCGTCATCCAATAACAGCACATCCCCCGGCTGGACGGCTTCGAACATCTCCTCAAAACACACCGGGATCGGCAACCTGGCACTCTCTGGTTGCGCATGACCTTCGGCATACAGGGTCACTTCCTCTCCTGGCTTGAGAATCAGTATTTGGGGGAGCTCGCCAACCCGCACTTTGGGACCCTGCAAATCCTGTAAAATGGCCACCGGCTGACCCAACTCAGCGGAAAGACGCCGCAGCGTGGCAATGCAGGCGGCATGTTCCTCGTGAGTGCCGTGAGAAAAATTCAATCGGGCCACGTTCATGCCGGCCTGGATCAGGCGACGCAGCACTTCCTCGCTCTGACTGGCCGGCCCAAGCGTGGCAATAATCTTGGCTTTTCGCATCGTTTGCATGGTCACACTCCTTATGGCAGGATAACACACATTCGGCCTATCCGATGCGTGTGGAAAACAAATGCGCGTTCAAAACGGAGATGTATCTGCTGCGCTGTGGCAAAAAGGTTATTCGGCCGAGCTGTCTTCTTCTCCAGGGTAGCTGCTACCTGTGGCGCGAGTCTCCGACTTGCGGCCATCCGCAAATCATGTTTGGGGTGGCACAAATTACCGTCATTTCGTGCAAATTTCAAAGGGTTTTTGGAAGTTGTCCCAAATATAGGGGCGTGTGATGAGAGCCATGCCATATATGACGGTCTGATTCCGTTGGCGCTTCTAATGCGTGTAGCCGTTTGTCTTGCTCTGTAAGAAGAACTTCCTCATATGGCGGTATTCATAAATAACCTCAGTTCGGGATAAGAAATTCTGACCGCAGAGCACGCGGAGAACGCAGAGAGAAAGACAAAGGAACTCTGCGATCTCAGCGATCTCTGCGGTAAAAAACGGCGAGTAACGCTTATCCCGAATTCACGTTAAATAAGACCCCCCTATTGGGGTTAAGAAATTTCCGGAAGAGCCTCTAACTATAAGCGAACCGAGAGAATATGTTGGGACAACACAAATTTTATGTCAGGACGGCAGTTCAACTGCCGTCCCAACGCCATTGGCTCCCAACGCCATTGTCTCAACTTTATCGGGCCATCTGTCAGGAAGTGGTTGCGGGGCAAGGCCTCTGACTTGCGGGATGGGGCAAACGATTGGGCAAATTTCTAGCTGGCTCTGCTTGTGGGGAATCGACAGGTCTCTGACTTGCGGCCATCGGCAAATCGGAGACTCACCCCACAGCGCGCAAGACAAGTCTTTGGCGTGTACCCGCACAGGATCAGCGGCTGTCAGAGATGACCCATAGCAGGTAGTTACTCTCCAGGTCAAACATGTGGCAGCGGTGATACCGACACCGCATGCCAACCTGCCTGCTGGCCGCTGTAAGGCGAGTCAGGTCAGTTACAGATAATGCAATTCCCTGGCTTGGCGGGTAAGTTCATCACGGAAATCTGGATGGGCAATGCGGATCAATTCCTGGGCGCGTTGACGAATAGTCTTGCCATACAGCGAGGCCACCCCATATTCCGTGACCACGTAGCGCACGTGATTGCGCGTGGTCACGACCCCGGCGCCCGGCTTGAGCATGGCCACGATCTTGCTCAGGCGTGTTCCATCTCGCAGCGTCACTGTGCTGGGCAGGGCAATGATCGGCACGCCCTCCTTCGCCCGCGAGGCACCGTAGATAAAGTCCAGCTGGCCGCCCACTCCGCTATACAATTTGGGGCCGATGCTATCTGCACATACCTGACCGGTCAGGTCCACTTCAATGGCCGAGTTGATCGCCACCATACGTTCGTTCTGGGCAATGACAAAGGGGTCGTTGACGTATTCTGTGCGGTGCAATTCGATCATCGGGTTATCATCAACCCATTCATACAGGCGTTTACTTCCCATCAAAAACCCGGCCACGATCTTGCCCGGATGCAGGGTCTTGCGGGCGTTGGTCAACACGCCGGCGTTTACCAGGTCAATCACGCCATCAGAAAACAGTTCTGTGTGGATACCGAGATCGCGCTTGTGATATAGATATTTCAACACCGCGTCCGGGATGGCGCCGATGCCCAACTGCATGGTAGCGCCATCGGGGATCAGGTCGGCGATATGGCTGGCGATCTTCTCTACAATCTCAGGGTCGCCCTCTTCGGCCATGCGCAGTTCCGGAATGGGGTAGTTGACGGGCACGATGTGATGAATCCGGCTAATGTGGATGAACGAATCACCCAACGTGCGTGGCATCTGCTCGTTGACCTCGGCGATGATCACTTTGGCCATCTCAGCCGGGGTCTTGGTAGGTCCCACCTCGACTCCCAGGCTGCAGAATCCGTGTTCATCGGGTGGCGAGACGTGGATCAACGCCACATCCAAGGGCAAAATGCCGCGTTTGAAGAGCAGTGGAAATTCTGAAAGCAACACCGGCGTGAAATCGGCTCGTCCCTCTTGAACAGCCTGGCGCGTGTTAGGACTGATAAACATCGTGTTCACCCGCAGATGGCCTTGCATCTCTGAGCTTACATAATCGGTGGGGCCAATGGTCAACACCTGGACGATTTCCACGTTCTGCAGGTTAGGGGCGTATTCCACCAGAGCGGCCAGCACCTTCTGGGGCACGGAAACATTCCCTGTGAGGAACACGCGCTGGCCCGATTGGATCACGCGCACCGCCTCCTCGGCAGTCTGAACACGGGATTGGTATAACTTAGTCCAGTCCATCGTCCACATCCTTGCGGCCAGTCAGGCGACGGAGATGAGAAAGTTTCCCACGATGGGTGTTCACGGCCATCTGAAGGGCCGGATTCTCTTCAATGGCCTGCTCCACACCCTTGGAGGCCAGCTCCATAATAAACGGCATTGCCGAATTCACGAAGGCATGAGTGGACGTGCGAGCCACCACACTGGGAACATTAGGCACACAGTAATGGATGATTCCTTCTTCTACGTAAGTGGGCTGATCGTGAGTGGTAGGTCGGGCGGTTTCGATGCTGCCTCCCTCGTCAATATCCACATCCACGATCACCGAGCGGGGTTTCATGGAGCGTACCATCTCTCGTGTGACCAGAACGGGAGTGCGCTCACCTACCACCAGCACCGCCCCGATCAACACATCCACGAAAGCCACTACCCGTTCAATATTGCGTCGGGTAGCGATCATGGTGGAAATGCCCGGCAGGCGATCATGCAGGCGTTGCAAGACCGACAACTCGCGGTCCAGCACAGTCACATGGGCGCCGAGGCGCATGAAGGCCTGAGCGGCATAGGTGCCTACCACACCGCCGCCCAGGATCGCCACCTCCGCCGGTGGCACGCCGGGCACACCACCCAGCACGATTCCCCGCCCACCCCGGTCGTTCTGCAGACAACGCGCCGCGATCACCGGGGCCATAGAGCCGCAGATCTGGCTGAAGGGGCGCAACACCGGCTTGGAGCCATCGGCTAACTCGATCTGCTCGTAAGCGATGGCGGTAATGCCCTTCTCCAGCAGCACATCAATCTTATCCTGACGGGCCGAAGCCAGGTGTAACAATCCTATCAACGTCATGCCCGGTCGCATCCATTCTAGTTCCTCCTTGAGAGGGCGTGCCACCTTGAGCATCAGATCCGCACGGCCATAGATCTCCTCTCCCGAATAGACCAGGCGGGCGCCGGCCTTCTCATACTCCTGGTCACTAAACCCAGCCCCCTGACCGGCATTGTGTTCTACCCATACCTGGTGGCCCATTTGGGTCAGAATCTCCACGCCAGCTGGGGAAAGCCCCACGCGAAACTCAAACGGTCTGCGTTCTTTCGGAATACAAATATTCATTCTCGGTTCCCTCCACAGCATCCTTCGTCTGATCCTGAGTGGATCAGGGCGAAGTTTTGCGGGTCACTCCATCGCCAACACCTGGTGCAGGATCGGCAACGCCCATTCCAGGGTTGGCTTATCAATGATCAGGGGTGGAGCGATGCGGATCACGTGTTCGTGGGTCTCTTTGGCCAGAATCCCGCGCAGTTGTAACGCTTCGCAGAAGCGCCGCGCACCGCCGGCTTCGGGCTTTAACTCGATCCCGATCAACAGGCCGCGTCCACGCACTTCGCGAACATGAGGACTAGGGATCTGGCTCAACTGTTCCAACAAGTATTTTCCCATCTCTCTTGCGCGCTCTACCAGATGTTCCTCCCGGATCACCCGCAACGCAGCGCGGGCTACCGCCGCCCCTAGCGGATTCCCACCGAACGTGGAGCCGTGCTCCCCGGGCCGGAACAGGCTCATTAACGGACGATCGGCCAGCACCGCCGAGACGGGATAGAATCCTCCCGAAAGGGCTTTGCCGATCACGATCATATCCGGCCGCACCCCCTCGTGTTCACAGGCAAACAGTTTTCCGGTGCGTCCCAGGCCGGTCTGAATCTCATCGGCGATCAACAACACATTGTTCTGCCGGCAGATCTCGGCCACCTGCTTGAGATAGCCTGCCGGGGGGATGATCACGCCGGCCTCACCCTGGATTGGTTCGATCAGCACGGCGGCGGTGTGGGGGGTGATCAGGCGAGCCATTGCTTCGGCGTCGCCGTAGGGGGCGATCGGAAAGCCTGGCGTGAACGGGCCAAAGTCGTCCCGGTAGAGCGGCTCGGTGGAGAAGGAAATGATGGTGGTTGTCCGTCCGTGAAAGTTCCCTGAGCAGACGATGATCTCGGCCTGATAGCGAGGGATGCCCTTGACTTGATAAGCCCACTTGCGAGCCAGTTTGATAGCCGTCTCTACGGCTTCGGCCCCGGAGTTCATCAGTAAGGCCATCTCGTAGCCGGTCATTTCCGAGAGTTCTTTGTAAAGTAGGGGCAACTGGTCGTTGCGAAAGGCGCGCGAGGTGAGCGTCACGCGCTGAGCCTGCTCGATTAATGCCTGCAGAATGACCGGGTGGACATGTCCCTGGTTGAGGGCTGAATATGCACTCAAGCAATCCAGGTATTTTCGGCCGTCTACATCGTATACCCATACGCCCTGGGCGCGTTCGATCACCACATCCAGGGGATGATAGTTGTGCGCGCCGTATTGATCCTCTAAAGCAATGTATTCCTGCGTTGTCCGACCAGACATCAGGCTACTCCAAACAGACGCGCCAGGATCGCTTTCTGGGCATGCAGGCGATTGTGCGCCTGGGGAAAGATCACGGAGTGTGGACCATCGGCCACCTCATCGGTCAATTCTTGACCGCGATGTGCGGGCAGGCAGTGCATCACAATCACATCCGGATCGGCTTTGCTCACCAGTTGGGCGTTCACCTGATAGGGCGGGAAGACCTGTTCGCGCCGAGCGGCCTCTTCTTCCTGTCCCATCGAGGTCCAGGTGTCGGTGTAGATCACCTGGGCACCGCGCACCGCCTCGTGGGGGTCCCGCAGGAATCGCACGGTGGAACCGCTCTGGCGGGCGATCTCGTGGAGTATCTCTACCGCTTTGGGAGGCATGTCGTACCCTTCAGGTCCGGCAAACGTAAAGTTCCATCCCAGTTTGGCGCATATCTGCGAGAGCGAGACAGCCACGTTATTCCCATCTCCTACAAAAGTCACATTGATTCCCTTCTGGTTGCCAAAGCGCTCGATAATCGTCAGCGCATCGGCCATGGCCTGGCAGGGGTGGCTGTAATCGCTCAGGCCGTTAATGACCGGGATGGTGGCCCAACGGGCCAGTTCCAGCACGTGTTCGTGGTCGAAGACCCGCGCCATGAGGGCCTGCACGTAGCCAGAGAGTACTCGCGCCACGTCGGCTATCGACTCGCGCTTGCCCAGGCCGATCTCATTTGGAGAGATATAGAGCGCGTCGCCGCCACAGTGACGCATGGCCATATCGAACGAGATGCGGGTGCGCAGGCTGGGCTTTTGAAAGATCATGGCCAACACTTTGCCTTTGAAGAGAGGCGGGTTGCCTTTTTCAAAGTATTCCTTCTTCAAGCGAATGGCCAGATCGAGCAAATCGTGAATCTCTTCAGAAGAGTAATCGGAAATGTCGAGGAAGTCACGTTTCATCGAGGCAGGCTCCTTTCACAGAATCTGGGAGAGGCACAGGCAAGGCCTCTCTCGCATGAGCGATCAAAGTATATCACTGAAGCCGCAACGGACGAGACGTCCACGCTCCCAGGCTGGCGGACGAGACGGCCGCGTTCCCAGGCTGGCGGACGAGACGGCCGCGTTCCCAGGCTGGCGGACGAGACGGCCGCGCTCCCAGGGTGACACCGGCAACCCGACTAAAACCTGAGACAACCGGATGGCTGGCCTGACCTATGATTGCTCGGTCATCCGCACTTTCTTCCAGTATCGCCTCAGGCCATCGGCGCTCATGCTCAGAGGGTTGGCCAGTTCATAGGCCTTGAGCACGTTTGCCTCCAGTCCGTGCCGTTGCACTTCTTGCTCTGCCCAGGCCAGGAAGGCGCTTCGCAGGGTCTCCAGGTCAGGCTCGCCGGGCATAATCTGTTCCAGCCAGCGTGCGACCGAGTGCAGCGTCTGCTCCAGTTGATCCAGTTGCCAGGCTGGATCCTCATAGATTCCAAAGTGAGTCGGGGCGATGCGGGCAAAACGGTGCTGGCGCAATCGCTTCAGCGAATTCAGCCAGCGCTCAATGTGCAATTCCGGCGGTGGCATAGGGGCCTGGACGTATGCATAGCCGGGAATGCGCACTCCCCCAATATCTCCACTGAAGCATACCTCCTCGAACAGATATGCGTGATGATGTTCGGCATGGCCAGGTGTGGAAAGGGCCAGAAAGCGCAGCCGGCCCAACACGATTTCCTCTTCGTCGTTGACCACGCGCAACCGATCGGCTGGCACAGGCAATGTCTCGCCCCATAGGGAATACATTTGGTCTCCATAGATGCGGCTTGCCGAGGCCAGTAGCCGCTCCGGGTTGACCAGGTGGGGCGCGCCGACGGGATGGACGCATATCTGCGCTCCGGCCCGGGCCAGGTGGCCGGCGGCTCCGCCATGATCCAGGTGAATGTGGGTCAGCAAGACGTGTGTCACATCGCTTAGGGCCAGCCCCTGAGCCTGTAAACCGGCTTCCAGCGCGCCGAGCGTGGAGGCCGGTCCGCATTCCACCAGCACCACAGCGTCGCCATCTCGAATCAGATAGGAGGCAATGGCTTGAGATTTGTTTTGAAACTTCAGGTCAAGGGTATGGATGGGGTAAGAAGCCATTGATTCACCTGTTGTGGAAGTGTTAGTTAGAAAGGACACTGGAGAGATCGTCCTCCATGTACCCGACACACAACCTTACCATTTGCTGCCAGGGAGTGTGTCATCTATGCATCTCTCGCTGGTTGGCTCAGGATTTGGGTTGGCCTGTTGGACGACAGTTCAACTGCCGTCCGAACAGTGGTTGTGGAACAGGGCTCTGATTTGCGGAAGGGGGCAAATGATTGGGCAAATTTCCCATTGACCCTACTTGGGGAGAATAGACAGGTTATCGCCTGCAGCGAGATCAATCCAGGAAGCAGCCCCTGCCTCCCGAGTTCACTCACTGCCTGGAGAAGGTCCGGTCGAGTGTTTGTTGAGGGAAGGGCACTGCCAGCGGCTTCCAGGCGTGAGTTCGGGCTGAAAGCCGCGCTTCCAGCGAGAGCCTTCCATCGGCCTCGAGCAGGCCTGGCAGCTCGAAGGCGCGGTCTGCACCCTATGCGGATTACTCAAACGTCACCTCCACCGTCATTCCCCACAACACCCGTGGGTCCTTCTCATCCAGGCGGATTTTCACTCGATAGAGCACATCCCCGCCCTGGATGTAGAACGTCTGACCAATGCTTTCCACCACGCCGGTCATGGTCACCTCGGGCAGGGCATCGGCTACCACGGTGACTTTCATCCCCTCTCGAATCCGGACCACCTCCAACTCAGAAACATCGGTGGTTTCCACATACCAGGCACTGGTATCGGCCAGGCGAAATGCCCAGCGTTCCGGGCCGACCTGATCTCCCACCGCGACGTTGACATCCATCACCGTGGCATCAAACGGCGCTATCAGGATGAACGAGTCTACGGCGGCCTGGGCGGCCTGCAGACGGGCTTCGAGCAGGGCCAGTTGGTCCACATCCGGGCCATCTTTCACGCGCTCATAGGCTCGTTTGGCCTCTTCATAGAGGGCCTGTTTCAACTCCAGATCAGCGCGGGCGTTTTCCAGTGTATCCTCATCGGCCTTCTCCACTTTGACCATCTTGATAGTGGGAATGCGCCGGTTTCCAAAGCGGAGATATTCCACCTGGGGCACTTCGTAGTTGCCTCGAGACACGGTATCGTAGCGCTTTCTGGCCTTCTCATAGTCATCTTCGGCCTTACGCAAAGCGATCCAGGCCTGGGCGCGAGTCAGGTCTGCGGATTCGCGCAGGCGTTGCAGGGCCTGTTGTGCAGCGACCAGTTCGGCCACAGCCGCAGCATAGGCCGTATCGCCCGATCCACCCAGGCGGGCCAGCACCTGGCCAGCCTTCACCCGATCCCCCACCTGCACGTGGACCTCAGCCACCGTTCCACGCGCCAGAAAGACCAGCGTCGTGTCGCGGGCCGGCACAATCCGCCCTTCGGCGATCAAACCCTGTGGGGCCGGCGGCATTGCTGTGAGAGTCGGCTGAGGCGCGGCAGTGGCTGTCGGTGGCATCGGCCCACAGGCGACCAGCACCAGGAGAAACGCAAGTCCAATTCCAAACTGTGTTTTCATTGCACTCCTCTCGTCAATCAGGGGACACGTGTTGCTTCATTATTTTACTTCGGGATAAGCGTTACTCGCCGTTTTTTACCGCAGAGATCGCTGAGATCGCAGAGTTCCTTTGTCTTTCTCTCTGCGTTCTTCGCGTGCCCTGCGGTCAGAATTTCTTATCCCGAACTGAGGTACTCTTACTCATTCATACGCCAGCACCTCGCGCACGGTCAGGCGGGCGGCGTTTCGGGCCGGCAGCAGCGAAGCGACCGCCGAGAGAACGATGACCATCCCCAACCAGAGCAGATACCCTGCCGGCGTAAACAGCACCTCCACCGGCGTCTGGAAGACGGTCAGGCTGATAATCGTCGCCAGCAGATAGGTGATCGGGATGGATAAACCAATGGCGATGACAAACGAAATCAACCCAATCAAAATCCCCTCTCCCAACACCAACCCGATCACATCCTGATCGTCGGCGCCGATGGCGCGCAGCACCCCGATCTCGCGCGTTCGCTCCAACACGTTCATGCTCATCGTGCCGGTTAACCCGATCGAGCCGACGATGGCTGTCAACACGGCCATGATCAGCAGGAAAACCACGATCGTATTCAGGCTATCCACTGCCAGGTCGAGCGCAGAACTACCGGCGGCGGCCCGGCGCAGATGATACCCCTGCGAGCGCAGGAAGGCGTCCAGTTCTTCGGCTTTGGTATCCTGATAGGATCGGTCGTGCCGGAGCATAGCCAGCCGAAAGGCAAAGGCTTTCTGGTGCAAACCATCTCTCTGGGAAATATACTCATAGGGTGCGTAGGCCAGAATGCCCTCGCGATCCACGAATTTGAAGATTCCCACCACTTCCCAGGTTTCCTGCCTGCCAAACAGGGAGATGGTCAGCCAATCGCCTGGTTGCAGATGAGGGTAGTATTTGTACACTGTTTCGCTGATAGCCAGTTTGCGCACATCGTCTGGTTCAATCCAGCGGCCTTTGATCAGCATGGGGTGCACCAGGGCACTACGCGCCGGCGGAGCCAAAATGTTGATATTTTCCAATGCTCTTCCCTGTGAATCCAGCAACTCACCGCTGACCAGGTGCCAGCCTTCGACAGCCACCACCTCGGGGAGCTGCTTGAGCACTTGCTCGATCTTGCGCAAACGGTAGGGCAAGCGGAAATCGATCATCACATCGGCGGCAAAGTAACGCCCAATGGCGGCCATGTAATCGTTCAACGTCAGGCGCACATTGAACACGGCGATAAAGATGCCCCCGCCCATGCTGAGCGTGAACAGCGTCAACAGCAGGCGAGTGCGTCGGCGGAAGGTGTTGCGTAGAGAGAGCAGAAAGGGACGCGGCAAATGCACATGTCGTCGCTTCCACCCATCGGCCAGATGCTCCACCCGCGGAAGCGATCTCAGCAGCGCCGGTAAAGAGGCCTCACTTCGGTTGGTCTGCCTGGCTCGGTGGCCAGGCAGGCGTGCCATTTCACCGCTGATCGCCTGCAACACCGTCACCCGTGAACCGTTCCATACAGGCACGAACCCAGCGATCCACGGGATCAGCAGGCCCAGCACGATCTGAATGAACCACGCAGCCGGGATCAGGCGGTATCCCATCAGACGAAAATTCATCCGATCGGCCACAAACTCCGCCAGGGCATAGGCCCCCCAACCGCCCAGGGGAATGGCGATCAGCAAAGCCAGCAGACCAAAGATCAGGATCAGGGTCATATACAGGCCAAACACCTGCTCGCTGCGACCGCCGATTAACTTGATCACGCCAATATAACGGGTGTGCTGTTGAAGTAACGCCGCCAGGGTGTTGGCGATCAATGAGCCAGAGAGAAAGACGATCAACACCCCCAGGGCCAGCAACACCCCCAGGATGGCGTTCGCCGGGTCAGTGAGAGGGTGCTTATCCGACCGGGCAAAGCGCGAACGCACCACATATCCGCCGCGTTTTTCCACCGCATTCTTCAAACGGGCGCCAAAATCTCGAATGTACTCTATATCATCGCCGTTTTGCTCCACCGTGGCGTACAGGCGATTGTAGGCCTGCGGCTCTTTCAGATAGGGCAGCGTATCCCAGTGAATATAGGCGAACGGCAGGGCCAGAAAGTCACCCGCTCCCATGGCCGTATCCTGCACAATCCCCACCACCTGTAGGTTGCGCACCGAGCCATCGGGCAATTGCACTTCAAGCGTTTGTCCCACCTGAATGGATAATTCATCCAGGGCGTTGCGCTCCAGCACGACCTGACGTTTTTCCGGGTTCGGCTGCCCTTCAAGAGGGGTAAGCAGGTTGATCGAATTGGCCTGAAAATCATCGAAGGCGACCATATCCACGCCGACCCAGCGCGTGGAAGCGGCCGCGCGCACGCGGGCGTAAAACACCCGCCGGCCTTCGGCTTGAGCCACGCCTTTTTCCCGGCGCACCGCCTCAAGCATCTCGCGATCGAAGTCGGCCATGCGGAGTTCCACGTTATACGGGGCGGCCTCGGCATAACTGCGGCGCAAATCCTCAGAGATCATCCCATACGCCCCGGCGATCACCCCGATTGCGAACACCCCGACGGCGATGGAGATCACCACTGTGAGCGTGCGGGCTTTGTTATCAATGACGTCGTGCCACACTTTTCGCCAGCGAGGGCGTACCATCTGGATTCACCTTCACAGTTTTGTTTTTATCTGGACAGGCTGAAGGCCTGTCTACTGGTGACAGGCTGAAGGCCTGTCTTATAGGCCGGCCTCCTCCAGCACCTGTCGGGCCAGATCGGCTTCCAGCCACAGCACTTCTGCCGGGCCTGACCGGCTGGCCCTCCATCGCACTGGCGATGGTTGGCCATGCCTGACCTCAGCCACACCCAGCATCTCCCCGGCCTTCACCACCTGTTTCACCCGTTCACCCTGGGGCGTCAGTGCCACGGCTTCCACCTGTCCATAACGCACGATCCCCAGGGCAGTCATGGGTTGGCCGGCTTCCACCACCACTTCACCCGGTGCAACATGGACTCGTAGACCCTGTTTGCTCACCTGCAACATACGGCGATGGCTCAGGCGCGGCAACGCCTGCGACACGGCTTCGTCTACCAGTTCGCCATCTGAGATGACCACGGTGCGCCGTGCCCGAGCCGTCATTGAAGGGTCATGGGTGACGATCAGGAGCGTCTTCCCGGCGGCGACCAGTTGCTCAAACAACTCGATGATCTGCTCCGCCGAACGCGAGTCCAGGTTGCCGGTCGGTTCATCGGCCACGATCAGGGGCGGATCGCAGGCCAGGGCGCGGGCAATCGCCGCCGCCTGCTGTTGACCGGTCGAGATCATGCCGGGGCGTTTATCGGCCTGCTCGGCCAACCCCACTCGCGCCAGCAACTCCCGTGCTCGCTGTGGGCGCTCCTCGAAGGGATACATCCCGGCGAAATCCATGGGCAGCATCACGTTCTCCAGCAACGTCAGGGTAGGGATCAACTGGAAGAACTGAAATACCACGCCCAGATTGCGCCCGCGCCAGCGGGCCCGCTGCGATTCGTTCATTGAGCGATAGATCTCCACCCCGTTCACCCACATCTCTCCCGAGGTGGGATGATCAATGCCGGTGATCATGTTCAACAGCGTAGACTTACCGCTCCCCGACTTGCCGATGATGGCCACAAATTCTCCGCGGGCCACGCTCAGATCGATCCCTTTCAGGATGCGGAACTCGCCGGCGGCATTCTTGAACACCTTGACGATCTGCCGGGCTTCGATCATGGGAACGGACGTCTCCGCCCCGGCGTGAGTCCCCTCCCCGGCCGGGTGCGCGGCGAACGGCATCTTCTTCCCCTCCAGGCGGCGATTCATGCCGGACCTCCCGACCGGGTGAGGGGACCCCCGGGGGATGGCCTCAGCCCGCGCCGGGTCCCGCGAGAACCGCTTCGGGCAGGGGAGGACGCGCCTGGTGTGGGTCGGTAGAATTCGCTCAGGGCGGAGGGGCGCGTTTGCAGGCCGATCCTGTTCCGGGCGCTCATGCTTCCCCGCGAGTTCGTTTCGGTTCTTCAGAGACGATCCGACCATCGGCCAGCAGAACCGTGCGAGAAAAACGCGGCAGCAGGGTGGTGTCGTGTGTTACCATGATGATGGTCTTGCCCTGCTCATGGACCAGGTGCTCAAACAGGCTGAAGATCACCTCCGCTGTGGCCGAATCCAGGCTACCGGTGGGTTCATCCGCCACCAGCAGAGGGGGATCGTTGGCCAGGGCACGGGCGATCGCCACGCGCTGTTGTTGGCCTCCTGAGATCTGGTGAGGGTATTTGTGGGCATGGTCTTCCAGTTCTACCAGGCGCAGCAGTTCCAGGGCACGTTGTCGGCTGGCGCGGGGGTGATAGAAGCCACACAGGTCTATCGGCAGCAGCACGTTATCGAGCAGGGTGAGCATGGGCAGTAACTGGAAGGATTGGTGGACGATCCCCACATGCTTGCCGCGCCACAAGGCTCGCCCGGACTCAGAAAGACGATGGACAAAGACCGGCTGTTCGTCCCAGTAGAAGATGACTTCGCCGGAGGTCAGCGTGTCCACGCCGGTGATCATATTGAGCAGGGTGGACTTGCCGGCGCCTGACTTACCGATAATTCCCAGAAATTCGCCGGGCCATACTTCCAGGGAGATGTCGCGCAGGGCAGGAAAGAGGCCGGCGGCGGTGGCGTAGAGTTTGGTCACCCGCTTCAGAGTGAGTATGGGATTCATGGATGGCTACAATCATGCACTATCATCATCTGACTCTCTGCGCTCTCGGCACACTCTGGGGGTTCGTTTTTGCAGTGGACTGATAAACCTTCCTTCAGGCACTCTTTTCGCCGCAGGTTGAGAGGATGGCCAGCAAGGCTGGCGATCAGGGACATTTGAAGCGATCGGGGTCCAGGTCTTGCCCCTCTTCCCAGAGGCGCTGGAATTCCTGTAGATAGTGCTGGGCGATCTGGGGATGGTCAATGATCAGGACGTTTTCGTTGTTTTTCTGGTTGGCGCTATCGCTGAAATTGAGGGAGCCAGTGATGACGATGCGTTCGTCCACGACGATCACTTTGTGATGAAGGAAGGTCGGGTTGCCATCGCGTCGGATTCTGGCTCCAGCACAATGGAGTTTCATCATCTCGCTATAAGGGCTATCGCTTCCCACTGACTCAAATACGCCTGCGACAGTCACGCCTTTTTTGATGCGTTCCAGCATGGCGTTGCCCATATCGGGTTGGGTGAAGGAGAAGGCCATGAACTGAATGGATTGACGCGCTGTTTGCAGGTAAGGCAGGATGTGTTGGACGGGTTTATCTTCTGGTGCGAAGAGGACCAGGATGGGGGTTCCCTGAATGTCAACGCTCTGTTGATCTACGGTAGAGGGAGCGCGTGCGCCAAAGTTATCATCCCACATTTCCTGAAATTCGGTTTCGTAGATTGCCGCCAAAGTGGGTGAGTGAATGACGATCACGTTGTTGTCCTGTTCAAACATGCCCGCAACGGTGACGTTGGTTGAGCCGGTCCATACGGTTTGGGAATCGAAAATCCAGAACTTGTTGTGCATGAGCCCCGGTCGTTCATCGCTGCGCACCGGGATGCCGGCGCTTTGCAGGCGGGCGATTTGCCCATGACCGGGTTTCTGGTCGGCTTCGATGCCGTGTTCGTTATCGGTGATGAAGCGCACTTCTACCCCGCGCCGGTGGGCACGGATCAGGGCCTCGGCCACGTCGCTCAGGTCAATTTCAAAGGTGGCTATGTGAATGCTGGTTTTGGCTGCGTCTATGAAGGCGATTAACCGTTCGGCCAGGGAGCCGGTGAGCAGATCGGCCGGCAGGCCGTTGGCGCCATATTCCACTTCTTGCGCGTTCGTCAGCCGGATCGGTTGGACAAAACCGACCTCGTACCAGGAGTCACGGTATCTTATGCTGGTCGTGGTGGTTTCAGTGGTAGGAAGGCGTTCGGAGACGGCAGGGCGTATGCTGATCGGCGGAGCGGGGGTGGCGGGTTCGGCAAACAATCCCAGTGGGTCCAGGTCGGTGGTTCGGAACACCACGAACAGGAGAACAAGGATTGCCAGCAGGATGAGCAGTCGGCGCAGAAATGTGTTGTTGGTTTGGGCTCTGGTTCTACGTGAAGGCACGGTTTACTCCCATAATTTGCGGAATAGTCTGGCGAACCATCCAGGTCGCCTGGGGCGTGTGTCACTCGCCTGAGGCGGCGGGGAATCTGGACTTGCGGTCTGGGTCGTTGTAGAACCCTGGCTGAAGAGATCAAGCAGGGCACGCATGCGTATCTGCGCCTGGTCTTCGTGGAGGGATTGCTTGATCTGTTCCTCCAGGTTGGTGGGTGGCTGCCAGGTTTCTCCGTACAGGGTTCTGGCATGATGGGTGGCTGTGGTGAGAGCCTGTGCCAGGGTTTCTTCTGACCAGGCACTGGTTACGGCCAGGTCTTTTAAGACAAGCATGACCTGGCGCAGGGCTTTCATGCGAGGGTAAATGGCCTGATCGGCTTCTTCTTCGTCTTCGATGTCTACGGTTTGGCGGGCCAGGTTTTCTGCCTGGATCACGCCCCAGTGGATGAGCAGATGGGCGACTTCTTCGGGTGCTCCCTCTCGCAAGGCTTCGTTTTCGAGGATGCTCTCTGCGGCCATGCGAATGCGCTTTTCAAGATAGTCCATGTCTCCTCCGCAGCCGAGGCCAGGAAGTTATCGGGGCGATCATGACACTTTTCGATCAGATGTGTAGAAACGGAGGTGAGACGTCTGCCTTCCCCATAGCGGCGGATTTTATGGGGTGTATCCCAATTGTGTCGGGATTTTGGGGACGAGTCAGGCGGTAGAGCGGAATGCGGCCCAGGTCTCTTTCCAGGCGTATTTGCCACTCATGCCTCAGGGGCCAGGCCGAGATTGTCTCTGTTTGACCGGGTCATCTGCATGGGAAGCGGTTGGGAGGACTTCTATTCCCTCTCGATTTTACCACAACATCACCCAGCCACCATGCTCCCCCTCCCCCGACGTTTTTGGGACACACCCAGACACGGGATTTTCTGTCCGCCGGGCGGACGGGACGTCCGCGTTCCCAATCTCTGCTTCTCCCGGCAGGATGACTGAATGGCCTGTGGCCTGTGTTTGCGAAACAGATAGTGAATTAGCGTATAATTAGCCACATCTCACTATTGGCGCAGATTGTCAAGGGAGCACATTGATGACCAGAATTTCCTTTCCTGAAGGGTTTGTGTGGGGTGTTGCTACGTCAGCCTATCAGATCGAAGGCGCCTGGAATGAGGATGGACGCGGCCTGTCTATCTGGGATACGCTCAGCCATACGCCAGGCAAGATCAGGAACGGTGACACGGGTGACGTGGCAGCCGATCATTATCACCGCTGGAAGGAAGATTTTGATCTGCTCTCTGAATTGGGGGTGCAGGCCTATCGTTTTTCCGTGGCTTGGCCGCGTATTTTCCCTCAGGGCACGGGCACGGTCAACCCCAAGGGGCTGGATTTTTACGATCGCTTGGTGGACGATCTGCTGCGACGCCAGATCGAGCCTTACGTCTGCCTGTATCACTGGGACCTGCCACAAGCCCTGCAGGATAAGGGTGGCTGGCCCCATCGGGCACTGGTGGACGCTTTCGTGGAATATGCCCGCGTGGTGGTGAAACGGCTGGGCGACCGGGTCAGGGTGTGGTTTACTCATAATGAACCCTGGGTGGTGGCGTTTGTGGGGTACTTCCTGGGCGAGCACGCGCCAGGCTGGAAAGACCTGGGCGCAGCAGTTCGATCGATCCATCATTTGCTGCTTTCCCATGGCCTGGCGGCCCAGGTCATCCGTGCCGAGGCCAGGCTACCAGTCAAAATTGGCATCACTCTCAACCTGAATCCGGTCTATCCGGCCAGTGACTCGCCGCAGGATCGGGAAGCCGCCGATCGGGTGGATATGATGATGAATCGCATCGTGCTCGATCCCCTGTTGAAGGGCACGTCGCCCCTCCAGGAATCCATGCTGGCCCGCCTGTTGACCGGCAAACTGATTCAGGCAGGCGACCTGGAGACCATCCGCACTCTGGATATTTTGGGGGTGAACTATTACAGTCGAACGGTGATCAAACATTCCGGGGCGATTCCGTTGATCAATGTTGAACAGGTGCATCCGCCAGGGAACGAGTATTCGGGCATGTGGGAGATCTTCCCGGAAGGCCTTTATGTGCTCCTGAAGCGCATTCAGGAGGACTATCTGGCCCCACTGGGAGATTCGGCTCCTGCACTGATGATTGCCGAGAACGGTGTGCCTGTGCCCGATGGGGTGGACTTTGATGGACGTGTGCGTGATGAACGGCGCATTCGCTACATCCGCAATCACCTGATCCAGCTCCATCGAGCCCTTCAGGATGGTGTGCCGGTGAAGGGCTATTTCTACTGGTCGTTGATAGATAACTTTGAATGGGCCTGGGGATATAGTCAACGATTTGGGCTGGTGTATGTGGATTTCAAAACCCAGAAGCGTACCATCAAGGATAGTGGAGTCTGGTTTTCCAGGGTGATCCGGGAAAACGGATTCGATCCTGATCTCACCTGGCTTCCCGCTTAATCCGCTTTCGAGGAGTGAACCAATGCGTACCCTTTTTCTCTCCCTGCTGGTTCTCTCTCTTTTCTTTTTTGCTGTCGCGCCGGCCTGGGCGGACTCCTCTCTGCGGGTCTATTATGCCGGAGAAGCGGGAAGCGTGCTCACCGCTCTGCGCCTTGGTGGATTCACCCTGGTGGCGGATGCGACACAGGCTGACGTCCTGCTTCTGAATGGGATGATTCCCGATCCGGCTGCAATGGCCGAACGAATCAGCCAGGGCGCTGGCCTGGTGCTGATCCTGGGCCCTGATCTGTCTGCTGAAGAGGTTTCAAGCCTGGTGGGCTTACCACTCACCCTCACCCTGCGCAGTGAACCGTTGAGCCTGGTCAATGCCGGGGTGCAGGATTCGATCACGACCCAGATCGTCTGGAATAGCGCGCCACAAGTGCGCGAACGCTTCCAGGTGCAGACCTCCTCTTCCTCCCCACAGCCGCTGGTCGTCGGTTATGAGACCGGAGAGTGGGTTCTCTGGCAGGTTCGCCCAGGGGTGTTTATTTTCAACGCTTTCCTGAATGAAGTCAATTCCCAGACTCAGGAGTGGGCCTATTTCAACTACCTGATCTATCACCTGACAATGCGCGCGGCAGGGCGAACACCGCTTTCGTTTGCCGATTATCCGGCTTCGCCGGTGCCCCACGACCAGGAGCGTAACCTGCTGTGGGGGGTGATGGTGCTGATGATTGCCACCACCATCGTGGTGTTCGTGGTGGTGCGCCGCTATAGCCTGAAACATCCCGAAGCGTTGGATCGGATTGTCGCCGACCGCGCCCGCTTTGAGGTCCACGAAGCCGGAACCGAGTGGGAGGAAGTGGGCTTTCATCGTCCGCTGAGCGGCTTCCTGGTGGCGCTCAGCCTGGGGTTGGTTCTGTTCATCCCTCTGATCATCTACCAGAATCTGGTTTTGCCTGGCTTTATCCTGCCCTCTGCCCAGGCACTGGGGATTTGGGGACGGGTGGTCCAGTTCTTCACCTGGGCCTGGACGTTTTTCGACATGGGCACCAGCGTGGCTTTCATCAAGTTCCTGTCCCAGTATCGGGTGAATGACCCGCGCCGGGGCATTCAATATGGGCAGGTCTTTGTATGGTGGCAATTGCTCAGCGGTGCCGTGCAGGTAACCCTAGTGATTGCCCTGGCCAGCAACTGGGTGCCCCGTTCTGCCTATGCGTTGTATGCCTGGAGCATTATTATCCATGCGATGATCCAGATTCCGGGTTTTTATCAGGTGATGCGCCATGCCTTGAATGGCTTTCAGCGGCAGGATTATGCCCGTATGCTGGACGTGACCCTGAGCGTGTTGATGCCCATGGTCACGCAGCCGATCTTCGTGGGGCTGATGTATGCCTGGGGCAAGAACAACCCGGCTTATGGTGGAGCGATGGGCGGTCTGTTGGGGTTGGGCATGGCGGCCTATGCTTCAGAACTGTTCACTTTCCTGATCGGATTGGGGCTCTACCACCGTTTGGGCTACAACGCCCAGGTGCTCTTCCTGGCCCATTTCGATTGGGAGATCCTCAAGACCAGTTTGCGTTTTGGAGTGTTTGAGATGCTCGGCTCAATTGCCTGGGCCCTGGGTCAGGCGGCTGAGATCGCCATCACTCAGGCTCGCCTGATCAACTATGCCGAAATCTGGGGCAATTGGGGCCTGGCACAGAATTTTGTGTTCGCCTTCAATGTGTTGAACACCCTGTTTGATGGCTCGATGCCGGCCATTTCTGAGGCCATCTCTCACGGACGCAAGGTGCTGAGCCAGTATTACAGCGTGCAGATGTACCGGTGGGGTGGCACCATCAGCGCTTTCATTGGAGCGGTGCTGCTGGCCGTAGCCGATCGCTTTATTTTGGGATCCCTGGGGCCAGAGTTTGAACGAGGCGCAATCTATGTCATTCCGCTGGCGATCTGGGGGGCCATCCAGTATCCATCCTGGATCGGCGATCAGGTTGCACTGGGGTCAAACCGACCCTATCTCAAGTTTGTTCTGGTCTTCGGGGAGCAGGTGTTACGGGTCGTGCTGGCCCTGATCCTGCTCAACCGCTTGCAGATTATGGCCCTGATTATCGCCTACTTCTTTGCCCTGATGAGCAAGAACCTGGCTGCTTATTTCGTGAATCATCGTCTGTGTTTTCCCCAGCGGTTTTATTTCTGGCCATCGCTGGCATCGCCTTTGCTGGCCGGTGTCACCCATTACCTTTTTCTGCGCTGGCTAACCGGTCTGATCTGGCAAAATGATCAGATCACCAGCGTATTAATCTTCTTTATTGGTATCCTGCCCTCCTTTCCGCTTTACATGTTCTTCTATGGCCTGTTTGGCGGCTGGGATCGGGATACGCTGCAGGAACTGCGCATGGCGATAGACCTGACCGGCTTCATTCGTCCCATTGCCTGGCTGATCTGGGCTTCTACCGCTCTGGGCGCGCGCCTGAGTCTGCTCACTGGACGTTTTCCCATCACCAACCGTCAAGCCGCCATGGACGAAGCCCGATCCCTGACCCGCGAGAAAGTGAGACTATAACATGTCTCACCAGGCTCAGTTACCGGCGGACATAAAATCCGCCGCTACTGGCGGACATAAAATCCGCCGCTACTGGCGGACATAAAATCCGCCGCTACTGGCGGACATAAAATCCGCCGCTACCGGCGGACATAAAATCCGCCGCTACTGGCGGACATAAAATCCGCCGCTACTGGCGGACATAAAATCCGCCGCTACTGGCGGACATAAAATCCGCCGCTACTGGCGGACATAAAATCCGCCGCTACTGGCGGACATAAAATCCGCCGCTACTGGCGGACATAAAATCCGCCGCTACCGGCGGACATAAAATCCGCCGCTACTGGCGGACGTAAAATCCGCCGCTACCGGCGGACATAAAATCCGCCGCTACTGGCGGACGTAAAATCCGCCGCTACCGGCGGACATAAAATCCGCCGCTACCTGTGTGGCACTATAAACTATAATAGAAGCAGATTCGGGATAGTCTCTGGCCCTTCGCTGACCATCTCGAATGCATTCCCGATTTTAGGAGAGCGGCATGTCCAACGTCTTTGCTTCCCGACATCCCCTGGTGGCTCACAAACTCTCCCGTCTGCGAGATAAACACACCGAACCCAAAAAATTTCGGGAACTGCTGCGCGAGATCGCGGCCCTGCTCACCTACGAGGCCACTGCTGATCTGCAGACTGTTCCTTGCGAGATCGAAACCCCTCTGGCCCAGACCACCGGGCTGGAACTCCAGGATAAGATCGGCCTGGTTCCAATCCTGCGTGCCGGATTGGGCATGGTCGAAGGCGTATGGGAACTGCTCCCCCAGGCCGAGGTCTGGCACATTGGCCTGTATCGCGACGAACGGACGCTCCAGCCTGTGGAATATTACAACAAATTGCCCATCGAACCCACCGTATCCATCTGTCTGATCCTGGATCCCATGCTGGCCACCGGCGGCTCTGCCGTGGCCACGGCTGACATCCTCAAACGTTGGGGTGTGAAACGCATCAAGTTCGTCGGCCTGATCGGAGCGCCAGAAGGCATTCGCGCCATGCAGACGGCGCACCCCGATATTCCCATCTACCTGGCGGCCATTGACGATCATCTGAACGAACGTGGTTATATTGTCCCTGGCCTGGGTGATGCGGGTGACCGTCAGTTCGGTACCGGTTAATTGCCAGGGCGTGAACGGTTGCCCACAGGCCCTGTATCTCTGGTTCTGGCAAAAGCGCAACCTATCCGAGAGGGCTTGATGAAAGTGATAGTGGAATTCTCGGTCATTCCCATTGGCGTTGGCGTCTCGCTTTCAAAGTACATCGCTGTATGTGAGCGCATTCTGGACGAGAGTGGCCTGACTTATGAATTGCATGCCAATGGCACCAACGTCGAAGGGGAGTGGGATGAGGTGATGAACGCCATCAAGCGTTGTCACGAGACCCTCCACCAGATGGGCGTGCCGCGTTTATCTACCCTGGTCAAGATCGGCACACGTACTGATCGTGAACAGACCCTGGCTGAGAAAGTCGCCAGTGTGCAGGAAAAACTGCAGGATAACCGACCATGAAAGCCCTGCAAATTCATCGCATCGCTCCCCTGAGCGAGAATCCTGAACCCCTGCGGGTAGCGGATCTCCCTACCCCGCAGCCGGGTCCCCACGACCTGTTAATTCGCGTCACCCGCTGCGGAGTCTGCCACACCGAACTGGATGAGATCGAAGGCCGCACCCCTCCGCCGCGTCTACCGGTGATCCCGGGTCATCAGGTGGTGGGCCGGGTGGAAGCCCTCGGCTCGGCAGTGCAGGGATGGCAGGTGGGTCAACGCGTGGGCGTGGCCTGGATCGCTGGGGCGTGTGGCGTGTGCGAGTTCTGCCAGTCGGGGCGGGAGAATCTATGTCCCGAATTCCGCGCCACCGGCCGCGACGTGGATGGGGGGTATGGGGAGTATATGCTCGTCCAGGCTGACTTCGCCCATCCCATTCCCTCTGGCCTGAGCGATTCGGAGGCCGCACCTCTGTTGTGCGCTGGCGCCGTGGGCTATCGGGCCCTGAAATTGTGCAACCTGCGCAATGGACAGGCCCTGGGCCTGATGGGGTTTGGCGGTTCGAACCATATCGTCTTGCAGGTTGCACGTCGGCGCTACCCGGATAGCCCGATCCTGGTCTTCAGCCGCAACCCCCAGGAGCGCGAGTTGGCCCGTTCGTTGGGGGCAACCTGGGCGGGAGCGATTGACGAATGGCCGCCTCAAACCCTGGATGCTATCGTGGATACCACTCCCGTCTGGCGACCTGACCTGGTCGCGCTGAACTATCTGAAACCCGGCGGGCGGCTGGTGATCAACAACATCCGAAAGGAGGATGCGGATAAAGATATCCTGCTCTCCCTGGATTACGCTACACACCTGTGGATGGAAAAAGAGATCAAAAGCGTGGCCAATGTCACTCGCGCCGATGTACGGGAATTTCTGGTTCTGGCGGCGGCCACTGATATTCAGCCCGAATTTCAGGAATATCCTCTGCTGGAAGCCAATCGTGCGCTGCTGGAATTGCGCCAGGGCAGGATTCGCGGCGCGAAGGTGCTGGTCGTGGGAGAAGTATAGCCTGGAGAGAATGGGCGTCTCTGGATCTCGTCGAAGGGGCGCCTCCGGTAGTTGCTCAGGAGATGGCGGGAGGTCAGCTCTCCTTTTCCTCCTGGAGCGGACAGAAGAACTTCGCTCAGTTGATATACTCATCCATCCAAGGAGACCTTTATGAACCTGCGCGATATTCGTCTGCTTAATCAGATCCACGGTGATCCCTGCCTGACCATCACCCTGCCGACTCATCGCACGTCGCCAGAGAATCGACAAGACCCGGTGCGCCTGAAAAACCTGATCGCCCAGGCCACAGACCGCCTGTTCCACGAATATCCCAGGCGTCAGGTGGAGCCTCTGGTGAGACGGTTGGAACACCTGGCGCTTTCCATTGAGTTTCGTCAGACTCTGGATGGTCTGGCGCTGTTTGTCCACCACGATTTTGAACGGGCTTTCTTCCTGACCTTTCCGGTGAAAGAGCGGGTGGTGGTGGATAGCACGTTTTACACCCGCGATCTGCTTTATGCACTGAACCGTTCTCTGCGCTACCGGGTGCTGGTGTTGAGCGAAAAGCCCACGCGGCTCTATGAGGGGCAAAACGACCGCCTGGAGGAGATCAAAGAGAACGGTTTTCCGATGATTCATAAGGGGCCAGGAGGCTTGTTGCCGTTGCCTGGAGGGTTTGGAATCCGTCGTTCGGCTCATCGAGATGAGCATCTTCGTCAGTTTTTCCGCAAAGTGGATCAGGCGTTCAAGGCTTTCCAGGCCGAAGACCCACTTCCCTTGATCGTAGCCGGCGTGGATCGTTATCACGCGTTTTTCGACCAGGTTTCGGAGCATAGCGGAGCGGTTATTGGTCGTCTGCACGGTAACTACGATAAGGCGTCGCCCCATGATCTGTCTCGATTGATCCAGCCGATCTTGGAGGGACATTGGAAGCGCCAGCAAGAGGAGGCACTGGAGCGACTGGCTCAGGCTGTGGCCGAGCGTCGTTTTGTCTCCACCATGGGCGAGGTGTGGCGCGCAGTGCATGAGGGGCGAGGCGAGTGGCTGCTGGTGGAGGAGAATTTCCATTATCCGGCCCGGGTGGTCGATTCGGGAAACGGCCTTTTGCAGTTGGTCGCCGCAGATGACCTTGCTGCAGCCAGGGTGCTCGACGATGCGGTGGACGAGGTGATCGCCGTCGCTCTGGAGAAGCAGGGCCGGGTAACTTTCGTGCCCGATGGGAGTCTGCGCCAGCATGATCGGGTTGCGTTGATCGTGCGCTATTGAGATGAGAGTCTCGCAGCCGTGGCCGTGCCAGTGAATCTGGTGTTCATGGGCAGGCGAAAGGTTGTGCTGTGGAGGCTAACGCCTGCCGTAGATATATAAGCCGTGTGCAGGACAGGCGAAAGCCTGTCCTGCACGTTGTATGTCAAGGCGAGGGGGTGTTCTGACGAGTCAGGTGATAGATCACGAATTTATGGTTTTCAAATAGCCGTTCTACCTGAACTGTGGGATTGCAGGTGTCAATGACTGCAGGGGCAATCTGATCTAGGCCGCCGCGAGATTTTCGGAGCACGGCGTAATCGGCCAGGGGCAGGGCGCGGCAATCGTCAATCAACAGGGTGTTGCGGTCGGTAAACAGGCGCAGGGCACGGGGTTTGTAGAAGGCGATCACTGCATCAGCAGGGGTTTGAGTGCGAATGAAATCGAACATTTCCAGCGAGAGCGGGTCGAGGACGTTGCCGTTATGTCCACGCCCGCGGGCCAGGTTCTGGCGCGCCAGGTCAACGGAGTTCCAGGCAAAGCCCAGGATGACGATCAACCAGAACAGGCGAGCCAGAGCCATTCCCAGACGGGGATGATGCCCGGCAAGGGCAAAATGGCTGGCCTCCATGCCTCGCCAGGCAAAGTATACGATCAGGGGCAGCAGCGGGAAGAGAAAACGCACTCCCTGCTGTTCGGGCCAGAGGATGAACAGGAGGTAACTCAACAGGAGGTAGGCGGCCAGAGGCAGGTCGCGTTGGCCATACAGGAGCAGTCCGCTCAGGATGAAAGGCAGGATGAAGCCATAGAGGATGAACGGATAGCGCAAGTTCTCAAAGAAGTAGGCCGCCATGCCCAGGTAGGCGATCAGGTTCTTGAGCAGGGAAGCCGTCGAGATCTCCTGTAAACGCGCCAGGTGGAGGCTTTCGCCCGAAGGGAGGAGAAGACGCTCCATCAGGACGAGCAGGAAAAAAACGAGGTAGGGAATCGCCTGGGTCGGCCGGGCACGCGAGAGGTCCGGGAGGAAGCGAGAGGAAGCGCGGCGGGGCAGAGAAGCGATCTGAGCCAGGAAGAGAGTCGGGAGCAGAAGTATCCCGTTGGTCCGTATAAAGAAAGCCAGGTAGAGAATCCCTCCCAGGATCAGGGATCGAAGCGGAGCGGGATTCGGGTCTCGACAGGTCTGGTCTATGAGCAGCAGGCTCAGGGTGGAGGTCGCCAGAAAGGCAATCTCCGATTGAAGCAGATCGTTGAACGGCAGGATGACGTGGGAGAAGGCGAACACAGCCATCAGCAGGGTAGATTCTGCCGGCGGCAGACGGCGACGCAGGAGTGCATAGAGGGCAATCAGGAACAGGGTATAGAGGGGGGGGTTAAGATGCTTGAGGCAGAACAGGTTGTGTGCTCCACACAGACGAACCAGGGGCGCCAGCAACAGGGGATACCCCCACGGGTAGGCATCAGGGCCGAGGAAATGGGTGGAAGTGCGCATGGTGAAGGCGTTACGCTGCACGAATCCCTGCGGGTCATGGCGGACAATGGCTTCGGCCTGCATCACGTAGGAGGCCCAATCGTCACCCCATTCGTGGTCGTTGCTGAGCAGGGAGAAGGCCAGAAGCAGCGAAAGGGTAATGATCAGAGCAGGCAACAGGTGAGTTTTCATCGGGCGATTCAGTTCACATCCAGGTGAAAGAGTTGAGCCAGGAGACGATGAAGGAGGAAGACCGGCATCAGGACGAGAAGGTGCAGGATGGCGCTCAGGCCAAAGAGCATGGCCACTGATTGGAGAAAGCGGTTGAGGAGTGGCGCCAGATGGGCGAGTAACCAGGGGCCCAGACCAGCCACGATCGCCAGAGCCAGGAGGACGGACATCCACAGTAGAAGAGGTGGCCAGGCATGGCGATCGGAGGCAGAGGGGAGCATGGTGCTGCTGACGGCAAAGGTCAGGTAGAGCCAGAGGGGAAAGTCAGACACTGTCGGTAGTGCCCACAAGGCAGCCAGGAAGAGATCGATCTGGCGGTTCTGGAGGGTGTGCCAGAGCAGAGGCAGGTTGAGGCGATCCAGGGCAACATAGGCCAGGAAGGCGCTGCCGGTCATCAGCGGTGCCAGGCCGATCAGGGAGTCGCGCAGCACGTCTGTGCGGCGGGTCTCCACGTAGCCCAGGAGCAGACGCCCGTCGGCCAGAGCCTGCGGCAAGAGTGAGAAGCGAGCGGTGCGCACACCCAGCAGTCTGGCGGCTACAAGGTGGCTGAGTTCGTGTAGCAGAACGCCGGGCAGGAAGAGCAGGGAAAACAGGCCGATCGTCAGACCTGGATGACGGGTGATCAACAGGAGCACCGCCTGAATTTCACGATGCAACTGCCGCTGAAGCCAGATCATGGGAAACAGGCTGAGGACAAACCACAGGTAGCCAGGCATGGGAGTGGGAGAGCGTAATGCCAACTTCAGTTGGTGAGGAAACCACTGAGACGCGGAGAGCACGGAGGTCCTTT
>FWWL01001220.1_pt1 | contig 62939 bp, 55 predicted proteins | sample 2228331 | NCBI WGS metagenome assembly FWWL01 (sample SAMEA103939775, study PRJEB20133) | metagenome
GGAAGGGGGCGATCCCTCACGTCCATCCCGGGGGATGCAGCGCTGTATCGCCTCGGCAGGCGCTTTCCGGGTTGGAGAGGGCATGGAGGTCACCCCGCCGCCCCGGCAAAACCGGAGGGTCGGGGGTGGAAGGGGGCGATCCCTCACGTCCATCCCGGGGGATGCAGCGCTGGAATTGATAAAGCAGATGGGATAGATTACTTTGATGCCGACAGTTTATCGGAAAACGAGAGGTTCGCGGACGGCTTGGAGAGGCGAGGGGGCGGAGACCGGAGGGTATGTGGGTCACCTCTTTCGCCGCCGGAAGGGCCGTCCCGGTCGGAAGGAGTGAGGGTTCCCATGCGGGTCAAGGTGCGTTTCACCGGGTTGGTCCGCCATCATCTGGGAGAAAGGGAAAGGGATTTCGAGCTCCCGGAGGGCTCCCGCCTGGGGGACCTCCTGAGGGCGGTGGGGAGGGAATACGCCTCCCGCATGCCCGCCCAGATGTGGGATGCGGAGAAGGAGAGGTTCCACCCACTGATCGTGGCCATGCGCAAGGGGGAGCCATCCTCCGGCCAGGACACCCCCCTGCGCGACGGGGACGAGGTCTTCCTCCTCTCGCGCATGGCCGGGGGATGAATTTGAGCCACGCGGCCGGAGCCCCATCCATCGGCGCGCTCCGCCGACGGCACATGGCTCGGTGATCCGCGGCCGTTCGGGCCGTAGTCCAGGGAGGGGAAGAGAAGAGAACGGAGGGAGTGGGATGAGCGACTACGAGGCCATCGTGGTGGGGGCGGGCATCGCCGGGCTGGGCGTGGCCACCCAGTTACAGCAGGCGGGCAAGCGGACCCTTCTACTGGAGATGTACCCTCGGCCGGGGGGACGCATGCAGTCCTACGAGCTGCCCGGGGGTTATCGGGTGGATACCGGGCTGCACCTCATCGAAATGGGGGACAAGGGGTACTGTCACGAGCTGGGGACCCGGGTGGGGGTGGAGTTCGAGTGGGCTTCCTTCTCCTCCACCCTGGATCTTTACCAGGACGGGGAATGGAGGGACATGCAGTCCTTCATCCGCCTCACGGACGAGGAGAAAGCCCTCTTCATCGAGGTGATGAAGGGCGTGGCCTCCATGGAGGAGGAGGACTTCCGGTCCTGGGACAACCGCTCCTTCGACCAGTGGCTGGACGAGAAGGGCATCTCGGGCAGCCTTCGCGAGGTGTGGGAGAACATGAGCATGATCATGACCACCATACCCGACACCCGCGAGCAGTCGGCCGGGGAGTGCCTGTACATCGCCCGGGAAGCGCTGCGCAAGGGGCGGGCGGTGCTCATAGCCGCCTATCCGCGAGGGGGCATGGGGGGGATCATCGAGCCCCTGGTGGACGTTTTCCAGAAGATGGGAGGGCGGCTGGAGCTGGGGCGCAGGGTGGAGATGGTGGTCTTCGAGGGACGCAAAGTGGTGGGGGTGAGGGTGGCCCGGGAGGGAGAAAGCCCCATTGCCCGGGAATGGCGCGTCCCCGCCACCGACCTGGTCACCGCTCCCCTGGTGGTCCTGGCGCTGCCCATCTGGCACCTGGACAAGGTCCTGGATTTCGACCGGCGCCATTCCCCGCTCCCCGCCTGGTGGTTGAAGCGCATCGAGGACATCCGGGGGGAGCGCACCGGACTGCTGGGCTACATCATCGCCACCCGCCGGCCCCTCTACCAGCGCACGGTGTTCATGTCCGCCCTGCGCTCGCCGCGGACGGGGCTCCCCTTCCAGGCCTTCGCCCCCACCGCCTTCGACCCCGGCGTGGCCCCGCCCGACCGCTACCTCCTGGTGACCGACAACGTGGTGGAGCCGCAGGAGGTGGAGGACAAGTTCAACCGCGACCGCCTGCTTCAAGCCCACTGGGAGGACGTGAAGGAGATGTACGGCTTCGAGGAGGGGGAGGTGGAGTTCGCCATCCCCTACTTCACCGCGGGTTGCGACGGGCTGGCCCGCAAGCCGGGGCTGACCGGTGATTTCAAGCCCGACGTCCAGGCACCCGGGGTGGACGGCCTCTACTTCGCGGGCGACACCTACCTGGGCCGCGGGCTGGCCATCGAGGGCGCGGCGAGGTCGGCCATCCTATGCGTGGAACGCATCCTGGGCTGAGTCGCGGAGGGACCCTGGATCGGTATGCTCCTGAACACCCGGGGTCGCCGCCCCACCCGGCCGGTCCGGGGGAAGGAGGTGGGGCTCGGACCGAAGGAGAGGTCGCAGACCCGGGCTAGGGGTTGGTGAGTATGAGGCGACTGTTTTATCATTGACCCGGCGCCGAAGGCCGGAGACGGGTATCGTCCAACGCTTCCTCGGGAGGCGGCGGCCCGGGCTCGGAGAGGCCGTATTCGGTCCCTCTTCCCCGAAGAGCGGGAGAAAAGGCGGAGAGCCAACGCGAACGGAGGAACGGTGAGCGACGCGCAACGCGGTGGTGGAAAAGCGGACAGGTAAGGGAAGGAGCGGGTCCGGCAGGTGGTCAGGAAAGACCTGGAAGTCGCCATCATCTCCGACGCCTGGGGTTACGGGCTGCTGGAGACCAAGCCCCACCCGCTGTGGCAGGTGCGCTATTCAGCCATACGCAACAAGGCTCTCCTGGTCCCGGAATACGGGGCCATGTACATCGCCGCCTTCTTAAAGAAGCACGGTTGGGAACCCCGGGTCCTCAACCTGGTGGCTGACGTGTTCCGCGAGGAGCGATGGTTCCGGGAGCGAGTGGAGGGGATGCCCGACGAGGCCGTCTCCACCGCGCCGGTGGGTTCGGAGGAGGCCCTGGCCCTGGCCAGGAAGAACCTGGAAGACTCACTCCGCCTCCTCCAGCCTCGGGTGTTGCTCTTCCCCATGTCCATCTACTACATCGCACTCCATGCCCGGGAGATGCTGCGCCGCCTGCGGGAGATGCTCCCCGACACCGTGCTGGTGACAGGAGGCATCTACGCCACCATGCACTCCCAGGAGGTCATGGAGGACGGGGCGGCCGATTTCGTGGTGCGGGGGGAAGGTGAGTGGACCACCCTGGAGCTACTTGATTCCCTGCGCAGGGGGGAGCGGGATTTCTCCCATATCGACGGCCTTACCTGGCGGGACGCGGAGGGGAGGACGATCCACAACCCGGAACGGAAGAGGGAGGACGACCTGGACCGTTTCCCCCACATCTACACCGTGTCCGGGGAGTTCCGCATCGCCGAGCGACACCGCCTGCTGAAGACCCTGAACCCCTTCGACGACTACATCCCCGGCGCCGGCTTCCTGACCTCCAGGGGATGCCCGGAGCGGTGCACCTTCTGCCTCGACCCGGCGGTGTGGAAGCGCCGCACCCGCTTCCATTCCCCGGCTTACGTTAGGGAGGTCCTCGACTACTGCTGGGATAATTTCCCTGAAGGGGAACGCTCCTTCTACTTCGGGGACGCCACCTTCGCCCTCAACCGACCTCGTCTATGGAAACTACTGGAAACGGTACGGGAGGTGCCCTACACCTACCACATCCAGACCCGCGCAGATTCCCTGACCCCCGAGGTGCTGAGGGGCCTGCGGGAGAGCAATTTCCGGACCGTGGCCCTGGGAGCGGAGTCCTTCGACGACCGCATCCTTCGGGAGGTGGTGCGCAAGCGCACCACCCGTGAGGAGATACTCTCCGCCGCCCGTGCCGCCCGCGAACACGGTCTGACCCCCATTCTGACCTTCATCGCCGGCCTCCCGGGGGAGACGAGGAAGAGCCTGGAGAGGACGGTGGACATCCTGCGGCGGGAGGGTATCCGCGAGGCCACCTTCTTTCCCCTTGTGGTCTTCCGGGGCACCGCACTTTACGAGCTCTTCCTCAGGACCTATTCGGCGGAGGAGCGAGAGACCATGCGACTCAATCCCTGGTCGGAGGAGTTCTGCTTTCAGAACGAGGAATTCCCGACCATGGAGGAGCTCATCGCCTATGCGAAGAGTTTGAACGACGCCGTACGCGCCTGAAGCTTTTCCTGGTTTTCTGGTAGCGCGTTATGCCGCCGCCCGACGCCGGGAAGGACGCCGTCCGCTAGACCTGTATCCTGGTCCGTCATCCGACAAAAGGTACCCTGTCGGAGCTGTTTTGAGAGCATGCTGTTAAAGATGGCGTATCAACATGTTTGCGGGCTATTCCGGCAGGGACTATGATGGGGATGAGGGACGTGCCCCGGATCAGGGAAGGGACCGGCGGTGCGGGGCCGGATTGGCGAGAAACCACGGGCGCGTGGACGAAGTCTTCGGGAGGCGGCCATGATCACCAAGGAGCTCAGGACCTTCGCCAGGACAAAGGTCCTGGCCAGCCTGGAGAAAAGGGCGGCCGCGGGAGGCGCGGACAGAAGGCTGTGGAAAAAACTGGCGGATATGGGGATCCTGGGCATGCCCCTCAAGCGCCGTTACGGCGGCGAGGGCGAGGGTATGGAGGAGTTCGTGGAATGCCTGGCCATCCTGGCCTCGGAGGGGCACGATCTCGGTCTGGCCTTGAGCCTCCTGGATCACGTGATGCTCTGCGCTTATCCCCTGCAGGCCTTCGGTTCCGAAGCGCTGAAGAAGCACTACCTCCCTTCGCTGTGCAGGGGGGAACTGATCGGGGCGGCGGCGGTCTCCGAGCCGGGATCGGGGGCCGACCCCTCGCGCATGCGCGCCCGGGCAGAGCGCAGGGAGGGCGGATATCTCATCCGGGGAGAGAAGGGCCCGGTGACCAACGCCCCCATGGCGGACGTCTTCCTGGTCGTGGCCGCCACCGATCCCGCGGCGGGTAGGAAGGGGCTCTCCGCCTTCTTGGTGGAGAGGAACGAGGGGGTGAAGGTGGAGGAGGTGCGGCTGGCATTTCTTCCCACCTCCCCGCACGGTAAGGTGGTCTTCGAGGATGTCTGGGTCTCGCGGGACCGCCTGGTGGGGGAGGAGGGCTGGGGACACGAGCGCATCTCCAGGTCCCTGTTCCTCTGGGAAAGGACGGCAGTCATCCCGGTGGTCACCGCCTTTCTCGAGCGCTGGCACCACCTTGTGGTGTCGCCTCTGGACCCCGCGGACATCCCGCCCGACGTGCGAGCCCTGCTGGCCCAGAGGAAGGTGGAGCTCACCGCCTTCCGCGCCCTCGGGAGGCGCCTGCTAGAGCTCACCTTCGGTGACGAGGAGGGGGGGAGGGAACGCCTGGAGCTGCTCCTCTACTTCGGGAAGGCACTACCCGACTGGGTGGAGTCCATGCGCCGGGTGGTGGAGGAGGCCCGTCTCCCGCTGGACGGCACCGCCTCGCGCATGCTCGACGACCTGCGCCTTCTGGAGGTGGGGAGGTCCGTCCTGGACTGGCAGCTCCGGAACCTCATCTGAGCGCCGACCCTTCGGCGCGAGGCCGGCGCTCACCCGCGGGGCTCCGTCCATCAAGCGGGGCCACCGGATGGGCGGCACCCTTCCGAGGCCGGTAACCGCTGCCGGAGCCGGCGGGCCGGACGAGTCCCGGCAGGCCACGGCGGCCCTACGGCTTAATAAGGGTCAATGAGCGGCCCCGGGATATGGATTATCATGAGGTCGAGAGTGGGCGCGATCATGAGGAAGACGGCGTTCGAGCGTGACCAGGTCGGCGAGGAGACAGGGATGCCGTCCAGGCGTCGGCACGGGAGGTGAGGAGGGTGAGGGAGAGAGAGGTGGTGACCCCGGACCGCATCTGGCGGCCCTCGGAAAAGCTTTCCCCACGGGTGAAAAGGCTGCGCCAGGAATATTATTCCATCGAGGAACGTCCCTACTTCCGCAACGAAGTCCTGCCCTTCACCACGGGCACGGAATGGGACGAGGTGTGGTCCCCGGTGAACTGGGGGATCATCCCCGAGCTGGTGCCCTTCATGGGGGCTTTCGCGGAATCCCTGAAGGTGCTGGCCCGCAGGGTCGAGCTCCCGGAGGGCTTCTGGGACAGACCCCTCATACTGCGCCGGGCTATCTTCTTCCGAGAGGTCCTGCGGCGTCATCTCCCGGTGAACATCCTGGAGGGCGAACTCATCGTGGGAGGGCAGTTCAACACCGCCCTTTCCAAATGCCACAACCGGAAGGAGGCCAGGCGCTGGAAGAAGGCGGTGGACCGGTGGTGGAAGAGGTGCGCGGAGATCAACGAGCTGGGCATCGGCAACGCCGGCGCCGTTCCCGGACACCTCATACCCGACTATCCCCGGGTGCTGCGCGAGGGCCTGCGCGGGATCTGCGAGGACCTGGAACGCAGGCGTGCCGAGTCTGACGACCCCTCCTACAGGGATTTCCTGGAAGCCCTGATTGTGGCCTGCCAGGGGGCACGGGACCTGGCCCTGCGCTACGCCGAGGAGGCGGATAGGCTGGCGGAGGCGGAGATGGACGAGGCCCGGGCGGCGGAGCTGAGGGAGGTCGCCCGCATCTGCCGCAAGGTCCCCTGGGAGCCGGCGGATACCTTCCACGAGGCGGTGCAGTCCGTGTGGTTCACCCACATGCTGGTCATGGCCGCCGAGTCCTATCCCGGGGCGGGGCTCTCCCACGGACGCTTCGACCAGTACATGTACCCTTACTACCGGAGGGACCTGGATGAGGGGAGGCTGACCCGGGAGCAGGCCAAGGAGATCCTCCAGTGCTACTGGATCAAGCACAACTACGCCTACGACTTCCAGTGCCGGGTGCTCAGCAACCAGGGCATCAACTCCGGCTTCGGCCAACTCATGACCCTGGGAGGTATCGACGCCGAGGGGAACGACGCCTCCAACGAGCTCACCTGGCTGCTTCTGGAGGTCATCGAGGAGATGAACATGCTGGAGCCCAAGCCCAACATCCGCCTGCACGCCGGGACTCCGGAACCCCTGCTGCGGCGGGTGGCGGAGATGATCTCCCGGGCCCAGGGCTCCCCCTTCCTCATGAACTTCGACGAGAACTCCATGCGCGGCCTGGAGTGGCAGGGGCTGCCCAGGGAACGCCTGTGGGACTACGCCCCGGTGGGCTGCCTGGAGAACACCCTGCAGGGCGACGACCGCTCGGGCACGGTGGACGTGAACGTCAACCTGGCCAAGGCGGTGGAGATGGTCTTCTTCCGGGGCCGGGACGCGGCCACCGGCAAGCGCATAGGTCCGGACACCGGACCCGTGGAAAAGTTCGCCTCCTGGGAGGAGTTCCGGCGGGCCTTCGAGACGCAGCTCAAGGCCCTCCTGGACTACGTGCTGGACATCAGCGACGAGGCGGACCGCATACGGGCGGAGTTCGAGCCCACTCCCTACCTCTCCGCCCTGGTCGGCGGCTGCGCGGAGAAGGGCAGGGACATCACCCAGGGCGGGGCGCGCCACAACTACATAACCGTGGAGGGGGTGGCCTTCGCCACCACCGCCGACTCCCTCACCGCGGTGAAGAAACTGGTCTTCGAGGAGCGCAAGGTGGACATGGGCGAGCTGAAGAAGGCCCTCGAGGAGGACTTCGAGGGCCACGAGGCCCTGCGGCAGACCCTGCTGAACAAGGCCCCCAAGTACGGGAACGACGACGATTACGCCGACGAGGTGGCCCGCTGGCTCTCCCGCACCTGGACGGAGGAGGTCTTCAAGCGCACCTCGCCGGCCACCGGCAGGAGGTACCGCGGGGGGTACCTCTCCTGGAACTACTGGATTTCCTTCGCCCCCTCCACCGCCTCCACCCCCGACGGCAGGAAGCGGGGCACCTATCTCTCCAACGCCATCGGGCCGGTGGACGGGGCGGACCGCAACGGCCCCACGGCGGTGACCCTTTCGGTGGGCAAGCTGGGGCTGGAAACGGCTCCCAACGGGGCCTCCCACACCATCAGCTTCAGCCCCTCCCTTTTGAGGGACGCGGAGCACATCGAGAAGCTCATGGCCTTCCTGCGGGCCTACGGGGAGAGGGGAGGAACGGCCCTGCAGGTCAACGTCATCGACCCTGAAACCCTGCGGGAAGCGCAGCGCCGGCCCGAGGAGTACCGCAACCTCCTGGTCAGGGTCACCGGATACAACGCCTACTTCGTCATGCTGGGTAAGGAGATCCAGGATGAGATCATCGCCCGGGAATCACATCGCCTCTGAGCCCGGAGGGCTCACCGGCGTGGTCTTCAACGTGCAGCGCTATTCCACTGAGGACGGACCTGGAATCCGCACCACCGTCTTTCTCAAGGGGTGCCCCATGCGCTGCCCCTGGTGCCACAACCCGGAGGGGCTGGACCGCAGGCCCCAGCTGGTATGGTACGAGGTGCGCTGCATAGGGGCCCGCGACTGCCTGCGCGTCTGCCCGCGCCACGCGCTGACCCTGACCCCGGAGGGCATGGTGATCGACCGGGAGGCCTGCGACGCGTGCGGCCTTTGCGAGGAGGCATGCCCCGCGGCGGCGCTGGAGGTCATCGGAAGGGTGAGGAGGGTGGAGGAGGTGGTCGAGGAAGTCCTGCGGGACAGCGTCTTCTACGAGAAGTCGGGAGGGGGGGTGACCCTTTCCGGGGGAGAGCCCGCCCTGCAGGCGGAGTTCTCGCGGGCGCTCATGGAATCGCTGAAGGCCGAGGGGATACACCTGGCCCTGGACACCTGTGGCGGAGTTACCTGGAAAAAGCTGGAACCACTGGTGCGCCTGGCCGACCTGGTCCTCTACGACCTGAAGGTCATGGACCCCGGAGCCCACCTCCAGTACACGGGAATCCCCCTGGACCTGGTGCTGGAGAACGCCCGCCGGGTCGCGGGCACGGGTAAGCCCATGTGGGTGCGCACCCCGGTCATCCCAGGTTATACGGACGTGGAGGAGAACATCCGCCGCATCGCGCGTTTTATAAGGGACGAGCTGCCCACGGTGGAGAGGCACTGAAGGCTGGCCTTCAACAACACCTGCGACGCCAAATACCGCCGCCTGGACCTCATCTTCACCCTCGCCGGGAGGGGGTTGATCCCGCGAGAGAAGATGGAGAGGCTGGCCGAGGCGGCGGGGGAGGAGGGGCTGGCCGTGGCCCGGTGGTCGGGGGCCACGGCCAGGGAGACGGAGGCCGGTTAGGGGATGGCCGTAGTGGCCTTGTGTCACCTTCCTCCCGTAGGAGATGCGGACCCGGTGAGGAGAGGGTGGGGGAGCGGCCGGCGATGCCGTAGGGGAAGGCGGACGGTCAGCTGAGCCTGGTTATCGGGGGAGGAGAAAGGGGTGGGGAAGATGGAGCTTTCTCCGGAGGCGTGCGAGCTTTTCGCCGAGGAGATGGCGGCCAAGTTCCTGGCCACCGTGGACCCGCGGGGACGTCCCAACGTTGCCCTCATCATCACCCTGCAGCCGCCGCCCGACGGGCGCCGGGACCGCCTCATCTTCGGGGAGTTCCTCATGTGGAGGAGCAGGGAATATCTGGCCGGCGACCCGCGGGTGGGCGTGGCCTGCGTGAACACCAAACTCAAGATGGTCTCCCTCACCGGTGACTTCCGCGGCTTCGAGCGCACCGGTCCCTACAAGGAGGCCATCGATTCCTCCCCCTTCATGCGCTACAACGCCTATTCCGGGGTGCGGTCGGCGGGGGTGATCGACGTCCGCGACCAGGGCCCGGTGCGCCGGGCTTCCGTACTATCCATACCCCTGGACCTGGCGCGCCTGAGGCTGGCCCGCCGGGACGGTCTGCCGCGGGGCGTGGACATGCCGCGCCTGGTGAGGGAGAAGTTCACCATGCTCACCTCCATAAAGGCCCTGGCGGTCATGGGGGAGGACGGGTATCCACGGGTGATCCCGGTGCTCCCGGTGGTGGAGAAGGGACCCGGCCTCCTCCTCTTCAGGGCGGCCGCCTACAACCGCGAGCTCGCGGAGGTGCGCACCCCCTGTCCGGCGGCCATGGCCCTGGTGACCATGGACGCCAGGTCCTACAAGGTGAAGGGGGAGCTCCTGGAGGCAGGAGGCGGGCGTTACGCCCTGCGCGTGGACGAGGTGTACAACGCCATGCCTCCCCGCGCCGGCGACCCGATAACGGGGTCAGGTCTTGAATAGTGATACCCCCTTGGGTATATGGCGAAGGGACCTCCGGCCGGTCTTCCGTCAACCCCCTGTTCCGCGGATATCGATGGTGTCCGCCCTGCCCGAGGCGGCACTCGCCGCCGGTTTTTTTCGAATGTCCGACCCGCCCACGTGCCTCATCCTCATCCGTCGCGTGTTCGGCATCCCCCTCGCCCCTCGCCGGTCGCGACCGAGGCCTGTGTCCCGTGGATCCGCATGAAAGAAAACCGCACGGCGATCCCGCCCTCGATTCTCGGCGGCCGCACCTTTGCCGGCGGCCGAGGTGGAGACCCATGTTCCCCCGTAGCGGGGCGGGACGTCCTCAATAGACGCCGAGGCGGGCGAAGCCGGGGAGGTTGAAGGGAGCCCGAAAACGGCTGAAGTAGAAGGCGGCCAGCCTCTTCATCCTCTCCGGCCCCACCAGGCTCATCTGCCATTCGAGCCAGTTCACGTGAGGCCTTATGCGGTACCATACCCGGTTCTTGAATTGGTACCCCCGGCGGTAGTGGCGGTTGAAGCGGTTGAACTCCTCGACGGCCTTGGAGCGGTCGTAGACGGCCATGGCTGCCACCTTTCCGGTCACCAGAGCCCCCAGGATTCCGAACCAGAAGAAGGGGTCCATGGCCCCGCTGATGGTTCCGCAGAGGATAAGGCCGTGGTGAAAGAGCCGGGGATTGTCCGGGCTGGCCAGGGGGACCGCCCCCGAGACGTAGGTCCAGTTGTCGTGCTCCACCCCCTCGTGGCGGACCATGAAACGGCGGTATTTATCCAGGGCCTTGCGGTCGATGTGCCGGTTGGAGAAGAGGAGGTCGAAGTAGTAGTTGTTGCAGGAACTCAGGTATCCGTATTCGGAGACCACCTCGTCCACCCAGATCCAGGAGATGTTGCTGAAGCCGATCTCCCCGCGGGATATCCAGCCGTACCAGCGGAGGTAGGGTATATCCAGCATCTCGTAAACGCTGGGGGTGAGCCCGCAGGCGATGATGGTGTTCTCCGGGAGATGCGGGAGGTCCTCCCGGCGGAGGGGGGAGTTGAAGCGGAATTCCACTCCCAGGCGGCAGGCCTGGTCGTAGAGGAGGGTGTCCAGGCTGGTGGGGCGGTTTCCCCGCTCCACGGTGTACATGTCCAGCACCTCGAGGGGTGGGTGGAAGACGGCCTCGTGGAAGTAGAAGGGGCAGCGCACGAGGGGATGGAAGACCGGAGAGAGGTCGATGCCGATGTACTCCGAGGTGCGCTGGACGTCGATGGAGGTGGTGTGTGTGGAGGGGTTGTAGACGCTGTCTCCCCCGTAGCCCTCCTCCCGGTCATGGACCACCACCCGGTAGCCGTGTTTGGCGAGGTCGATGGCCGCCACAAGTCCGGACATGCCGGCTCCGTAGATGGTAACGTCGAAAGCCTCGCTCAAGTCTCGACCCCCTTTCCACCCTCCCTCCCGTACGGACGCGCCGGAAATATATTATCACCCCTCAACCGTTCAGATGTCCCGCGGGGACGGGCCCTGCAGACCGAGGGCGTCTCCGGGGAAAAGCGGGTGGTGTGGGGAGCGGGGCGTCGCAGTACTCATCACCCGCAGAACGTCCGCGCGTCCCCCAGGGCAGGTCCCGTGAGAGCGATGACGCACGGCAGGAGGCCGATGGTGTCGGGCGCGGGGCGTCGCCGATGAGCGACCCCGTTGACGATGAGGGACCGCGTGGCATGTGCCGAAAGGAGGCGCGCGGGTGGCGAGTGATAAACCCGACGGGGACGCCCTGGGGCCTTCATCGCGCGAGGGGAGGTGAGCCGGAGGGGCCGGGTCGCGCTCGAGCAGCAAGGGTCAAGGTCCAGGCACGCCTTCCCGGATATAATGGGGTGCATGGAGGAGAGGTACCGAACGCCCGCGGGAAGGAAGCGGAACATCCTGGCCGAGGAGGTGGGAAAGTTTTCCATATGCTACGCCCTCTCCGAGCACCCCTCCGCGGAGGGCAGGGACCGCCGGGGCACGGCCATCTCCGGTCTGGAGGTGCGGGGGATAAAGGAAGGAATCCTCCGGGAGACTCTGCGCGAGGGGGACGAGGTGGAGGCGGTGGGCATGCTCAGTCCCTACGCCGTCATCTACCAGCCGCGTGCCTATTATCCGGCTTACGTAATGGGAGAGATGCGCGCCGCCCTGCGCAGGGGTGAGCCGCCACCCCGCACCTCCCCCCACTACCTTCCGGTATGCCGCCTCCCCGAGCTCCCGGACGGGACGAAGATCGGTTTCCTGTACCCCGCCGGCAAAAGGGATTTCGACCGGCCCGATTTCCCGGCCCATGTCCGGGACGTGCTGACCCGGGATTTCCATCGCCTGCCGATCCTCCTCCCGGAGGAAAGCCTCCGGGAGTGGGGGCTGGTGAGGCTGCGCGCCAGGTTGTTGAGGCTCGACCGGGATGCGGTGCGCCGTCTGGCCGGAGTGGGAGAAGGGGCCTACGAAACCTACGCCGCGCGGGGGCTGGTCCATTTTCTCGAACTCCTTCAGGTGGAGGCACTGGAAACGCCTGCCATGCGGGGCTCCCTCTTCGCCGAGGTATCCTTCGCAAGCCCGCCCTCCTGGGCACGGTGCTGCGAACGGCTGGAGGCCATGCTGCGGGATGCGGTGGAGGAGGTCTTTCCCGCCTGCGAGCGCGGGGAGCGGGAGGAAGGGACCTGCTACCTGCCCCGCGGCGGCCATCACGTCTTCCGCTTCCGCCAACGACTCTTCGCCCTGGTATACAGCCCGGCCATCGCCGTCCTGAGGGCCCCGGGGCTCCTGGGTGTCTTTCTCCCGGCGGATCTGGGGGGCGAGGAAGAGGAGGCGCACGACCTTTTCCGCCGCCTGGTGGAGGGCCTTCTGGAGCGCATGGACAGGGAGGGAATGGGAGCGGAAGGGTGCCGGGTAGAGGTGGCCTACGACAACCGCCTGCCCTGGTTCAGGCAAAGGGGGGCCCTGGCGGGCCCCGAGTTCTCGGCCCTGGGCGAGGAATACCCCTTTCTGGCACCCACCTTGAGGTGGCTCAGGGGGGATTAGCGCTCCGCCGCCCCTCTCGCTCGCCGAGCAAGGGGAGAACACCTTCACGTGCGGCCGATGGACGGATCCCTGCCCGTGCGCACGCGGAGGGACGTTCGTGTTCTCCCAGTTGATCTGGTGTTCCACTCCGAACGCCTTGCACGTGCTCGCGCAGAAAGGATGGAGAACTGCAGGGGGCGAGATCGGCGTGGAGGCCGCCTTCCCCGCTCGGGTGAAGGTGTTTAACGGAACCCGAGAAGGAGGAAGAAAACGGTAATATTCCCTGCCGGAGCGCCCCGGGTTGTATCGGTGTACGGCCGAGACCTCGCCGGGCGATTTCCCTTGCGCGTGGCAGTTACCCCCTCGCAGGCGCGGCTTAGAGTTATGAAAGCCCGTGTTGAAGATGCCGCTGTTGCGGGAGGCGCGGCGGTCACCCCCTCTTCGGCGGGAGTTCGAGGGGTCGGGTGGCCGTCAATCCGCCTTCCCTCCCCTCCCCTTCCCTTTATTCTTTTCCGGGACCACGAACTCCCCGCCCTCGGGATGTCCTTCCCTCTCCACCCATATCTGGATGCTGTCGGTGGGGCATACGGCGGCGCACTCCCCGCAGTCGGTGCATTTGGCGTAGTCGATGGAGGCGAAACCGTTCTCCACGTGGATGGCGTCCGCGGGGCAGACCTTCTCGCATCGCCGGCATCCGATGCAGGCCACCCTGCAAACCGAGGTGGCCTTCTTGCCCGTGTACTGGCTCCTGCAGCGCACGAAAACCCTGGCCGCCGCCGGGACCATCTGTATGAGGTCGCGGGGGCACACGTCGGCGCACAGCCCGCACCCCGTGCACTTGCGCACGTTCACCCGGCGGATGCCCTCCTCGTCGAAGGTTATGGCGCTCACCGGGCATATGTCGGCGCAGTCCTGAAGTCCCAGGCACCCGAAGGGACAGGACTTCCCGCCGCCCAGGAGATGGGCGGCGCGGCAGGAGTTGACCCCCTGATAGAAGGCCCGCGGGGGAGAGAGGGACTTTCCGCCCCGGCAGTGGATGTGGGCCACCTGGGCCACTCCACCCTCCACCTCCACGCCCATGATCCTCCCCACCGCAACGGTGACCTCGGGGCCTCCCGCCCGGCACACGTTCAACGGGGCTTCTCCTCTGGCCACCGCCTCGGCGGCGGCCTCGCAGCCGGGAAGGCCGCAGGCCCCGCAGTTGGATCCCGGGAGGGCATCGAGTATCTCCGCCACCCGGGGATCGGTCTCCACGTGGAAACGCCTGGAGGCCACGGCGAGGATGGCTCCCAGAATGATGCCGAAGCCCGCCAGGCTCACCACCGCTTTCCAGACCAGGGACCAATCCATGCCATACCTCTCCTCACAGGTTGAACATCCCCGCGAAGCCCATGAAGGCCAGGGAGAATAGCGCCGCGGTTATGAAGGCGATGGGCACCCCGCGGAAGAACTTGGGAACCGGGGCCAGCTCCAACCTCTCTCGCATGGCGGCGAAGAGGATTAGCACCAGGGAGAAACCCACAGCCACGCCGACGGTGTACACCAGCGCCTCCGGGAATCCGTAGTGGTAGGTCACGTTGAGCTTGGTGAAGAAACCCGGCTTCACGCTCTCCGTGGCCGCGGCCAGGACGGCGCAGTTGGTGGTGATCAGGGGCAGGTAGATGCCCATGGCCCGGTAGAGAGGGGGGCTGGTCTTCTTGATCACCATCTCCACGAACTGCACCAGGCTGGCGATGATGAGGATGAAGGATGGTATGTACAGGAATTCCCCCACTCCGAGCGGTTTGAGCACGTAGTTCCAGGCGATCCAGCTCACCGAGGTGGCCATGGTCATCACGAAGATGACCGAGATGCTCATCCCCAGGGAGGTCTCCAGGCTGGTGGAGACCCCGAAGAAGGGGCACAGGGCGATGAAACGGATGAGCAGGATGTTGGCCACCAGTGAGGCGCCGAAGAAGAGCAGGAAATATCTCCAGGCCTCGTTCATGTCCCTCCCCCCTCGGCTCCCGGTTTCTTGCGCGCCTGATACCACTGCAGCAGGGCGGAGAGCAGGGCGAAGGTGATGAAGGCGCCCGGGAACATGATCAGGATGACCGGCACCGCTTTGATGTGCAGGTCGATGACCGTCTTGTCGAAGAGCACTATCTTCCCCGTCCCGAAGAGCTCCCGGAAGACGCTCATGATCAAAAGGACCGAGGTGTACCCCATCCCGATGCCCAGCCCGTCCATGAAAGCGTGGGACACCCTGGCGCTGGAGGCGTATCCCTCCGCCCGGGCCAGGATGATGCAGTTGACCACGATGAGGGGTATCCACACCCCCAGCCGCTCGTACACCGCCGGGATGGTCTTCAGGGTGAGGTCAACGATGGTCACGAAGGAGGCGATGACCACGATGTAGATGGGGATGCGCACCTGGTCGGGGATGAAGTTGCGGATGAGGGAGATGATAACGTTGGAGCAGGTGAGTACGAAGATGACCGCCATCCCCATGAAGATGCAGTTCTCCACGCGTGTGGAGATGGCCAGCGCGGAGCACAGCCCCACCATGAGCACCAGCAGGGGGTTGGTGGTGATGAAGCCCTTGCGCAGTTCTCCCCAAAGGGTCCTCTCTTTCTCCTCCACGCTCAACCCTCACCCCCTTCCCGCAGCTTTTTCCACATCTCCAGGGCCAGGTTCACCCCGTTGGTTATTCCCTTGGAGGTGAAGGTGGCACCCGTCCAGGCGTCCACGTCCACCTTCAGGGTCAGGGGTTCCGGGCCCTTGCCCTGGAATCCGGCCAGGTATTCCTCGGAGTCCAGGGCCACCGCTCCCAGGCCCGGGGTCTCCTCGTTGGTGACCGCCTTGATGCCGGTGACCTTTCCCTCCCGGTCCACCCCCACGGCCATGGTCATGAAGTTGTAACCCTTGCTCTTGAGCACGAATGCGTAACCCGCCTTGCCCCCGGCATCGTCCCGTCCCACGAACACGGTGATGAGGTCCGGGAAATCCGGCTGCAGGCGGGCGGTGAGCTCCTCGCTCTCCTCCGGCCGTGCCGGGATGGTGGAGAGCACCGCCTCCGCCGCCCTGGCCCGCCGCTTGGCCTCCTCCCGGGCTATGCGGTCCCTGACCAGGGAATAGGTGAGGCCCAGCCCGGCCGCGGCCACCGCGCACACCAGGAAGAGGCGGAGGCCGAGGTTGAGGATATGCCGCATCATGGCCGGCTCCCCTCCTTGGCCCGTCGGGCTTTGCCGTAGGTGCGGGGAAGCACGTAGCGGTCGATTATGGGCACCAGCCCGTTCATGAAGAGTATGGAGAACATCACGCCCTCCGGGTTGTTGGACCAGAACCGCAGGAGCCAGGTGACCACCCCCAGGCCCAGGGCGTAGATGACCTTCCCGCGGGGGGCCAGGGGGCTGGTGGTGTAGTCGGTGGCCATGAAAATGGCCCCGATGAGCAGCCCTCCCGCCAACGTGTAGAAGAGCGGGTCCCGCCCGGTGAGGGCGGTGAGGACGGCCACCGTGCCCACATAGACGACGGGGATCCTCCAGTCGATGACGCGGGTGAGGGCCAGGTAGAGACCCCCCAGTATCAGGAGGAGGGCGGACACCTCTCCCAGGCATCCCCAGGGGTTGGCGAGAAGGAGCGGCCTGTAGTAAGAGGAGGCCTGGATACCGTGGGGCACGCCGTTGGGTCCCACGGGGCTCAGGGAGGGCTCGTAGACTATCTTCATCGCCGCCAGGGGGGAGGCCCCGCCGGCCACGTCCACCGCCTTCTCGATGGCTTTATGCGCGGAGGTGCTGGCGATGCCGATGGCCGCGGACTTAACGTATCCCGCCGTCATGTACGCCGCCCAGGACACGAAGGCCACCGCCCTGCCCACCAGGGCGGGGTTGAAGAGGTTGTGCCCCAGCCCGCCGAAGACCTGTTTCCCGAGGACGGTGGCCACCGCCCCGGCCACCAGGGCTATCCACCAGTTGACCCGGGGAGGGAGGGTGAGGGCCAGGAGCAGGCCGGTGAGCAGAGCGCTGCAGTCGTCCAGGGTCACCGGGAGCCGCCTGGCCTTCTGCACCGCCAGTTCCCCCAGCAGGGCCCCGGCGATGGAGGACACGATGACGTAAAAGCCGTGGATCCCGTGGATGACCACCGCGTAAACGGTCACCGGGGCCAGGGCGGCGATGACCCGGCACATTATCCTGCGGGTGGTGATGGGGTCCCGTATATGCGGGGAGGTGGAGATGATGAACCGGGAGGCCTCCATGTCAACCTCCTTGCCCGCGGGCGTTTTCCCTCTCCCTGGACCGCCTGTCCTCCTCGGCCTTCAGGCGGGCCAACTCAGCCTTGCCGAACTTTATGAGCTGCACGATGGGATTCCGAGTGGGACAGGCATAGGTGCAGCATCCGCACTCTATGCAGTCGTTGATGTTCAGGCGTTTGGCCTCCTCCCATTTCTCCTTGTGGGAGAAGGCGGCCAGGTAGGTGGGGACCAGGTTCATGGGGCAGGCCTCCACGCAGCGGCCGCAGCGGATGCATACCGGCTCGCGGGGGATGTCGTAGGCCGCTTCCTCGTCCGACAGGGCCAGGATGCCCGAGGTCCCCTTGACGACCGGCACCTCCAGAGTCCACTGGGCCAGGCCCATCATGGGTCCCCCCATGATCACCTTGGCCGGGTTGCCGGAGAACCCCCCGCATGCCTCCACCGCGGCGGCGAAGCTGGTGCCCAGGGGGATGAGGAGGTTGGAGGGTTCCCGGATGACGGTGCCGGTCACCGTGACCACCCTCTCCACCAGGGGCATGCCGGTGCGGAAATAATGGGCGATGGCCCTCGCCGTGCCCACGTTGTTGACCACCACGCCGACGTGCATGGGGAGCCCTCCGGAGGGGACCTCTCTACCCAGGAGGTTGGTGATGAGGACTTTCTCCGCGCCCTGGGGATAGCGGGTCTTGAGGGCGCGCAGCTCTATGGCCGGGTCGCGGACCACCTCAGCCAGGCGCCGGACGGCTAGGGGCTTGTTGTCCTCCACGGCGATGATGGCCCGGGGTGCTCCCACTGCCTTCATGATGATGCGCAGGCCTTCCACCACCTCCTCGGTATGCTCGAGCATGAGCCGGTAATCGGCGGTGAGGAAGGGCTCGCACTCCGCACCGTTGAGGATCACCGTGTCGATGGGGTACTCCTTGGGCGGCGAGAGTTTGACGTGGGTGGGAAAGGCGGCGCCTCCCAGCCCCACCATCCCCGCCGCGCGGACGGCTCGGCATATCTCCTCGGGCTCCATGCCCTCCCATTCCGATGGCGCGAGGGAGGGGTCCCGCTCGTAAAGGCCGTCGTTCTCGATGACCACCGCCGGGACTTCGCCTCCGGCCGGGTGGGGGTGGGGGGCGATGCCCCGCACCGTCCCCGAGACGCTGGAATGCACGGGTGCGGAGACGAAGGCCTCCGCGTCCCCGATGACCGTGCCCACCAGCACGCGGTCGCCCTTGTTCACCCGGGGGGAACAGGGCGCTCCGATGTGCTGGCGGAGGGGGATTACCACCAGTTCGGGGGCCTCCATGCGGCGGATGGGTTTTTCAGCGGTGAGTTGCTTGTTGTCCGGGGGGTGGACACCACCGGTGACCCTCTTCTTAAACCCGGCCTTGATCTGAGTAAAGATCTTCATCGATGCTCCGTCTCCGCGGTAGAACGCTCCGTGTCCGCGGGAGAATCACCCGATACGGGCAAAATAAAACCGTATTGTAATTTAATCCCTGCCCTCCGCGATGTCCAGAGTTTTTCGAGATTTCCAAAAAAATTTTTAAATATCCCGAAAATTACGAGCCAAGAGGATGGGGTTTAACGTCCATCGCTCTCACCTCGGGGACCCTGGGATTCCTCGGTCTCCGAACGGTCTTTTCTGGCCTTCCGGCACCGACCTGCGGATCTCAAGGCCCCTCTTTTGGCAGGGGCCTTTCGCCTTGACGGCGGCCGGTTTTCCCTCGGGAGTGGACGCGGGACCGGGGCTCCGCGTTCGCCCGGAGCTTATGTAGATCCCCGGTTGCGGGGATACTCGATTTTTTTTCGGGACTCGACGCTCGCCCGGGCGTATACTGACCTCATGGAGTGCAGGGGAACGGTGGTGGGACGCGAGGGGAGTCGCGTGCGAGTGCGCGTGGCGGGCGCGGAGTGCGCCGAATGCGGCGCCTGCGGCATGTTCTCCCGGCGCGTCGGCCGGGAGGTGGAGTTCGCCGCCCTGGATGGGTTGGGGGTCCGGGAGGGGGAGGAGGTGACCGTGTATATCCCTGACCGAGCACTGGCCATCTCCTTCGCCCTTTCCTTCGGGTTGCCCCTTGTGGCCATGGGGACCGCATGCCTCATCCTCTACCTGCTCTTACGGGCGGCGGGGGCGGGTTTTCACCCGGGTGCGGCGGCGGCGGCCGCGGTGGCCGCCGGGGCGGCGTGCTTCCCCCTCGGCGTCAGGCTGGCGGGGAGGAGCGCCATGCGTCCGCGGGTCATCTCGGTGGTCGGCGGGGGACCCTCCGGGAAAGACGGCCGAGGAGCATCGGGACCATATTGCCGTTCAATGGAGGAACCGGCGGCGACCGGGCCGGTCTTTGAGGGGGTCGGGCGTCCGGGAGGCCCTACGGACTCTCCCGCAGCTCGGCAAGAAATACCTCCACCGCCTCCCGGTCCTCGGGATAGGAACTGACGGTCACCCGCACCTCGGCCGGGCCCTCACCTTCCCGGGCGGGGAGGACCCCGTGTATCTTTTCCTGCAGGCGGGAAGCGCAGGCCCTGGCTCCCTCCGGGCCCACGTTGGGGAGGAGGACCACCATGCGGTCACCCACCCGCGCTAGTTCGTCCACGGCGCGGGTGTCGCTCTTGAGCACGTTCACCGTCACGTGGCGCAGCAGGCTGGCGCCCTGGCTCTTCATCCGGGAGAGGAGGCCGGGATCGAAGGCGAAGACGACCAGGGAGAAGGGTTTTCCGTATCTTTCATGTTCCAGGATACGGTGTTCGATCTCCCGCCTCAGGAAACGCGCGTTTCCCACCTGGGTCTCGTCGTCCACCAGGTCCTGTTCCTCCATCTTGACGAAGAAGTAGCGGAACTGGACCCGGATGTGATGGCAGAGGAAGGCCAAGACGCCGTAGACCAGGAGCTTGGCCCCGATGAGCTGGGCTAGGACCCCGCCCTGGAAATCGCCCCTCCACGCCAGGCGCAGGGAGGCGTAGAGGGCCAGGCAGAGCAGGAAGGAGAGCACGGCCCCCCGCTTGGCGCCGTAGAGGCTTCCCACCACCACCGCCAGCATGAGGCAGTGGCCCAGGACTTCCACGGCATCCGTCTTCTGCACCGCCATACCCACGGCCATGGCCGCCACGGCCAGACCCATCACCAGGAGCACCAGGCGCTCGAACTTGGCGTACCTCATGGACCGTCCTTTCTCCCGAAAGTCACAGGTCGTGATGATAGTGGCAGGAAACGGTCCCGCCCTCCGAATCGTACTCGTATCCCTCACCGGATTTGGGGCAGCGGAAGTCGAACCCCCCCTCCAGGTATTCGGGCACCAGGTCCTGGAGTGAAGGCGGGTATGAGCCGTGGTTGGCCTCATATGCGGCGATGGCACCCCTGACGGTCTTGAGGTTGGCCCTGCAGGCGGTCTCCTTGGTCCGGTCCAGGGAGAAGGAATAGGAGATGAAGGCGATGCCCAGGAGGATGCCGATGATCAGGAGGACCATCATCATCTCCACCACGGTGAAACCGTCTTCCCGGACCCGTTTCCCCGTTCCCATTCTCCACCGTCCTTTGATATTTAATTCTCGGTGAACACACGGCTCCCCTTGAATGCCCGGGAGCGTCCGGTTCCCGGTGAAAACGCAACGCGCCCCCTGGAGGGGGAGGAGGGGCAAGTTATCGGTGGACATGATGCGCAGTCCGCGATCCGCCGTTCTTTGGTATGAACGACCCCGGTGGGGTTGGAGGGGGAGGGTTTCGATTTTCGCCCTCTACTGCTGAACACCTACTTCCGCGTTGCGCGCGGAGCCCGGGGGAAATGCGGTGTTACAGGAGACGAAGAGAAACGGCCGGCGGGGACAGGGCTGTGCGGTTTGGCGAGCGGAGGTCCGGGGTATATAACCCTCTGCACCGGATGGAGTGGTGGCCGCGGGACGGGTGGCGGGAACGGTGAGGTCCGGGAGCCGTTCGGGGCCGGATCGGAGGATTCCGGGGGCATGAACGAGGTGCTGGCCGGGGGCATGAACGAGGTGCGGATGAAGAGGGGCTCGGGGAGCGGGCCCGCGTTCGGGGCCTTGCATCCGGCGGGGAGCGATGAGACGAGCGGGGACGCCGCTCTGCTTGCGGGGTGCATCCTGGTCCTCACGGCGTCCTTCATCCATCCCTTCCTGCAGGGGAGCTGGGCGGAGCGGCTCTATCCGGGATGTCTCTTCCGCCGTCTCACCGGACTCCCCTGCCTCCTTTGCGGCATGACCCGGAGTTTCGCCGCCACCTCCCACGGGCGCCTCGGCGAGGCCTTTCGTCATCATCTGCTCGGACCTCCCCTGTTTTTTCTGATAATCCTCTGCACCCTCGGGCTCTGCCTGGAAATGGCGGCGGGGCGCCGCCTGTTGCCCAGGCCGGGTGAGGAGTCGCGGAGGCGACTCTGTCGAGCCGGGCTGGCCCTGCTCGCGGCGGCCTGGGTGGCGAGGCTCGTTCTTTTCGGGACGGGGTTTTGACCGGCCTTTGCCGGCAGGGCGGAAAGGAGGTAGGGATGGAAGGGACGGCCTACACCGAACCGGTAGGCAACACTCTCGAATATCACGTGGGGGCTAGGGCGAGCACGGATTACATCACCGATCCCGGGATGGCCATCCTGCTCTCCATAGTCCCCTGCGGGATCTACGGGCTGTACATCGTCTACAAGCTGGTGCAGAGGAGGGACGACCATTTCCGGCGCATGGCCGGAGTGGTGGACACGGCCATCGACCAGCTGCGGGCCAAGGCCAGAGGCAGGGAGGAGCTCATAGCCCCGGAGCTCTCCCAGCTGGAGCAGGTGCGGGCGCAGATGATGGTCATGACCGCGGAGCGGGGGGCGGCCATCTGGCTCCTCATCTGCCTGTTAACCGGTGTAGGGACCCTGATACTCTATTACCTGCTCATGCAGGATTACGCGCAGCACGATGCGCTGGAAGCCCAGTTCTTCACCCAGATGAGCAGCGCGCTGGCCAAGCTGGGGCTGGCCGCCGAGGCCGGGCAGGCGGTCCCCTCCGTCCCGCAGCGCGATTTCGTCACCTACCTGGTGCTGACCCTGGTCACCTGCGGCATCTACGGCTTCTACTGGATGTACGTGATGATCAAGGACTTCAACGACCACTTCATGGCCCAGGTCCCCTGGGAGGATTTCCTGGTCCAGGCCCTGCGTTAAGCCTAACCCGCGTCCTTCAGGCCGGGAGCCACAGGGAGAGGGCCACCGCCGCGGCCACCGCCAGGAGAGCGGCCAGATCGGCGCGTCGGAGCCTCATCTCTCGACGGGGAACGCGCCCCCCTTCACCGCGGTATCCCCTGGCGGCGAGGGCGGACCCCAGCTCCTCGGCGTCCCGCATGCAGGCGGAGAAGAGCGGAACCAGTAGGGGCATGAGGCCGAAGGCCCTGCGGACGGGGTTGCGGCTGGAGAACTCGGCGCCCCGCGCCTCCTGTGCCAGGGCGATGTCCCGGGCACGGCTCAAAAGGAGCGGAAGGAAGCGGAGGGCGACGGTGAGGACCATGGCCGCATCCCGGACGGGGAACCTCACCAGGCGCAGGGGGGAGGCGAGGGATTCCAGGGCGGCGAGGATCTCCACCGGACCGGTGGTCATGGTAAGGATTCCCAGGAGTAGAACGGCCAGGGCGAGGCGGAGCGAATAGAGCACCCCGTTCTCCAGGCCGGTGTTGGTGATGGAGATGAACCCCCACCTCCACAGCTCCCGGCCGGGCGAGAAGAGGAGTTGGGCCGCGCCGGTGAAGACGAGGAGGACGGCCACCGGGCGAAGGGAGGAGAGGACCTGGCCGGGTGGAAGTTCGGCCAGGTAGAGGGCGCCCAGGGCGAAGACCGCGAGGATGACCAGGCCGCCGGGGCGGCGCACCAGAAAGGCGCCCACCAGCAGGGCCAGGGCGCACACCAGCTTGGTCCGGGGGTCCAGGCGGTGCACGGGAGAGGGCATGGGGTAATACCGCCCGATCCTCACACGCTCAAGGTTCCTCATGGCGTACCCCCCTCAACAGGAGGTCGACGGCCTCCGCCGCCTCCTTCGCGTCGCGTGTGTAGGCTGGAAGGGAGGGATGTCCGCAACGCAGGCGGTGGAGGAGTTCCACGCGGGGCGGGGGCTCCAGGCCGCAGCGCAGCAGCCCATCCCGGTCGCCGAGGACCCTCTCCTTGTCCCCCTCCATGAGGATGCGCCCCCCGAAAAGAACCGCCGCCCGGTCGGCCAGCAGGTCCACCTCCTCCCATTCGTGGGTCACCAGGAGGACGCCTTTTCCCGCGCGGCGCAGCTCGAGGAGCATGGCGGAGAGCCTTTCCCGTCCCTCGCCGTCCAGGCCGGAGAAGGGCTCGTCGAGGAGGAGCAGCCGGGGATCCCGCACCAGCACTCCGGCCAGGGCCACGCGGCGCATCTCGCCGCGGCTGAGCCCGAAGGGCGATAGAGACGAGTACAGGGACGGTTCCAGTCCCACGGAGAGCAGGGCCCCGGAGACCCTCTTCCTGACCTCCGCCGGGGAGAGGGATAGGCGGCGGAGACCGAAGGCCACGTCCCTCTCCACGGTGTCCGCGAAGAGCTGGTCCTCGGGCGACTGGAAGAGCAACCCCACTTCCTCCCGGAGGCGGGACCGGCTCGAGCCGGAACAGGGTTTGCCGTCCAGGAGAAGGGAGCCCCCCTGGGGGACGAGCAGCCCCGCGGCCAAAAGGAGAAGGGTGGATTTCCCGCACCCGCTCGGTCCCAGGAGGCAGACTATCTCCCCCTCGCGGAGCTCCAGGTCCACCCCGCGCAGCACCTCCCTGGCCAGGGGCGTTCCCGGTTGATAGGAGAAACGGACGTCTCTCAGGGCAAGGCCCATAGACCCTCCAGTATGTCCTCCGCGGTGCGGGGACGCTCCGGCACCCTCCATCCCCTGCGGCGCAGTTCCCGGGAGAGGAGCAGGACCTCCGGCTCCCCGACCGCGATACGGCCCCGCAGTTGGGCCGCGGAGAGGAAGGCATGGGGCGGCCCGTCGTAGGCCACCTTCCCCCCCTCCAGGAGCACCAGGCGGTCGGCCAGGAGGAATTCCTCCGGTCGATGGGTGACGTGCACGAGGGCGATCCCCTCCTCATCCCGCAGGCGCCGGAGCAGGCCCAGGAGTCCGGCCCGGTTCGTGGGGTCCAGCATGGAGGTGGATTCGTCGGAGACGATGAGGCGGGGCCGCATGGCCAGCGCGCCCGCCAGGGCCACTCTCTTCTTCTCCCCCGTGGAGAGGAGGTGCGGCTGGCGGCGACGCAGGTGGGCCACGCCCGCCGCCCGCAGGGCCTCCTCCACCCGCGCGGCCGTCTCCTCTCGCGGAAGGCCCAGGTTCTCGGGCCCGAAGGCCACGTCGTCCTCCACGGTGGCACCGACCAGCTGGTGGTCGGGGTTCTGGAGGATCATGCCCACCTGGCGTCTGATCTCCGGAATGTGCTCCGGGGAGGAGGTGTCCATCCCGAAGACCAGCACCCTTCCCCGTCCGGGGAGCAGGAGGCCGTTCACCAGACGGCACAGCGTGGACTTCCCGGACCCGTTGAGGCCGGTCAGCACCACGAACTCGCCTTCCTCCACCCGGAGGTGGAGGTCGGAGAGGATAGGGCGGCCCTCCCTCCCCGGCAACCATACGGTGACCCCCTCCATGAGCACGGCCGCCGCGCCCTCTCGCCCGGTCCCGGGGCCCTTTCCGGCCCCTGCCGCCTCCCCGGGCAGGCCGGCATCCGCTGCGGGCGGACGATGATGCGAGTCCACCACCACGGGAACGGGGCTTCCCGACCGCTGCGCCGACCCTCCGATCTCTTGCCGCGCGGCGACCGTCCCACTTCCCGGGCGCGCGGGGGAGACGGCGAGTCGGGGGAGGGGACCCGTTCCCAGGGAGAGGAGCAGCCTGCGGGCCAGGACTCCCACAAGAAAACCGGTGGGAAGGGCCAGGAGGAGGAGGAAGGGGAGGTAGTGGACGAGCCCGGGGAAACCGACCAGCCACACGGCCACCCCCAGTTGGGTGGCGTTGTGGGATACGGCACCCGCGATGCTCAGGCCGGTGAGGGTCATCCCGGGAGGCCTCAAGGCGTATACGACGGTCATCACCAGGGTGGCGGCGGTCCCCGCGGCCAGGCTGATGGTCAGCCCCACGATGCTCCCGCGCAGCAGTCCTCCCAGGAGGCATCGCAGGAAGGTCACGGCCAGGGCTTCCCTGGGGCCCAGGACGAAGACGGCCACCAGGGTGGCCAGATTGGCCAACCCCAGTTTGGCCCCGGGTAAGGGGAGGATGGGAGGCAGCATCCCCTCCAGGACCTGGAGGACCAGACCGAGGGTCACCAGGAGTCCAAGGCGGCTGACGAGGTAGGCCCGGCGGTCGCAGGGGTGAACCGCGGGGAGCGAATGCGCATCACCGGTTGACGATATCCGGCCCTTCCCCATCGCTCACCACCTCGATCACCACCCGGTTGGGAAGGCAGACGATGCTCTCCCCCGGCCGCGAGACCCATCCCCTGCGCACGCACAGCTTGTCCGGGCATGCGGAGTCCACCATGCGCACTCTGTCCCCGTCCACCTCCAGGTGGCTCAACCCCTGATAGCCCGTGATGGAGAGGGAACGCTTCCCCTGAGGGAGGTCCAGCTCCGCCACCTGGGCCCCGTCGGCCAGTATGCGCACCTTGAGGCCCGTTCCCCCGGCGCGGATCACGCCGTGCAGGAGGAGAAAGACGCTAAGGGTCCCCACCGCCAGGACCAGCACCACGTCCCCCGGCGCCCACCAGCGGCCGAGGGATGCGGCCCACCCCTCGGTTCGGCGGCGTCCGTGCGCCCTCACCTCCACCGCGCTCCTCCTCTGGCCCTCACCCGCCATCCCGGTGCACCCCGGGCCGGTGCCTGAGCTTCCTCTGCTTCCACAGCGTTCCTCATCCTCTCGCCCGTCCACCCACATTCTAAAGCATCATGGGTCGGCCTCCTCGCCATTGCGCGTGGCGAACAGGCTCACATCCCCGCCACCGGGAGGCCGAGGCCGCCTGCGAGCGCGGCATGTATTGTTATGCGTCAGGGCCGCACATATAATCTTTCCTATGGACGTCAAGGAAGCCAACCTGGTCTTTCACGACGAGACCAGCAGGGATTACGACCGCAAATGGGCCATACGCTTCGACGACGACATGGCCCGCTTCGTGCTCTCCAAGTTCGAGCTGGGCTTGGGAGGGCCCTTCCCCCGCGGGGTCAAGGTCATGGAGATCGGTTGCGGCACGGGTTACGCCATGCTCAACCTGGGCCTGGCCGGCGTCCTCGACGAGGTCTGGGGATGCGATATCTCCCAGGGCATGCTGGACGTGTGCAGGGAGAACGCCGAGCGGCTGGGGATCAGGGTCCACCTCCAGCAGGCCGACGCCGAGAAGCTGCCCTACGAGGACGAGTCCTTCGACCTGGTCATCGGCCACGCCGTGCTCCACCACCTACCGGACCTTCGAGCCTCCCTTCGAGAGATACACCGCGTGCTCAAGCCCGGAGGCCGATGCGTGGTGGCCGGGGAACCCACGGTGGCCGGCCACCGCCTGGCCCGGTTGGCCAAGGACCTGGCCTCCTTCGGCATAAGATGGTATGCCCGCCTGGGCGGACGGCTGGGGAAGAGGAGGGTGGAGCTGCGCCGCTACGACGCTGAGGGATCCCCGGAGGACCACGAGCTGCAGGAGCTGGAGTTCATGGTGGACATCCACAACTTCCGTCCCCGCGAGCTCTGCGCCCTGGCCCGGGAGGTGGGTTTCCGGGAGGTCCGGTACGAGTGCGAGGAGTTGTGTTCCAGCTTCATCGGCTGGATGATACGCACCGTGGAGGGGAGCGTCAGCGAGGAGAACATCACCGACCGCTGGAGGTGGGGGGCCTACAACACCTACAAGAGGGCAAGGGCTCTGGACCGCGTGCTCTACCGCTTCCTTCCTCGCGACTGGTTCTACAACCTGATCGTCTGCCTCGGGAAGTGATGCCAGGGGGGACCGCTTTGGGGGGCTGCAGCCGGGAGGCCGTGGAGGCCGTGCGCGAGGTGGAGAAGGCCCAGGGCTTGGAGGGGGAGGAACGACCCCGGGGCTGGAGGTGGCTCTCCCGGACGGTGCGCTTCGTGATATCCCGGCGCATGTACACCCCACGGTACTGGGTGTTCCTCTACCGCTTTCTGCGCTTCAAGGTCCTGCACCCCCGCGTGGAGACGGAAGGCTTCATCTTCCTGCCCCGCCGTTACGAGGTGGTGCTCAAAAAGGGCGGACGCATAAGGATAGGACGGTGGGTGTGGATAGGGAGGAACAACGCCCTGCGCTGCCACGAAGGGGAGCTGTACATCGGTGACAACACCATTTTCGGGACGGACAACACGGTGAACTGCTACGCCGGGGTGTACATCGGGCCGGAATGCCTCTTCGCCGATTCGGTGTACATCGTGGATTTTGACCACAACTACTGGGACCCGGTCATCTCCATCCGCTCCCAGGGGATCAACAAGAAGCCCATCCGCCTGGAGGGGGACATCTGGGTGGGGGAGAAAGTGACCATACTGAGGGGGGTCACTGTGGGAAAGGGTTCGGTGATAGGGGCTATGAGCCTGGTCAACCGCGACGTCCCTCCCTATGCCGTGGTGGGCGGTGTCCCCGCGCGGGTCATCGGCTGGAGGCCTCGGCCGGTGGAGGTCGGGGGCGGGAAGGGGGAGGGGGCCCCGGATGTCGTTCCCCACCCGGAGGGGGACGGAGAGAGGAGCGGTGGGCGGTGATCCCCGTTCCCGGGAAAGGAGGGACCCACTCGGGATGGAAAGGGCGGTGACGGGGTCCGACGCGCGGCCGCGGCTCCGGCGCAGCACCCTGACCGGGGAATGGACCATCATCGCTCCGGCACGCTCTCGCCGCCCGGGAGGCAGGAGGGGAGAGGGGACGGGAGGACCCTGTCCCTTCTGCCCGGGGAACGAGCACCTGACGCCCCCGGAGATATGGGCGGAGGGCGGGAAGGGCCGCCGCAGAGACGGTCCGGGGTGGGACATCCGAGTGGTCCCCAACCTCTACCCGGCGCTGGACCCTTCCCTCCCCCCGGAGGGGGCGGGCGGAAGGCGACGGGAGCTCCCGGCGCACGGACACCATGAGGTGATCATCCATTCGCCCCACCACAACCTCACCCTCTCCCGCATGGACCCGGGGTCCGCCCTGAGGCTCATGCGCGCCTACTGCCTGCGCTACCGGGAGCTCGCCCGACTCCCGGGGGTCAAGCAGGTCCTGATCATCCTCAACCAAGGACGGGAGGCGGGCGCCTCCCTGGAGCATCCCCACACCCAGGTCTTCGCTTTGCCCCTGGTGCCCTCGGCGGTGCGCCGGGAACTGGCGCGCTGGAGGCGGGCGGCGTCCCGAGGCTGCCCTCTCTGTGCGGCGGTGGAGGAGGCGCGCGAGGAGGGGAGGATGGTCCTGGAAAACCGGACCTTCGCCGCCCTGGCTCCCTACGCTCCCCGACAGCCCTACGAGACCTGGTTCGCGCCCCTCCGCCACGTAGAGGATTTCTCGCGCTGCGACGAGGCCGAGTTGCTGGGGATGGCCGAAGCCCTCCGTGCCGTGCTGCGGGCCATGGAGGAGGTCCTCGACGACCCTCCCTACAACCTCTGGCTGCACGCCGCGCCCTGCGATGGCGCGGACCACGGCCATTATCACTGGCACCTGGAGCTGGTACCCCGCCTCACGGTCACCGCGGGATTCGAGATGGCCTCAGGGCTGTACATAGACCCGCTTCCTCCCGAGGAGGCCGCGCGCCGTTTGAGGGAGGCCACCGGGTGAGGTGCGAGGAGCGGCACCTCACGACGCCGCTTCCGCTCCCGCGCGATGGAAGTCCAGGTAGCGGCGTAGGGAGATGCAGGCCGCGGTGGGGGTGAGGTAGGCGGGTATGCCCGCCTGGTGGAGCCTGGCCGCCTGGGGCTGGACCAGGGAGCTGGGGAAGAGAACCACCACCAGGGGCTTGGAGAGGTTCGGCCTGGCCTCCAGGACCTCTCCGGTTATGGCCCCGATGAGCCCGATGTCCCCGTCGCGGGAGGCGGGGGCGCTGCCCACGGCGAGGATGACGTCCACTCCCGGGTCCCGGTCCAGGACCTCCAGAGCCCGCCGGTAGTTGCCGGGGACCACGGCCCCGAAGCCCAGGTCCACCGGGTTGGCGAAGCTGGTCCCCTCCCGGGGCAGGAAGGAGGCGAGGGCCTCCCGGGTCTCCGGGGAGAGGTCCGCCATGCGCAACCCCGCCCTCTCCACGGCGTCGGCGGAGTTCACCCCCAGCCCTCCGGGAGCGCTGACCACCGCCACGCGGTCGCCGGCGCAGGGGGGGAGGTGGAGGAGGGCGGAGGAGAAGTCCAGCATCTGGGCGAGGTCGTCCGCCAGCACGATGCCCGCCTGGCGGGCCGCGCCGAGGAATATCTCCGCGTCCCCACCCATGGCCGCGGTGTGGCTGGCCGCCGCCCGCACGCCGGAGGGGGTGAGCCCTCCCTTGATCATCACCAGGGGTTTCCTGCCCCGCATACCCCGGGCGATGTCCATGAAGCGGCGGGCGTCCCTGACCTCCTCGAGATAGCAGATGACCATCTCCACCGCCGGGTCCTGGGCCAAGTACTCCAGATAATCCGCGCAGTTGAGGTCCAGCTCGTTGCCGCTGGATACGATCTTGTCGAAGAGGATGCCCCTCTCCATGCCGGTGAGGAAGCTGATGCTGGATATGGAGCCGCTCTGGGAGATCATCCCCGCCCGTCCCCGCACCGGGAACATGCCGGCGAAGAGGGCCACCCTGCCCCGGGCGGAATAGATGCCCATGCAGTTGGGGCCCACCAGGCGCAGCCCGCTCCCCCGCAGGGCCTCGCGGATCTCCTCCTCCAGCCGCCGTCCCTCGGGACGGCCGGTCTCGGAGAAACCGGCGGTGTTTACCACGCAGCCGCCCACCCCGGCCGCGGCGCATTCCCGCACCAGTCCGGGCACGGCGCCGGGGGGCACGCTGAGCACCACCAGGTCGGGCACCACGGGAAGGGAGGATATGTCCGGGTAACACCTCATCCCCAGGATCTCCCCGTGGCGCGGGTTGACCGGAAAGAGGGGGCCCTCGAACCCCATGTCCAGGAAGGAGCGCAGGAGGAGCGTCCCGGGGCTGTCGCGGCGTTCCGAGGCCCCCACGATGGCCGCCGCGCGGGGATGGAAGATGCGGTCCAGGCTCTCCTTCAGCCGAGGGTCCATGGCTCCGGCCTCGTCCGCCGAGGCCTAACCGCCCTGTGCACGTTCCTCGGGCAGGGGCGGGCAGACGTGAAGGGCGCGGGGACGGTACTCGTATTCCCGTATGGAGCGCTCGTATACCTCCACCGTCTGGCGGGCGATGCGCCCCCAGTTATACTTCTCGCCGATGAACCTGCGGGCGTCGCTGGTCAGCCTGCGCGCCAGCTCCTCGTCCTTCAGCACCCGGATCATGGCCTGGGCCAGGGAGTCCGGGTCGCCGGGCATGAAGCACAGCCCCGTCTCCTCGTGGACTACGATCTCCTTAAGCCCCCCGGTGTCGGCCACGATCACCGGGCAGCCGGCCACCATGGCCTCCAGGACCACCATCCCGAAGGGCTCGTAGAGGCTGGGGACCACGGTGAGGTCGGCGCACTTGTAGAACCTTGCCAGGACCTCGGAGTCCACGAACCCCAGGAGCTTGATCTTCTCCCCCAGCCCCAGCTCGTCGATCATGGCCTGCAGGGCTCGGGCGTGCGGACCGGTCCCGGCCACCAGGAAACGCAGGTCGGGCACCTCCTCGAGGACCTTGGGCATGGCCTCGATGACCGTCTGGACCCCCTTCTCGTACACCAGGCGGCCCACGAAGAAGACCATCCGCCGGTCGGGGTGGATGAACTGGCGGAAGATGCGCTCCCGGTCGGGATTGACGTTGAATATCTCGTACTCTATCCCGTTGGGGATGACGGTGACCTTGTCCGGGGGGAGCTCGAAGATACGCACCACCTCCTCGCGCATGTAGTTGCTGCAGCAGATGGTGCGCACGCTCTCGAAGGTGAGCCACCACTCTATCTGATGGATTATCTTCTGCATGGGGCCGGGGAGGTTGCCCTGGTGCCTGCCGTACTCGGTGGCGTGGATGGTGGCCACCAGGGGGATGCGATAGGCGTGCTTCAGGGCTATGGAGGCGTGGGCCACCAGCCAGTCGTGGGCGTGGAGCACGTGCACCCTGCCGATCCTTTCGTTGATCAGGGGCACGGCCCTCTCCAGGAGGGCCACGTTGAACTGAAGGGTCCAGGACACCCAGTCGTCCTGCGGGATCTCCGGAGGGTAGAGGGGGACGCGGTAGATCTTCACCCCCTCCGCCTCCTCGTAGTCCGGCGCCCCCGGGGAGTCCTTGGTCACCACGTGGACGTTGATCCCCAGGCGGGCGAGGTTCACCGCCAGTTGGTGGACGTGGGTTCCCAGACCGCCGACGATGCGAGGCGGGTACTCCCAGCTCAGGATGAGGACTTTCATATCCCCCTACCTTCTACACGAGCGCCGCTTCCCTCCCCGGGAAGCCGCCGGCCGGCATCTCCACCACCCTTCCCGAAGGGCGAAAATATTTTATGCGACCTGGCTTTCCTTGGCAATAAAGCGCATGATTGGCAGAAAAAGGCAGCATTCCCTTTTCCTGGCATATGCCTCGCGGGGAGGCATGAGGCGGCGGACCCGCTTCATGGAGCTCTCCGGGGAGAGGGCGGGATGGTCTGCGCGGACCCTTCGGAGCGGGGCCCATGTCCGCTGGCGGGCAGTGGTGCCCGGCGGAGGGCATACGGAGAGGCTCAGCGCGAGACGCTCCAGTGGTCGGTCCGCAACCAGGCAAAGGGGTTGTCCACCTCCTCCAGGGCGACCAGCTCCTCCTCCTCCACCTCGTTCACCAGCATGGCCGTGCAGCGCCGGAACCGCTCGGCGTGGGCCAGGAAACGCTCCCGGGCATATCCCGCGGCGGTGTCCCGGGTGACCATGTAGGACCAGTCGCTGGCCTCCATGAGCAACAGCTCCCGACCGGCCTGCAGGAGCGCCCTCTTTTTGAGTGCATCCAGCGGTTCTCCCACGAGGGAGAGGAAGGCCCCCTCCGAGGCGCGGGTGATCTCCCAGATCTCCCGCGTCTTTTCATTCTCCCAGGTGGTGAAGGTCCCGTCCACGTTCCAGGCCGTGCACGCGGGGGAGAGTGCGGGGAGGTCGCGGGTTTCCAGGTTCTGCGCCGCCTTTCCCGGGAGTTCACACTCCCTCCCCAGGATACCCAGCACCTCCCGCAGCCACAGGGGACCCTCCCTCCACCAGTGACCGAAGAGCTCGGTGTCGTAGGCGGCCAGGAGGAGGCATCCCTCGCCACCCTCCTCCCGTCCCGCCGTCCGCTCCCACCTCTCCCGCATCCGGGAGACGAAGTCCCGGGCGTCCTTCCGCGCCCTCTCCAGGGCGTCCCCCGGGACGTACACCCCTTTATCCTCAAGCGGCGTGGCGGTGGAGGTTATCCTCCAGTACTGGAATCCGTGGCCCTGGTAGTCGCGCTTGGCGTATTCGCGGTACTCGCGGTGGGAGGGGTACCCGTCTTTCTCCCACACCAGCCGGTGGGAGAGGGGGTCGCGCAGGAACGCGGCCAGAGGGGTGGTTCCCAGCCGGTACGCCTTCCAGCTGGGAACGGGCCGCCCCGCCTCGTCCGGCGCGGTGTGGTCCAAGACCACGTAGCGAAGGGGCGGGGAGAAGCGTCCCAGGACCCCGTCCAGCTCGGGGGTGTAGGAGCATTCCGGAAGCCAGAACCCCTCCGGGTCACGGCCGAAGTTGCGCCGGTGGCTCTCCAGGCCTATCTCCACCTGGGCCGCCCGGAGGGCGTCCGAGGAGAGGAGGGGTAGGTGGGCATGGGTGGCCGAGCTGGCCAGGACCTCCAGCACCCCGCATTCCATGCCCCGGCGGAGGACGGACATCATGTTTCCCCGGTACCTGGTCTCGTAGACCTGGATCAGGTGGTCCAGCTCCCGCGCGTAAAGCAGGGCCAGGGCGCAGCGCTCGTCGTCGCCCAGGGAACGCAGGCGCACCACCTCCTCTTCTGCCTGGCGCCTGCGGTTCCTCAGGTAGGCGGAGAAACGCTCCTCCAGGTAGGCGTCCTGCAGCTGCTCTGCGAGGATGGGGGTCATGGTCAGGGCCAGCTTGCCCCCGCACCTTCCCTCCGCCATGTCCTCGATGAGCTCCCACAGGGGCAGGTAGCATTCCGCCCAGGCCTCCAGGATCCACTGCTCGCCCACCGGCCAGTCTCCGTTTCGCCGCACGTAGGGCATGTGGGAGTGCAACAGGACGGCGAAGGAACGTCTTTCCATCTATGGCATATCCTTCCATCCGATCCCTATGAAGTCCAGAGCCTGCTCGAGGGGACTCTCGCGTATGGCGAAGTCCCTGGTCCTCAGGAGGGGGATGAAGAGGGGCCGGTAGAAATAGCGTTCCAGGCGGGGAGGGAGTTCCAGGCACCACTGCGAGAAGTTGCGGCCGCTCAGGCGGTCGTGGAGGCGCAGGAGGCGGGCGTGGAAGACGCCCCTGACCTCCGAACGGGGATAGAAGCGGCGCATGAAGGAGGCAAACTCCAGGTGGTCGTATTCCCGGATATGGAAGGGGTTCACGGGCGTCTCCCTCCCCGGGGAGATGATCAGGCGGTTGGGGGTGGTGATCACGCAGCGGCCGCCCGGCCTGAGGACCCGGCGGGCCTCCTCCATGAAGCGGTCCGGGTCGTGAAGGTGTTCCAGCACCTGGAGGGAACAGACCAGGTCGAAGGAGCAGTCCTCCAGCCCCAGGTCGTAGATGTCCCGGTAGAGGAACCTGAGATTGGGACGGCGGTAGGTGCGCCTGGCGTGGTAGACGGCCTCCGGAGCCAGGTCCACCCCTACCGCCTCGCGGGCCACGGAGGCCAGGAGGTCCGTGCCGTAGCCCTCTCCGCACCCCAGGTCCAGCACCCGCTTTCCCGCCGCCAGGGGCAGAAGGAAGCGGTAGGCCGCCAGGTGGCGTTGGAACCAGTAGTTCTCCTCCCTGATACCGGGAAGGGTGCGCTCCCCGGTCAGGGCCAGAGGCGGGTAGTGGTCCCGGGGAAGGTCCGAGGTATCAACTTCGCAGTCCATGACCTCACTTCCTCCAGCGTTTCTTCGGCCCGGATCGGGGGTCGAGGACCCGTCCCCCGCCTCACGTCAAGGGCCGGGCATGGTGAGGGCGGCCAGGGCGCCGGCTGCCAGGATCGAGCCCACCACCACCAGGTAGTAGTTGCGGAGGCCGAAGCCCAGACCCAGGAAGAGGAGGGCCGCGGCCATGCCCGCGCCCAGGTAACGGAGGCGTCCGCGGTTCATTTCACCAGGTCCAGGACCTTTTTGAACTCCTCGGTGTCCGCCCGCAGGGTTATCTCGTAGATGAGCGCCTCGGAGGTGGTCACCGTGGCCCCCGCGGCTCGCATCCTCTCAAGGGCTATCAGGTGGTCCTCCGGCTTGCGGGTGCCCACCGCGTCGGTCACTACCTGCACCAGGTAGCCGCGGTGCAGGGCGTCGAGCACCGTCTGGCACACGCAGATGTGGGTCTCGATCCCGCACACCAGAAGGCGCTTCCGGCCCGAGCTCCTCACGGCCTCCTCGAACTCGGGGACCCCGAAGCAGCTGAAGATGCGCTTGAGGATGGGCCGGTACTCCGGCAGCTCCCCCTTCACCTCCTCCACCGTGTACCCCAGTCCCTGGGGATAGTGCTCGGTGAGGACCACCGGCAGCGAGAAGATGGAGGCGAGGCGGAGGAGCCTGACCATGCCGGCCAGCACCTCCTCCCGGTTGTGGATCATGCGCACCAGCTTCTCCTGGGGGTCGATGACCAGGAGAAGGCTGTCCTCGGCGTTGGCCAGGTCGGGGTGTCGTTCCATGTCTGCACTCCTTTTGCGCTCCTTATCCGCCGCAAGCCCTCCGCTTGTCCGCCCGTTTACGGCGGTCGGAAGGGCCTTGACCGGAGGGGAGTAGGTCCGCCGCGTCCCCCGGCTCAGTCCGTCGAGCCGCGGTCGGCCCCTTCCCCTTCATCCTCCGTGCCTTTTCTCTCCTCCTGGAGATACCCGTCCACCAGCTCGGAGACCCGGAGGGCGGAGTTGAAGGCCGTGTCCCCACCGGTGCCCTCCGCGCAGGTGGTGTCCCCGCAGAGGAAGAAGTTATCCAGCCCGGGGAGGGTGAAGCCCGGGCGGTCCTCACGGGTCTGCCCGGGTCGGGGCAGGAAGCCGTCCACCATGCTCAGGCGCATGGTGCGTTCCCACTCCACGGCCTCCCACAGGCCGGGGAACATGTTCCCCAGTATCTCCCGCAGTCTCTCCTCCTCCCGCTTCACCTTTTCCGGGTTCTTCATCCACGGCAGGGGAAGGGGGTAGAACCAGGAGAGGAGCTGTTTTCCCTCCGGGGCCGTGGTGGGGTCTATGTTGGAGGTGAACTGTCCCATGGTCACCGGGTCGGAGGTGACCAAAAGCCCCCTTTTGTCGCTCACCGCCTCCCGCAGTCCCAGGTCCAGGGCAATGCCCGCCGTGGGCACCAGCTCGCGGGCCTTCTTCACGAACCTGATGGGCAGGTCCTTTCCGCCGAAGAGGTCGGGCACCTCCTGGACGGGGATGGCGCTGACCACGGCGCGGGCCGTGTATACGGCGGATTCCGTCTTCACCTGGTTGACCCTGCCCTTGCGGGGGATGAGGCGGGTCACCCGCGCCGAGGTGAGGATCTGCCCGTTTTTCTCCACCTCCTCCCGCAGGCCCTCTATGATCTGGCGAGTCCCTCCCTCGGGATAGCCCACCTTCACCTTGGCCCTCAGCGCCTGGCGCAGGAAGGCGGCCATCTCACCAGCGGAGGAGTGCCTCAAGTCGGGGGCGATGATGCCGATGCCGGAGAGGACGCGCAGGAGCTCCAGGGTCTCCGGCGTCCGGCACCGGGAGGTGAGTTCCTCCAGGGAGAGCTGGAACTTCCTTTCCGGCCGGCCCATGACCAGCCGGAGCAGGTAGTAGGCCGCGCTGAGCTTGGCCCGGAGGGGTAGAAGGGGGGAACGGAATATCTTCCCCACGCTGTTGGGCAGGGGGAGGAACTCCCCGTCCCGGTACAGCTCCGGTTCACCGGGCTCTATGAACCTGAGCTCCCGTCCCAGGCGGCGGAACACGGCCGCCGCCGCCCCCTGCGAGGCGAAACGGTTGTCGTGTAGCCCGTATTCCACGAGGAAGCCGTCTCGCTCCTGGTAACCGGCCCTCCCCCCCAGGGACCTGGATCTCTCCAGGAGGAGCACCCGGTAACCCTTCTTGGCCAGAAGGGCGCCGGCGGAAAGCCCCGCATACCCGCCTCCGATGACGATGACATCGCTGTCCATAGCTCCCCCGCTTTCATCCTTGCCCGCCGCCCTATGGGCGCGTTCCCTGTACCGCGGCTCGACAAAATCGTGCTCGACAAAATCGTATATGTGTTATTAAAACATAAACCGAGTGGCCCCGGGGAAGCCGCGGATACCCGGGGTTACGACGATTCAGCGGAGGGGCGGGGACGTTTCGGGGTGGTCGTCGAGGGCCGGGAGTCGGGAAAGAAGGGCGGTGGGAGATGCGCAGCGAGAGAGTGGCCTTTTACGCCGACAGCGTGGAGCACCTGAGGCTGGAGGGGGTCCTCGAGGTCCCCGAGGGCCGGGGCCCTTTCCCGGCCTGCATCCTCTGTCACCCCCATCCTATAGGGGGCGGTTCCATGCATGTACCCCTGCTGCGGGTGATAGCCGACACCCTGGCGAAGGAGGGATGGGCCTGCCTGCGCTTCAACTTCCGAGGCGTGGGGGAGAGCGCCGGAGAGTCCTCGGGAGGGCTGCGGGAGACGGAGGACGTGGAGGGAGCTTACCTCTTCCTTTCCCAGCGCGAGGAGGTGGACGTGGCGGACCTTTCCCTGGCCGGGTGGTCCTTCGGGTCCTGGGTGGGCTTGCGCTGGGCGGTCAGGTCCGGACGCTGTCGCCGGATTGCGCTGGTCAGCCCCCCCATGGTGGGCTTTGACTTCTTCTATTTTCTGGAAAACGGAGAGGTGACCCTCCCCCCGGAGGTGCTGGTCATCGCCGGGGAACGGGACCAGTTCGCCCCCCGGGAGAAACTGGAAGAGCTGGCCGCACGCCTGGGGGGTGAGCTCCACCTCCTACCCGGGGCGGACCACTTCCTCTTCGGCCGGGAGGGGGAGGTGGCCGGGGTCATCGCCTCCCGCTGGGGGGAGAAGCCCTGACCGGCGAAGGCATCGAGCGGGCCCGGCCCTCGGCGGCAGCACGAGGCCCCCGCTTCCCCTCATCCCCCCTGTGGATGATCGATTACCTGCGCGGCGGGCGACCGGGAGGCGTGCTGCTCCCGCCACCCGTCTCGGTCTCGGAGGGGTGTGTCGGACGCCCGGAGCGGAGTGCGGATCGACGCTCCTCACCCCGTTGAGCGGCCGGGCGAGCGCGGAGGGCGAGGGGCGGGAACGGACCCCTGTAGCTTTTCGGATGATTACCCCGCGGAGTTCTTGGGGAAAATTAATCAAGAGGGGATGAACTGCGGCCGCTGGGCCGGACCTGCGGCGCCGAGGTGAGGGGGCGAGGACGATGCGGCGGGAGGAGTTCCTGAGAAAGGTCAAGGAGGCCGCGGGGCTGGGATCGGTGAGGCAGGCCGACAGCGCGGTGAGGGCGGTGGTGGCGGTGCTCAAGGCGGCTCTCCCCGCGGAGCAGGCGGAGATGATCGCTGCCGCCCTGCCCGAGGACCTGAAGCTGGGCTGGGAGACGATCGATGCCTACCCTGCGGACATCCTGGAGAAGGAGGACATATATTACGAGGGTTCAGGGACCGCCCCGGAGAAAGAGACCCCCTCCATCACCCAGGGATGACCTCTGCCCGAGTGCGCTCATCCGATGCGGCTGTAAGGCGAGGCCGCGCGACGGTGTGAAGCGTGCCGCTCCAGCACACTCCTTTCTTGCAAGCACCGAGGGCAGCGGATATAATACCGTCGGTGTCCGGGAGGAAAAGAACCGGATCCGCTTCCGCGATGAGGACTCACCGGGGACTCCAGGCCTTAGGGCTGAGAGCCGTCGGTTATAAATATGCCAAAAAACGGGTCGGGACCACAGGGAAAGACCCGAAGGGAGCGGAGTAAGGGACTTCACCGGAGGAAGAGGAAAGGAGTTGCAGCATGATTCCCAGCGACCTTGAGATCGCCCAGGCGGCGGAGATGCTCCCCATCACGGAGATAGCCAAGAGCATGGGGCTGGAGGAGGACGAGATCGAGCTGTACGGGAAGTACAAGGCCAAGATCAACTTCGAACAGGTCCTGGAACGGCTCAAGGACCGCCCGGACGGCAAGTATATCGATGTGACCGCCATCACCCCCACCCCCCTGGGGGAGGGAAAGACGGTGACCTCCATCGGGCTGACCCAGGCCCTGGGAAAGATCGGCAAGAACGTGATCCTCACCCTGCGCGAGCCCTCCCTGGGCCCGGTGTTCGGCATCAAGGGCGGGGCCGCGGGGGGAGGCTATTCCCAGGTTGTCCCCATGGAGGACCTCAACCTGCACTTCACCGGCGACATCCACGCCGTGGGGGCGGCCAACAACCTGCTGGCGGCCATGATCGACACCAGCATCCTCCTGGGCAACCCCCTGAACATCGATCCCCTGACCATCTCCTGGCGGAGGGTGGTGGACATCAGCGACCGCGCTCTGCGGGACATCGTCATCGGCCTGGGGGGGCGCGAGAACGGGTATCCCCGCCAGACCGGTTACGACATCACCGTGGCCTCCGAGGTCATGGCCATCCTGGCCCTGGCCAAGAACCTCCGGGACCTGCGTGAGCGCCTGGGGCGCATCGTGGTGGCCTACACCTACGACGGCAAGCCGGTGACCGCCGAGGACCTCAAGGCGGCGGGGGCCATGACCGTGCTCCTCAAAGAGGCCCTCAAGCCCAACCTCATCCAGACCCTGGAGCATCAGCCGTGCATCATGCACGCCGGGCCCTTCGCCAACATCGCCCACGGGAACAACTCGGTGGTGGCCGACCTTGTGGCCCTGAAGTGTGCCGACTACGTGGTCACCGAGTCGGGGTTCGGCGCGGATATGGGCGCGGAGAAGATGATGAACATCAAGGTCCGCGCCCTGGGGAAGTCCCCGGACTGCGTGGTCATCACCTGCACCATCCGCGCCTTGAAGATGCACGGCGGGGCTTTCGAGGCGCGTCCCGGCAAGCCCATCGACGAGGAGCTGGTGAAGAAGGAGAACATGCCTGCTCTGGAGGCGGGGACCAGCAACCTCCTGAAGATGATCGAGAACATGAAGCTCTTCGGCCTGCCGGTGGTGGTGACCATCAACAAGCGCCTCACGGACACCGACAAGGAGATCGAACTGGTCAAGAAACTGGCGGAGGAGGCCGGCGTGGTGGCCTGCGTGCCCATCGATGTCTGGGCCAAGGGCGGCGAGGGCGGCAGGGAGGCCGCCGAGGCGGTGGTGGAGGCCTGCAACCAGCCCAAGGATTTCAAGTTCCTCTACGAGCTGGACTGGCCCATCAAGAAGAAGATCGAGACCATCGCCACCAAGATCTACGGCGCCGACGGTGTGGACTACAGCCCGCTGGCGGAGCAGAAGATCAAGCAGTTCACGGAGGCGGGCTGGGACAAGCTCCCCATCTGCATGGCCAAGACCCATCTGTCCCTGTCCCATGACCCCAACCTGAAGGGAGCGCCTAAGGGATTCCGCCTGCCGGTGGTGGATATACGCCCCTCCATCGGGGCCGGTTTCCTCTATCCGCTCTGCGGGGCCATGAGGACCATGCCCGGGCTTCCCAGCCGTCCGGCGGCCGTGGACGTGGACATCGACGAGAACGGCAGGACGGTGGGCCTGTTCTGATCGCCGGCGGGTATATCGAGAGGTGAAGCGGTGCCCCGGTCCCCGGACCGGGGCACCGACCGGAAAGGACTGGAAACAACCGCGGAGGACCGCTCTTGGAGGAGACCTGCAGGGTACTGTTCCTCCCCGACAACCGCTATATAGTCGTTCCCAGGGGGGAAAACCTCCTCAAGGCGGCTATGGACGCCGACGTGCACGTCAACGCCTCCTGCGGAGGTTCGGGGTCCTGCGGGAAATGCCGGGTCATCGTGGAGGAAGGGGAGGTCGAGCGGGAGCCCAACCCCAAGCTCGCTGAGGAGGAGATGGCCAGGGGTTATGCCCTGGCCTGCCAGACCAGGGTCCTTTCCGACCTCAAGGTGAGGATACCCATAGAGTCCCGTATCGGCGACCGCCGGATCTTCGAGCGCCAGGAACCCGTCCCCGCCCACGGGCATCTCCTCTCCGCCGCAGACTGGGAGAAAAGGCTCCCCCGGTGGGAGCTCGACCCCCCAACGCGGAAGGTGCACCTGGCGCAGAGTCCCCCCACCCTGGACGACAACGTGAGCGATGCGGAAAGGGTCAAGCGGGGCCTGGCCATGGAGGCCGGGCTGCGCGACGTGGTAATAGACTACCCGGTCCTGCAGCGGCTTCCCAACATGCTGCGCCAGAGCGGGTGGGACATCACGGTCACCGTGCTGGACAGCGGGGAGGAGCTACGCGCCGTGCGCATCGAGCAGGGCGACACCACGGAGCGCCAGTCAGCCATCGCCATCGACGTGGGCACCACCACCATCTCCGCGGAGCTCATCGACCTGCGCACAGGAGAGGTCACCGCCCGGGCCTCCGACTACAACGCCCAGGTGGCCTTCGGCGAGGACGTCATCACCCGCATCATCTACGCCACCCGCGGCACCGGCCTGGCCAAGCTGCAGTCGGTGGTGGTGGGGACCATATGGAACCTCATCAAGACCCTGGTGGAGCAGGCGGGCATCGAGTACTGCAACATCACCCACATTGTGGTGGCCGGGAACACCACCATGACCCATCTCCTCCTGGGCCTGAACCCCAAGTACATCCGCGAGGAGCCCTACATACCCTCGGCCACCTTCTTCCCCTGGATAAAGTGCAGCGACATCGGCCTGCGTATAGCCGCCGGCGTGTACATGTACGCCATCCCCTGTGTGGCCTCCTACGTGGGCGGGGACATAGTGGCCGGCATGCTGGCCTCGGGGATCTTCAACACCGACAAGCTCACCCTGTACATCGACATCGGCACCAACGGTGAGATGGTCCTGGGCAACCGGGAATGGATGCTCTCCTGTTCCTGTTCCGCCGGCCCCGCCTTCGAGGGCGGGGGGGTGAAGCACGGGATGCGGGCCACCCGGGGAGCCATCGAGCAGGTGCGCATCAACCCGGGCAACTACGAGCCCATGATCATCACCGTGGGCAACCGCAAGCCCATCGGCATCTGCGGCTCGGGACTCATCGACGCCCTCTCCGAGATGTTCCTCACCGGGATCATCAACGAGAAGGGGAAGATAAACACCGACCTGCCCACGGACCGGGTGCGCGCCACCGAGGGAGGGGCGGAGTACGTGCTGGTGTGGGCGGAGGACTCCGCCACCCGCCGCGACATCGTCATCACCGAGGTGGACATCGACAACCTCATGCGCGCCAAGGCCGCCGTCTACGCGGGCATAGAGATACTCCTCTCCTCGGTGGACATGGACGTTTCCATGATCGACGAGCTGCTCATCGCCGGGGCCTTCGGCCGTTACCTGGAGGTGGACAAGGCGGTGAACATCGGCCTCCTCCCGGACATCGGCTTCGAGAAGATGAAGTTCGTGGGCAACGGGTCCCTGCTCGGGGCCCACCTCTCCGCTCTCTCCAAGGAGATGCTGGATAAGGCCAACCAGATCGCGCGGCAGATGACCTACCTGGAGCTCTCCATGAACCCGGCCTTCATGGAGCATTACCTGTCGGCCCTCTTCTTCCCCCACACCAACCTGGACGCCTTCCCCTCGGTCAGGGAGAAGCTGGAGGCCAGGAGGAACGTCCGTTACGCGAGCGGGGAAGCCGCGTCCGCCGGGGAGGTGGGTTGAGGTGGGCACGGTGATCGCCGTCTCCGGCAAGGGAGGGACGGGCAAGACCACCTTCTCCGCTCTGGCCGTGGATTACCTGGTGCGAACCACGGGAAAGGCGGTCCTGGCCGTGGACGCCGACTCCAACGCCAACCTGGACCAGGCGCTGGGGACGCAGGTGGAGAAGACCATCGGGGCGGTCCGGGAGTATCTCACCGAGAACGTCTCGCGCATGCCGGCGGGGATGTCCAAGGAGGTGTGGGTGGAGACCATGCTCCGCCAGGCCCTGGTGGAGGAGAAGGGCTTCGACCTCATCTCCATGGGGAGGCCGGAGGGTCCGGGATGCTACTGCTACCTCAACAACATCTTCCGGCGCTATCTGGACGTCATGACCGAGCAGTACGAGTACGTGGTCATGGACAACGAGGCGGGCATGGAGCACCTCTCCCGCCGCACCACCCGGGGAGTGGACCTCATGTTCATCGCCTCCGACCCCACGGTGCGCGGGGTGCGCACCGCCCTGCGCATCCGCGACCTGGCCAGGGAGCTCAAGCTGGACATCCGGCGCATGGCCCTGGTGGTCTCCCGGGTGAGGGACGGCCTTCCCGAGAACCTGAGGAAGCTGGCCGAGGAGGGCAACCTGGAGGTCGCCGGAGTGGTGCCCGAGGACCCCATGGTCACGAGCCTGGACGAGGAAGGGAGGCCGGTCACCGCGCTCCCTCCGGACAGCCCCGCCCGTCGGGCGGTGGAGGACATCCTCTCAAGGTACCTGCAGGCCCTGGGGGCAAGGAGGGGAGGCCTGGAGGGTGGATAGAAAAAGGTGGAATTGCGTGGGGAGAAGTGAGATAATCAGGATTTGGACCGGGGAGGTCTGACGATGTACGTAGAGAAGCCCATGGTCGCATTTCTGGACAAGCTCGCCTCCAGGTCGCCGGAGCCGGGTGGAGGCTCCGCTTCCGCTCTGGTGGGGGCCGTCGGCGCGGCCCTCGTCTCCATGGTGGCCAACCTCACCCTGGGGAAGGAGAAGTACGCCCAGGTCCAGGACCGCATAGAGGAGCTGCTCCGCGATTCCGAGGGCCTGCGGGCCGAACTTCAGGAACTCCTGCAGAAGGACACCGAGGTCTACGCGGAGGTCTCCGCGGCCTACAAGCTCCCCCGGGAGACGGAGGAGGAGAAGGCGGAACGCGCCGCCCGCATCCAGGACGCCCTGAAGAAGGCCACCGAGGTGCCCTTCGAGATAGCCGAGAAGTGTCTGGCCGTGGCCCGCCTCTCGGAGACGGCGGCGGAGATCGGGAACGTCGGGGCGGTTAGCGACGCCGGGGTGGCCGTCCTCCTCGCCGAGGCGGCGGCCCAGAGCGCGGCCCTCAACGTGAAGATCAACGTGAACGGCATCGAGGACCGCGAGTTCGCCGAGGGCAGGTGGGACCGCGTCCAGGAGATCCTCTCGGAGTGCGCCGCCCTGAGGGAGCGCGTCCTCGCACTGACCTACGAAAAGCTCGGGTAGGCCGGGCGGCGTGTGCCTCCGGGGGGCGCACGGTGGAGGACCGCCCCTGCCTGCGGGGAAGGCACGCGGTAGCGACCCGGGCGGTGAGGCTGGATGCGGGTGGGGATAGATCACGTGTAAGGGTATAGGGCCAAGGAAGGTGGGAGGAAGGAAGGAACCCCCACGGGACGAGGGAAAGGAGCGAGGCTTATGACCGTGGTCATCGATTGCGTCGCCATCGGCGAGGAGTTGATGAAGGAGATCGTGGCCGAGACCGAGGCCCTGAAGGCCAAGGGGATAACCCCGGGGATAGCCACCCTCCTGGTGGGAGACGATTTCGGGGCCCGCATGTACCGGGGCCAGGTGGAGAAGTTCTGCCAGGAGGCGGGGTTCAACTACTTCAACGAGAATCCCCCCGCGGACGTGACCGAGGAGCAAGTGGTGGAGATCGTGAAGCGGCTCAACGCCGATAAGGCCGTCTCCGGGATCCTCCCCCTGCGTCCCTTCCCCGAGCACATCTCCGACAGCGCGGTGATCAACTCCATCGACGTGAACAAGGACATCGACTGCTTCCACCCCTTCAACATGGGCAAGCTGGCCCTGGGTGAGCCCACCTTCCCGCCGGCCACTCCCTCGGCGGTGGTGGAGATCCTGGACCGCTACGCCCGGGAGTACGAGAAGATGGACCCCAAGGACTTCTACGAGGGGGCGGAGATCGTGGTGGTGGGGCACTCCAACATCGTGGGGAAGCCGGTGGCCTTCCTCATGCTCAACCGCAACGCCACCACCACCGTGTGCCACGTCTTCACTAGCATGAAGGGCAATCTGGAAAAACATACCAAGGGAGCGGACATCCTCATCGTGGCCGCCGGGAAGCCCGACCTCATCGGGCCGGACCAGGTCAAGGAAGGGGCCATCGTGGTGGACGTGGGCATCAACCGGGTCAAGGTCCTGGACGAGAAGGGCGAGCCGGTGCTGGACGAGAAGGGCAAGCCCAAGACCAAGACGGTGGGGGACGTCTCCTTCGACGCGGTGAAGGACATGGTCAAGGCCATCACCCCGGTGCCCGGCGGCGTGGGCTCGGTGACCAACCGCATGCTCATGAAGAACGCCCTGCGGGCCTGCAAGATCCAGCACGGGCTGGAATGACGGGGGTCAAGGTCCTCGACGGAGGTTGAAAATATCATAAACACTGGCGGTTGAGACATCGGAAAGGAGAAGAGAGATGGCATTTACCCTACCGACGGAAACGGCCAAGGGCAAGATCCGCGAGGTAGAACTGGGGTCCGGGGAAAAGGCCCGCAAGGTGGGCGGGGAAAGCTGCCTGCCCTTCTACCTCTGGGAAGGAGAGATGCCCAACAAGCCCCTGGTGGCCGCCGAGGTAATGGATGAAGTGGGCGAACTGGTGCCCGCGTTGGAGAAGGCCCTGGGCGAGGTAAAGAACGATCCCGTGGCCTGGGCCAAGAAGGCAGTGGAGGAATGGGGTGCTGAGGCCATATTCCTCCTCCTGACCTCCACCGACCCCAAAGGCACCGACGCTCCCGCGGAACAGGCAGCGGAGACGGTGCTTAAAGTGGAGGAGGCGGTCAACGTACCGGTCATCGTCTACGGGACGGAGGACGTGGAGAAGGACGCCGAGATCGCCCGTGTGGTGGCCACCAAGGCGGAGGGCAAGAACCTGCTCATCGGGCCGGCCAAGGAGGACAACTTCAAAAAGGTCGGTGCCCCGGCCATAGGTTACAAGCAGACCGTGTCGGGCATGACCCCCATCGACGTCAACCTGGCCAAGCAGCTCAACATCCTCCTCACCAATCTGGGCATGGAGCCGGACAAGCTGGTCATCGACCCCACCACGGGAGCGCTGGGGTACGGCCTGGAATACACTTACTCGGTGATGGAGCGTCTTAAGATCGCAGCCCTCTTCCAGGACGACTCCATGACCCAGATGCCTTTGATGGCCAACATCGGTTTCCAGGCCTGGAAGACCAAAGAGGCCAAGAGCTCGGAGGAGGATTACCCGGAGTGGGGCGACCCGGAGAAGCGGGGCATCATGTGGGAGACGGTGACCGCGGTGGCCCTCCTTCTGGCCGGTGCCAACATCCTGGTCCTCCGCCATCCGGAGTCCATACGCCTGGTGAAGAAGCTCATAGCCGACCTTTCCGGGTAGGCTTTTAGATATATGATAAGTATGCATTGAAAAGAAAAAGGGGTTCGAGAAGAACCACGGCGTTCCAAGGGAGGAAGCAGGGTTATGGCAGAGTTCGAGGAGATGTCGGCGTGCGAAGCCACGCTGGAGATGCTAAGGCAGGCTAGGGAAGAAGGTCAGGAGACCGCCTTCGACCGCGTGCAGCAGCAGAAGGGCTGTGCCTTCGGTGAGGCGGGGAGTTGTTGTCGCATATGTAATATGGGTCCCTGCCGCATCAATCCCAAGAAACCGGAGGAGACCCGGGGTGTGTGCGGAGCGGATATAGATACCATAGTTGCCCGGAACTTCGCGCGTATGGTGGCCGCGGGGACCTCTGCACACTCCGATCACGGTCGTGCGGTAGCTCAGACCCTGATCATGGTGGCCAAGGGAGAGACGACTGATTACCAGATCAAGGACCGCATCAAACTCCTCGAGTTGGCCGCCGACCTGGGAGTGGAGATCGGGGACCGTGACATCAACGACATCGCCCTCGAGGTCGGAGAGCGCTGCCTGGCCATGTTCGGCCAGCAGGAGGGCGAACTGGCCCTGGCCCAGAGGGCTCCAGAACCCCGCAAGGAGATCTGGCGCCAGCTGGGTATCTTTCCGCGAGGTATCGACCGCGAAGTCGTCGAGCTCATTCACCGCACCACCATCGGGGTGGATCAGGACTATAAGAATCTTCTCATCGGGGCTGCCCGATGCGCTCTCGCAGACGGGTGGGGCGGGTCGATGGTCGCCACCGAGCTTCAAGACGTCCTTTTTGGGACACCCGAGCCGCTGGAGAGCGAAGCCAACCTCGGTGTGCTCAAGGAGGACGAGGTCAACATCATCGTCCATGGCCACGAGCCACTCCTCTCGGAGATGATCGTGCTGGCCGCCAGCCTTCCCGAGATGCAGGAGAAGGCCAGGAGCGTCGGCGCCAAGGGCATCAACCTGGCGGGAATATGCTGCACGGCCAACGAGGTGCTCACCCGCCACGGCGTGCCCATCGCCGGTAACGTGTTGCAGCAGGAGCTGGCCTTGCTCACCGGGGCGGTGGAGGCCATGGTGGTGGACGTGCAATGCGTGTATCAGGGCATCGGGCAGATAGCAAGCTGCCTGCACACGGACATCATCACCACCTCCCCCAAGGCCAAGATGCCCTACGCTCGACACATCGAATTCCACGAGGACCATGCCCTGGAGATCGCCAAGGAGATCGTATCCGCCGCCATCGACAACTTCCCACGGCGAGGAAAGGTCCATATCCCCGACGTGAAGGAACCCCTGATCGCGGGTTTCAACCACGAGTACGTTAACTACATGCTGGGTGGCCGATTCCGCGCCTCTTACCGGCCTCTGAACGACGCCATAATCGACGGACGCATTCGGGGCGTGGTAGGCATTGTGGGTTGCAATAACCCCCGTGTGAAGCATGACGACATCCACGTGCGCGTGGCCAAGGAGCTCATCGCCAACGGATGCCTGCTGGTCATGACCGGATGCGCTGCCCAGTCCGTGGCCAAGGCGGGACTCATGCTCCCCGAGGTGGCGCGCGAGATATGTCCGAAAGGACTCTGGGAGGTCTGTGAGGCGGTGGGCATCCCGCCGGTGCTCCACTTCGGCTCCTGCGTGGACAACAGCCGCATCCTCATGGCGCTCACCGCTATGGTCAACGAGGGTGGGCTGGGTAACGACATAAGCGACCTGCCGGCCGCCGGATGCGCACCCGAGTGGATGAGTGAGAAGGCGGTGGCCATCGGTCATTATTTCGTGGCATCCGGAGCGGCTGTGGTCTTCGGAGTCAGTTTCCCCACCCTGGGGAGCAAGAACGTAAGCGATTTCCTGTTCGAGGGATTCAATGAGATCTTTAAGAACTCGTGGCATTTCGAGCCCGATCCGGAGAAGTTGGTGGGCAAGATACTCACGCTCATCGACAGCAAGCGCGAAGCCCTGGGGATAACGGCTAAGCGCGAAAGGGTGTTGTATGACATGGCCATGAGAAGGGAGTTGGAGATCTGATGAGTAGGATAATCGCAACCGCAGCCATCAAAGGGGCCCACAAAGAGGTTGCCGAGGCCGAGCGCATTCTCGCCGAGACCAAGGAGGCCGTCGGCGCCACCGCGAAGGTGGAGTTCCCCAACACCGGTTTCTACTTGCCCATCATCTATGCCCTGACCGGGATACCGGTGCAGAAATTGGAGGACATGGACAAGGTACTGGAGTACGCCAAGGAGCTGCTGCCCCCCATACCAAAGCAGCGACACTGGGTGCCTTACCTCGGACACGCCCTGGACGCCGGCATCGCCACCCTCTTCGCCGGGGAGATCATCGAGGGTTGCAAGTACGCCACCAACCCGCCGGTGGACGACCTCTGGCTGGGGGCGGCGGACGACGTGATCATGCGCGAGCGCGGGGTAGAATTCGTGGATGGTACAGCGCCCGGGTTCTGCGCTCTGGTAGGGCGTGCCTCCAGCCCGGAGATGGCGGACAAGATAGTGGTGGAGCTCCTCCAGAAAAACCTCTACGTGTGGATCTCCGGTCACGTGGACGGCGTATCCATAGCCGAGCAGCTCCAGCAGGTCGACCGCCAGCTGGGATGGGACACACGTATCGTGCCCTATGGTAAGGAGATGTCTTCGGCGGTCTACTCCCTGGGTTTTGCCGCCAGGGCCGCCATGTCCTTCGGGGGGGCACAGCCCGGTGATTACAAGAAGATACTACGATACAACAAGAACCGTATCTTCGCTTTCGTGCTGGCCCTGGATTATGTGGACGAGCAGAAATACGCCTACGCAGCCGGGGCTATAAATTACGGCTTCCCCACCATCGCCAACACCCCCATCCCGGACATCCTCCCCACCGGCGTGTGCACCTACGAGCATGTGGTGGGCGGTGTGCCCGAGGATGAGATCGTCCAGAAGTGCGTGGAGGTGCGGGGCCTCAAGATCCAGATAGCCGAGATACCCATCCCCATGGCCTATGGCCCGGCTTTCGAGGGCGAGGTCATACGTAAGGACGACATGTACGTGCAGTTCGGTGGGAACATCACCCCCGCCTTCGAGTACGTGCGCATGCGGGAGATGGACGAGGTCACCGACGGAAAGATAGAGGTTATCGGCCCGGAGATCGACGATGTGGAAGAGGGAGGCGCACTGCCACTGGGAATCGTGGTGGAAGTCGCCGGGCGCAAGATGCAGGAGGATTTCGAGTCCATCCTGGAGCGCCAGATACATCACTTCATCAACGGGGCCGAGGGTATCTGGCATATGGGCCAGCGCGATATCGTATGGACGCGCATCAGCAAGAAGGCCCAGGCCAAGGGGTTCAAGATCCGCCACTACGGGGAGATCATCCATGCCAAGCTGATCAACGACTTCCCCTCCATCGTGGACAAGGTGCAGGTGACCATCTACACCAACCTGGAGGACGTGGAGAAGTGGCAGGAGATCGCCCGTAAGGCCTACCGCTATCGCGACGAGAAGACGGCGGGCATGACCGACGAGTCGGTGGATACCTTCTACTCCTGTACCCTGTGCCAGTCCTTCGCCCCCACCCACGTGTGCATCATCTCCCCGGAGAGGCTGGGGCTGTGCGGGGCCTACAACTGGCTGGACGGCAAGGCGGCCTACGAGATCGACCCCACCGGCCCCAACCAGCCGGTGAAGAAGGGCGACTGCGAGGACCCGGTGAAGGGCGTCTGGCCGGCCATCAACGAGTTCGTCAAGGAGAAGTCGGGCGGCAACACCCAGCGGGTCACCATGTACTCCATGATGGAGGACCCCATGACCTCCTGCGGTTGCTTCGAGTGCATCGTGGCCTTCCTGCCCATGTGCAACGGGGTGATGATCGTCAACCGCGAACACAAGGGGATGACCCCCTGCGGGATGACCTTCTCCACCCTGGCCAACTCGGTGGGCGGCGGCCAGCAGACGCCGGGCTTCATCGGCATCGGGAAGGTGTACATCACCTCCAAGAAGTTCATCTCCGCCGACGGGGGGTTCCAGCGTATCGTCTGGATGCCCAAGGAGCTCAAGGAGACCCTCAAAGAGCAGCTCCAGAAGCGCTGCGAGGAGATCGGCGACCCCGATTTCATCAACAAGATCGCCGACGAGGACGTTGGTACCAGCGAAGAGGAGATCCTCCCCTGGCTGGAGCAGGTGGGTCATCCCGCCCTGACCATGGAGCCCATGCTCATGTAGGCGTGCGGGGGAGGGCTTTAGGCCCTCCCCCTTTACCGGATATACGACTGGTGGGAGGACCGCTGTTTTAGTAGGAAGGAGTTGAAGATGGGACTTTCGGGCCTGGATATCTTCAAGAAATTACCCAAGACCAACTGCAAGGAATGCGGTTTCCCGACCTGCCTGGCATTCGCCATGAAGCTGGCCGCTGGCCAGGCCAACCTGGACGACTGTCCCTACGTCACCGATGAGGTGCGTGCCGAGCTGGCCGAGGCCGCCGCTCCTCCCATCCGGGGGGTCACCGTGGGCGTGGGAGACGAGGCCTTCAAGGTGGGGGAGGAACTGGTCCTCTTCCGCCACGAGAAGACCTTCTTCAACCCCACCGTCCTGGCGGTGCTGGTGAGCGACGACATGGACGAGGCCGGAGTGGACGAGCTCCTCAAGCAGGCCAGGGAGTGCGTGCACGAGCGCGTGGGCGTCATCCTCAAGGTGGGGGCGGTGGCCGTGAAGTGCGCCTCCGGCGACGCCGGCAAGTTCAAGGCCCTGGTGGAGAAGGTGAAGGGCGCCACCTCCAAGCCCCTCATCCTCATGACCGAGGACGTGGAGGTCATGAAGGCCGCTCTGGAGGTGGCCGGCGATTCAAGGCCCCTGCTCTACGCCGCCACCGAGGCCAACGCGGAGGCCATGGGGGCGCTGGCCAAGGAGAAGGACCTCCCGCTGGCGGTCAAGGCCGAGGACCTGGACAAGCTGGCCGAACTCTCCGAGAAGCTCGCCGGCATGGGGCTGAAGGACCTGGTCCTGGACCCCTCTCCCCGCAAGCCGGCGGAGACCTTCAAGGACCTGGTGGCCATCCGCCGCGCGGCCCTCAACCAGAAGTTCACACCCTTCGGCTTCCCCACCATCACCTTCCCCTGCGAGGAGACCGACGATGAGCTTTACGAGACGGCCCTCGCCGCCATGTACATCTGCAAATACGGCGGGATCGTGGTCCTCTCCCACGCCGAGCAGTGGAGGATGTACCCGCTTCTGGTGCTGGTCCTCAACATCTACACCGATCCCCAGCGCCCCATGGCCGTGGACTCCAAGTTCTACGAGATCGGCAACCCGGACGAGAACAGCCCGGTGCTGGTGACCACCAACTTCTCCCTCACCTACTTCATCGTCTCCGGGGAGATCGAGGGGAGCAAGATACCGGCCTGGCTGGGCGTGGTGGATGTGGACGGGCAGTCGGTGCTCACCGCCTGGGCGGCGGGCAAGTTCGTGCCCGAGACCATCGCCAAGTTCATCAACACCTCGGGCATCGCCGACAAGGTGAAGCACCGCAAGCTGATCATCCCGGGCTATGTGGCCCAGATCTCCGGGGAGCTGGAGGAGGAGCTGCCGGACTGGGAGATCGTCATCGGCACCCGGGAGGCGGCGGACCTTCCCGCCTTTCTGCGCCAGTTCTCCACCACCTGAGGAGGGGATGAGGCAGCCGTAGCTCGGATAGACGCGACGCGGTAAAAGACGAAGAACGGAGGAGGAACGGGAAAGATGATCATCACCACGTCGAAGCCCTTCGAGGAGGTCCTCAAAGCCCTCGAGGGCGAGGACAGGGTCTTCATCATCGGCTGCGGCTCCTGCGCCACCACCTGCGAGACGGGGGGCGAGGAGCAGGTGGCCGAGATGAAGGCCAGGCTGGAGGCCGAGGGCAAGACGGTCACCGGCACCGTGGTCTACGAGGAGGTATGCCACGAGCTGAACACCAAGCGCAAGTTCCGGGAGAACAGGGAGGCGGTGGAGGCCGCCGACGGTTTCCTGGTCATGTGCTGCGGTGCCGGGACCCAGTCGGTGCGCGAGGCCACCGATAAGCCGGTGCATCCGGCCTGCAACACCGTCTTCCTGGGCAATATCCAGCGCCACGGCCATTTCGTGGAGAAATGTTCCCTCTGCGGGGAGTGTGTCCTGGAGGACTTCGGGGCCATCTGCCCGGTGACCCGCTGCCACAAGGGCATCCTCAACGGTCCATGTGGTGGCACCGACGAGGGGAAGTGCGAGACCAGCAAGGAGAAGGACTGCGGTTGGACCCTCATATACAACCAGCTGGAGAAGATGGGCAAGCTGGACCGCTTCCGCAAGATCTACGGCCTCAAGAACTGGCAGGCCAACATGAAGCCCGGCCGGGTGATCTTCGAGAAGAAGGGCGAGAGGGGTGAGTGAGATGACATTGCTCATCAAGGAGCACGCCAAGCCCTCCATCCAGGAGATCCTCGAGGCCGGGAAGTTCCTGGTCACCGGCGAGATCGGGCCTCCCAAGGGCACGGACATCGACGAGATGATCGAGCACATCCACCTGCTCAAGGACAAGGTCCACGCCATGAACATCACCGACAACCAGTCATCGGTGATGCGCTACCCTTCCCTGGGGACGGCCATCCTCATCAAGGAGCTGGGTGGGGAGCCCAACCTCCAGGTGACCTGCCGGGACCGCAACCGGCTGGCCATCGAGGCCGACCTGCTCTTCGCCTACACCCGGGGCATCCGCAGTGTGCTGTGCCTCACCGGGGACTCCATTCCCGTGGGGGACCACAAAGAGGCCAAGGCGGTCTTCGACTGCGAGTCGGTGCAGCTCCTCCAGATCATCCGCAACATGGAGGAGGGACGGGATTCCGCGGGCAACGAGCTCAAGGGAGGCGTGAAGTTCTTCAAAGGAGCTATCGTCACCCCTGAGGCGGTGCCCATCGAACCCCAGATGCTCAAGTTCGAGAAGAAGATCGAGGCCGGAGCGCAGTGGTTCCAGACCCAGGCCGTGTACGACATGGACAACTTCAAGCGGTTCATGGAGAAGGCGCGGAAGATCAGCGACAAGGTCTACATCTGCTGCGGCCTCGTCCTTTTGACCAGCCCCGGCCAGATAAAATACATGAACGCCAACGTTCCCGGCGTCTTCGTCCCGGAGAGCCTTGCCCGGGAGATGGAGGACGCCCCCAAGGAGGAGAGGTTGGCCACCGGCATCCGCATCATGGCCCGCCAGATCCGCCAGCTCATAGACGAGAAGTTGTGCGACGGCGTGCACATTATGGCCATCGGCAAGGAGTCGGTGGTGCCCCAGATCCTCGAGGAAGCCGGGGTGGACATCACCAAGATGTGAGCCTTGCGGGAGGGGAGGCGGAGGCCTCCCCTCCACGCTTGACCGGTATCCTTGCCGGGTCACCGGCCGAACGGTGATTTCCGGCCAGGGTGACCGCACAGAGGCGGGCGGACTTGGCCGGAATGAAAGAGAGACCGAGGCCCGGGCAGGGCGAGGGGTTTCCGACCTTGAGATCCAGGAGGTGGTCCGAGGGGTGCCCTTCCGACCGTCTTTCATGGCCACGGCCATCGGCAGCCTGCCCCACCGCGATGCGGAGGAGGCCTGTGCCATGACCTTGAAGCACCTCACCGAAGCGCCCTGCTGGCCTCAGCTGCCCCACCGGGATTTCCGGGAGAACATGTACGCGCAGTACAGCGAGGGGCTACCCGGGGTGGTGGTGGATACGGAGAACCGCAGGGTGTTCTGCGATACCGGGCGGGACCTCCTTGATGAGATGGAGGAAGTACTGCAGGCCTACCTGGACGGGGATCTGGAATGGGCGGCCATCGGTGAGGGTTACGCCTGCGGATTGCACGCCCTGGTCCGTCGGGTGGCCCGGGAGGGGAAGCGGTACCCCCTCCTGAAGGGGCAGGTGACCGGGCCGGTTAGTTTCGGACTCACCGTTTTGGACCGGGGTAACCGCCCCATACTCTATAACGACCAGATGGCCGAGGTGATGGTCAAACTGCTCAACCTCAAGGCACGCTGGATGGAGAAGTTCCTGCGGGACACGGGTGCTGCGGATGAGGTGCTCATATTCCTCGACGAGCCTTACCTGGTTTCCGTGGGCTCCGCCCTGGTCAGCGTGGACCGTGGTCAGGTTGTGGATTCCATCCGAGAATGCACGGAGGGCCTGGGGTGCCTGACCGGGGCTCACTGCTGCGGCAACACCGACTGGACCCTCCTCTTCCAGGCCGGGCTGGACGTTGTCAGCTTCGATGCCTACGGCTACATGGAGAGCCTGGCCCTCTATCCGGAGGAGCTCTCCCGCTTCCTGGAGGGAGGAGGGGTTTTGGCCTGGGGCCTGGTGCCCAACACCGCTGCCGTTGAAGGGGTGGAGCCGGTGGACCTGGCACGCCGCTTCGAGGAGGGGGTGGGCCTTCTGGCTTCCCGCGGGGTGAGCGAGGAGCTGCTGCGGGAGAGGGCGATGATCACCCCCTCCTGCGGACTGGAGGGATTGGACGAGGAGCGGGCGGAAAGAGCTTATCGTCTGGCCGCGGAGGTCTCCGCCCTCCTACGGGCAGAGCGGAGCGAAGAACGTGCGGAGGGCAGGGGATGAGCGCAGTTCGGAGGAGCACGGAGTGCCACAATCCGGTGCGCATGCCGCGGTGGTTCCACCGCCGCCTCCTCGCCGGCAGGGACCTGCGGGAGGTGGAGGAGCTCTTGCAGGACCTGAAACTGAACACCGTCTGTCGCAGCGCCAAGTGCCCCAACCGCATGGAATGTTTTTCCAGCAGGACGGCCACTTTCATGATCCTGGGCGGTACCTGCACGCGGAGGTGCGCCTTCTGCGGGGTGCCCAAGGGAGACCCGGAACCCCTGGACCCGGAGGAGCCGGTCCGGGTGGCCGTGGCGGCGCGAGCCCTGGAGCTGGAGCACGTGGTGGTGACCAGCGTCACCAGGGACGACCTACCGGATGGGGGAGCCTCCCACTTCGCGGCCACCATAAGGGAGCTGCACGAAAACCTGCCCGGGGTCTCCGTGGAGGTCCTGACACCGGATTTTCAGGGTGACGTGGAAGCCCTGAGGGTGGTCCTCTCCGAGCGTCCGGAGGTCTTCAACCACAACCTGGAGACCGTGGAGGAGCTCTACGCGAGGGTGAGACCGGGGGCGGATTACCGCCGGTCTCTCCGCCTGCTGGAGACCGCCCGAGAGACCTCACCGGGACTTCGCACCAAAAGCGGGGTGATGGTGGGGCTGGGCGAGACCAGAGCTCAGCTCCGTCGCCTCTTCCGCCACCTGGCAGGGGTGGGTTGTGATATGCTCACCATCGGCCAGTATCTGCGCCCCGGACGGGAACAGCTTAAAGTGGAGAGGTTCCTGACCCCGGAGGAGTTCGTGGAGTTGAAGGAGGAGGCGGAGGAGGCGGGGATACCCGTGGTGGTCTCCGCTCCCCTGGTCCGCAGCTCCTATCGGGCGAGGGAATTGATGGATTGCAGAGGAAAGGACGGGCGGAACGTCGTCGACCGCAAGAGCGACCAAGGAGGAAGGAAATGCTGATCATCGGCGAAAAGGTCAACGTGATGATGAAGAAGATCGGACAGGCTATGAAGGAGTACGACAAGAAGCCCATCCAGGAGATGGCGCTGCTCCAGGTGGAGGGCGGGGCTAACTGGCTGGACATCAACCTGGGCCCGGCCACCAAGGAGGGGCCGGAGCGCATGCGTTTCGTGGTTGAGGCCGTCCAGGAGGTCACCGATGTCCCCCTGGCCCTGGACACCATGAACATCGAGGCCATGAAGGCCGGCTTGGAGGCCGTCCGTGATCGCGAGGTGATGATCAACTCCATCTCCTCCCAGCCGGAACGCATCGAGAAACTCATGCCCATGGCCCTGGAGCACAACGCCTGGGTGGTCGGTCTCTGCCTGAACGAGAACGGAAACGTCCCCAGGGACGCCAATGAAAGGGTTGAGGTGGCCTATAATATCATCATGGCCGCCCAGGAATACGGGCTTCCCCTGGACAAGCTCCTGATCGACCCCATCGTCCTGCCCGTCAGTGTGGCCCAGGACCAGATAAATGCCCTTATACAGTCCATGGACATGCTTCAGGGGGTCTTCGCGGAGTTCGACCCCAGGCCCGGGACCGTGGTGGGACTTTCCAACGTCTCCAACGGCGTGCCCGACGAGGAGTTGGCCAGACTCATCAATCGCACTCTGCTGGGCGTGCTCATGGCCAAGGGGCTCACCGGGGCTATCGTCGATCCCAACGACGAAGAGCTCATGGGCGTCATGCGCCGCAACGAGGATTACCAGGTGATCGAGAAGATAGTCAACGGGGAGCCGGTGGACGAGAGCGACCCCAAGGTCATCAATTACATCAAGACCTACAAGGTCCTCACCGAGGAAACCCTGTACTGCCATTCCTATCTGGATCTTTGAGCTCCATATCTCCGCGATGAGAAGAGGATGTTTTCAAGATCAGGAGGTCGAGAGGTTGGAGGGGGAGAACTGCAGCTGCGAGAGCCGATTCACGCCCGTGGACGACATCAGGCCGCTTGAGGAGATCATCGAGAAGTATCGAGGTGACCGCAGCGCGGTCATCTCCATTTTTCATGAGTTGCATGAGGTCTACGGGTATCTGGACGAGAGCATCATGGAGGAACTGGCGAGGAGGGCCGGGTTTCAGTTGAGCCAGCTTTACGGTCTGGCCACCTTCTACACCCAGTTCCGGTTGGAACCCGTGGGCGAACACCTGATCAAGATCTGTCATGGCACCGCCTGCCACGTGCGCAATGCGCAAGGTCTCATCGACGAGGTCGAGCGGGCATTGGGAATCGGTCCGGGGCAGACCTCCCGGGACAGAAAGTTCACCGTGGAGACAGTGAACTGTGTGGGCACTTGTGCCCTCGCTCCCGTCGTGGTGGTGGACGGTAAGTACCATGGGCGCATGACCCCCAGCAAAATGCAGAAGCTACTGAAGCAGTACATCGAGAAGGGAGGTTCGGGGGAAGATGGTGATTGATTCGCCGGCTGCCCTGGAGAAATACTGCGAGGAAGTAAAGGCGAGAAAAGCGAGGTATCCCTATCGCGTATCCATTTGTGGGGGGACCGGGTGCCAGGCCTTCAACTGCCTGGAGGTCTACCAGGCCCTGGAAGAGTCCATAAAGGATAGAGGGCTGGAGGACCGGGTGGAGATCAAACTCACGGGTTGCCATGGGTTCTGCGAGATGGGACCACTCATGTACTTCCAGCCCCAGGGGCATTTTTACGTCAAAGTGGATGCTAAAGACGTCGATGAGATCGTGAGGGCTACCATCCTCGAGGGGGGTGAGGTGGAGAAGTATCTTTACAAGAACCCCGTCTCGGGCGAGATCGTTCACCAACGCGACGAGGTGCCCTTTTACAAGAAGCAGAAGAGGTTGCTGTTGGGCTTCAACCACCTCATCCGCCCTCAGGTCATCGACGACTATATAGCGCTTGATGGATATAAGGCCCTGGCCAAAGTGCTTTACGAGATGGCCCCGGAAGAGGTCATCGAGGCCGTGGAAAAGTCCGGACTCCGCGGGAGAGGGGGGGCGGGCTTCCCCACCGCTCGCAAGTGGAGGATATGCCGGGAAGCCCAGAGCCCGGACGGCGTCAAGTACATCATCTGCAACGCCGATGAGGGCGACCCCGGAGCTTACATGGATCGTAGCCTCCTGGAGGGAAACCCCCACGCGGTCATCGAGGGCATGGCCATCGGCGCCTATGCTATCGGGGCTTGCGAGGGGTATGTGTACGTCAGGCACGAGTATCCCCTGGCACTGCGCAACCTGCTGGTGGCTCTGGACCAGGCAAGGGAGATGAGCCTTTTAGGGAAAAACATCATGGGTTCCGGTTTCGATTTCGATATAAAGGTGGCCGTGGGAGGAGGGGCTTTTGTCTGCGGAGAGGAGACCGCCCTCATCGCCAGCATAGAAGGGAAGCGGGGTATGCCCAGGCCTCGCCCCCCTTACCCCGCTATCAAAGGCCTTTGGGACCGCCCGACCAACATCAACAACGTGGAGACATGGGAGAACGTCCCCCTGATCATCAGGATGGGACCCGAGAAATTCGCTGAGATAGGGACGGAGACCAGCAAGGGCACCAAGATCTTCTCCCTGGTGGGCAAGATAAACAATACCGGCTTGGTGGAAGTGCCCATGGGGATAACCATGCGGGAGATCGTGTATGACATCGGAGGGGGTATACCCGGGAACAAGGCCTTCAAAGCCGTCCAGACCGGGGGACCCTCGGGTGGTTGCATCCCGAGCGAGCATCTTGACATAAAGGTCGATTTCGAGAGTCTGCAGGGAATCGGTTCCATGATGGGATCCGGCGGGATGATCGTCATGGACGAGAACACCTGCATGGTGGACATAGCGAAATATTTCATGAAGTTCCTCTGTGAGGAATCCTGCGGGAAATGCGTGCCCTGCCGCATAGGTACCAAGCGCATGCTGGAGATACTCACCAAGATATGCGACGGAAAGGGGACCATCGAGGACCTCGAGGCTCTGGAGGTACTTGCCGCCGACATCAAAGCGGCAAGCCTGTGTGCCCTCGGCGGTACGGCCCCCAACCCTGTGCTTACTACCCTGAAATACTTCCGCCACGAGTACGAGGAGCACATCTATAACAAGAGGTGTCCGGCCGGGGTATGTCCTGCTCTGATCGATATCAAGATCGATCCCGAGAGGTGCAACGGTTGTGGTGCCTGCGCAAAGGCGTGTCCTGTGGGGGCCATCTCTGGGGAGAAGAAATCCGTACACACAGTGGATCCGGACATATGCATCCGCTGCAAGGCATGTTTGGATCGCTGTCCCAGGGACGCCATATTCGCGGAATGAGGAGGAAGCAGGCATGGAAAAGATAACCGTGACCATAAACGGAAAGGAACTGGAGGTGCCGCCGGATTACACCATCCTCCAGGCCGCCCGAGAGGTGGGTATCCGCATACCGACCCTGTGTCATGACGAGCGCCTTGAGCCCTTCGGCGCTTGCCGGGTATGCGTGGTGAAAGTAGAGGGCGCGCGGGCGCTCCTGCCTGCCTGCGCCACGCCCGTTTCGGAAGGGATGAAGATATGGACCGATCTTGAGGAGGTTCGCAGAGCGAGAAAGACCGTCATCGAACTCCTTCTCTCCGACCATCCCAACGACTGCATGGTTTGCGAGAGGTCGGGGAGTTGCGCCTTGCAGGACCTGGCCTACGAGTACGGGGTGAGGCAGTCCCGCTTTCTCGGCGAGAGGCACCATTACGAGGTCCTGTCCGACAACCCGCTCATCGAGCGGGATTACGAGAAATGCATCCTCTGCGGCCGCTGCATCCGCATCTGCCGGGAGGTGCAGGGGGTAGGGGTATACGATTTCGTGAACCGCGGCTTCCAGGCCGTCCCGGGCACACCTTACAACCGTCCCCTCACCGAGACGCCCTGCGAGTTCTGCGGGCAGTGCGTGTCCACCTGCCCCACGGGAGCCATCGTCTCCTTACCCTCCAAGGGCAAGGGAAGGTCCTGGCAGGTCAGGAAGGTCCGGACCACCTGTCCCTATTGCGGGTGCGGGTGCCAGATAGACCTGCACGTGCGCGACGGGGAGATCGTCGAGGTCTCCTCCCCGGTGATGGTGGGGCCGGGAGAGGGAAACCTGTGCGTGAAGGGGCGCTACGGGTATGCCTTCGTACATCATCCGGACCGCCTTACCACTCCCCTGGTGAGGAAGGACGGTGAGCTGGTCCCCGCATCCTGGGAGGAGGCCCTGGGGGTGGTTGCTGACCGCATCCGCAGTGCCCTTGACGACAGGGGCCCGGATGCGGTGGCCTTCCTCAGCTCGGCACGATGCACCAACGAGGAGAACTTCCTGTTGCAGAAGCTGGCACGCGCGGTGGTGGGCACCAACAACGTCGACCACTGCGCACGCTTATGACACAGCGCAACGGTCGCCGGTCTGGCGACGGTTTTCGGGAGCGGGGCCATGACCAACTCCATCGACGACCTGGAGAAGGCGGAGTGCATTCTGGTCATCGGTTCCAACACCACGGAATCGCACCCCATAGTCGGTTTGCGCATAAAACGAGCGGTCATGAAAAACGACTGCAAGCTCATCGTGGCCGAGCCCCGGCACATCCGCCTGTGTTACTACGCGGATCAGTGGATAAGGCAGAGGCCGGGGACGGACGTGGCCCTGCTCAACGGGATGATGAACGTCATCCTCTCCGAAGGCCTGGCGGACGAGGCGTTCATCCGCGAGCGCACCGAGGGCTTCGAGGAGTTCAGGAAGGTGGTGGAGGAATACCCGCCGGAGAGAGCGGCGGGGATCTGCGGCGTGGAGGCTGAGGAGATCCGCCGTGCTGCGCGGACTTTTGCCACTGCCCGCACCGCGGCGATCGTCTACTGCATGGGCATCACCCAGCACACCCACGGGGTGGACAACGTCCTGGCCCTGGCCAACCTGGCCATGCTCACCGGAAACGTGGGCAAGGAGGGGGCGGGGGTCAACCCCCTGCGGGGCCAGAACAACGTGCAAGGGGCCTGCGACATGGGGGCCCTGCCCAACGTGCTCACCGGATACCAGCCGGTATCCGATCCCCGGGTGCGGGAGAAGTTCGAGAGGGCATGGAGAGTGGATCGCCTCCCCGGAGACCCGGGCCTGACCGTCACGGAGATGATGGACGCGGCCATCCGGGGCGATGTTCGTGTGCTCTACATCATGGGCGAGAACCCCCTCCTCTCCGACCCGGATATCCGTCACCTCAAGGAGGCCCTGGAGAAGGTGGACTTCCTGGTGGTTCAGGACATCTTCCTCACCGAGACCGCCCGCTACGCCGACGTGGTCCTTCCCGCCGCCTCCTTCGCCGAGAAGGAAGGCACCTTCACCAACACCGACCGCCGGGTGCAGAGGGTGCGCAAGGCGGTGGAGCCTCCCGGAGAGGCACGGGAGGATTCCTGGATCATCTCCCAGGTGGCGGCTCGGCTGGGCTACGACATGGGGGACGTCTCCGCGCCGGCGGTGATGGAGGAGATAGCCTCCCTAACCCCCTCCTATGCCGGGATCTCCTACCGGAGGCTGGAGGAGCTGGGTGAGCTGCGCTGGCCCTGCCCCGCTCCCGACCATCCCGGCACCCCCATCCTCCACGTGGGAGGATTTACCAGGGGAAAGGGCAGGTTCACCCCGGTGGAATACAGGCCCCCCGCGGAGGAGGTGGATGCGGACTATCCTTTCATCCTTACCACCGGGCGACTGCTCACTCACTATCATACGGGTACGATGACCAGGCGCGTGGGACCGTTGAACGAGATAGTCCCCGAGAACCGGGTGTGGATCAACCCCGCGGACGCGGAGAGGCTGGGGGTGAGCGCGGAGGAAGAGGTGGCCGTGGAGTCCAGGCGTGGAGCCATAAGGGTCAAGGCCAGGGTGACCGAGAAGGTGCCGCCGGGAGTGGTCTTCATCCCCTTCCACTTCGGCGAGTCGCCGGCAAACGCCCTGACCAATCCGGCCCTGGACCCGGTGGCCAAGATACCGGAGCTCAAGGTGGCCGCCGTGCGCATCGTGACCGGTAAGGACATGGAAGGCCTGGAATACGTCGCCCTCTGAAGCCCTGGCGAGGGGAAGAGGCGCCGCGCGATGCGTTTATCCCCGGCGGATTGGGTGATAGAATATAGCCGACCGCGGCGCCGAGCACCGGGGAGCGGCGTTTCGAAAGCGTTTCCGTAAGGGGTCTCCAGGAGCGGGTAGAGACGGGAGAGATGAAACATGAATCTATACCAGAATCTCGTGAGGACGACGGAGCGCGATCCCGACGCTACGGCCCTCTATTTCGGGCATGAGACCATACCCTACGGAGAACTCCTGTCCCGGGTCAACCGGTTGGCAAACGCCCTGCGCGAGATGGGGATCGGAGAGGACTCCAAGGTGGCCATCCTCCTTCGCAACGTGCCCGAGTTCGTCATCTCCTACTACGCCGTGCTGGCCCTGGGGGCGGTGGTGGTCCCCCTGTGCTACATGTGCCTCTCCGAGGAAGTGGAGAAGATCGTCTGCGATTCCATGGTGGAGACCCTGATCACCAACTTCGAGTTCAACGACATGGTCAAGGAGCTGCAGGCCTCCATGTGCTCCCAGATCAACCGCATCATCGTCAGCGAGGCCCCGGAGCTGGAGGGAGTCATCCATTACGAGAAGCTCCTGGAGAGCGGTTCCGACCGCCTGGAGGGCGTGGACCGATCCGACGACGACGTGGCCGCCATCCTCTACGCGCCCACCTCCTCAAAGGTGGTCCGGGGGTGCATGCTCACCCACGGCAATCTGGCCTGGAACGCCTCCACGACGGCCAGGCTCTGCAGGCTGACGGAGAAGGACGTGGTGATGGGAGTGCTCCCCTTCTTCGCCGCCTACGGCCAGAGCTGCGTGATGAACGCCTCCATCCATGCCGGGTGCAGCATAGTCCTCCACGAATCCTTCATCCCCGGCGAGGTGCTCAAGTCCCTTCAGCACGAACAGGTCACCGTGTTCATGGGCGTGCCCACCATGTACGTGTACATCCTCAACCATCCCCTCATCTACCAGTACGACCTGAGCTCGGTGAGGCTGTGGACCTGCGGTGGCGCTCCTTTCCCGCGCGATGTCATGGAGCGCTGGAACAACGAGCTGGGGAGCCGCATCTACGAGGGCTACGGGCTCACCGAGACCGCTCCCCTGGTGACCATGCAGCCCCTGGAGGGGACCTACAAGCTCGGTTCCATAGGGGTGCCGCCCGAGGACGTCGAGGTGAAGGTGGTCGACGAGGAGGGCAAGGAGCTGGAGAGGGGAGAGGTGGGGGAGATCATCGTCCGCGGCCCCAACGTGATGAAGGGCTATTACAACAAGCCGGAGGAGACGGCCAGGGTCCTCAAGGACGGATGGCTGTACACCGGGGACATGGCCTACATGGACAGCGACGGCTACCTGTTCATCGTGGGGCGCAAGAAGGACCTGATCATCCGCGGAGGTTTCAACATCTACCCGCGGGAGATCGAGGAGGTCCTGGTATCCCATCCCCTAATCTCCGAGGCCGCGGTGGTGGGGGTGCCCAACAAGTACCTGGGCGAGGAGGTCAAGGCCTACGTCAAGCTGAAGCCCGGCTCCAGCCTCACCGAGGAACAGGTCCTCGAATACTGCGAGCAGAAGCTGCCCTATTACAAGACCCCCAAGTTCGTGGTCTTCGTCAAGTCCTTCAAGAAGGACCCCTCGGGACAGATCCTCAAGGACCTCATCGAGGAGGAGGGCTGATGTAAGC
>FWWL01001041.1_pt1 | contig 62916 bp, 56 predicted proteins | sample 2228331 | NCBI WGS metagenome assembly FWWL01 (sample SAMEA103939775, study PRJEB20133) | metagenome
GGTTGGTGGAGCGTAGTTTTGCGTGGTTGTTGGGGTGTCGTCGGTTGGGTCGTTGTTATGACCAGTTATGTGAGGTGGAGGCGGGTTGGATTGTGATTGCGTGTGTGCGGTGGCTGGTGCGTCGGATTGCAAGGCGGAATTCCTAGATCGCTTCTAACCGCCCTGAATTGAACTTTATCGTAAAACTCACCCAAAGTACAGAGGAAAAAATAAACGATATCTTGAATCGTATTATGTCTCAGCGTCAGAGTACTCCAGATGATGCCTTGATTGTATTTATGCCTCTCACAGGAAAAGATCCAAACCAAACCAACTGGGACTGGTGGTGCCAAGAAGAACGGCGCTTACAAAAGCGCCATAGTTTTCAGGTCACATTATTTGCTTCATTTTTAGAAGAGGAGCTTGGTGAGCGTGTCTGCCTGTATCACGGCAAGATGGACGAGAACGAAGAACACAGTGATGCCCCAGAGCCACGGCAGAGCACTGTCCCGCCGCTCGGCAATCTGTCAGGACGCTATCGCAAGGGGGAGCAGCTTGCGTTCATTCGCGGCGAACGAGCCATCATGGTCGCTACAAAAGGCTTCGGGATGGGGATAGACAAGCCGAACATTCGGCTGGTGATTCACCGAACACCGCCGGGTAATTTAGAAGCCTATATTCAGGAAGCGGGGCGAGCAGGACGGGATGGCAACTTCGCCGATGTGGTGCTCTACTTTAGTCCTGACACAGTTGTCGATCCTGATTCTCCAGAACGCTCAGACCGAAGCATACAGGAACACTTCATCCAGAGCAAATACATCCGAAGGATTGATGTAGAAGCGGTGTGCGCTTTCTTGCAACGATGTACACGAACGGTCAACGGCGCTCTTTACTTTACAAACGATGAGGTGATGGGTTTTCTCGAATCGATCCCAGAGTATAAATGGCCTGAGTTCCCCCCTCGTGAAAAAGGCGAGCGCGAGTCTGAGGAACACGCTAAAATATTGGACAGAGGTCATATTTATGCTAATAAGCGAGATTACATTAAGCGGATTCTTGAGGCTTTGTATAGTTTCCGCCCGCAAGGGCGTGCGCTGATAACCCGGTGTCAGACGGTAGGGATCCGAATCATCAAGCCAAAAGTGCTCAATGCAAGAGGTATCGTGGATTCAAACTACTACTACGGAGAAATCTTGCGCCAGCAAAATGTCAGCCCAGAAGAGCTCCAGCGACTGATTAAGAGTGCAAAATCGGAGGCGGGAATTATTCCTCTGGCGAAGCGGTTAGGACTGACTCTTTTTGAAACGCACGCGATGTTACACGACATCAAAATGACGAGCGGTCGGAGAGTAAACGGGCAGTGGATTCCCGATCTTCTTGACTTCGAAGCAATTTCTGCACCTTGCTATGGACCAGCACAAGGGAAAACCAGAACACTTTCAGAATGGCGCGATTACGCAGGGTGTTACAAGCGGAACACTAAGAAAAGGGCGGATGAGTTGGCTCGCCGGAACGGGCGCTTGGTACCTTCCCTCGACGACTGGTTTGACTGGTCAATTACAAACCGTCGGTTTGGCTGGGAAGTGGAGCTGGGCGAAGCCTTCCAATCAGAAGAGGCGCTTCGGGAACTGATTGATGCCTTTATGGAAGAGCATGACCAGCGACAGCGCGACGACTGGCAGGCATATGAGTATCTGCTCAACGACTACATAGGCATCAACTCGGAAGGCAAAGGTCCCTGCCTGAGAGCTGTGATACTGGGGTATCTCAAAACGAACGAAGTCGTGGTGGGCAATAATTGCTATAGCTGCTCCCGTTGCGTGCCCGATGAGAACTTCTCGCAAGACATGGCACTGCGGCGTAGTGTCGTTAGGACCCTTGCAGACCGTGTGTCCTTGCTGCTGGACGAGATTGAGAGGCAGTATCGAGACGCCTTTGCTCCAGAAGCGATACTCGTGGAACTATGGCAACTGTCTGCTGAGGAGACGAGTAGAGGCTCGAATGTATATGCCTACATTCAGGGTTGGAGTGGGCGTGTGCTGACCGATACTCCAGAACACAAGAGCGCCCACCTCATCCGACTGCAGGCGATGAGTCAGGGTGTGTGGAACATCAGCTGGGAGGAGTACCTCTACCATCTGGGGCGTCTGCTCAGGATGTGCGACCCACACGAGCTGACGCACCTGCAAGAGCCTGTGGAATACCTTTTCCACCATTACGATACCCTCGAGGAGGCTCTGCAACGAAGAAGGGCGCTTGAGATTATGTTGGAGTTCTATCATCAAACGGAGCAGGCTCCCAAAGAGTATGAATTACTCAAGCTGTACTTACAAGAAGATTTTCGGGGCGATCGGCTGGAGCGCTTCTTAGACCTGTACCGTCAGTTGCCAGAGCCAGAGCTGACAAACTCCGAGCTGATTGGTATACTGACCCGGTGGGCTGGATACGCCCCGCTTCCGCCTGAAGAGCGCAAACCAGTACCGATGGAGTTTCTGAGTCTGGTGGCGACGAAGATGAATTCGATGGACGACTCTGAGCGGCTCAGCGCGTGCGAGAAACTGTTAACTATAGAGCCTTCGCGTGAGGTAGCGCGAGTTTGCTATGCGCAGGCGCCTGCCTACAGCGAGCCGTATGTCAAATCGCTCCTTGTCTTGGTAGAGGCGATTCTAACAACTTTGCATTCACGGGAGGAGACCACTAATGGAAACCATGCGTGAACTCACTCTGGAGCTGGAGCGTAAGATTGGGGAGCTCTCTCAGGAATTACAGCGGGCAAAGGCGATAGCGCACGATGCGGATGAGATGCGGGCAAGGCTTGAAAATGCAGCAAGCGCGCTGCAACAGATTGTCCATGAGCTCAGGCGTACTGGTGAGCGTGTAGAAGCGATGTCCGTAGAGATACCCCAGGCAATCGCAAAACTGAGCGATCAGATTCAGGACAAGATTGCCCAACAGCATGCCAACATTCAGGCGTTCCTGCAGAATCAGGCGACTGTTAGCGCCCAGCAAATGGGACAGCTGATCCAGCAAGTGCAGAATCTCCAGACACATCACGAGCAGAAGTTTAAGGAAATAGAGCAAACCGCCAGTAATCTGTCAAATTCTGTAGCCGAGATGAAAAAGACTTTTCTGATAGCGCTGGCGGTCGCCGCGGCGCTGATTATAATCACAACAGCAGGGCTGATCTGGCTCCTTGTGCCGCGCTGAGGCTCACACCATACTTCCCCACACCGCCTCGTAAAGCGGGGCAGTGTTTCTGGGCGTGGGGATGAAGCGCGGCGCGCCCGCAAGCGGTTCTAAGTCCGCCCACCAGCCGCTTAGTTGGCGACGCACCCACTCGGCAAAAAGTTGCACCGCGTGCTGATGCGACACCTGCCCCGTCTTTTGTGCCCGATAGTGCGCCGAATCGAGCAGATAGAGCGCGATCAGGGCGTCTGCCAGGGGTTCCACGAACATCTGCGGCGGCTCAGCAAACGACTCCAGCGACTGGAAGGCGCGCCCTGCCAGCCAGCGCAGGGTTGTCAGCACGCCCTCTACGCTCTCGGCGTCCTGCGGCTCGGTGAGGTTGGGCGACCACAGCCCCTTGCGCCGCATGTAAAGCAGCCGCTCCACAAGGTTCAGGCGATTGATTTCGTTGGTGCCTTCATAGATGCGGTTCACGCGCGTGTCCCTGTAAAGCCGCGCAATCGGGTACTCTTCCGAGAAGCCGTAGCCGCCGTGAATCTGGAGTGCGTCGTCCACAATCTGGTGGAGTATTTCGGTGGCGGCGACTTTGATCAGGGCGCATTCCGCGGCGAACAGCGCGGAGGCGGCGCGCCATGCTCCCTGTCGCGCGTCGTAGGGTAGCCCATAACCCTGTGCAAAGGCGCGCTCCAGGTCGCCCGCCAGTCGGTAGAGCGCGCTCTCTACCACGAACAGCATCACCTGCCCGCGCGCCAGCTTGCGCCAGACCAGATCAAACTCCACAATCGGACGCCCGAACTGCTTGCGAACCTGCGCGTACTCATAGCCGATTCGCCATGCCTCTTTCGCAATCCCCAGCGCCGCCGCGCCAATCTTGAAACGCCCAATATTAAGGGTATACAACGCCACATAGGCTCCCTGCCCCTCTTCACCCAGGCGGTTCTCCACAGGCACCGGCACCTGCTCCAGCACAATTCGGCAGGTAGAGGAGCCATGCAAACCCAGCTTATGCTCCTCGCGTTCCACAATAAAGCCGGGCGCACTGCGCGGCACGAGAAACGCCGTGAATCGCTCGCCGTCGACTTTAGCGAACACAATGAACAGGTCCGCGAAGCCCGCGTTCGTAATCCAGATTTTGTTGCCGTTGAGCAGGTAGTGCTGATCATGGCGTTCGGCGCGGGTGCGTGCGGAAAGCGCGTCGGAGCCTGCTTCAGGCTCGGTCAGGGCGTAAGCGCCAATAAGCTCCCCCCGTGTGAGGCGTGGCAGATACTGTTGGGCTTGTGCTTCCGTGCCGAACAGCAGAATTGGCAGGCTGCCCACGCTGGTATGCACCGCGTGCGAGACGGCAAACGACGGCTCCAGTGCGGTTTTCTCGGTAATCAGCGCGGAGGTGGTTTTCGGCAATCCCAGCCCACCATACTCTTCGGGCACATCAATCCCCAGCAATCCCAGCAGCGCGGAGTCTCCCAGCAAATCGCGCATCGCGTGGGGGGCGTTATGCTCTATGAGGCGCACCTGCGGGGCGACCTGTTCGCGCATAAATCGCTCGGTCGCTTCGCCCATCTGGCGGTCTTCCGGGGTGAGGTGTTCAGGGGTAAAACACGCTTCGGGGGGCGCTTCTAAAAAGGCGCCACTGCGCACAGGTTGCGTCGTTGCATCCATAGCATGATTGTACCTACTCTTCGTCCTGCTGGAGTTCGCGCAGGAGGTCTTCAATCTCCTGACGGAGTTGGGCGCGGGTTTCGGGGTCGGGTTCAAAGTGAACGACGAGGCTATCGCCTTCGCGTGTGCCTTCGGGGAGCCAGCTCAGAGGGGCGTGCCATTCCAGATAGTCGCCCTCGCCCAGCCACACCAGCAGCACGGCAAGCGGCTCGCCGTCGGCACGGCTCTCGATACGATCCACGAAAACGCGCCTCATCCGCGCACCTCCTTGAGCCACGCGCGCAGTTCGGGCAGGGGGCGTGTGTTCAGCACGCGCTCGGCGGTGAGCCAGCCGCGCTGTGCCAGCCCCACCGCGAGCGTCATCATGCGCAGGTCGCTGGCGCGATGCGCGTCCGTGCCCAGCGCCACCCATGCACCGCTCTGCTCCAGAATCCGCGCAATCGGCGTGGGCGGGTCCATGCGGGTGGTGTAGCCGTTGACCTCCACCGCCTTGCCCAGTTCGTAGGCGCGGCGGAACACGCGCTCCCAGTCGGCGTCGTTCGGCTCGCGCTTGCCGAACCGCCTGCCCGTGGGGTGCGCCAGAATATGCACGCTCGGGTGTTCCAGCGCCCGAATCAGGCGCCGGGTCATCGCTTCGGGTTCCTGCCCGTGTCCATAGTGAACCCCAGCCACCACGATCTCGGCTTCTTTCAGCAGCTCTTCGGGCGCATCGAGCGTGCCGTCGATATCGATGTTCACCTCCAGCCCGTTCAGCACCACCAGCCGCCCTGCCAGTTGTTCGTTAAGGCGTTCTATCTCACGCTGCCGCTGGCGAAAGAGGTGAAACACATCGCCCTGCCACGCGAACATCTCCACATGGTCGGTGAGCGCGAGGTAGGTGTAGCCCTGACTCAACGCTTCCTGTGCCATCGCTTCACTCGTGTCTTGCCCATCAGACCATCGTGAGTGGGTCTGAAGGTCGCCCTGAATCTGTTCGCGCGTTACCAGCGCGGGCAGGCTGCCCTGCAATGCGCGCTCTATCTCGCCACTGTTTTCTCGGAGGGGTGGGGGAATGTAAGGCAATCCCAGCGCCTCGTAGACCTCTGCTTCGGTTTCGCGTGCGACGCACTCCGTGCCGCGCCACACCCCATATTCGTTCAGTTTCAGTCCGCGCTCGATGGCAATCTCGCGCAGGCGAATGGAGTGGGCTTTGGAACCTGTGATGTAGAGCATTCCCGCGCCCCAACTGACGGGCGGCACGGTTTTGAGGTCTACCTGAAGCCCGCCTTCCAGAAAAATCTGGGCGCGGTTGTCGCCCTGCGCGAAGACTTCCGTCGTGCCGGGCATCTGCACAAATGCCGCAATCACTTTTTCAGGGTGTTCGGTGGCGACCAGGAAGTCTATGTCGCCGACGGTTTCCTGCATGCGTCGTATGGAGCCACCCACCAGCGCGTTTTGCACATGCGGCAGCTGCTGAAGCCAGTGCAGTTTCTCCTGTGCCAACCAGTAGACGGTGCCGAGCGGTCGGCGCTGGCGTGCCTTCTTAATCAGCTCAGTCAGGCGCAGCAGACGCTGGCGTTTCGCCTCGCCGAAGTGCGGAATCTGGAGTACCGCACCCGTTGCCAGTGCGTTCTGAAGGCTCTCAAGGTCATGAACCCCCAGATGCTCGTAAAGCAGGCGGGCGGTTTTAGGACCGATTCCCGGCACCTGCATGACTTCCAGGATCCCCTCAGGCACAAGTTGCAGGAGCTGCTGGTGTTTGGGGATGACCCCTGTGTTGAGGTAGGCAATAATTTTCTCGGCGATGGCTTTGCCGATGCCCGGCACCGCTTCCAGAGCCTCCTGACCCTGCTCGGCGAGCGATTCGATGGGGGTCTGCATGGTTTCCAGCAGTCGTGCGGCGTTGCGATAGGCACGCGATTTGAACTGGCTCTCGCCTACATAGTCCGAAAGGTCTGCCAGTTCGTTCAGCAATCGCGCGAGTTCCAGATTGCGCACGGCAGAAAGTGTACCCGATTAAACGCGAAAGCCCCCTTCGCGCAGAGCGTTGGGGGCAAGCAGGTTGTTGGGGCAGGCGTCGTGCCTGCCCCAGCGACACACGGGTTAGAACTTGATGGTGAGCGTGGTCGCGGCGACGCCTGCCTGGTTCTTGTTGGCGCTGGGACCGCCGCTGAACGCCGCGTTGCCCTTGCCATCGTTGTCGATGATCTGGTAGAGCAAGTTCCAGGAGGCGTTCTCGCCGAGGTTGTAGCCCAGACCGACGGTGACATAGTTCCACACGGGCTTCACACCGCCGACCTTCCAGAAGGCGCCCTCGTAGTTGAGCGACACATTCCAGCGATCGGACAGGCGGTAGTCGATGCCCGCCACCGCGTGAACTACCTCGTCGTTCTTGGTGTACCCACCAGCGACACGCCCGGTTCCCTCGAGGAAGGCGCCGCCAACGCGGACATTCAGGTCCTCAGAGGGCTTCCAGGAGACATTCGCGTAGGCACCGCGCAGGTCAGACGGGTTGTAGAGGTACGCGATGCGACCCCAGTAGCCCGGCGACGCGAAGTACGGGCGCACTTCACGATACCCGGCGGTCACGCCGAGGTTCTCGCTGAAGTTGTAGCTCAGGTTCACATCGAGCGCCCAGTTGTCCTCATCCAGCACATTGCTGGTGCCGCGCATGAAGTTGCTCTGCGCGTACTCGGCGCCGATGTTGAAGCCTGCGAACTTCGCCTTGATGTCCGCGCCGAACACATCCACGCGGTCGATGTTGACAGCCTCGGCAGGACCGCCAGCGAAGTTGAAGTTCTGCCCGACACCGATCCCGGCAGCGAAGTAGGTCGCGCCGACGGTCAGGCTGGTCTCCTCACCGCGCACGGCGTCGAACTCCAGGCGCGCGCCTGCGAACTGATCCGCAGCGCTGCTGGTCGCCGAGTTGTGGTTGTAGAACGGCAGGGTGGAGAACCGACCCGCGGTGGAGTTGATAGCAGCGGTCTGTGCCGCCCACAGGTTCAGGCGGAAGGTGTCGAAGTTGAAGGCGAATGCCGCGCCGTCCACGCGATACGCCCCGTCATCGTAGCGCGGGAAGTTCAGGTAGTAGTCGGGCTTCACGCGCTTGAGGGTGAACGGAGTCAACTGCGCGGGGAAGCGACCGATGGTGACATCCACCTTCGTGCCGAACAGGTCAATCGGGGTCTTCACATAGGCTTCCCAGATGGCGATGTCGGTGTTGCCCGGAGCGCCGCGTCCCACCTGCGACACGGGGCTAACCGCGCCGAGGTAGTTACCCAGCACGAAGGTTGCCGTACCCGACACATTCTCGTTCACCTGACCGCTGAAGGTGAGACCCAGCTCGTGGTAGATGCTGAGGGTCTCCAGCAGGTCATCGGTAGCAGCCACATTGTTCCCGTTGAGGGTCGTGGCGCCCTTGCGATCGATGTTGTTGACGCCCGTGACGCCGAAGCTCACATCGCCCGAGATGGAGAAGCCTTCCTTCTTGGCTTCCAGGGCGGCGACCCGGTCACGCAGGGACGCGACATCCTTCTTCAGGGAGTCGACATCCACGCCGAGGTTCGCCAGCTCCTGCTGGAAGGTCTGGGCGAGTCGCTGCAGAGTCTGCAGGGCGTCGTTGAGCTTCTTGAGCTCGTTGATCTCGTTGCGCAGCGCCTGAATATCGCGGCGCGCCTGCTCATCAGCAGTCGGAGCCTGCTGACCGCCACCTCGAGGCGCGTTCGCAATCTCGTCGATGCGGCGGCTCAGCGCCTGCAGGCGCTCGTTGATGTTATTGTAGGCGCGCGCAATCGCCTGCGCAAACTCAGCGCGGGTCATGGTGCGGTTCGGGCGGAAAGTCCCATCGGGGTAGCCCTCGATGATGCCATCGCGCACCAGCTGCTCGATCGCCTGATAAGCCCAGTGACCAGGCGGTACATCACGCGTTTGGGCAAAGGTGAAGCCTGCAATCAGGCTCAGCCCAGCTGCAACTGTAAGTAAACGCTTCATTGAAGCATCCCTCCTCCATGAGTTTTTTTGTGAAGGATATGCCAGGCGGAGCCAAAGAGGCGCAGACAGCCTTCCGAAGGTTTCCTGTTGTGCGCGCTCCTTGCGCTCGCTCGGCGATCCTTCGCTGTATACTATACCCCATCGCTGACAAAAAAATCAAGTCCCCCTCTAAATGCGCTTGCAAACTACCCACTCCCGATCACGCTAACCACAAGCAACCATGCCTCCAGCGTGGGCGGTGCGGGTTCCAGCAGGCGCAGGCGCGGATGACGAGGCATCGCGTTCAGCACAATCTGAATCGCGCTGCTGTAGTCGCCGTAGGCATAGGCGCGGAGGGCGTCCGAAAGTTCGGGCTTTTCACGCAGGCGCGGGGCAAGCGCGCGCTCAATCAGGCGGTCGCGCTGGGTCTCTTCCGCGGTGAGCAGGGCGTAGAGCATCTCGTAGCTGCCCAGCAATCGAGCGCATCCCAGCACAATCTGCTGGCGTCCCAGCGTTGAAGGAACTTGTGCCATCGTCTTCAGCAGGAGCGCCACATCACCCTGCTCGCCATGCTGTGCCAGCGCGCGTGCAAGGCTGGCAAGCACGGCGGGGTCGCGCTCTGTCTGCAGCCGCTCACGCAACAGCGACGCCAGTACGGGCTGGGGCGGCAGGGCAGCCAGCACCTCCGCCGCGCCCATGCGCACATCGGGGCTATCCGAATCCAGCCAGCGCGGGATTTCTGCCTGAAGCCCCTCGTGCGGGAGCGATTCGGCGCTCGCGTGGCGTATGAGATTAGCAATCGCTTCCAGCAGGCGCGACTGTTCCAGCGGACCGGGCGCGACGCGCAGGCGCTCCAGAAGGGCGGGCAACGCGCGCAGATCGCCCATCTGACGCAACGCCTCAATCACCGCCATCCGCACCTCGATGCGCTCCGAATGCAAAAGCGCCATCAGGTCGGGCAGCGCCTCAGGCGATTCGATTCGTCCCAGCGCTTCACACGCTTCCACAATCAGGTCGCTGGCGGGGTCTTTGAGAATCTGGAGCAGGGCGGGCACGGCGCGGGGGTCGCCAATCTCGCCCAGCGCGTGCGCCGCCGCGCGGCGGACCTCGGGCACAGGGTCATGCAGGGCATTCACCAGTTCTTCCACCGCCAGCGGCGGCTTTTGCTCGGCGAGCGTTCGAATCGCCTGCAAGCGCGCCTGCACATCGGTCTGGCGTCGCAGCTGACGCAACGCCAGCCAGCCACGCGGTCGCGCGGAGGCGCGCAGCTGCGATAGCACATAGCCCATCGGGCGCTCCTGCGGTTCTCGAATCGCCGCCAGCCACGGCAACGCCAGCAGCCGAAACAGCGCCGCGCTCCCGAACAGAATGAAAAAGCGTGTTGGGTCGGGCACGACGCCCCGCATCGCCTCCATCAGCGCCCCGCTCAACAGCGCCGCCAAGCCCCCCACAAGCGCCACAATCGCCGAGAGCGCCCCCATATACACCGCGCGCTGCTCCGAGGGCGCCACCGCCACATTTAAATTGAACTGCGTCAGCCCCACGCCCGCCCACAAAAAACCCGCGAACACCTGAATCCCGAAAATCACGGTCACGCTCCACACATAGCGCTCAGGGTCTGTCAGGAACCACAGGAACGGCAAAAACACCACGCCACCCAGCGAGAGCATCAGCAACGGCTTGTTGCCGAACTTATCCGCCAGATACCCCCACAGCGGCATCGCCAGACTGCTAAAAAGCGCCGCAATCAGCCCCGCTACCTGCACCATCAGGTAGGGCATTTTAATCTGCTCCAGCTGATAGACCGTGAAAAACTGCCCCGCGAACATCTGTCCGAACACCAGAAAAGTGTTGAACCCCAGCAGAAGACGAAAGTTTCGGGTGCGGAACGGCTGGCGGTAGAACTCCAGCAGCCCTTTCAGCCCCCGATGGGGCATGGGCGTGCGCGGCGGCTCTGGCATCCGTTTCAGCGCGTACCACGAGGCAAACAGACAGAGTGCGCCCAGCCCAAACAGCACGCTGAACGCAATCGCAGGCGAAAAACGCTGATATTTCACCGCCTGATCCAGAAAGAGCGCAGGAGGCAACGCCGACGCCGCCGACACCAGCCCCAGAATCATGTTGCGCTTGCCAAAATAGCGACCCCGATAGTCCGCAGGCACCAGATCGCTCAACCACGCCAGAAAGGCAGGTCCCGCGAACGAACCCAGCACCGCCGACAGAATCAGCAGCCCCGCGAACAGGGGCAGGCGCGGCAGGGAGTCGCTCAGCAGGGGCAGGGCGGCAATCACCACGAACGGCAACCGCGAGAGCAGGGCGTAGCGCAACACCAGCGCCTTGCGACTGAGGCTGATGTCCGCCAGATAGGCGGTCAGAATCTGCAGCGCGCCCGCCAGCGACGGCACGGAAGTGATAATCCCCAGCCAGAGGTCGTTTGCGCCCAGATAGCGCGCCAAGCCAATCTGGAACGCGCCCGTCGTGAACGCCACATAGAGCGTGAAGAAGACCGCATCCCATGTTGCCCAGCGTAGCCCCCGCGCCACCTCCAGACGGCTCAGCGGCTGGGGCTGCTGACTCACGGCGTCCGCACCTCCACGCGCCAGTCCACAATATCCAGATCGGGGTCCGCTACATCGTCGGCAGGTTCCAGCAGCGAGTCGCTGTTGCGCACCACCCGATTCTGGTCAATCCGCAGGTTTAGATAGCGAAATTCCCCAATTCGTGCGTCGCCCAGCGAGTCGCCGTTCTTGCGCACGGGTGTGTTCGGGTCGGTTGGGATGATGTCGGTCGTGATGAAGTTGAGCTGAATGAAGCGCATCGCTCGTGCGTCCCGCTCATCGGGAATGAACTGCGTGATGTCAATCTCAAAGCGCAGGCGGTTGCTATTGGCGCTCACGGTCTCCACACTAATCGGCACGCCCAGGTAGACATGGGGTGGCGGCTGGTTTTCTGTGCCCTGCTCCACGCGATAGAGCGCGTAGCCGCCTTGAGGTAAAAAGGAAGCGTAGCGCATATAGTGTGTGAACGCGCCACTCGCGAACCCACTCCCCCAGGGGGGCGACACGACAGGCAGAGGTCCTGCGCTCCCTGTCGAGTCGTTGCTCAGGTTGAACACGACGAAGTAGTGATACTCAGGGCGAATGCGCCCTGCCACCTGCATTTCAATTATCAGCCGCCGCACTCCGCGCTCTGCGGGCACTTCGGGGAACCGTGCGCATCCTGCGAACGCCAGCACCATGCACAGCCAGAACCCTATCCGCCTCCTGCTCATACCGTTGCCCCGATTAGTATACCGATTGGCGTTCAGCAGTGTCCCCAAACCCCAAACGGTTTTATCGCCTCGGCGTGTAGACCGTTTTCTGAAGCTCAGGGCGCGTGGAGGAGCGCCCCGCGGCAGGGAGGCTGTTCAAGCACTGGTAAAGAGGGCTGGTTTTGCACATCGCTCGTTCACTCTCTGAGGCGGCTTCTCACGCCCCCGCCCGGAAGAAGTGGTACATCACATAAATCAGGTATACCCCACTCGCGGTCGCCAACCCAAAAATCAGGAAAATCCAGATTCCCGTGTCGCTTGCAATCATGGAGAACATCGCGATAAAATAAAGCACAGCGGTCAGCAACGCGACCCACGCAAACCGCTTCGCATACGGGTTGGGCGGACGCACAATATTGTGGCATGTGGGGCACTCCACCGAGGGTGTTTCGTCCGATTCGGGCGGCGGCAGTTCCGCGCCACAGTAGGGACATCGGCGCTCCATACCCCAATTCTACCCGCACGGGTATAATTCCAACAGCGATGAAGATTGTATTGCCCGCTGGCGAAATCGAAGCGCCGCCTGAGTTCCGGCACTTTTATCTGATGGACGAGGACGGGATTGTGAAATACCCCGCCCCTGTGTTGCGCAGGAAAGCGTCGCCTGTTTCCCGCATCACGCCCGATATTGAGGCGCTTATTCAGCGCATGATGGCGTCGCTGAAGTGGTGGAACGGGCTGGGGATTGCCGCGCCGCAGGTCGGCGTGCCCCTGCGTTTGTTTATTATGGCGCCGCCTGATCAACCGATGCGCGTCATTTTGAACCCGCGCATTATTGAACGCTCGCAGGAGCAGGTGGCGGATGTGGAGGGCTGCTTGAGCATTCCTGCGCTCTATGGGAAGGTGGCGCGCGCCCGCGCCATTGTGCTGAAGGGGCTGAACCGACACGGCAAGCCGATACAACTCACGCTGGAAGGCGTCGCCGCCCGTATCGCCCAGCACGAAATAGACCATCTGGACGGCATCCTGTTCATCGACAGGGCAGACCCTGCAACTCTGTTCTGGAGCGACCCCACGCCCAAAGAGGAGGAGATGGTCTGAGCCGCCCCCGCATTCTCTACTTCGGGTCAGGCGCGTTCGCGGTGCCGCCGCTGGAGGCGTTGCATGAGGCGGGTTATCCCATTCTGGCAGTGGTGAGCCAGCCCCCCAAGCCCGCAGGGCGCGGGATGCACCTGACCCCAACGCCCGTGCATGCGCGTGCGGAGGCGCTCGGTCTACCCGTGTTGGCCCCCCAGCGCGCACGCGACCCGCAGTTTATCGAGCAGGTGCGCGCGATCCAACCAGACCTGATTGTGCTGGCGTCTTACGGCAAAATTCTGCCCGCCGACTTGCTGAAGATTGCACCGCTGGGCAACTGGAACCTGCACGCCTCGTTGTTGCCGAAGTATCGGGGCGCCTCGCCCATCCAGTACGCCCTGCTGGACGGGGAAACCGAGACGGGCGTTACCCTGATAGAGATGAGCGAGGAGATGGACGCGGGCGACATCTATCTGCAGGTGAAAGAGCCGATTTTCCCGGAGGACGATGCAGGCACACTGGAGGCGCGGCTGGCGCAACGCGCTCGCGACCTGCTGCTGGAAGGGCTAAAGCGTCTTGAGTCGGGCACGCTCACACGCACGCCCCAGAATCACGCCGAAGCCACCTACACGCGCCCAATTCAGAAAGAGGACGCCCAGATGCGCTGGGACGAACCCGCCGTGCGATGCGCCAATCGCATTCGGGCGTTCTCGCCGCGTCCGGGCGCATACACCCTGTTTCGGGGCAAGCGCCTCAAGCTGTGGAAAGCCATGCCCCTGAGTCAGGTTCACAACGCGGAGCCGGGCGTTCTGCTTGCTGTGGAGCCGACGGGGTTGGTGGTCGCCTGTGGCGAGGGGGCGCTCCAGCTGCTGGAGGTGCAGCCCGAAAGTCGCCCGCGCATGCCCGCCGCCGCTTTCATCAACGGCTATCACCCCCATGTTGGTGAACGGCTGGGCTGAAGGAGGTATGCTTATCCCATGTGCGGACGCTTTGCTTTATTTGCGACAGCCGAAGAGCTGGAGCGCCACTTTCAGGTGCCGCTTCCGTTCCCGATTGCCCCGCGCTACAATATTGCGCCCACGCAACCGCTGCTCGCCTTAGCCACGGCGCACGACACGCCCCAACCTTACTGGACTCACTTCCAGTGGGGGCTGGTACCGCGCTGGGCGCAGGACCCCAGCATCGGTAACAAGATGATCAACGCCCGCGCCGAGAGCCTCGCCGAGAAGCCTGCGTTTCGGGCGGCGTTCCGCTATCAGCGGTGCATCGTGCCTATCAGTGGGTTTTACGAATGGGCAAAGACGGGGCGCACGCGCCAGCCCTATTTTGTGCGCTCGGCGACGGGCGAGCCGCTGGGCGTCGCGGGGCTATGGGAGAGCTGGCAGTCGCCCGACGGAAGCGAGCTGACCACCTGCACGCTGATTACCACCGACGCGAACGCCACGATGCAACCCATCCACCATCGTATGCCCGCGATTCTGCTGCCTGAGGAATACGGCACATGGCTCGCACCTGAAACGCCGCTGAAGACCCTTTCCGCGCTCTTGCGCCCCGCCCCTGATTCGCTGCTGGAGGCGTACCCTGTCAGCACGCGCGTCAACAGCCCCGCTCACGACGACCCCTCGCTGATAGAGCCTGTCGCGCCCCTACGAGGGCTGTTTGAGGAGTGAGCTTGCTGTAACGGGCGTGAGAGAGTTTCCAGCGCTTTCTCCAGAAACTTGCTCCGCCCGATGGTGGGCGACCAGCTCACATAGAGCCGCTCCCGCGCGCGGGTGCAGGCGGTATAAAGCAGCTGGCGCTCCTGCGCCTCTTTCGCCTGACGCTCGGCGAGGTCTGTGATGTCCTTGACCACGGCATAGCTTGGGAAATTGGACTGATTCACTCCCACAACTGCCACGGCGCGAAACTCCAGTCCCTTGGCGCTGTGAGCGGTGCCGTAGTTGATTTCGTAAGGGACGGGTTGCGTCTCGCGCCCCAGCTTGCGCCCAAGGATGCCGCGCTCGCGATAGATCTCCTCCAGCATGCGCTCCACCTCTTCCAGCACCCGATTTGAGCGCGCGAAGATTGCAATCTCACCTGGCTGGATGTTCTCGTTGAGGCAACGGTAAATCCACTCTTTCAAGCCGCGCATCTCCGCCTCAAGATTCTCATAGCTCCTCGCTTCGGGCGCAACGCCTTTCATCAGCGCAATCGGGCGTTGCGCCAGCAGCTGCGCCTCATCTTCCTGAAAGCCCTCTATGGAGAGGGGCAGAATGCTTTCGGAGAACTCCTGAATCTGCTGCGTGGTGCGATAGTTCACGCGCAGGATATAGCTGCGCCCACGAGTGTCGATTCCGAACCGCGACCACGGCACAGCTGGGCGATAGATGCGCTGGCGCGAGTCGGCGCACAGAAAGAGCGAATTGGGTTTATCGGCAGGTGCCAGCGCCCGGATGAGTGTCAGCTCCGCAGGTCCGAAGTCCTGCGCTTCGTCGACCACCACGCAATCGTAGCGCAACTCAGGGTGCTGGTTCACATACTCCGCAACAGCGTGACACATCGCATCGTAAGTCATCAGGCTTCGCTCCTCAAGAAGTTGCCACACCTGCTCGAACACGCTCCACAGCTCCTCGCGCCGATTGGGGGGCAGGGGCACCTTGCGCCCGATACGCTCCATCTTCAGGTAGGCATCCAGAGTGCGCACATTCCATGCGTCAATAATCGCCTCCCACTCCGCGCGCACAAACTGCAGGCTCTCTGACCTCCCGGAGCGCTGGATGGCTTCTTCGAGGAGCGCATCCATCTCCGGAGTGCCGTTCCCTATCAGCCTCTCTGTGCGGTTCATTTCGTATCGGAACAGGCGGTTGGCAACCGAGTGAAGATTCTCCACTTCAATATTCGTGCCCTCAAGCGGACCGATGATTTGTTCCACGCGCTGGCGCAGGTTGTTCGCCAGCAGTTCTGTAAAAGTGGTGAGCAGAATCCGTGCCTCTGGATACTTGTGCGCCAACCACGCGGTTCGGTGCGCCGCGACCACTGTCTTGCCCGTGCCCGCCCCGCCGCTAATTCGGATGGGTCCCTGCAAATCGCGCTCCACTGCCTCTTTTTGCGAGGTGTGCAAAAAGATAATCCACTGCTGCCAGTCGCCCCGGATGGCTTTGCGAATTTCTTCTTCGCTTTCAGGCGACCAGAAGTCGCGCGGGCGTCGGCGGAACAGCTCAGAGGGCAACAGCACCGAAATCTGGGGAGGCAACAGCTCCCGATAGGGGCGCCTGCCGTTCACTAAGTCGTCAAGCCGTTCAATCACATCCTCAGGCATCCAGCCTTCTCCCAGCGCCTGGTTCAGAAGAGAGCCCAACTGCTCTTCGGTAGCCTGTACCAGGTGCTTTGCCCAATCTTCTGGCACACCGAGACGCATAATCTGCTCAGGGGTGTAGCCGCTCAAAGGCACACGGAATACCTGGGTCGTCTCAGGCACAGTTTCCACCTGCTCAACCACTTCCGAAATGGGCGGCGCAATCGCATAGTTGCCATCCTGCAGGTTCACCGTGAAGCGCCGCCTCTCTGCCCACTTATACGCATCGTCGTGATGGTCTACATAACAGACCACCCAGCAGTCCTGCTGGTCGGCGACGATTGTGCGAATCTCGTCGTTGACTTTGTAGCTCCACCAGCCTTTGTGCGGCAGGCGATCCAGCTCGTGAAAGTCAAGCGAGTTGTGAAGCGGGTCTTTGCAAAACAGTTCGAACTTTGCGTCAATCTGTTTGTGGTGCTCCCTCAGCTTCCGACGCGCCTTCTCGTAGACGCGAGCCACAACAACCTGACGGCGACTCACCATTTGTTATCACCCCGTGATGGTATTCTCACTCAAGACCATGACTCCTGCCAGTTTTTGGCGAAATTGTCCACCTGCTATCCTTGCGGGTGCACTCACTTGACTCAATGACTTGACTTTACTCAGTGAAATCGGGTATAATAACAACAGAGGTGCAGAGAGGGCACCTCGCATAAGGAGGATATGCGATGAAGCGTTACACAGTTGGATGGATTGGCGTGCTGCTCCTTGCAGCGCTGCTGAGTGGATGTGGCGGGGGTGGCGGTGGTGCCGTTTCCGGAACTCTGCTTGGCGGAACCGTGCTGGTTCCAGAAGGCACGCCCCGTTCGCGCGGTCTGGGCGGCTATGCACTCGCCGACGCCACTGTCCGAGCTTATCTGACCTCGCAACCCGATATCCCCATCGCTCAGGCAACAACGGATGAGAATGGGCGGTTCACCCTGCAGTTACCTGCCAGCGCGGCGCTCAAAAGCGTGTTGCTGGTCGCGGAAAAAGGCAGTGCCCCGAACAAAGTGCGCGTGATGACCCTCGTGCCTTCGGTGGACCCTGCCGGGCAGACAGGTATCGCGCTGGACGCGGCAACCACGCTTGCCACAGAAGAGGTGGTGCGCTACGCTCGCGAGCAAAACCTGAGTGCGCTCTCGCCAAACGGCTTCGCTCAGGTTGTCCACGAAGTGCGCCAGCGGCTGGAGAGCCTGACCTCGCTCGACCTGCGTGTGGGTATCACCCTCCCCGAAGAGATTGGCAAGGGCATCCGCAACGAGAGCCTTGCGAACACAATTCGCGAGGTGGTCAACACCTACAAGAATAGCCTGCAGCCTGCACAGGGCGATGTGGCGACTGCCAAACGCATGATGCAGATGCTCCGCGATATGGCGATTGGAGTTAGCGGCACAGGCACCGACGAGTCGCTGGAGCTGGACCTTGCACTCAGCCAGCAAGAACAGCTGATTGAGAACGAAATCTTCACTCCGCTGGATCGGTTCAAACGCTCGCTGGACTTCATGATTGAGGTGATGGGGCTGGCAGAGGTGAACCGCGAGGACTACCGCATGCTGAACACGCTGGTAGGTCAAGCGCCTGGCGTGTATGAGGAAATCGCGGATAGCCCCTACGCCCATCATCTGGTGCGCCGGGACAACACCACGGGCAACACCTGGCAGGTTTTCTCGGACATCCGTGAGCAGAACCGACGGCTTGTGTTGACCGTGCAAACTCAAAATGCCCTCAGTGCGTTCGACTGGACGCCTGACGCAGGGCGAATCACCATCCAGGTGCGACGACAGGGCGATACCGCCTTCCAGCAGGATATCGTGCTTGCCGTTACCCAGCGCGACAGCCAGAACCGCCCAACCCAACTCGAAGCGTCCATCACCATCCGCGACCCGCAACTGCGCGAACCCATCCAGTTCACAGGCGTGATTACGGGCACTCCTCGCGATGGCGACGAGGGAATCCCCTTCTCCAGCCTGAGCTTCAACGGGAGCCTGACCAGCCAGTATGCGACGCTCAGCATCAGCAACCTGGGACTCACTCTCAACACTTATGGCGACATCACAAGGGCGACGGCAGGTACGGTTCAGGTTCAGCTGCGCACCAGCAAACCCGTGTCGCTTGCGATTCAGAATCTGGATACGCAGTGGCCCTCTGAGTCGGAGCTACCTTCGCTGGTGAAGTTCAGCTCGCTCACCATGACGGGGATGAACCGTACCCTGAGTTTGAGCAACGCCGAGGTGGAGTTCTTCTATAGCGAAGCGGAGGATCAGTCTGTGCCCAAGAAACTCACGGCAACCGTGAGCTATACTTCGCCTGTGATGAAGCTCAACGGGCGCGTCGAGGGCACATGGCAGAACCCCGAGCTGCCCTTCCCGCTGGATGAACTCTTCTTAATCCCTGTGAACCGCTTCCCGCGCGGGAGCCTCACTTTCAACGGGAGCATGGAGCCAGCGGTGGGGCGACCTGCGAGCGTGGAGTTCACGCTGAACCTCACGCCTACCGCAAACCCGCCAACGGCAACCCTGAACCTCGAACTGGGGTACGGGAGCGAGTCTCTGTCGGGCACGATGAGGGGCACCTTCAAGGTACAGAGCGGCGCCATTCGCCGGGGTGACTGGTTCAGCGCTGCGGAAGCCACCTTCACGCACAGTCCTTCCAACTTCGTGCTGACGCTAAGCCAGACGAGCGAAGGCGTGAGCGGCACGATCAGGAAGTCCGACAACACCACAGTGGCACAAATTGGCGAGGCGCGCGATCTGGGTCTGCCTGACCTGGGCGACACCCTCATCATCAAATACAGCGACAACACCTTCGAGACGCTCGCCTCGCTGACGCCATAGGAGCGACTGTGAAACTTCCGGGCACCCCCTTGTGCCTCACAGTGCTGGGTGGTCTCCTGCTCTTCGGGCAGGGGGCTGCCCAGCCTGTTTACCTTGCGCCCCTGCAAAGCCTGCCAGAGTTCGAAACACGCCCCAGCACAGGCTGGAATCTGCGCACCGCTATTCAGGCGCGCACCAATGTTGTCCCGTTGCTCCAACCCGAACCGCAAGCGGGTTTGCTTTATGGAAAAACCTTCGCCTATTATGACCAGTACCGCGTTGCCGAACTCTACTGGACACAAGAGGCGTGGCGTTTCGGGTATCGCTATGAGGTTGCTGAACGCTACGCAGGCAATCGCGCCGCCGCCCAGCTCTACCTGGAAGCGTCGGCAGGCGAATTGAACCCCGCAACAGGCGGACAGGTGCAGGTTTCTATGAACCGCACAGCACTCAATCGCTGGTGGGTGGACTATATGGGCAGGACTCCGCTCCCGAACGCCGAGCTGCGCTATCAGGTGGGGCTTTCGTTGGGCGTGATGCGACGCCTCCAGCAAGGGGTGCTGACGGGTCAGAAAGAGGGAAGTGTATTTCACGGCGACATGAGGCTTGATTCCACACTGGGCGTGCCCGCCGAGGTGCGCGGTGGCTGGTTCTGGACGACTCATGCTGAGCTGAGTCTCCAGACCGCGCAGGGCTGGGGACTGCAAGTTCGTGGGGAGAATCTCTTCAGCGGGGTTCATGTACACAGGGCGCAACGCATCGAGGCGCGAATCGTTGCCGACCAGCTCGAACCCGACGCCGACGGCTTCCTGCACACCACGCCTGCGGTAGCAGGGCGCGTTGAAACAGTAAGCCTGAACCGCCGCGTGCAACCGCTCTGGGAAATTACCTTCTGGAGCCTTCAACCCCAACCGACACTGGCGCTCACCGCACAGCACCATTTTGATTGGCGTTATAGCGTGGGGGTTTTCCAGCGCAGGCACTGGCTTCGGCTCTGGCTGCCCCAACCTGCAGTTGAGGTCGGATGGCGTCATGGGCAGTTTGAGCTGGTGCTTCTTGCGGAGCCACGCGCGCCATCCCAAGCACAACAGCTCGCGATTCAGGTCAGCCAGCGCTGGTGAGAGCGCATCCCTCTACCCTATATCCAGCGTAATCACATGTCCCTGTGGGAAGTCAGCAGGCGCGCGGCAGGTGAAGTAAAGCACCTGCGTTTCAGTGGCGAGTCGTTCCAGCAGGGCGAACGCTTCAGCGAGGCGCCACTCGTCGGCGTACACCAGCGGATCGTCCAGCAGCAGGGGCAGGCGCGCCCCACCCGAAAGCGCCTCGCACAGCCCCAGCCGGCAGGCGAAGAAAAGCTGATCCAGCGTGCCGGCGCTCCATGCGGGCAGTTTCTCGTCCAGCGGGAGTGGCTCGCCGCGCTCTGTGTGATACACGCTCATCTCAAGGTCGTTCCCCAGCTGCACCTGCGTGTAGCGGTTTTGTGTGAGCGCAGGGAGGTAAGCTTCAATCCGTGGCTTGAGGTGGGGGCTGAGGTCGCGCAGGTAGTTTTCGTTGGCGCCTTTGAGCAGCGATTCGGTGAGTTCCAGCACCTCCAGTTGCTGGGCGAGCGTGCGCTGGCGGGCGGTATCGCGCTCTATCAGCAGGGCGAGCTCATCGGGGTCGGTCTGGAGCGTTAGCGCGTCCAGTCGTCCCTCCAGTCGGTGGCATTCGGCTTGCAGGCGTTCCCGTTCCGCCTGAAGTTCCTGCAGGCGCGCCTCGCGTTGCGCCATCTGTTCCGCAGGAATCTGGCTCAACTCGTGGGCAATCGGGTCGTTGCGCAGAGCCGCTTCGAGGCTGGCTATCTCCACGCTCTGGGCGCGATATTGCTCTTTGACGGAATCGTAGGTGCCCATCGTGGCGAGGGCGTCCAGTTTGTTCTGCACCGTGCGCAGGTCATTCTCCAGGGTTTCGCGCTGCTGGAGCAGGGTCTCCAGCTGGGCGTATGCGCGGGCAATCTCGTCGGCGTAGTCAGGTTCGGCGCCGTTGCGCAGGGGCGCGGGGGGCGCCATCACGCCTGCCTGTTGCAGGAGGCTCATCAGTTCGGTTTCTGTGGCGCGTCGTTGGGCGCGCTGGGCTTCCAGCTGGGCTTGCAGCACCTGCGCGTTCGCCTGCGCCGCGGCGAGCGTTCGGGAGCGCCAGAGCAGACTGACCAGCAACGCCAGCGCGCCCAGCCCCAGTCCCAGAAAGCCTGCCCCGCGTTCGCCTTGCTGGAGCAGCAGAGCGCCCGCGCCCATCAGCGCCAGCCCCATGGCGAGCAAGCCCCTGCGAGCGCGCGCCTGACCCATCGCCTGCTGAAGCGCCTGCTGTGCCTCTTTGAGGCGTTCTGCTCGCTGGGATTCCTGCTCGCGTGCGTGGCGGTAGGCGGCGTGGAGTGTGCGAATCCGCTCCTGCGCTCCGTCGGGCAGCTGGGCGAGCGCGCTTAATGAAGGCGCGGCGAGCTGGCTCTCGAGGCGTTGTTTCTCCGCCTGAAGCGTTTCGTGATTGTGGAGCCAGTCAAACGCGCGTTTGACCTGCTCCTGCAGGTGGCTCAGGCGCTGGCGTTGGGTGTAGAGCGCTTTCCAGCGTTCCAGTATCCCACTCTCCTGCTGGAGGGTGGCGTCAATCTCCCGGAGGCGTTCGCGGTTGTGGGCGAGCTGGGCGCGGATGCGCTGGTACTCTTCGGCGGATTGCTTCGCCTGCAGGTACGCCTGCTGGTGGGCGCTCAGGCGCTCGGCGAGCGTCTTCTGCTCTGTAGCGAGCTGTTTTTTGCGCTCGCGAATCGCTTTCAGGATAGGCTCCAGATCCACGGCGAGCGCGCTCTGGCGCAGCTGTTGCTGAAGCGAGGCGAGCGTGCGGTCGCGAGCGAGCAGGGCGAGTTCGCGCTGACGCACGCAGGCGGTGGCGCAGTAGACCTCGCGCGGCAGGCTCCAGAGCTGCTCCCAGCGGCTGAGGGCGTCGCTCCCCGCAAGCGTCTCCTGACCCACCTGAAGGTGGAACTCCGCATAGCGTCGGGGTGAGTCTTTAGGGTGGAATTTGGCGATTCGCACAGGCGTGTCGCCGAGTTGCAGGCTCAGTTCCAGTCGCCAGCCAGTGGGGTGGCGCCAGTGGATGCGCTCGCGCGCCTCGCGGGCTTCGGTGGCGGGGTTCGTGTAAAGGGCGTCCAGCAGGGCGCTCAGCAGTGTGCTTTTGCCCGACTCGTTCGCGCCCGTGATGAGGTTGAACCCCGGTGTAAAGCGGAACTCCCTGCGCTCCCCAAAGCGCCCGTAGCCCTCCAGCACAAGGCGTTCGAACCAGATTCTCATAGCCTGCCTCCCCGAAGCAGGTAAAGCGCGAGTTGATACGCCTCGTCTAAGGTGCTGGGCGCTCCCTGCGCCTTGCGGGCTTCGTAAACCTGCGTCAGGGCGCGTTCAAACGGGGTTTGCGGGGCAAGTGGCGCGCTCTGGAAGGCGGGTTCTATCTCCAGCCAGAGACATCGCGACTGGAGGCTTTCTTGCAAGGCGTCGGGGTCCAGCGGCGTATCGGCGTGCCAGCGCCCCACGAGGCGGATTCGGGCGACGGTGGTCTCCTGCAAATGCGCGGCGAGCGCTTCCAGCAGGCTCTGGGGCGAATCGAACGCTTCCAGCGCAATCTCCAGCGTGCCGTCCTCGCGCGACTCGGCGGGGTAGCGTGCGCTTCCTGTGTGCAGGGGCGTAATCTGCGGGGGTTGTGAATTGTGAAGTTCCACCAGCAGGGCGACGGCGGGCAGGCGCTGGGTGGGCATAATCATTTCGGGGGCGCCGCTGTACCAGCACGGCACGCCCAGCTCGTGCGAGAAGTCCTGCGGCGAGTGCCAGTCGCCCAGCGCTACATAGTCCAGCCCACACTGGCGCACAGTGCTGACGGGAATCGTGCCCTCGCCAGCGGAGGGCATGGAGCCGTGCATCAGCGCAATCTGATAGGGCGCGCCGTCGGAATCGCGGTGCAATACCGCCTGCCAGCGCGATTCGTCGCCGGCGGGGCATGCGACGACCTCCATCTCCAGCGCAGGCAGTCGCTTGCGGTCTGTCGAGGCAAAAAAGTGGAGCTTCTGTGGCAGCGAGGTCCGCTCCCGAAACGGATGGCGCTCGGCGGGGTCATGGTTGCCCGCAATCACCAGCGTCGGGCAGGACGCAGAGGTAATCAGGTTCAGCGCAAAGTCCACCCACTCGCGCCCCACGCGGGGATGGTCAAACAAATCACCCGCAATCAGCACGGCGTTGCACTGTTGTTCCTGCGCTATCTGATAGACCCGTTCCAGTGCCTGCTTGAGGCGTTGCTGGTGGGTGGGGGCGCGCTCGCCCAGATAGCGGAACGAGCGCCCCAGATGCACATCGGAGGTGTGCAAGAAACGAAGCGCCATTAACTCAGGGTTTCTTCCCTGATGGGGTGAGTCCTGCTAAGTGCAGTTCACGCCAGCGCGTTTCGCACGGCGTCCACCAGAGGCTGGAGCGCCTCGTCCACCAGCGCGGGCGTCTCTGCCTCCACCATAATGCGAATTGCGTTCTCAGTGCCCGACGCGCGGATGTTCAGCCGCCCCCGACCCGCCAGCAACGCCTGCACCCGCGCAATTTGCGCCTGAATCTCGGGGTGAGTCTGCCACGCATGCTTATCCTGCACGGGGATGGTGATCAGTTTCTGGGGGTAGGGTTCAAACGGGTGGGCGATTTCGGAAAAGGGGCGTTGCAGGCGCAGGGCGAGGTTCAGCGTTTCGAGCATAGTGATCAGCCCATCGCCTGTGGTGGCGCGTTCGGCGAAGATGAGATGCCCCGACTGCTCGCCGCCGATCAGGGCGTGATGCGCGCGCATGGCTTCCGCCACATAGCGGTCGCCGACTTTCGTGCGCAGCAGCGTGATGCCTTCGGCTTGCAGGCGCTTCTCCATGCCGAGGTTGCTCATCTCGGTCGCCACCACGAGCGGCGGCTGGAGGCTCCCCTGTTGTTGACGGGTGAGCGCCCAGAGGGTCATAATCGCGTCGCCGTCCACGGGTTCGGCGTTTTCGTCGCAGAAGAGGGCGCGGTCGGCGTCGCCGTCGAACGCCACGCCGAGATGGGCGCCCGTTTCCAGTACCGTGCGCTGCAGGTGGTCTATGTGCGTGGAGCCGCAGCCCTCGTTAATGTTATCCCCGTTGGGTTCGCAGGCGACGGCGCTGACCTTCGCGCCGAGCTCACTCAGCAGCACGGGGGCGAACGCGCTCGCGGCGCCGTTCGCGCAGTCCACTGCGATATGCATGCCCCGCAGCGGCTCGCGCTCGCCCGTCATCTCGCGCATCAGATGAAGCAGGTAAAGCAGGTACTGTTCCGCCTCACGGGCGCTCAACTCCCACAGCCCAATCTGGTCGGGCGCGGGGTAGGGAAAGGGTTCAGGGGCTTCGTTCAGCAGGCGCTCGATCTCCGCCTCGTACTCGTCGGGGAACTTGTAGCCGTCGCCGCCAATCAGTTTGATGCCGTTATCGGGTGCGGGGTTATGCGAGGCGGAAAGCACGATACCCAGGTCGTAGCGCCCCTCGCGCACGAGGTAGGCGATTGCGGGCGTGGGCACGACTCCCGCCGAGGTGGCATGCACCCCCACAGCGGTCAGCCCGCTAATCAGGGCGGTTTCCAGCATTGCGCCACTGCGGCGCGTATCGCGCCCAATCAGCACGCGCGGGGGCATATGACTCGTCGTGCGCAAAAGCTGCTGCCCCACCGCGCGCCCTAAACGCATCACAAAATCGGGGGTCAGCAAGGCGTTCGCCTGACCCCGAACACCGTCTGTGCCAAAAAGGTTTCTCATGCCTCTATATCCAGGGGGGTGTATTCGGTGGGTGGTTCAGGGCGTCTGGCGACAATCACCTTGCTGGGGCGTATCACGCGCTCGCCCATCCGATAACCGCGCTCCACCTCGTCGATAATGATACCGTCTTCGTACTCCTCGCTTTCGACGCGCTGGATGGCTTCGTGCAGGTTCGGGTCAAACGGCTTGCCCACCGCCTCGATGGGGTGGATATCGAACCGCGCGAGGAGCGCTTTAATCTGGCGGTCGGTCATCTTGACCCCTTCCAGCAGGGGTTCCAGTTCGCGCGTGGCTTCCGCCGCCTGCAGGGCGCGCTCGAAGTTGTCCAGAATGGGCAGCAGGTCTTCCAGCAGGGTTTCCAGCACGCGGATGCGCTGGCGTTCCATCTCTTCGTTCTGGCGTCGGCGATAGTTCTGGAAGTCCGCCAGCGTGCGCAGGTAGAGGTTCTTCTGCTCTTCCAGTGCCTGCTCCATCTCCTGCAAGCGTGCGAGTGCGGTGTTGAGGTCTATGCTCACCGCGTCATCCTGTTCAGGTTCCATCGGTTGGGTTTCGGGTTCGTTCATGGGCGTCTCCATCGTTTTCTCTTCCTGCATAACGCCTCACCTCCTGTGAGTGGGCTTTTAATAATAGGATACCCGCTGGCGTTCTCAGGAGTTGCTGATGGCTCCCAATTCTAAGGTTAGAAAAATGCAGGGAAAGCTTCACGAGTTTTCATCACCAAATCAAATGAACAAAAATAGCATGAAAGACAACCCCAAATGTAAACACTGAAATGATGACCGAAAATGTCAGGATGCTCGCCCTGCTCAAACCCATACCCAGCCGCTTCCTCATCATGTCAAACAAAGCAAAAAACAGATAGTTTCCTAACAAGGTACCCCCAACAATGCCTAATAGCGCCTCTCTCGAGAAGAAAGGCTCTCCTTCTATCCTCGCACGGCTCCACTCCCCTAATACACCACCTAATCCACCTAACACACCTGCCAGTGTAATCAGCAGCCAACACCGAGCGTCTTGCCACCAGTAATCCCTTTCAAGAGCCCCCAGCAGCGTCTCCATCCATCTCATAGTCACTTCCTCCACACTCCTCCCTATCCACAAACGGCGCACACGGCTCTCAGCCAGCAGCAAGAAAGCATAGGCAAGCTGCCAGCACCTCACTCTGCACCGCCAGCCCGCTGCTATCCCGCGGGTAATGACCCCACGGCTCGCCCGATGAACCCATCATCAGCAAAGTACCCCCGCTCTGTGAAATGCGTTCGTTACAATTTTACCATGAACCGTGAACTCCGCGACCTATAATGCGTCCAGTGCCGTCCGTTTCCCAAAAAAACAAAGGAATAAAGAGAGCCGAGGGTCGTTTTCCTGAACCAGGCGTGGCTCACAATAGAAATACTTTCCCATAGCATGCTCTTTGAGGAAACAGCCCCTTCTCACCTCCCAGCGATTCCCCCGTTTGACAACGTCGTACAGTTCAGCGAAGCCGCACGGAGCAATTGGAGCGGTGTCAGATAGGGCGGGGGCGCTCCAGTCTAATGCAAATTATCCCGAAAAAGTTGCGACAAACGAGAGACGAACATCACCCATATGAGCGCACAGCCCGAAATAAGACTCATGCTCATCACCCCCAGAAGGGGGAAACCCTGCTCGGGCAAGCTCGAACAGGCAATCCCCCCCAAAACAGCCCCCCTATCATCAACAGAATGTTGATACCCACCCCAATTGCCTGAGCCAATCGGCTGAAACTGCTTGCATAAAAGCACCCCACTCCGATAAGCGCCAACAACCACAATACCAAAAGTACTGCTCCTCTGGAAAGAATAAATATCTGCGTGAAACCCCACCAGAACAAAAGCCACCACACGCACCACCATAGTTCGGAAAAACGAATAAGTTTACGAATGCCATACCAGCTGAATGCTCGCCACATAATTGCCCTCCTGATCAAGCAACACGAGATAGTAAATGTTATTGGCACTAAAGAGACTCCTGACCACTTCCACACGATACTCCGATTGATTCTTGACCACTGCTGGAGGTAGGCGGAGCCAGCGCACGCGAAAGCGCTCGTTCTGTTGCCATGAGCTGGCCACGCGGCAATCAGGCTCCAGTGCAAGGCTCAAGATTGTCTTCCCACGATGCGTAACAAAACGAAACCGAGTCGAGTCACGAAGCAGCCAACACTCTGATTGCTTCTCGGAAGTGATTCCTTCAGTGCGTATCGTCGCGACACCCCGACACACATGCTTGTAAGCCCCTGAAGCAAGTAGCCTTTCATACTGAAGCGCAACGGTCTCGTGTTCTGTAGCGGCTCTAAGTAAAGCCGCCGCAAAAATCGCCTGAACTATCCCCATCACAAGGTAGATAAAGTCGCCATACACTCTTTTCAGCACTCGTTTCCGTGTAGCCAACTTGCAATCCCTCCTGAACCAGCTCTACACCCGCATCGCCACACCCCCGCATCCAATACGACACACATACCGATACTCCTGCTAATATTCCCCACAATCACAAGTCAAAACAATACAAATATCCATCGCTGCTGGCAAAAATTACCTGATTGCTCACAACCCACGGACTTCCGAACACAGCGTCTCCTGTGCGATAGCGCCAGCGAACCCTCCCCGTACGCGTGTCAAGAGTGTAAAGCCAGCCGTCGTTATCACCGATGTACAACGAAGCCCCTGCAACGGAAGGGGAACAGCTGCTTCCTGCCTGCAGACATGAAGCCCAAAGTACTCTGCCATCCTGAATATCGAGACAGGAAACTGTGCCCTGTAACCCCACTGTAAAGATTCGCCTTCCGTCACATGCAGGAGAGGCGTCGCCTAAATCAGGCAGGATTTGGCTCCACAGAAGTTGCCCATCTTCAAGGCGAAATGCAGACACATGCCCCTCCGATGCGACACGGCTTTTGGAAACCACAATGACCCTATCGCGACAGATGCAAGGGGTGGCATAGCTCTCCTCTGCCTGAGGAGGTACTGTACGCCATTTGAGACGCCCTGTCGCGGCGACATAAGCAAAGAGTCCCTCTCTAATCGTATTGACAATCAATGTGGTTGCAGACTGGCAAAGTCCGCTTGCAACCGCGCCTGTCGTTGTCTGCCACACGGGTTTGCCAGAAGCAAGGTGAAAAGCCCTCACTGAGTTGAAATCAGCGATAAAAACCCAATCCCCAACAATCAGGGGTGACATGACAAATCCAAACAAGCCATCCGATTGCCACACCTCGGCGTTGCGCATCCAGTCGAGACACACCAGTCGGTTGTCCCCTCCGCTTTCCGCACGGCAGATAACTACTCTCTTCCCACTGATGGAAGGCTCATAGTAACCTGTCCCACGGAATCGGTGGACAGAGCGCGTCTTCAGAGAGAGGCGGTAGAGGTATCCTCCTTGGCGGCTCGGTAATTCACGCTGGGAAGAAATAAAAAGATTATCCCCAGCCACCACGGGAGCTCCCCTCATGCCGCGGCGAACGGACAATCGCCACTTCAGTCGCTTTGGCACTCCGCCTGATGAGGTTTTGAAGTACCCTGTTCGTTCTGCGTCATTTCTCCACAGTCCAACCGTTGTCGTTCGAACCACCTCCATCACGGATTGAAACCACAAGTCAGGGTCATGAACACCACACAGATTGTGACAGTCTGTTTCCTTCCCTGCAAGCCAGCCGTAATATTCTACCGCCTTTCTGCAGCAGTCATGACACATAACGGATACATGCATCCAACGGAGCAGACAAAATACAAAATTAGTGAAGTTTTGTTGCCATAGAGTGTTTCACGAATATGCACACCATCTGAATTATGCTGTGTTACACGGCTCTCTGTGCCAACAGTGTGTCTAACAAGATACCCGTCCTCGTTATAGCTATACACACTACTTCCTAAAGGCGTATCCCACCGTGCCAGCGTGCCCTCTAGGTTCCACACGAAACGGTTCACTGCGCCACTCCACACATCCATGAGCAAAGCGCCGTTATCTATCAAGCAACCTCTGTACGCAGGAAAGCAAGTACGCCCTATTCTCTTCAGCGGGCTCACGGCTTCCCCGAACGAACATCCCGTCGCCCACAAGGTAGCCCTGTTCGCTCAGATATGCCCTGTAGAAGTAATCCAGCGCTTTCCTGAAACGATCTGAGCGGTCCGCTTGAGACCACCGTTCCAGCACCCGGCATAACCGATCCAGCACTTTCTCTGGCAACGGCACTGTTGCAAGGATTTCAATAGATCGGAACAGGCACGCAATCGCTTCGGCATCCGGGCGCAGTCGGGATACAAAGCCCACAAGCGCGTCTATGGTCTGAGGAGTTATCGCGTAGTCCCCCAGCACGCGAAGCCCCAACTCAACGAGATACAGGTCTTGAGAGTTCAGCAAACGGTCTAAAAGCCGCTTCGCAGAAGGTGCGCCAAGTCCGAGCAGGATTGCCGTCGCCACGAAGGGAGTGATATCTTCAAAGGTCGGTGTCGTTGATGCCCATTGGAACAACCTCTTTTCATACGGGCGAAAGTCGTACTCCATCTGCAACAGGATTTCCAGCACCGTGCTGCGATCACAGTCCAGAATCCGACCGCTCCACAGCAAATCCGCAATCAGCGGAATCAACGGTCTCGCACGGGAACTGAGAATCCAGTAGAGCGCATCATTCCCCAGCAGGGGGTCCGTGGTAAGGACCTCTTGAACCGCCTGGTGGGTGATGCTCTCACCTGGAAACCGGCTTATCAGCCCATAGAGGGCGGCTCTACGAACCCCATACCTGTGCGAGCGCCACATGCTGTGCAGAGTGTCGAGCGTAGCGCTTTCGGGAAGAGCACGCAGGATAGCCTCAAAATTTGAGACGGAAGGCTCCGACAGCACCCTTCGCTGAGGCGCATAGTATGGATGCTCCTGCATGTGGCGCGACACAAACTCGATCAACCGGCGAGCGTCGCTCATGTCGCTACACCCCTACTTCATTAGACCTGTTTACTTCTCAGGCGTGTTTCCCAAAAGCCGGTCTTTCAAGGGCACTTTGAGATCTCCAAACCCCGATTTGGTTCCGGGTCACCCCAAATCGTTTATTCCACCGCCGCATGTTCGTGCAGTAGAGTGAGCCCCCTCCGAAGTCCTACCGCCCGCGCCCCATGCGGAACCACTTGCCGCGTTTCTGCATCGTTTGCTGGTACTTGTTGAGTTGTTTCATGAGCTTGCGCATTTCCATCAGCTGATTGATGAGCGCGGAGACCTCTTCGATTTTGGTGCCGCTGCCGCGGGCGATTCGCGCTTTGCGACTGTAGTTGATGATTTCAGGATGGCGGCGCTCCTGCGGGGTCATAGAAAGAATAATCGCTTCGGCGCGTTTGAGGGCGCGGTCGTCTATCGCCATCTCGCCCAGCTGTTGCTTGAGCTGATTGTAGCCAGGCAAAAGCTTCAACAACTGCTCGAATGGACCCATGCGCCGAATCTGTTGCATCTGCATGAGCATATCTTCGAAGTCAAAGGACGCCTCGCGCAGTTTTTTCTCCATGCGCTTGGCTTCCTCTTCCTGCATGGTCTGCTCCACGCGCTCAATCAGCGACAGCACATCACCCATGCCGAGGATGCGGCTGGCGATGCGGTCGGGGTAGAACGGCTCGAGGGCGTCAGTGCGCTCGCCGACGCCAATAAAGCGCACGGGCTTGCCCATCACGGCTTTGAGCGAGAGCGCCGCGCCGCCACGCGCATCGCCGTCCATCTTGGTGAGAATGACCCCTGTCAGCTCCAGTCGTTCGTTGAACGCCTGCGCCACATTGACCGCCTCTTGCCCCGTGGTGGCGTCCACGACCAGCAGAATCTCGTGGGGCTGGAGGGCGTCGCGCATCTGTTGCAGTTCCTGCATCAGGGGTTCGTCGATCTGCAGGCGTCCTGCGGTGTCCAGAATCAGCACATCGTAGCCGTTGGCGCGGGCATAGGCGTAGGCGGAGCGCGCGACGCTCACCGGGTCGCTCACCCCAGCCTTTTCGGGCGTGTGGACATAGACGCCTACCTGCTCGCCCAGCACCTCCAGCTGCTTGATGGCGGCAGGGCGCTGGAGGTCGCACGCTGCCATCATCGGTTTGCGCCCCTGCGAGCGCGCCCAGCGCGCCAGCTTCGCGCAGGTGGTGGTCTTACCCGACCCCTGCAAGCCACAGAGCATGAACACGGTGGGCGGCGACGACGCCCAGCGAATCGGCTCCGCCTCGCCCCCCAGAAGCGCAATCAACTCGTCGCGCACGATGCGCACCACATGCTGGTCGGGCGTCAGGCTCTTCAGCACCTCGTCGCCGACCGCCTTCTCACGCACCCGCGCAATAAACTCCTTCACCACCCGAAAGTTAACATCCGCCTCCAGCAGCGCCAGGCGGATTTCGCGAAGCACCTCGTCTACGGTCTTCTCGTCTAAGCGCCCCTTCCCCCGAATGCGGCTGAAGATGCCCTGCAGCTTGTCCGTCAGGCTCTCAAACATACCGCCAGAGTATACCCCATCAGCGGGTATACTCTCGGATGGATGGAGGATACGAACGATGGCGTACATCACAGAGAGCGGTAAGAAACTGATTACGGTCATCCCGGGCGACGGGATTGGTCCAGAGTGTATTCAATCGGCGTTACGAATTCTGGAGGCGGTGGGCGCCCCGCTGGAGTGGGAAGTGCGCGAGGCAGGCGCCAGCGTTTTCAAAAAAGGAATTGAATCGGGCGTACCACAGGAAACCATCGAGTCGATTCGCAAGACGCGCGTGGTGCTGAAAGGTCCGCTGGAGACTCCAGTGGGCTATGGCGAGAAGAGCGCGAATGTGACTCTGCGCAAGCTGTTTGAGACCTACGCGAATGTGCGCCCCGTGCGCGAGTTCCCGAATGTGCCCACCCCTTACAGCGGACGCGGGATTGACCTCGTGGTGGTGCGCGAGAATGTGGAAGACCTCTATGCAGGTATCGAGCATATGCAGACCCCTGGCGTGGCGCAAACGCTCAAGCTCATCTCGCGCAAGGGGTGCGAGAAGATTGTGCGCTTCGCGTTTGAGCTGGCGCGCGCCGAGGGGCGCAAAAAGGTTCACTGCGCCACCAAAGCCAACATCATGAAGTTCGCCGAGGGGATGCTGAAGCGCACCTTCGAAGAGATTGCCCCCGAATATCCCGATATTGAGGCGAACCACATCATTATTGACAACTGCGCCCACCAGCTGGTCAAGCGCCCCGAACAGTTCGAGGTGATTGTCACCACCAACATGAACGGCGACATCATCAGCGACCTGACCTCGGCGCTGGTGGGCGGGCTGGGCTTCGCGCCGTCGGCGAATATCGGGAATGAGGTGGCTATCTTCGAGGCGGTGCATGGCTCCGCGCCGAAGTACGCGGGCAAGAATGTGATTAACCCCACCGCGGTGATTCTCTCGGCGGTGATGATGTTGCGCTACCTCGAAGAGTTCGAGGCGGCTGCCACGATTGAGAACGCGATTCTCTACACGCTGGAAGAGGGCAAGGTGCGCACGGGCGATGTGGTGGGCTACGACAAGGGCAGCTCCACCACCGAATACACCGATGCGATTATCGCGAATCTGGGCAAGAAGCCCAGCACGGCGTTCGTGCGCGAGTATCGCCCGATTCGGCTGCCGCAGGTGCCTGCCGACCCTGTGCGGGTGCGTCCCAGCACGCGGCGTGTGGTGGGCGTCGATGTGTTCGTGGAGACCGACCTGATGCCCGAACCGCTGGGCAAGGCGCTGGAAGCGCTGGTGGAAGAGTCGCCCTTCTACCTCAAGATGGTCTCCAACCGCGGCACGAAGGTCTACCCGCCCACCGGGGCGATTACCGATGTGGTGGACCACTATCGGTGCCGCTTCATGCTCCGCGATGCGCAGGGCGACGCGAGCGATGCCCAGATTCTCGATCTGGTACAGCGCGTGGCGTCGCGCTTCCGCTGGATGCATATCGAAAAACTGCAGGAGTTCGATGGCGCTCAGGGCTTCACCAAAGCACAGGGCGAGGACTGAGACAGCCGACTGAAAGCACTGCTTACTGACCCCCTGCGGGCAAACGCAGGGGGTCAGTCTTTTTAGCGACTCCCACGCTTCTGAAGGGGAATCCCCTGCCGACATAAGGGACATTCCGCAGGATCGTAGGTCTGTGCGGGCAGGCGGAGCGCCGACACGAGGGGCAAGCCGAAATCCGGAGGCGTCTCGGAGCGGTCTATCAGCACGCCGATTGCTACAGGACGCGCACGCACCCGCTCCAGCAAGACCAGCACCTCGCCCAGGGAGGTGCCCGTGGTCAACACATCGTCCACCAATAGCACGGGCGCGCCCGATGGCAGCGGATAGCCCCTCCGAAACGCCCGTGTCTCTCCCTCGCGCTCGGCGTAGAGCGCAGGCACGCCCAGCTGCCGCGCCGTCTCGTAGGCAACCAGCACACCGCCCAGCGTGGGACCCACCACTGCCGCCACTTCTACCGCCCCCAGCTGCGCCAGCATCTGCGCGACTGCCTGACCCAGAAGGGCAGGACGCTCCAGTAAACGAAACTTTTCAAAATAGACTTCGCTGTGCCTGCCCGAAGTGAGCAAAAAGTGCCCTTGCAGTACCGCCCCGATGGCTTGCAGGTCGCTCAGAGTCATCGGCACCGGCTCCTTCAGAACATCCGACGCATGCGTCGCGCGGAGATGATTTCGGTGTTCATGCCCATCCAGTGGAGTCCGCCCCCAAACCGTCCGTGTTCCATCTTGATACACCGATCCATAATCACAATCAAGCCCGCTTTTTCTGCCAGCGCCGCCGCCTCAAGGTTCACAATGCGCAGCTGGAACCACACGCACCATGCGCCCTTCTGAATCGCCTGCTCCACGATGCTGATTGCCTCCCGCGCGGGGCGAAAGACATCCACCACATCAATCGGGTCGGGGATGCTGAGCAGGTCAGGATAGCAGCGCTCGCCCAGAATCTCGGTCGCGGTGGGGTTGACGGGAATAATCCGGTAGCCCTCGTACTGCAGGTAGGCGGCGACCATGTTGCTCGCCTTGTAGCGGTCAGACGAGAGTCCCACCATCGCAATCGTGCGCGCCCGGTGCAACACCTCACGGATGGTGTCCGGGTCCTGATACTTCGCCCGCAGTTCGGGCGGCAGCACCGAGTTGAGCGTGATTTCACAAGCCAGCGGTTCCATCGTTATTTCTCCCTATCAACTGCCCAGAGCGCCTGGTCTAAGTCCCACAGCAGGTCGTCCAGCGTTTCCAGCCCAATAGAGAGCCGAATCATTTCGGGCGCAATCCCTGCCTGACGCAGCTCCTCGTCGGAGAGTTGCTGGTGGGTGGTGGAGGCGGGATGAATCACGAGGCTTCGCACATCGCCCACATTCGCCAGATGGGAGAAAATCTGCAGGTTCTGAATGAAGCGCTTGCCTGCCTCGCGGGGGTCCAAGCCGTTCGCCTTGATTCCGAACGAGAAGACCGCACCCGGACCTTTGGGCAGATACTTCTTTGCAAGTTCGTAATCGGGATGGTCGGGTAAGCCCGCGTAGGCAACCCATGCCACCTTTGGATGCGCCTTCAGGAACTGGGCGACCCCCAGCGCGTTCTGCACATGGCGCTCCATGCGCACCGAGAGCGTCTCGATCCCCTGCAGAATCAGAAACGCATTAAACGGCGACATACACGCGCCGACATCCCGTAGGGCTTCCGCACGCACCTTCATCAGGAAGCCGTAGTGCCCGAAGGTCTCGTAAAACTTGAGATTGTGATAGGCGGGCGAGGGGTCGGCAATCGTGGGGTAGTGGCTGTAGTCAAACTTGCCCGACTCTACAATAATGCCGCCTATAGAGGTGCCATGTCCGCCCAGGAACTTGGTCGCTGAGTGGAGCACAATCGTGGCGCCCCATTCAATCGGGCGGCAGAGGTAGGGTGTGGCGAAGGTGTTGTCCACAATCAGCGGGATGCGGTGGGCGTTCGCCAGTTCCGCGAGCCGCTCGATGTCCAGAATGCTCCCGCTGGGGTTGCCAATCGTTTCTCCGTAGAGGGCGCGCGTTTTGGGGGTGATGGCGCGCTCCCATGCGGAAAAATCGCGCGGGTCTACCCAGTGAACCTTAATCCCCAGCTTTTTGAAGGTATGGACGAACTGGGTTACCGTGCCGCCGTAGAGATGGCTGGAGGCGACAATCTCGTCGCCCGGCTCCAGCAGCGTGATGAAGGTCAAGAATTGAGCTGCCATGCCGCTGGCGGTCGCCACCGCGCCCGTGCCCCCCTCCAGCGATGCCACCCGTTCCTCCAGCACGGCGTTCGTGGGATTGTTGATGCGTGTGTAGATGTTGCCGTACTGCTTCAGTTCGAACAGTTGCGCGGCGTAGTCGGGGTCGTAAAACACATACGAGGTGGTCTGATAAATCGGTACCGCGCGGGAGCCTGTGTAGGGGTCAGGCACATGCCCCGCGTGGAGCATACGCGTCTCAAAACCGAACTGTCGGCGCCTCGGTGTCATCGGTAGGGGAGAGTATACCTGATGGGGTACTCCCTACGGCACTATCACCGCGCGCCCTTTGATTTGCCCCGCCTTGAGTTTTTGCGCCACCTCGTTAATCTGCTCCAGCGGATAAAACTCCATCGGAATGGGGGTGAGCCGACCGCTCTCGGCTAAGGCAACCACCTCACGCAGCTCCTGAATATTGCCCCACAGGGTGGCTTCGAAAAGCACCTCGAATCGACTGTTTTCCAGCGGTTTGATGCGCGCGGTTCCACCTGCCAGCCCTATTTGCGAGACTTTGCCCTCGCTGGCGCAGAGGCTGATACAAAGCGCAAGGGTCTCGTCGGTGCCCACGAAGTCGAAGCACGCCATGAAGCCCTGCCCGCGTGTGAGGTCTAACAGCTCTTTTGCCAGCTCGGGATGGCGCGTGCTATTGTAGGTTCTATCGGCGCCGTACTGGCGCGCCAGTTCCAGCCGCTCATCGTTGATGTCTACCGCCACAATCCCCACGCCTGTGAGCAAGCGCAGGAGTTTGATGCCGTACTGCCCCAGCCCGCCGACGCCAATCACCAGCGCCCAGCTGTCGGGCACGAGGTGGGGTAGCGCTCGCTTGATGGCGCGATACGGCGTGAGCGCGGCGTCCGCCAGAGGCGCTGCCTCGCGTGGCTGGAGATGCTCCAGTTTGATCAGATACCGCTCGCGCGGCACACGCAGGTATTCCGCATAGCCGCCCTCATACTCCGACAAGCCGACCCATTTCGGCTCGATGCAGAGCTGCTCGTGCCCCGTGATGCACCATCGGCAGTAGCCGCAGCCCCAGCCGCCGTAGACCACCACCGGGTCGCCCTCTTTCACCGCTTTCACGCCGCGCCCTACCTGCGCCACAACACCCGCATTCTCGTGCCCCAGCGTGTGGGGCAGTTTCGGCAGGATGCGAATTTCGCCCTCCATGATATGCAGGTCGCTATGGCAGAATCCTGCACCCTCAATCTTCACCAGCAGCTCGCCCTCGCCAATCGCAGGGGTCGGAACCTCTTCAATCCGAAACGGCTGACCGTACTCGTAAAGTCGTGCGCTTTTCATAACTGTCCTCCAGATAAACTTAAAGCCCGCCCAGAGCGGGCGGGCTTGGGAGCGTGCGGTCGGTTATTTCTCGACCTGCACCTTCACGGTCTTCGGTTTCGCCGACTCGGCTTTCGGCAAGCGAATCTCCAGAATCCCGTTGCGATAGACCGCCTTCACCTTGTTCTCGTCAATCGGTGTGGGCACGGTGTAGGAAACGGTGAACTTGCCGTAGCCGCCCAGTCGGCTAATGTAGTGCGGGGTTACATTCTCGCCCTCGATCAGCGGTTTACGCTCGCCCGAGATGGTGATGGTGCCATCCGCAATTTCCACCTGCATGTCGCCCTCTTTCACACCCGGAGCCGTCACGAACAGCACGAACTCATCGGGTGTCTCGTACACATCCAGCGTGGGCGAGAACTCGATGCGCTCGGAGTCAATGCTCGGACGCAGGTCGAACAACCGACCGAACAGCTCATCCATTTCACGGCGCATTCGCTCCAGCTCACGGAACGGATTCCATGCCACTACCGCCTGCTCTGGCTCGCGTCGTACCAGCGCTCGCATAGCCTTACACCTCCTTGATGAGTTTTGTTCTGGAAGGTCTCTTGAGTACCTTCCACTCAGGAATACGAAGGTGTTCCCTGTTAAGTTCCCATCTGAGGGGGCAATTTTCCCCCCATTTCGCTCGAATTTCCCCCCGAAAGGGTATACTATGCCCGTCAATCAGGTATCAAGTTCAGGCGGGCGACGCCCACGAATGGGCGATTTTTTATTGACTCCACGCCTGCACTGGAGGCGGTCGGGATGAAAAATGAAATGATGGAGGTCTGGAACCTCATTCGGGAGAAGGTCAAACAACAGGTCACGGGGCGCACGCTTTATCGCGCGCTGGACGCCCTGATGCCCGTTACCATAGAGGGCGACACGGTGGTGCTGGGGCTGCCCCACGAAGAGTATCAGCTCGCGGGGCATGTGAATGCCCCGAATGTGAGGCGCTGGATTGAGCAGTACCTTGCGGAAGCCTACGGATTTCAGCCGAACCTGATTATTATTGAAGGCACGACCCTCGCCGACTGGCAACTCCATCTACGCAAGCAGGAGGAGCTGCGCAAACTGGCGGAGCAGACCGCCCGCAAGCAGACGCAGGTGACCCGCGCCTATACCACATGGGATTCCCTCTACGAGCAGGTAGGGCGCAAGTTTGCCGAGGTTACGGGGCGCAGTCTGGCCATCAACCGCGCCCGCTACCTGCAGGAAGTGGTGCAGACGGTGCGCGAGGCGCTCACCAGACTCCCCCTTGAAACCGAACAGGATGAGCGCCAGCTGAACCGTGTAATTGAGCGCATCGCCACGAACGCTGAAGTGCCCGCCGCGATGGTCGCATGGATGATCCTCTACGAAACCCCTTCGGAGCAGCCATGACACGCCGCGAACGAACCCTGCTGGGCTTGTTGTTTGCCGTGATACTGGTCGCCGTGCTGGCACTGATACGCTCCCAGCCATGGGGGCGCATCGATATCCGCCCCTTCAAGCCCTCCACTGTTGACTGGATTGTGTGCGTCAAACTCAACGAAGAGGGCAACGGCGACCTGCTGATGCTCAAGCCCGATGGGCAATCGCTGCTGCTCACGCAGGATAACTATGACGACCAGTCGCCTGCGTGGGCGCCCGACGGGAAAAAGATTGTTTTCTCGTCCAATCGGCGCGATCAGGTCTACCAGCTCTGGACAATAGACCCCGATGGCAAGGGGCTGATGCAGCTCACCATCGGCGGGGGCGCGAAGCAGGCGCCGATTTACGATAAGGATGGCGAACACATCCTGCACATTGCGCAGGGGCTGGTCACGGAGGTGGACGCGAAGGGCACACACGCCACCCAGCTCATCCCGCTGGCATCGCAAATGACCCAGGTTCGTGAGCAGTTTGGACAGGTGGCATTCCGATACGCCCGACGCTACAGTGAGACCCTGATCGCCGCCGTGCAACGCATCGACGAGGGCGAGCAGGCGGTGATTCAGGACCTCACGCTGGGGCGGGAGCAGTTCACCCTGCCCGTGCTGCTGACAGGTGCGCAGGTGGATATAGACTGGGCGCCCGACAAGCCGCAACTGGTGGTGAGTGGGGTTGCCGTGCCGTTGCCCACCACTTCTCCTGACGAGCTGAAGCCGATGGGCGCGATTCTGCGCTTTGACTTCAGCAACGGTATCCGGGAGCCACAGGTGCAACCCCTCTGGCTTGACCCCACGAATCGGCAGGGCGCGATCGAAGTGGCATGGTCGCCCGATGGAGCGCGAATTGCGTTTGTGCTGGTGGAGCGCAAGCCCGACGGCACGCTGGTGCGCAAGGGGTTATACACTGTTCCCGAAGCGGGCGGTCCGCCTACCGAGATTGTGGCAGGGGAGGTCTACGAGCCGTCGTGGGCGCCCGACGGGCAGCAGCTGGTGTTTGCGATGGGTTCGGTGGGCGCCCGCCAGATTTACACCGTGCGCATCGACGGCACCGACTTGAAACCGCGCACCGAGTCGGGCGACCATATTAGCCCGCGCTGGTCGCCCGCACGCAAATAGGGCTCAATAGCCTTTGCGCCCCTGCTCCAGCCAGTGCGTCAGCTTCAGGCTGTAATCAATCAGGCGCGCTTCTTTGATGCCGAGTTGCCGCGCTTTCTCGAACGCCTCGGAGGCTTCGGTGGAGCGGTTAAGTTGCACAAGCAGGCTTCCTTTGAGCGCCCAGATACTGGGGTCGTGCGGATGAATCGCCAGCGCCTGATTGTAGCATTGCAGAGCCTCCTCCAAGCGTCCCAGCTGTTCAAGCGCCATGCCTTTCTGGAACCAAGCGCGGGCGTTGTTCGGCTCTATGGCGAGCGCGCGCTCAGCACATTCCAGCGCTTCCGTGGGGCGTCCCAGCTGGAGTAGCGCAGAACTTTTGCTCATCCAAGCGCCTGTGTGCTGCGGTGCTACTGCCAGCGCCTGCTCGAACGATTCAATCGCCTTTTCAAACTGGCGCAACGCAACCTGCGCGGCGCCCTTCTGGAACCATGCGTCTGCATCGCGCGGGTTCGTTTTTGTGGCAAGCTCAAGGCGCGCCCGCTCCTTCTCGAGCGCCTGAATCATCTGCTTTCGAGGGTCGGGCTTCACCCCAAGGCGAATCAGCAGCCAGTCCAGAATGCCCATTTTCATCCCCCTGTTGACAGAGAGGAGTATACCTACTGGGGCAGAGATGTGGGGTGGGTGGCAGGGCAACAAAAATCGTCGCTGAGCAGGACGGGTGAACCTGCTCTCTCGCAAAGAATAGAGGAGTCAAGCAGCAAAACGCAGAAACCGCGTCTGTTCACGCATGCGTAGGGGCGCGGTCGCCGCGCCCCACGCGGCACAACTCGCTGGATCAGGAAGCGGAACAAGCATCCTTGCAACAGAGCAAGATGAGGTATCATCAGGTTATCAGGAATGTGGGGATTATGTGGAATCGCGACCAGTGCGCTCAGTTATTTGTTCAAGAAATTGCACGATGGTTTCTTGAAAAATCTATACGGATTATTTTCCGCTTACTTGAGCAAGGTCCTATGAGGAATGAAGGTTTTAGTTCACAGCCTCAAGCTGCTCTGGTGCTTCGTCAGTGGTTTGAAAACCTGTCCGAGGAAGACGCACACAATGTTCGTGCTGTCGTAGTGGATACGGCGTGGGCATTTTTTCACAGCCTGTGCTACTTTTTTGATGGTGGCGGATCTCTGACGCTTCAAGACGGAAGGGAGATCCTATTTCCAATCCAAATGGAGGCATATGAAACTGAGGACGATTGGCTGGAGCGTCGTCTGCCTACCTGGAAGGTGCGTGTCAGCCCTGTGGAGCAGGGCTGGCTTTTGCAGGACGCTGAATGGGAATGCGTGGTTGAGGTGGTACGGCGTAATCGCTGGGAACTCTACTTGGGTATAGAGCCTGACCCAGAGGCACTTGCAGAGGTGCCCTTCGAGGGACAGCCATTCAAGGTGGGGGAGTATTATCAGCTGCGTCGTGAGGCGAGAGGAACCTGTATGGAGGCTCACATGGTACCTCATGGTTACATGGCAAGACAGCTTATCGCCAGCTTCCGATATGAAACAGCGCCCGCTGTTCTGTTGCCAGCGGAGGTTCACTATGGTCTCCACAAGTCCAATCCACTTCCTACTGTTGAGTCGCCAAACTCCGACGGAGGTACCTTGGTTTTAGGCCGTGAAGGCGCGGCGCTACTGTTTCTGAACGAGCTGTGGAGCGAGGTCTTCGTCCAAACCGTTCACGAGATTGAGAGAAGCCTGACGCGCGGTCCCTCATGGAACCCCCCTGCTGATACCACAGACCCTATTGCCCGTCGTGCACTTGAATTACACCACTGGTATACTCATCTATCCGAACAGAATAAGCGAAGTGTGCTGGCTCTTGTACAATACACAGTAGAAATAGGTTTTCATACATTATGCTATTTCTTAGATGGAGGGATTTATATTCCCTACCAGCACGAAGGCGAAGTCGAGTTTGCAGTGTACCTTGAGCTGTATGACCAAGGTTCGCAATCACCATCCTGGTCTGTCAAAATATGCCCTGCGAAAGGAGATGGGTGGGATCTGCATGAGGTGGTGGGTGATTTCACGAGTGCTGGGTAAACCCGCCTGATATATTTGTCTGACAAGAAAAGCCCATGGAAAAGAGTATAATACTGCGAAAGCGACTATGAACACACCTCTAACCTGGAGTGAGAAGCTATCCCTGATACGCAAGAATACGAAGGTCAAACACGGGAGGGGCTGCGACGAGCCGACTGTTGACGCAGCCGAACAAGCCCTGGAACTCAACTTTCCTGAATCTTACAAGCAATTCCTGCTGACCGTTGGGTGGTTAGATTTTGACGGAGACGAGATTTTCGGACTCGGCGACGATCTACCAGAGCCCTATATGAATGTTGTCTCAAAAACCACCGACGAGAGAAATGCTATCAATCTTCCCAAATGTTTTTTGGTTATTAGCCAAACATATACGGGTAATCTGGTCTGTTTGAATACGGCGGAGACCGTAGCAGGTGAATGCCCCGTAGTTTTTGTGCGTTTCTGCCCGGTGGCGGACATGAAGATACTATCAAGCTCTTTTCTGGAGTTCATCAAATCGTTTCTCCTTTACGGAATTGAACCTCTTACAGAAAATGCTTTCGTGAGCTCAGTGGAATCGGCAATCGAAACGCTGACACCCGTTACATGGCGTGAACATCGTCAGATGTATTACCAGGAAGCCCAGCGTTTGTTTGAGACCCATCACCTCAGCGAGCAAAAGCTTGTTCACTGGCATGCAGCGACAGGTCGTCCGTGGGCTTGCGACCTAAAAGGTTTGGAAATCGAGGCGCGATTGTTTTTGCAGGCGCATGCGTGGTGTCGGTCAGTGCGCTCGCTTTCTCTGCGGAAATGGGTAGAAGGGATATTCGCTCTTTTTTACGCGGAAATAGAGCCAACGCCTGAAAGCGGCGCCGACGAAGCAGTGTGGGTGATTGTTGGTGATTTGCCCCCCGCCTATTTGGATATACCTTCGATACCAACGGTTCGTGAAGCATTGGAAGCGTACATAAGCTTGCTGGAAGAATGGGTGGAGGCGGTTCGCAAAGGGGAGCCTACAGATGAGCTAATGCCCGTCTATTACCGCCACTCGCTTATTCCTGTGCCGCCTACCTTGCTTTACGCGGAGATGGTCGCCTCACGCGCCCAGCTTCTGGAGAGCATACTGAATGACTTATAGATTGAAGGAATCACGCACCATTGAAGAATGTGCTATCTGAAGCGATTGGAAACGACAGCAAACTTCCGGGCTGACGCAGGAGGCTCACAGGTTTTCGGCGTACTGATACAGAGAGAACGGTAGAATTGTTCGAAGCATAAGCTCCAGGAAGTTCCAGCAGGGAAATAAACAGGAGGGGCGGGATGCGGGTCAAGTATAAAGGTAAGCCATGCCATGATCTCACCCCAGAGCGTGTGTACACGATATTGGGTGTGCAGCTGAATCTGAGACAGTCAACTTCTGGAGAGGCGTGGGAGCCTATCCCTATCAGTTTTATCCTGGTGGACGACTCCCGCGACCTGCCGCTCTGGTACCCGGCTTCGCTGTTTGAGGTGAGCGACCCACGCCTCTCCCGCCACTGGGTTTGGGAACAAACCGAGCTGGACATGATTATTCTCTCACATCCTGTCTTCGCCCAAACAGGTTTGCTATGGGATTTATACAATACGGACTTCTGGAGTGAAGAGTATGCACGCAATATTCAGCTGTGCCACACGGTCCTGTGGGAGCTGATGAACGAGTATGGGATTTTACCGCACGAAAAGCGCCTTTTTGACATCTCCGAGGCAGATGAGTGGCTTTCGTGGATTCGAGAGTGCCTCAGCAAGGCTGAGAGTACGGAGCAAAAAGAGTGTCTCGCCCGCTTGTTCAACCTCTATTTGCCCCCAGAGCCATACGACAAGATGACCCGGGAGGAGCAGACAAAGTTTGCTCTGGTGGATTACATCTTTGGCTTGTTTATAAACGATCAGTTGTGGCAGGAGCTTGCGCGCCTGCGGGAGATTATGGCGTACCTGGAAGGAAGAGAACCCTTTTTGGGGTACTATCTCAGGATACCGCGTCTTGCCTACGGCGTTGAAATACGGACAGTGCCATGATAGCCAGCGAGCTACTGGAATCAGAATGGCGACAATATCGTATACGACAAAACCGCGAAGCGCTGCGGGAGCGGTTATGGCACTGCCTCGGCTCAGAGGCATCGGCGGCAACGATACGCGCTCCCTCGGCTTGCTCTCAGATAAGCAAGGGGTCCAGTCAGACTTCGCCTTCGCTGAATGTGTACCCCGAAACCCTCGCGCAACTCCGCGAACTGGTCGATTCCTTCTGGCAGGCGGTACCCTCTGACCGCTGGGTTGTTTGGGTAGGGGCGGATTACCCGGAGTTTGTGCTTTCAGACAATCTCCTGAAACGGCGCCTCTGGCAGCTGGTGGAGGCGTTTGAGGGACTGGCAATTCGCAAACCGGGAGCGCATAGCGCGCTGTATCTGGATGCCAGTGAAAATGACTTCTATGCTTCGATCAGAGGGAAGCGTTGGGCGTCTGTTCTCTACGATACCTACACACAAATCGCTAAAAGGGATTATGGGTGGGAGCCGTTCCGTGAACGCTTGCCCTCCATGCACGCTTTTGTGGGACTGCTTTTTCGGGAACAGGACGCTTTTCAGATAGCCCAGCTCTTTGAGAAGGTCAGGCTTTGCTTGTCTGGCTTCTCTCTTGAACGCAACGAGATGGAGCAGGGACTGAGATTGACAGATGCACGCACAGATCAGTTCGTGCGTATCACGCGCCTTAGTGAATCGGGAGTATGGTGCATGGAAGCAGCCGGAACCGATTTCACGCGCAGGCTGGAGCGGATTTATGGCTACCTGCGCGGGAAAATGATGACCAGAGTAGAGGGGTATCCCAAACTGCATGGCTATGCGTAGCGCGCCCTCAGTTGCCTCAAAGCGCAGCGATTCGGGTTATGGCTGTGCCCGCTCAAGAGAAGATAGGGTACAATGCGGAGGTCTTCAGACATGCCGCGCAAGCAAGTTTTGCCTTTTGAGGAAGGGGACTGGATGGCAGCGCCGTTACCCTCAGGGGGCTACGCCGCGATTCTGATTGCACGCGCGCCCCAGAAACTGCGCCCCCCGCGCTTTCTGGCGTACTGCTTCACACCCCGCTACCCGCACATCCCCACGCTCCACGAACTCGCGCACCTGACCGCTCAAGACGCTTTCTACACAGAAATCGTGCATGTGTTCCGCCCCATAGACCGCCAACACTTAGCGAGCTGGCACAAAATCGGACGCCATCCCCACTGGAACCGCGACCACTGGCCCGTACCCCCGTTTATCTTTATGGTGTCCGGGCATCCCTACTTGTTTTTGCAACACTATAGCGAAGCTGACCTGGAGACCATAATCGCCCAGGAGGAATGCACGGTAGAGGAACTGCTGGGACGACGGCTCACGACACGAGATGTAACGGATGTCAACTTCTTTGTGTCGGAGCTGGATCGCACGATAGACGCGCCGCCTGGCGATGCCGAGTGGGTGGAAGAGTGGTACAAGCGGCGCCGTGAGGCGGAGGAGTTTCGAGAGTGGGTGTTGCAACGGGCTGAGCAAGAGCGTGCGGCAGCGCAGTCGCTCAGTGAGGACGATCGGCACGCGCTGGAGCTGGCGTATCAGGCGGGGGTAGACCCCGACAAGCCCGCGTGGGTGGAGCATTTTCTGTATTTTCCGAAGCGGCGTCTGGCGAAGCAAGCTGCGGAGGAGTTGCAGGCGCAGGGCTACACGGTGGAGATAAGCCCTTCGGGACGGGAGTGGTTGCTACTGGCAACGCACCAGCTATTGCCGACGGAGGACGCTCTGGATGAGGCGATTGAGGCGATGGAGCGTTTTGCGGAACGCTGGGAGGTAGTGTACGATGGCTGGGGCATGCCGACACGACAGTAGCCTTGTGGGGTGAGGTGAAACGATGAGCTCGTGCGATTGTCTGCAGCAGCTGATGGCAATCGCGGAGCCTGCCCTGTGTTCGGAGCCGCCAGAGGCGCCGCCACACCTGCTTGCGCTGGCGGGGGAGACGGGTGCAGAGGCGCTGCTTCGGCTGCTTCGGATGAAAAACGGCTTCTACGCTTTCGCGTGTGCGCTGCATGTCTTTCCAACCTGCGCCCAACAGGAAGGCTTCGACTTGATTGCATGGAACGAAACATCTCTGTGGCGAGGCGACTATGGTGCGGCTGCTGAAGGGTTCCTTTTCTTCGCCGAAAACCTGTTTGGGGATCAGTTTGCTCTGCGCGATAATCGGGTCTGGCTCTTTGATCCCGAAACGGGCGTTGCGGAACCCTTCGCGGACACTTTGGCGGGGTGGGCGTCCCGCATTTTGCAGGACCCTGAGGCAGTGGGTTTTGCCACAGCGTTGGCTTGGCAGCAGGCGTACGGAGACATTCCGCCTGGAAAGCGGCTCTTTTGTAAAATCCCGTTTGTGTTGGGGGGGACAGTAGACCTTTCCAACCTGTATATTGGAGACCCGATTGATGCCCTGCGATGGCGGGCGGATTTGGCGCGACAATTGCGTGGGCTGCCTCCAGGTACTCCAGTTCGTCTCGTGATAGAGGATTAGGTTCGGACAGGGGCAAGCACGGACCCCTGGCTCCTTTCACAGTGAAGCCGTCTCTGTGGGTTGGCGGAAGTTGGTCGCTGTCCTCGAAAGACGCGCGTTTGCCCCACACTGGAATGGGAAAGCTCTCGAAAGCCACGGAACCATACCTGCGCTCTTCCCAAAGGGGGTATACTATCCCCTGCGATGCTACCAGAGGAGGCTGTGCCGGTTGCGGGCGAGCGGGTGAGTTTTGAGCGCGAGCGCGGGGTGAACGCGATTGTCGTCTCCCCCGAAGTCGCCTATCTGTTCGTGCGTGCCCAGAGCGAGACCGACCCCATCACGGTGCGCCAGCAGATTCTGGACCTGCTGACACAGGCGGGGCTGAGCATCTCGCTGATTAAACTCCAGCGCAACGGGTTGAGTTTTGCTGTGCCTGCCGAGGACCTGGCGCGCACCCACCAGGCGCTTTCGAACGCGCCCCTGCAGATTACTGTGAAGCCGCGCCTGCGGGTCATCTCCATCTATGGGCAAAATATGCGCGAGCTGCACGGTGTGCTGGCGAAGATTGCCGAGATTCTCAACGAAGCGGGCGTCGCGATTGAGCAAATCAGCGACGCGCATGACCGCCTCATCTGTCTCATCAGCGCGGAGCGCGCTCAGGAGGTCGTGAAGCGCATTCGGAAAGCGTTCCACCTGCGCGCCGAGGCGGTACGCTGGTACGACTCTTTCTCCGCAGTGAGGTGAACCGATGCGAATCCGCGTGCTGAAATTCGGGGGCACCAGTGTGGACACGCACGAACACCGCCTGATGGCGGCACGCAAGGTCATTCACTGTCTGGAGTCGGGGTGCAAGCCTGTGGTGGTGGTCTCCGCCATCGGACGGCGAGGCGCGCCCTACGCCACCGACACCTTAGTGGACTTCCTGACCCAGTTAGACCCCACCGTGCCGCCTCACCCTCGCGAGAAAGACCTGATGATGGCGTGTGGGGAGATTATCTCCACCGTGATTTTTGCCCAGACCCTGCGGATTCTGGGCTATGCTTCGGTGGCGCTGACGGGCAATCAGGCGGGGATTATCACCGATAACGAGTTCGGCAACGCCCGCATCCTGGAGATAGACCCGACGCCCATCCTGCGCTGTCTGGAGCAGGGCTGGATTCCTGTGGTCGCGGGGTTTCAGGGCGTGACGCGCCCCGATGCGATTTTCCATCGTGGTTCCATTACCACGCTGGGGCGCGGCGGCTCAGATACTACCGCCGCGGCGCTGGGCGCCGCGCTTCAGGCAGAGGCAGTGGAAATCTACACCGATGTGGACGGTGTGAAGACCGCAGACCCCGACTTCGTGCCCAACGCGCCCACCCTGCGCGAAGTCTCTTACGCTGAAGTCGCCGAGATTGCCCATCAGGGCGCGCGTGTGCTACATCCCCGCGCCGCCGAAATCGCGATGGACTACGGAATCCCCCTGTGGGTCAAATGCACCTTCACCGATGAGCCGGGCACGCTGGTCGTTGCGAACCCCCAGCGCACGCCCCACATCACGGGCATCACGCACACGGGCAAGCTGGTCTACCTGAGCTTTTACATCCCCTATCCCGAACACAAGGCGCAGCTGGAGCTGGAGCTCTATCGCCTGATGGCGCGAATCGGGGTGAACCTGCAGGGGGTGGGCGTGGATGAAGAGGGGATCGGCTTTGGCTTCCCGCGCGAACACTGGCAGACGGTGCGCTCCACGCTGGATGGGCTGGTCATCCCGCTGGGGGAGCCGCCCGTGTTCTATCTGCTTCAGTTCGGCGAGCAACCCAGTGAGCTGTGCAAAATCCAGCAGGGGATGCTCGAAAAAGCAGGGCTGGGCGGCGAGCGGCTCCGCACCATCCCCATCACGATTGCCGAAGGCTGTACGATGGTCTCCCTGATTGCGCAGGGGTTCAGCCAGCGCCCCGGCGTGTTTGCGGAAGTTCACCGCACGCTCACGCAGGCGGGCATCCCCATCTGGCAGACCGCCGACTCGGAACTCTCCATCTCGTGCATCATCCCTGAAAGCGAGGTGGAACGCGCGGTACAATTGCTCCATGAGCGATTTGTCGAAACCGCCGCCGTCGGAGGAGCCTGAGGTTCCCGAAGTGCCTCCGCGCCCTGAGCTGCCCGAAGTGCCCGAGGTGCATTTCGAGCGCCCGAAGCTGCCGTCGGGTCCCTCGCCCGGTTTTCAGCAGGGCGTGAAGGCGATGAGTCTGGCGTTTTCCATCGGCTTTGCGCTGGCGGGTCCCGTGATTCTGGGCGGGCTGGTGGGCTACTGGCTGGATTCGCGCCTGAACACCTCGCCCACATGGACGCTGATTCTGGTGTTGCTCGGCACGGTGGCGGGGTTCGTGCAGCTGATTCGCATGGTGAACAAGATGAACGAGTAGGCACGGCGGGTATAATCTTGCGGGTCTATGACACTCGCAGACTTGGGTTGGGCGTTTTTAAGGATAGTGATCCTGTTGGGCTTTTTGCTGGGCGCACTGCCTGTGGTCATCTGGCTGGAGCGGCGCGTGCTGGCATGGTTCCAGAACCGAATTGGACCGAACCGTTTGGGACCGTTTGGCTTGCTACAGCCGATGGCGGACGCGGCGAAGCTCTTTTTCAAGGAAGAGATTATCCCCGCTCAGGCGGACCGTCTCATCTGGTCGCTGGCGCCTGCGCTCTCGCTGTTTCCCGCGCTGGTGGCGGCTGCCACCATCCCCTGGGGACCGAACCGCCTGCTGACTCCTGTTGCCGATGTGGATATCGGCATTCTCTACTTTCTGGCGATGTCGTCGTTGGCGGCGTATGGGGTGCTGCTGGCGGGCTGGGCTTCGAACAACAAATATTCGCTGCTGGGCGGGCTGCGTGCCAGCGCGCAGGTCATCAGCTACGAGCTGGGCATGGGCTTATCGCTGGCGACGGCGATTCTTTACACGGGCAGCCTGCGCATGACCGATATGGTGGAAGCGCAGGCGGAGCCGCTGTGGGGGATTGTGCCCTTCCTGCATAACTGGCTGGTGTTCACGCCGTGGGGGTTGGTGGGCGCGGCGCTGTTTCTGGTGTGCATGCTTGCCGAGACGAACCGCGCCCCGTTTGACCTGCCCGAAGCCGAAAGCGAGCTGGTGGCGGGCTATCAGACCGAGTATAGCAGCATGAAGTTCGCCGCCTTCTTCATGGGCGAGTATATCGCGATTTTAGCCATCAGCGGGATTATGGCGACCTGTTTTCTGGGCGGCTACCTCGCGCCGATTAATGTGTCTCCCATTCAGGCGCTGGCGGAGTCGTCAGGCGGGTTCTGGAGCATGCTGGCAGCCGTTACGGGCGCGCTGGCGCCGCCCTTCTGGTTCGTCGCGAAGGTGTTCGGGCTGTTCTTCGTGTTCCTGTGGGTGCGGGCGACGCTGCTGCGCCTGCGCTATGACCAGCTGATGAACCTGGGCTGGCGGTTCCTCATCCCTGCAGGGCTGGTGAACCTGGCACTGCTGACGGTCTATCTCGTGTGGGGCTGGGTTCCTGCGCTGGTGGGGTACGCGCTGGTGGCTGCTTTCTACCTCGGCTGGACAGGGCGCCGCAAGCCCGAAGCGCGCGAACTGACTTTTGTCAAAGAGGCGCAACCCTATCGTCCCAAGGAGGCATCCCATGCTTGAGCGGTTCTTCTTTTTCCTGCTGGCGTTGCTGGCGATTGCCACGGCGGTCGGCGTGGTGGCGAATCGCAACCCTGTGCGGAGCGCGCTATTGCTGGTGCTGAATTTTATCAGTCTTGCGATGCTTTATTTCACGCTCTCCGCTCAGTTTCTGGGCGTGTTGCAGGTGATTGTGTACGCGGGCGCGATTATGGTGCTGTTTTTGTTCGTGATTATGTTGCTGAACCTGGGTTCGCCTGAGGCGGTGGCGCAGGAGCGCGAGCTGCGGCGCCCGCTGGCGTGGCTGATCGCGGTCGGACTGTTTGCGTTGCTGGTGAGCCAGGTGTTTCTGATTATCTCGCCCAGCACTCCGATGGCGGAGCCAGAGGTGGGTACTGCCCGCACGATAGGGCTGGCGCTGTTTACGCAGTGGGCGTTCCCGATGTTGATTGTGGCGGTGTTGCTCACCGTCGGCGTGATTGGCTCGATTCTGCTGGCACGCAGGAGGGTAGCCTGAGATGGAATCGATTCCCCTGAATGCGTATCTCACGCTTTCGGCGTTTCTGTTCGCGATGGGCGCGGTTGGCGTGGCGCTCAAGCGCAATCCCATCGTGATGTTTATGTGTATTGAGCTGATGCTGAACGCGGCGAATCTGGCGTTTCTGGCGTTTGCCCGCTATCAGCCGACGGTTCAGGAGCAGGTCGCAGGGCACATCTTCGCGCTGTTTGTGCTGGGCGTGGCGGCGGCGGAGGTGGCGGTCGGGCTGGGCATTATCACGGTCATCTTCCGCCTGCGCGAGACAATCGATGTGGACGAAGTGAACCTGCTTCGCGAGTGAAGTGAGGGGCTACGATGGCGACGCATTCCACGAATCGCATGCTTTCGGAACGGGCGCGCGCGGTGCAGCCGTCGCCGACGCTGGCATTGACTGCCCGTGCCCAGGCGATGCGCCAGCAGGGGATCGATGTGCTGAGCTTCACCGCGGGCGAACCCGACTTTGATACGCCTGAGTTCGCCAAAGCGGGCGCGATTACCGCTATCCACGCGGGCTACACGAAATACACGCCCACGCCCGGTATTATGCCCCTGCGGGAAGCCATCAGCGCGAAGTTCTGGCGCGAAAACCAGCTCCGCTACGACCCCAGCCAGATTGTGGTCTCCTGCGGCGCGAAGCACTCCATCTTCAATACGCTGATGGCACTGATAGACCCCGGCGACGAGGTGATTATCCCGACGCCGTGCTGGGTCTCTTATCCAGAGCAGGTGCGCTTGATGGGCGGCGTGCCCGTGTTCGTGCCGACGGACGAGAGCCATGACTTTCTGCCGACCTACGACGCCCTGCGCGCTGCCATTACGCCCCGCACGAAGGCGATTATTCTCAACACGCCGTGCAACCCAACAGGCGCGGTCTACCCTCGCAAGACCCTCAAGGAGATTGCCTCGTTGGCGCTCACGCATCGGCTCTGGATTATCGCCGACGAGATCTATGAGAAGCTGGTGTACGACGGGCATACGCACGAGAGCATCGGCGCGCTCAGCAAAGAGGTGTGGAACCAGACCATCACGATTAACGGGGTCTCAAAAAGTTTCGCGATGACGGGCTGGCGGATTGGCTATCTCGGCGCGCCGACTGAGATCGCCCGCGCGATTCAGGCGTTGCAGGATCAGATGACCTCCAACCCCTGCACGGTGGCGCAATATGCGGCGCTGGCTGCCTTGGAGGACGACAGCGACTGGGTGGAGCAGGCGCGCCAGCGTTTTGACGCCCGCCGCCAGCGGATGGTGGAGGGGCTGAGTCGCATCCCCGGAATCTGCTGCTGGCGTCCGCGTGGCGCGTTTTATGTGTTCGCGAATGTGCAGGCGCTGCTGGGGCGCACCTACAACGGACGGCTGATAGAGACCTCCGCCGACCTCGCCGAGTACCTGCTGGAGCATGCGCGGGTGGCGGTCGTGCCCGGCGAGGGCTTCTGTGCGCCCGGCTACATCCGGCTCTCCTACGCTGTGCATGAAGCCCTCATCGAGGAGGGCATCGAGCGCATCGGGAACGCGCTCGCGGGGGCGTGAGGTATCCTATAGCCTGCATGGAGCGCATCGAACGGCGTTTCTGGCGCTATGTGCTACAGCAGTGGAAGCCGCTGGTGGTGGCGTTGCTCTGCTCCGCAGGCGTAACGGCAATCACGGGGCTGACCGCCTACCTGCTGGAGCAGGTCATCCGTTCGATGGACATGCGCGACTCGGCGATGCTCAATCGCGTGTCGCTGACCGTGATTGGGGTCTTCGCGCTGAAATGGTTTTTCTCCTACGGGCAGGTTTACTATCTGGCACTGGCGGGTCAGCGCATGATGGCGCGCCTGCGAGAAGATATCTTCGCCCACCTGCAACGCCTGCCGTTGAGCTTTTTTCAATCGCGCCAGATTGGCTCCATCCAGTCCATCTTGACCAACGATGTGCCACTGGTGCAGAACGCGGTGCTGCTGGTGCGGGATGTGCTGGACGCGCCCCTGCGGATTGTGGCGTTCACGGCATATATTTTCTATCTGAACTGGCGATTGGCGTTGCTGGCGCTGCTGTTTTTACCCCTGATTGCCACCCTGATTCGGCGGATGGGGCGTCAGATTCACCGAATCACGCATCAGACTCAGGGCGCGCTGGCGGAAATTAGCGCGCTGGTGCAGGAGACGCTCGCAGGCGTGCGCGTGATTAAGGCGTTCGCTACCGAAGACCGCCAGATTGAGCGCTTCGTGCGTCAGAATCGGCAGGTGTTGAGCCACTCGCTGCGAGGCGAGCGTCGGCGGGCGCGCCTGCGCCCCACAGTGGAGTTCATCGGCGCGGTCAGTATCGCGCTGGTACTCTGGTTCGGCGGGCAGCAGGTGGCGGCGGGGCATATGACCACGGGGCAACTGCTGAGTTTTCTGTTTCTGCTCCATCAGATTGCGCAGGCGGCGTCGGGGGTGGGCGCGATTCAGTTCACACGGAAGCAGGTGCGCGCCGCCGCAGAGCGCATCTTCCGCGAGGTGCTGGATGTGGAACCCGAAGTTTACGATCCCCCCAACGCCATCATGCTTCCCCCTGTGCAGGGCGCTATCCAGTACGAAAATGTGTGGTTTTGCTACCCCAGCAGCGAACAGCACGCGCTGAAGGGGGTTTCGTTTGAGATTCAGCCGGGCGAGGTGGTGGCGCTGGTGGGGCATTCGGGCGCAGGCAAAAGCACGCTGGTAGACTTACTGCTCCGCTTCTACAGCCCCACTCAGGGGCGCATCCTGATTGACAATCATGACATTCAGCAGGTGCGTCTGGAGAGCCTGCGCTCGCAGATTGGTGTGGTGCCCCAGCAGACGGTGCTGTTTGTGGGCACGGTCGCCGAGAATATCGCCTACAGCCAGCCGAACGCCCCGATGGAGGCGATTGAGCAGGCGGCGCGACAGGCGCACGCGCATGAGTTCATTGAGCAACTGCCCAACGGATATCACACGCTGATTGGCGATAAGGGCGTGCGCCTTTCGGGCGGCGAGAGCCAGCGAATTGCGATTGCCCGCGCCCTGCTTCGCAACCCCCGAATCCTGATTCTCGACGAAGCGACCGCCTCGTTAGACCCGATTTCCGAGCAGATGATTCGGCGCGTGATTGAAGAAGGGCGCGGCGTGCGCACCACGCTCATTATCGCCCACCGATGGAGTACCGTGCAGATTGCCGACCGCATTCTGGTGCTCCATCAGGGGCGACTGGTGGAGCAGGGCACGCACGCCGAACTGATGCAGAAGGGAGGCTACTACGCCCAGCTCTATCGCGCCGCACAACTGGAGGTTCTCTAACGCAAGGGAGGCAACCCCATGAGCTACAGGGTAACGCTGATTCGTGGAGACGGAATCGGACCTGAAATCACCGAGTCGGTGGTGGAGGTGTTCGCGGCAGGCGACATCCCCATCGAGTGGGAGGAGGCGCACGCCGGGCTGGCGTGTCTGGAAAAGTTCGGCACACCCCTGCCCGAAGCGACCCTCGAATCGATTCGGCGCAATCGCGTCGCGCTCAAAGGACCGACCACCACCCCCATCGGCACAGGACACCGCAGTATCAATGTCGCCATTCGCAAGGCGTTTGACCTGTTCGCGAATGTGCGCCCTGCCCGCTCGCTGCCCGGCGTGCCCACACGCTATAACGATGTAGACCTGATTCTGGTGCGCGAGAATATTGAAGATACCTACGCGGGCGTGGAACACTGGCAAACGCCCGATATTGCCCAGTCGCTTCGGTTGATTAGCCGACCGGGTTCGTTGGCGGTGATTCAGTACGCTTTTGAGCTGGCACGGCGGCTGGGACGGCGCAAGGTAACCTGCGTGCATAAAGCCAACATCCACAAAGCGACCGACGGGCTGTTTCTGGCGTGCTTCCGCGAAGTCGCCCAGCAGTACCCTGAGCTGGAAACCGACGATATTCTCATCGATAACGCATGCATGCAGCTGGTGGTGCGCCCCGAACGCTTCGATGTGATGATTCTGCCCAACCTGTTCGGCGATATTGTGAGCGACCTGTGCGCGGGGCTGGTGGGCGGGCTGGGCGTGGCGCCGGGGGGTAATATCGGCAACGGGTACGCGGTGTTCGAGGCGGTTCACGGCTCAGCCCCTGATATCGCAGGAAAGGGGATCGCGAACCCGACGGCGATTCTGCTCTCCGCTGTGCAAATGTTGCATCACCTGGGCTTGCACCACGATGCGGAGCGTGTGGAAACAGCTTTACGCTACACGCTGGTGTCAGGCATCAAGACGCGCGATTTAGGGGGCAACGCCTCCACCCGCGAGTTCACGAAAGCGATTATCAGCAACCTGCCGCCGCGTGCGCCCGACGCCGCGCAGGGGGCTACGGAACCGCCCTACCAGGTGGCAATGCCCACGCCGCGCTCGCCCGAATCGGAAGGCTGGCAAACGGTGGGGGTAGACCTGTTCTTCCACAGCCCTGAACCGCCCCGCAACCTGCCCGCGCAGGTGGGCGCGCTCCGACTGCGTGCCATCTCCAACCGCGACGTGCCGATAGACCCCCACGCCCCGCCTGAACGCTACCTGCTTAACTGGTATCGCGCGCGCTACCTCGCCGAGGCGCCCCTCAGCGAAGGCGACCTGCAGGCGTTTCTGCAAGCCATCACGCCCCACCTGCAGTGGACGACCATTCAACGACTCTATCAAAAAGAGGGGCAGCCGCTTTACAGCGAGCTGCAGGCGGAGTGAAAGCGATGGCAGCCTTTCAGAGCGTGTTTCTCTTCCCGCCGAACCGCTGGCATAACCATGCACCCAGTATCGTGGAGTGCCCGAATGGCGACCTGCTGGCGTGCTGGTTTTCGGGTTCGGGCGAGCGCGAGGCGGACGATGTGCAGATTCTGGGCGCCCGCAAACGCGCCCACCACTCAAAATGGAGCCAGCCGTTCCTGATGGCAGACACGCCCAACTACCCTGACTGCAACCCCTGCCTGTTCATAGACCCGCGCCAGCGGCTGTGGCTGGTGTGGATTACGATTCTGAACCATCGCTGGGAGGGGAGCCTGCTGAAGTATCGGCGCACGCGCGCCTATCAGCGGCAGCTGGCTCCTCGCTGGCAGGAAGGCGAGGTGTTCCACATCTCGCCCGACGCGCAGTTCGTAGCGAAAGTGGAGGCTTATGTGCAGCGGCAACGGGAGCGAGTCGCGCAGGTTCCCCCTGAACACCGCCCGCGTTTTGAAGCTTATCTGGAGCGCATTTTGCAGTATGCGCACGATGAGCTGTCGCGCCGTCTGGGCTGGATGACACGCCAGCCCCCGCTGATTCTCGGCAATCGCCTCTGGCTGCCCCTCTATTCCGATGGCTTTGACTGTTCTTTGATTGCCATCAGCGACGATGGGGGCGACACATGGCGGCTGAGCGAGCCGATTCTGGCTCCCGGCGCGATTCAGCCCACCCTGCTCAAACGCAAGGACGGCACGCTCGTCGCCTATATGCGCGATAACGGTCCCCCGCCCAATCGCATCTGGATGGCGGTCTCGCACGACGAAGGCTTCACATGGAGCGAGCCTGTGAAGACCACAATTCCGAACCCCGGTAGCAGCGTCGCGGCGCTCGCCCTGCGCACAGGCGAGTGGGTTCTGGTCTGCAACGACACGGAACAGGGACGCCACCAGCTCGCCGTTCTGGTCTCCACCGACGAGGGTCGGAGCTGGCGCACTGCCCGCTATCTGGAAAGAGAGTCTTCGGGCACGGGGCGCTTTGCCTATCCGACCCTGATTCAGGCGCGGGATGGGACAATTCATGTCGTCTACAGCCACGCGACGGAGCGCGGCTCCACCATCAAGTGGGCGCAATTCACGCGCGAGTGGCTTCTGGAGGGTTGAGCGATGGGGTTCTGGCTTGAGGGACGCCCGCTGATGATTGCTCATCGGGGCTTGAGCGCGCACGCCCCTGAAAACACGCTTGTGGCGTTCCGCATGGCGCTGGAGCGCGGCGCGGACGGGATTGAGTTAGACCTGCAACCCTCCGCCGATGGGGTTCCGATGGTGATTCACGACGCCACGCTGGAGCGCACGACCGACGGCAGAGGCGCCGTGCGTGAGCGTACCGCCCGCGAAATCCAGCAATATGACGCTGGCGGCTGGTTCCACCCCGACTTCGCAGGGGAGCGCGTGCCCACACTCTACGAAGTGTTTGAGGCGTTCGGCACTCGGCTCCGCTACAATCTGGAGCTCAAAGTGCTGGGAGTGGACGACCAGCGGATTGTGGCGCCTGTGATTGAGGCAATCCGCGCCTTCGGACTGAGCGAGCAGGTGCTGATTTCCTCGTTTTTCCTGCCTGCGCTCAACTGGGTCAAGGCAATCGCGCCCGAAATTCCCTGCGCCCTGATTATTCCCCAGCCGAAACCCAATCAGCAGGCGCTCTCGTGGTGGACTTTCCCCCTGCCATTTGAGGCGTTCCATCCGCACGATTCGGTGGTGAAGGCGGAGCATGTGGCGCATGTGCGCCAGCAGGGCAAGCGCGTGGGCGTGTGGACGGTCAACGACCCCGCCCGCAAAGCCGAGCTCACCGCTTGGGGCGTGGATGTGATTCTGACGGATAGGGTGTAGGGGACAAATTTTGTGGCATGAAGGGTCGCCCTGCACTGGTAAAGCCCCGCGACCTCCGTCGGCTATAGTAGCACGCGCATCCTGCGCGTGGACAGGGGCAAGATGCCCCTGCTACAGGGAGCTTAAGGGGGCTTAAGGGGGTAGGTTTTTTGAGAGGGACGCCGTCTTATGCGCTCCCGAAGCATGTTGGGGAACGCCCCCGCCTTGACGGCTGAAGCTGCTCTGTTGCAAAGATCAGGAGATTCAAGGAACAGGACGCGGGAACCGCGTCCCTACTCGTATGCGTAGGGGCGCGGTCGCCGCGCCCCACGCGGCACAACTCGCTGGGTCAGCAAGCGTAACAAGCATCCTTGCAACAGAGCAGCTGAAGCCGTTCCTATAAGACGAAGCCGACCTGCGTCGGCTAAAATAGCCAGCAAAGGCTGGCTTTGTTTAGTAGGAACGGCTTTAGCCGTCGCTCTTTCGGGGAGGCATGAAAAAAACCTACCCCTTTAAGACCTCACGGAGGGGGTTCTGGCACTCCCAACGGCATCATTGCGGATTTACGAAGTTTGACCCGCAGATTGGTATCACTTCGGGCAGGAATCTTATACCCTGCATGGAATCAGAAGGGCTATGATCCGCATAGAAGGCGCCCCGATTTACACCTTCTGGGACGAATGCCCGATTGCCGAGGCGATGGTAGTGCAGGATGGGCGTATTGTGGCGGTGGGTTCCCGTGCGGACCTGAGCGCCCGCTACCCCGAAGCCCGAAAATGGGTTGCCGATGGGGGCGCGATCACCCCTGCCTTCAACGATTGCCATATGCACATCCTGCCGCTGGGGATAGACCTCGGCAAGGCGGACCTGCGCGGCTGCACCTCCATACAGGAGATTCAGCAACGCCTGCGCGCCTGGATGGACGCCAACCCCAACGCGGAGTGGGTTCTGGGACGCGCCTACGACCAGAACCTGCTGCCCGGCGGACGCCACATGACCCGCCACGATTTAGACGCCATCTGCCCCGACCGCCCCGTTTATATCAATCATGTGAGCAAGCACGGGGCGCTGGTGAACACGCGCGCCTTGCAGATTGCAGGCATCACACGCGAGACGCCCGACCCTCCTGACGGCGTGATTGTACGCGACGAGTCGGGCGAGCCAACGGGCGTGCTGCTGGAGAGCGCTGCCAGCCTCGTGTCCAAGCACATGCCGAAGCCCTCGCGTGCCGAGCTGGTGCAGGCGGTGCATCGTGCGGCGCAGGACCTGGCGCGACGCGGTATTCTGTGCGCATCCGATGCCAGCACAGGCTGGCACGACCTGGAGGCGGAAGTTGCCGCCTATGCGCAAGCATTAGAAGAGGGTGCGCCTGTGCGCATGACGCTGATGCCCCTGTATAATGCGGCGAAGCGGGCAGGCTGGTTAGACCACAGTGAGCAGGCAGGCGAAGCCACCGGCTTCAGCCCCCAGCCGCCCTCGCCCCACCCGAACCTGCGCTGGGGTGCCGTGAAGCTGTTTGCCGATGGCGCGTTCACCACGCGCACTGCCGCCCTGCGCCAGCCTTACGCCGACACGCCCACCACCGGCGTGCTGATGTACGAACCCGAAGAACTTATCGAGCGCATTCTGACCGTGCATCGCGCAGGGTGGCAGTGCGCCGTGCATGCGATTGGCGACCGCGCGATTGAACTCGTGCTGGAAGGCTACCGTCGCGCCCTTGAAGAGACCCCACGCCCGCACCACCGCCATCGAATCGAACACGCGATGCTGATGGCGGACGACCTGATGGACACGATGCAGGCGCTGGGCGTGGTGGTCGTGCCGCAGCCTGAGTTTCTGTGGTGGCTCACCCGCGCCTACCTCGCGGGGCTGGGCGAGCGCGCCTGCGCGCTGATGCCGTTCCGCAGCTGGGTGCAACGGGGCGTGCCCGTCGGGTTCAGCTCCGACCAGCCGGTGGTGCCGGGCGACCCGATTCTGGGCTGGCGCGCTGCCGTCACCCGCACCAGCCGCGACGGCACTTGCCTTATGCCCGAAGAGGGCTTGGACCCCCTGACCGCTCTGCGGCTGTTCACCATCGGCGCGGCGTATGCCACTTTCGACAACGAAGTGGGGACGCTCGCGCCCGGCATGCAGGCACGCTTTATGGTGCTGTCGCACCCGCCAGAGCAGATCGCCGACGCCGACATGCAGGTGATTGCCACCAGCGCCGACCTGCCCAAAGCATGAGGGGATAGGGATGTATCAGATACTTCTGCTGAACGGACCGAATCTGAATCTGCTGGGCGTGCGCGAGCCACACCTGTACGGCACGCTCACACTGGAGGCGCTGGTGGAACAGCTCACGCAGGAGGCGCAAAGCCTGGGGATGACGCTCCGGCATGTGCAGTCCAATCACGAGGGCGCGCTGATTGACGCGATTCACGAGGCGCGCGCGTGGGCGCACGGGATTATTCTGAACGCAGGCGCCTACACGCACACCAGTATCGCGCTCCACGACGCCCTGCGAGCAGTGGGGCTGCCCGCGATTGAGGTGCATCTGACCAACATCTACGCCCGCGAGCCGTTCCGCCACACCTCCATAATTGCGCCCGCGTGCATCGGGGTCATCAGCGGTTTCGGCGCGGACAGCTATCGGCTGGCGTTGCACGCGCTCAAGGCTTATTTAGACCGTCAGTCGGGGCGCTGAGAGTGTTGCGCTTCGGCAATCCGTCGCAGAATACGGATGGCTTCGCCTTCGGTGAGGGTGGGGTTCTGCAGGGCGCGGTGGGCTTCAGTAAGCGCCTCGCGCAGGGGTGTTTCGGGCGGCAGGCTCTGAATCAGCTGGAGCAGGGTCGCGCCGCTGGGTAGCCCCAGCTGGCGGCACAGGCGTCGACGGATGTCTTCCAGAATCGTGGCGAACGCGGGTTGAACTGCCTGCGCCGAAGCGTACAGGTTCGCCAGCGCATCCACATATTCGCCCAGCGGGGGGTGGCGCGGGCGCTCTGGCAACGGCAAGCCGAACCGACGCCCCAGCGAGATCATCACAATTGCGGTCAGCACCACCAGATGTGCGAACGCCACACGCAATGCAGGCGGCGCATAGCCCCAGAAGCCACGCGGGGCGGATTCCTCGTCCAGAATAATATCGCCCAGCCCCGCATCGTCAAAATAGATTACGCCCCCTTTGGGCAACACCTGTTTCACAAACGCCAGAAAGAACGCCGCGTTATCCGCCTCGCGCAACCGCCCGTTTGTGAGCCAGAGCCAGTCGGCACATTCCAGCACATAGCCATCTCCGTAGCGCATCAGCGCGACGGTCGCCCCCCCTGCATCGCCCAGCAACGGCACCCACGGATAGTCCGGGTTCGGCTGCAGACGCCCGAAGTCCCCCATCCGAACCGAGCGGATGCCCGCCATCCAGTCGGGGTTCCAGAGGGGCGTGGCGTTCATAAAGCGCCGCTCTGGTACGGCGAAGGGCGGGCGTCCCCTGTCCGTGCGGAAAGCCTCCGGCAGGCGGCTATCGTTCGCCATCAGCACCAGCACACCCCCCTCCTGAACCCAGCCGTCCAGATATTCGGCGTCTTCCTCAGTCCAGAACTGCGTCAGGGAGAACCCCTCCACCGAGGCGGGCAAGGGGAAAATAATCAGCATGTCGGCGTCGTCGGGTAGATGCACGAAAGTGCGCTTCAGCGAGCGCACGGTATAGCCGTTGCGCTCCAGCAGGCGCGCCAGCCCTTTTGCACCGTACTGGTGCTGTCCATAACTGTAAGGTAGGGGCGTAAAGCGTCGGTCATACGCCTCGCCCGCCAGCCGAAACATGTAGGTTACCAGCGCGGCGAACAGCAGCACCAGCCCAATCAGCCGCCAGCGTTCCCCCTTACGCATTGGCTTGCCCCCTCACCTTCTGCTGAAGGGTCTGAAAAACGGTCTCAAGGGCGTGGTAATCGGCTTCGGTTGCGGGGATGTTGCCGTACCAGATTCGGTCAAACGCGATTGTGGGCGCGAGCATCAGGCGGTACGCTTCGGTAAGGAGCGCGATATTTTCAGGGGTGGGCGGCTTGCGCAAACGCTCCAGATGTTCCCAGTTCGTCAGGGCGGGATCATAAGCGAGCAGTCGGCTCTCATGGAGCAGGCGCAACACGCCCAGATAGAGCGCGCGCACCGCCTGCGCATACTCTCCCGATTGCGCCTTGAGCTGCGCCAGCCGATGCCATTCGTCGGCGCTCAACGCGCGGGCGTCGTCGGGAATCTCCGAGCCAGTAAGGGTTATTTTCGGTGTGGCGCGGCGCGACTCGAATCGGCTCATCAAATAGGAAGCGAATAACGCCAGCGCCAGAATCAGCAACGCAATCACCAGCCACTGGAACACAGGACCCAGATTCGCCCCGCGCACGCCCCCAACCCGCCCGAAAAGCCGATTGAGCGCCTCTATCAAGCGTACAAACCCCTCGCGGATGGCATCCACCACACGCTCCCAGAGGGTTTTTTCAATAACCTTCATATCAGGTTCGGTGAAGATGCGCTCCAGTTGCTGTTTGACCGCCTCGCTGGAGGGGGGTGCCGTACGGGCGCGCGCCCACTTGAGATAGACCCCCACCGCCTGCTGCGCTCGCGCAAGGTCGTCGTTGCCCAGCGTCTCGCGTGCCCTGCGCAGTTGCTCTCGAAGCGGCTGAAACGCCTCTTTGGGCAGGCGACTCAGAATCTGGTCGGCGCGTTGCAGCGTTTGCTCCCGCGCGGCGCCCTGTTGCGTGTAAGCCCTGGTCAGCAACGCCTGCGCCTCCTGTAACGCCGAAACCGTGTCGCCCCACGCCCCGCACGCCCACAGCCACAGGCACACCCACACCAGCGCCGTTCTCATCCCTTCCCACTCCGTGCCAGTACCTGCGCAATATCCAGCCCCTCCGCCCGATAGCGCAGGTCAAAATAGAAAAAGAAACTGATCAGGTACATCGCAGGGTACACCAGCGCGAACACAACATAGCTCACCATATCCACCAGATTTCCGAAGGTGTTCGCCCAGCGCATGTAAAGCGCTTGCAAATCCACACCGTAGGCATAAAGCAGCCCTGCTACAGTCAACACGACCAGCCCCAGAAACATGTACGCCGACAAATACACCACCCCCTGAAACGCCCAGAACAGCAGGCAGCTGACAAATGCATGCCGAAAATTTTTGCCGACCAGGGTGAACGCTCGCGAAAACGCGGTCAGCGCGTCGGTTTCAGGTTCAAACAGAATAATTTGTGGCAGGATAATCACCCAGACCGTGGCAAGCGCCGTCAGCAGCAGCAACACAATCGTCCCCAGCAGGTAAAACAGCATCAGCATAATCAGGGAGGCTGTGCCGCCAAGCCCCAGCGAGCCAATCGCCACTGCGCCCGCGACCGCCCCGATTCCTGCCATCACGCCAATCACTACATAGATTAGCCCAAGCACCATGAACGCCAGCAACTGATTGGCAATCAGTTGCCCCAGTCGGGGGCGCACGGCGTCCCACACTTCGCGCAGTGAGTTCACAGGCTCCCCCTGCAGAAAGCGATACGCCGCCCACGAGGTCGCCATCGCCTGCAACGGGGGTGCAATCATCAGATAGGGAAGCAAAAAGCACCAGGAGCCGCACTCCAGAAATGCAGCCACAGGCGAGGAGGCTGGCGAGCGCCATTCAGCAACGGCTATCGGCACGAGAAATAGCACCGTAACGAGGGTCGGGATCAAATAAATCAAAAAGCTGAGCTTCGCCAGCAGGGGGAAATGCTCCCGGTAGAGCGCCACGCCGTCGTCGATCATCTCATAGGGCGTCATGGGGCGTGTGAGCCACTCGAACTCGGAGCGTTGCAACCCGCCTTCCCCCATCGCGGCGGTGCGCCAGTCGCCATATACCGAACGCCCTTCTCGCGGTTCCATAAGACCTTCTTGGATTATTCGCCTGAAAGGTACGGTTTCCTGCAGGGCGTGCTGGAGGTAGGGTACACTTCGAGAGAACTTCCAGTCGCTTCAAGCGTCTTAAGGGGTAAGCTATGAGCCTCATCGAGAGTTTTTTGACGGCGCTGGACAGCCTGCGTGCGAATAAGATGCGCACAGGGCTGACGATGCTGGGCGTGATTATCGGCGTCGCGGCGGTGATTGCCATGATTGGTATTGCGCAGGGCGCCCGTCAGGCGACGCTGGAGCAGATTCAGCGTCTCGGCGCGAATGTGTTGACGGTACGCCCTGGTCAGGCGCGCCGCGGCGGCGCGTTCCTGGGGTTCGGCAGCGTGCAGAGCCTCAAAATCAGCGACGGGGAAGCCATCCTCAAAAGCTGCGGGCAATATGTGGCGCGCGTCTCGCCCGAAGTCTGGACCACCCAGCAGGTGAAATATCTGAACCGCAATATGCGCACCAGTATTTCGGGCGTTTCGCCCGAACTGGAGCAGATTCGCAACCTCGTGGTGGAGGACGGGCGCTTTTTCACGGAGCAGGAGGTCAAAACCCTGGCGCGCGTCGCGGTAATTGGGCACACGGTGTGGCAGGAGCTGTTTCAGGGCGGCGCGTGCGTGGGCAAAACCATCCGTATCGGCGGGCAAGCCTA
>FWWL01001223.1_pt1 | contig 62871 bp, 52 predicted proteins | sample 2228331 | NCBI WGS metagenome assembly FWWL01 (sample SAMEA103939775, study PRJEB20133) | metagenome
GGCGCCGGCCAGCGCCGCCGCCAGCGGCCCCGCCACCACCAGGCCGGCCCCGGGCAGCACCAGGGTGGTACCGACCGCGGCGATCCCGGCCAGCACCGCGCCGATGGTGCCGCCGATGCCGGCCCCGATGCCCGCCCCTTCCGCCGCCTTGCTGCCCAGGTCGGTATCGTCGTCCCCGAAGTGGGAGCGGCGGGTGGCGTCGGTCATCATCAGGTTGACATCGTCCTTGCCGTAGCCGCGGGTGGAGATCGCGTGGTAGGCCCGCTCCGCGCTGGCGCGGTCCGGGAACAGGCCCGTGACCATGCGCCCATCCTGCTGCCTGGTGGTGTCGTAGCTGCTCATGATGGATCCTTTCAAAGTTGCCGGGCGTTACAAGCCGGGTTTGCAATGGGAACCACGATATGCCGCGCCCCGGCGCTCTTCCGTTCGCTGGCGCACCCTGTCCGGGACATTCCGGCGGAGCGTATCCGCCTTTGGCTGTCTAACGTTCGTTGCCGCACCGACCCCAAGTGGACGTCTGCATAGACTTTTTCACATGGCCGAGGCAATCAGTTGGCCTGGGGTATGTTTTTTCACAATGAGGAGGAATCAACATGTTATTCATCATTTGGATCGTAGTCGGTGGCATCTTGGGCTGGCTCGCCAGCATGGTCATGAAGACGGACGCTGAACAGGGCATGATCCTGAATATCGTGGTCGGCATCGTTGGCGCCTTCCTGGGCGGCTGGCTGCTCTCCCCGCTGTTTGGCACCGGCACCATCAATTCGGACGATTTCAGTATCTCTTCGCTGCTGGTTTCCTTCCTCGGCGCCGTCATCCTGCTGGCTATCGTCAATCTGCTGCGTCGCGGCAGGGTGCGCTAAGAACACCTTTGCATTCATTCGAACCAACGCTTCCACGCGTTGGTTTTTTTTGATCTGAACTGTTGCCATGCGCCATCATCCCCTCCTCACGGTCCTGGTCACTGCAGCGCTCACCCTGTTCCTCGGGATGCTCGCGCTGAACTTCATGCCCAACGAGAAGCAGATCGAGACACGCCTGGCGCGCCACTACGACACGGGGGATCCGCAGTTCCGCCGCTCGCTGGGTGTGCTGCTGGGACCGCCCATCCTGGAAGGCAACAAGGTCGAGGAATTGCTCAACGGCGACCAGATCTTCCCGGCCATGCTCGACGCCATCCGCAAGGCCGAGCGCAGCATCACCTTCGAGACCTACATCTACTGGTCCGAATCGATCGGCCGCGAATTTTCCGAGGCGCTGAGCGAACGCGCGCGCGCCGGCGTGAAGGTGCACGTGATGCTCGATTTCATCGGCAGCATGCAGATGGGCGAGGAACTCATCGAGAAGATGCGCGCCGCCGGCGTCCACGTGGAGCGTTACCACAAGCCGGCCTGGTGGAAGCTGGCGCGCCTGAACAACCGCACCCACCGCAAGCTCCTGATCGTCGACGGCAAGGTCGGTTTCACGGGCGGCGTCGGCATCGCCGACAAATGGCGCGGCAACGCCCAGGACCCGGAGCACTGGCGCGACACGCACTTTCGCGTCGAAGGCCCGGTGGTGGGACAGATGCAGGCGGTGTTCAACGACAACTGGACCAAGGCGACCGGCGTGGTGCTCGACGGCGCCGACTACTTCCCCGCCCTGCAGCCACGGGGCGACAGCGCGGCCCAGATGTTTTCCAGCTCCCCCACCGGCGGCAGCGAAAGCATGCACCTGATGTACCTGCTGACCATCACGGCGGCGCGCAACACGATCGACCTGTCCTCGTCCTACTTCGTGCCCGACGACCTGACCGTGCGCACCCTGGTGGCGGCGGCGCGGCGCGGGGTACGCATCCGCATCATCGTGCCTGGCGAGCACATCGACGCGGGCATCGTGCGCGCCGCCTCGCGCGAGCGCTGGGGCGACTTGCTCGAGGCAGGCGTACAGATCGCCGAATACCAACCGACGATGTTCCACGTCAAGGCGCTGGTGGTCGATTCCCTGCTCGTGTCGGTCGGCTCGACCAACTTCGACAACCGCTCGTTCAGCATCAACGACGAGGCGAACCTGAACGTGCTCGACCGCGAATTTGCCAGCAGGCAAGTCGAGATCTTCGAGAAGGACTGGCTGCGCGCGCGCCGCGTTACCCTGCAGGAATGGCGTGACCGGCCCCTGCTGGAAAAATGGGGCGACGAAATGGCCTCACTGCTGGGCGCGCAACTGTAAGCAAAGGTATCGAAACCCATGATTTCCCTTAAATTTGGAAATTCTGGTTGACGTTGGGTTGTTTGATTACGGATACTCATGGGTGCTCTCCTGAGCCAGACGTGTCCATAACCATCCCAAGACCAACGCGAATGAAAAAGACCCTTCTCTCGCTCGCCATCCTCGCAAGCTTCTCCGCACACGCGGACGAAGGCATGTGGATGCCGCAGCAGCTGCCACAAGTAGCCAAGCAACTGAAAGCCGCCGGCCTGAAGCTGGACCCGGCGACCCTGACCAAACTGACCGAATTCCCGATGGGCGCGGTGGTGAGCCTGGGCGGATGTTCGGCCTCGTTCGTGTCCCCTCAGGGACTGGTGGTCACCAACCACCATTGCATCTACAACAGCATCGCCGTCAATTCGACGCCTGAGCGCGACCTGCTGACCAATGGTTTCCTGGCGAAGACGATGGCCGAGGAACTGCCGGCATCGCCGGGCAGCCGCGTCTATGTGACCGAGGAAGTGACCAACGTCACCGACAAGATCATCACCCCGGCCGTCGCCAAGCTGACCGGCAAGGCGCGCGTGAACGCGATCGAAAAGAACCAGAAGCAGATGGTGGCCGAGTGCGAGAAAGACGCCGGCTATCGCTGCACCGTGGCCAGCTTCTACGGCGGCCTGGAGTTCTACCGCCTGAAGCAGCTGGAGATCCGCGACGTGCGCCTGGTGCACGCGCCGCCTTCGGGCGTGGGCAAGTTCGGTGGCGACACCGACAACTGGATGTGGCCGCGCCACACCGGCGACTACGGCTTCTACCGCGCCTACGTGAGCCCGGATGGCAAGGCCGCCGAGTTCTCCAAGGACAACGTGCCCTACGTGCCGAAGCACCACCTGAAGATCGCCACCGAAGGCTCGAAGGAAGGCGACTTCATCATGGCCGTCGGCTACCCGGGCCGCACCAACCGCCACCGCCTGCCGTCGGAGGTGGCCTTCACCTTCGACTGGAACTACCCTGCCTTCGTCAAGGCATCGGGCGAGGTGCTGGCCATCATCGAACGCGAAACCAAGAACGACCCGGCCGCCAAGCTCAAGTACGCCGGCCAGATCGCGGGCGTGAACAACTACTACAAGAACCGCAAGGGCATGCTGACCTCGTACGAGAACAGCGACTTCCTGGCGCGCAAGGCCGCCGAGCACAGCGCGATGAAGGCCTGGGTCAACGCCAACCCGGCGCGCAAGGCGCAGTTCGCCGCCGACATCGAGGCGGTCGAGAAGCTGATCGCCGAGCGCGACGCCGGCACCAAGAAGGGCTTCTACCTGAGCTATGCCCAGCCGCGCTTCCTGAACTCGGCGCGCACCATGTACCGCCTGGCGAACGAGCGCACCAAGCCGGACACCGAGCGCAAGTCGGGCTACCAGGAACGCGACCTGCCGCGCCTGACCTCGATCATCGCCGGCCAGGACCGCACCTACGACGAGAAGGTCGACAAGGCGCTGGTGCTGAACTTCCTGAAGCAGTACCTGGCGCAGCCGCAAGCCGAGCATGACGCCGCCTTCAACGCCGCCCTGGGCATCCGCGCCGGGATGAGCGAAGCCGAGCTCAAGGCCGCGCTGGACAAGATCTACGCCGGCTCGACCCTGGCCGACAAGGAAGCGCGCACCGCGTGGCTGAAGAAGTCGCCGGAGGAGTTCAAGGCCAGCAACGACAGCTTCATCAAGGCCGCCGTCGCCATGTATGACGCGAGCATGAAGGAAGAAGCCGAAGAGGAAGAACTCGCCGGCAAGATCCAGCAAGCCTACGCCAATTACATGAAGGCCAAGATCGCCTACATGAACAGCAAGGGCAAGGCCGTGTACCCGGATGCGAACAGCACGCTGCGCGTAACGTTCGGCAAGATCCAGGGCCGCGACCACGGCGCCGACGGCACCGAAGGCTGGACCGCCTTCACGACCGTCAAGGGCGTGGTGGCCAAGCACACCGGCGAAGGCGAGTTCAACGCGCCGTCCGCCCAACTCGCGGCGATCAAGGCCAAGGACTTCGGCAAGTATGTCGATCCGAAGCTGGGCACGGTGCCGGTCAACTACCTGGCCACGCTGGACATCACCGGCGGCAACTCGGGTTCGGCCGCGCTGAACGCCAAGGGCGAACTGATCGGCCTGGCATTCGACGGCACCCTCGATTCGATCATCTCGGATTGGGACTTCAACCCGGCCAACACGCGTGACATCCAGGTGGACGTGCGCTACATGTTGTGGAACATGAAGCATGTGGACAAGGCCGACAACCTGCTCAAGGAAATGAACGTGCTGTAAGGCGCTCGCGGCACCCGGTGACGGGTGCCCGTCCCGCAAGAGCCACGCCGCCGCAAGGCGCGTGGCTTTTTTTTCGCCTGCAGTGCGCCGGCCTCAAGAAACGACACCGGCGGCGGCCTGGGTCGCCGGTGCCGGTGCCGCCCACGCTCACTTCAGGCGCAGCTTCAGTTCCTGAGCCGCCTGGTCCAGGGCACTGCGCGTCGCGGGCAGTTCGCTCAGGGCGTTGAGCAGGCCGAAGTCGTGGATCATCCCGTTGTAACGGACCGTCTTCACCGCCACGCCTGCCGCGTCGAGCTTGCGGCCGTAGGCTTCGCCCTCATCGCGCAGCACATCGAATTCGGCGGTCTGGATGAGTGCGGGTGGCAGGCCCTCGAGTTGGGCCAGCGTCGCCCGCAGCGGCGAGGCGTGGATCTCCTTGCGCGCGGCGGCGTCGCGCGTGTAGTGGTCCCAGAACCAGACCATCAGGTCGCGGGTCAGGAAGTGCCCGTTGGCGAATTGCCGATACGATGGCGTGTCGAAGTCCGCGTCCGTCACCGGCCACAGCAGAACCTGGGAACGCAAGGCCGGCGCGCCCTGTTCCTTCGCCATCAGACTGACCACGGCCGCCATGTTCCCGCCCACGCTGTTGCCCACCACTGCCAGGCGCTTGCCGTCGACCGCGATCTGGGCGCCGTGCTCGGCCACCCAGCGGGTCGCCGCGTATGCCTGCCGGATCGCCACGCCATACCCCGCCTCCGGCGAGGGCGTGTAGTTGACGAAGACCGCCGCCGCTCCCGATCCGGCGACCAGGTCGCGCACCAGCCGTTCGTGGGTCGGGTAGTCCCCCAGCACCCAGCCGCCGCCATGGAAGAACATGAAGGCGGGCAAAGCTCCCTTGGCCCCGGCCGGACGCACGATCGTCAACTCCACCGGCTTGCCGTCCAGGATCACCGTCTTCTCGCTCACGTCCGCTGGCGCCAGCGCGACCTTGCCCGCCTGCGCGTTGACCAGCACCGCCCGGGCCTCGGCCGGTGCCATCTTTTCGAGCGGCTTGCCACCCTCGATGGCCTTGAGGAAGGCGGCGGTGTTGCGTTCCACGCCGGGCAGGCTGGCGGCGGCGGTGGGGAGCGAAGCCGCGGCCAGGGAAAGGGCGGCGAGTGCGAAGACGGTGGTTTTCATGGCATTTCCTTTGTGTGATATTAGATAGTGCACGATATATCTGACTTGCTTACTGCGGACGAGCGGCCTCGACGATCAGGCGGGCGACGGCTTGGGCCCGGAAGGCGGGGCCGCCAGGCCTGGCGCGGCGGCGCCGATGACGCTCGGGCAGGGCGATGTTCTTGATGGCTTTCATGATGCTTCCTTTAAAGTGAGGTTAAAAATAGCCTGCTATTAAATCGTACGCTACTTAATTCCAAAAACAGGAAGGGACGCATCCCTCCCGGCGTGATCACGCGTTCTTGCTCAGGTTCGAGCGCAAGGCATCCAGCTCGTTTTTCAACTTGAGCACCTGGTCAAGCTCGCAGCCGCTGGCGCACAGCAACCGGGCAGGGAACCTGCTCGCCTCCTCGCGCAACCGGCCGCCCTGCTCGGTCAAGGAAATGATGACCTGGCGTTCGTCGTTCGCGGCCCTGGTGCGGTTCAGCAACCCGGCTTGTTCCATGCGCTTGAGCAGCGGGGTCAGCGTCGCCGAGTCCAGGAACAGCCGCTCACCGATCTCCGACACGGTGAGCTCGTCTTGCTCCCACAGCACCATCAGGACCAGATACTGTGGGTACGTCAAGCCTAGCTTGCCCAGCAACTTGCGGTAGATCTTGCTCATTGCCAGCGAAGTCGAATAAAGCGCGAAACATAGCTGTTCATCGAGCCTGGGGACGCCGCCGTCTTGTGTGTCTTTGCTAACCATGTGAAGAAGTATATATAGCGCACTATGGAATAGCAAGCGATTTCTTTGCGTTTTTTTGCGGCGTCCGCGGATCCTCCTCTTGCGGCGCCGGGCGCCCCGGCGCCGCAAGGGCTCGTCTATTTCAGCGCCCCGGCGCGGCCGCCGGCACCGGCCGCGTGTGGACCACCAGGCACAGCAGCCCGGTCAACAATGCCAGCCCGATCTGGAGCGTGTACACCGGCGCGAAATCGGCGGGCACCAGCTGGCCCGCGCCGAGCCAGCGCACCGTCAGCGCCACGCCCAGCACCGCGCCGAACTGGCGGATCGCCTGGTTCACCGCGCCGCCGACCGCGAAGCGTGCCGGCGGAAGGCTGGCCACGGCGGCACCGGACAGCGAGGGCAGCACCATGCCCACCCCGACGCCGCTGAGCAGCATGGCCGGCAGCCATTGCGCAAGGTAGGCCGGATCCCGGCCCGGCACCAGCAGCAGCCACAGGCCGCTGGCCGCGAACACCAGCGATCCCGGAACCAGCAGCGCCCGATGGCCGGTGCGCGCCGCCATGCGGCCGGACAGGAAGGCGGTCGGCACCACGGTCAGCGGGCCCGCGGCGATCGCCAACCCTGCCAGCGGCAGACTGTACTGCCAGACCTTGGTCAGGTAGGAGAACAGCGAGAAGAACATCATGGTGAAGGCCACGTTGAACACCAGCGTCGCCAGGTTGACGAAACGGTAGGTACGGTCGCCGAACAGGGACAGGTCGACCAGGGGCGCCGCACTGAAGCTTGCCCACCCGACAAAGGCGGCCAGCGCCAGCGCGCCGCCCGCCGCCAGCAGCAGGAGCTCGGCCCCGCTCCAGGCCGCCGAGCCGGACTGGGTGATGGCCGTCGCCAGCGCTCCCGCAGCCGTCGCCAGCAACAGCATCCCGACCAGGTCGATGCGCCGCGCCTGCCCGCTGCCGCTGCCGCGGCCGAGACGGCGCGCGGCCACGCCCAGTGCCAGCGCTCCCGGCAACAGGTTCACGAAGAACACGCCGGACCAGCCCGCCAGCTCGACGGCCACGCTGCCCGCGATGGGGCCCGCTGCCGCGCCGAGGGCGGATGCCGCCCCCCACAGCCCGACGACGACGGCGCGCCGGGCGGGGGGAAACGCTGCCAGGATGATGGCCAGCGAAGCGGGCGTGAGCAGCGCCGCGCCGATGCCTTGCGCGATCCGGCTGACGACCAGCGGGCCGACCGCACCGGCCAGCCCGCTCGCCAGCGAGCCGGCCAGGAACAGAGCCAGGCCGGCGAGGAAGGTCCGGCGCGTGCCGAAGCGGTCGCTCAGCCCGCCGGCCGGCACCAGCAGGGTGGCGAAGGCCACGGTATAGGCGTTGAGCACCCACGACAGCTCGGCCGGCGAGGCCTGGGGGAAGGACTGGCGCAGGGCGCCGAAGGCCGCGAACAGCATCGTGCTGTCGTTCGCGACCAGGAATACGGAAGCGCTGGCGATGGCGAACGCTGCGCGCCCGGACAGGGCGCGGGTGGCGGAAGGGACGGCGACGGCCGCATCGACACGGGTATCCATGATCAGCGCGGGATCGTGTAGATGCCAGGCTCGGCCGACAGGCCGCGCTTGACCGCTTGCGACAACTCGTCGATCGCCACTTCCGGCGCGCCCGCTTCCAGCGCCGCGTAGCCCCGCTCGACCACGAAGTCCACGGTCAGCTTGGGCACGTCGAAGCCGCGCGTGAGATCGGTGTCGATCAGGCCGACATGCAGCGCCAGTACCTGGGTCGCCTGCCCGGCCAGTTCGTTGCGCAGGGCGTTGGTCAAACCCCAGGCCGCCGCCTTCGACACGGCGTACGAAGCGAGCACCGGGGTGCTGACCCAACTGGCGACCGACAGCACGTTGAGCAGCGCGCCGCCGCCATTGGCGGCCAGCACCGGGGCGAAGGCGCGGCTCACGTTCAGGATGCCGAAGACATTGGTCTCGAACATGCGGCGCAGGGTGTCGCCGCTGTCGGCGTCGAGCACCTTGTTCACGTCGGCGATCCCGGCATTGTTGACGACGAGATCGACGTCGCCGAGGTCGCGCGCCAGCGCGGCCGCCTGGGCGGCGTCGGTCACGTCCAGCCGGACCGGGGTCACGCCGGGCAAGGTCACGGTCGAGGGGTCGCGCGCCGCCGCGTACACCTTGCGCGCCCCGCGCGCCAGGGCATGGCGGGCGAAGGCGAGACCGAGGCCGCGGTTGGCGCCGGTGACGAGGACGGTGGCATTGTTCAGTTTCATGGCATTTCCTTTTCATTTGAGATGACGCGCAGTCGGCCCGATGCCCCGCGCCCGCCACAAAATATGATGAACATCATATTTTGAGTCCAACAAAAGCCGCTCGCAAGCGGCCCTGGATACTTCACATCCTGTCGTACTGGGCGGCCAGCGCCTGCCGCGCCTGGCGCAGCATTGCGCGCCCGGCATCGTCGCGTCCCATGCTCCTGGCCAGCTGCAGTGCGCCGACCAGCGCGCCGGCCAACGCGACCGCCTGGCCCGGCGGCGCGTCGGCGGGCAGGACCTCGGCGGCCAGTTCGATCAGGCGCCTGACCGGCGCCCGCGCCGCCTCGCACAGCGCCGCGTCCTGGCGCGCGAGTTCCGAACCGAGGGCCCCGACCACGCATCCCTGTTCGACCGCCATCAGGTGTTCGTCGGACAGGTAGGTCTCGATCAGCGCCACCGCCGGCCGGACACCGGTGGCGGCGCGCGCCGCGGTGCGCTCCCTGAGGCTGGCCGCGCTTTCCCTTGCGGCTTCCTCGACCGCCTCGACCAGCAGCGCTTCACGCGAACCGAAGTGGGCGTAGAAGCCGCCGTGGGTCAGCCCGGCCTGTTTCATGACGTCCGCCACGCCCACCCCGTCGAACCCGTGCCGGCGCAGGGCCCGCGCGGCGACGCCGACGATCCTGGCATGGGTCTGTTCACGTTTCGATGAGCTGCTCATGACGGCACTCCTTATATGATGATCGTCATATTATGAGCGTCATATTCTTAAGTCAAGCGGAATTTCCGCCGCAGGGAGGTGCGCGCGCTTGTCATCCGCGCTAGAGCGCACTGCCGTCCGGAATACGGCATTCCCGAAGGCAAAGCGTAGGGCCCGCGCGTTGCGGGCGTTCACCGCCAGAAGTCGTATGGCATTCACACTCGTTTCTCCGTCCGTTTTGTCTAATCCTGTCTCGTCCCGTCTGTTTGACCCGGCCTTGGCCGATGAGTTCAAATTCGACAAAAGGAGACAGAATGCGCACCCCAGACGAGACAGGATGCCGCACGGACGTGGGCATGAATCCCCCGATCCAAGAATCCGCGGCCGGTGGCAGGCGGGCACAACAGTATGCCCCCGCAGACCGGTCGCATGATGGCAAGGACGTGAAGGGTTAGTGCGGCGTCACTACGGCCTTGGTCCGGGTGGACAGGCGTGGGTAGGCGTGGCCGCGGCGTCGGTACGGCAGGGCACCGGCGCGGAACCGGTGTGCCCCACGACCTGCTCTGTGAGGGCGCAAGCAAGACATCCACGCACAAGGCAATGCCTGCAACCCCTTCTTGCGAAGTCAAGCAAATAATTCCGGACAGCAGTGCGCGAAAGCGGGCACCGATGCGCGCGATGGTGATTGGCTAAGGGGGAAGCCGGCCCGACCCTCGTGACGGTCGGGCGCGGCGATGGCCGGCGGGCGCCGGATCAGAGAGTCTTCTTGTTCAGCCGGCTGTTGCGCATGCCATAGACGAAGTAGGCCACCACGGCCACGCCCATCCAGATGAGGAAGACGCGGAAGGTCGTGGCCGACAGGTCCTTCATGATGTACAGGCAGGCCAGCACCGACAGGCCGGGGATCAGGTAGGGGCCGAACGGCACGCGGAAACCGGTGGGCGCGCCTGCGCCCTGCTTGTGGCGGATCACCGGCACCGCGATCGACACCACGATGAAGGCGGTCAGCGTGCCCATGCTGACCATGTCCCACAGGAAGGTCGAATCGACCAGGGCGGCCACCGTGCCCACCACCAGCGACACGATCACCGTGTTGCTCACCGGCGCCATCGTGCGCGGATTGACCTTCTGGAAGGTCTTCGGGATCAGGCCGTCGCGGCTGATCGCGTACAGGATGCGGGTCTGGCCATAGATCGTCACCAGGGTTACCGAGAACACCGACACCACCGCGCCCGCCGACAGTACCAGCGCCGGCCAGGCGTGGCCGGTGACGTTCTGCAGGATCACCGACAGGCCCGCCTCCTGGCCCTCGAACAGGTGGGCGGGCTGGGCGCCCATCGCGGCGAAGGCGACCACCAGGTAGAACACGGTGACGATCAGCAGCGCGGACAGGATGCCGATCGGGACGTTGCGGCGCGGATCCTTCACTTCCTCGCCGGCGGTGGCGACGGTGTCCAGGCCGATGAAGGAGAAGAACACGGTGCCGGCGGCGGCCGTCACGCCGGCCATGCCGGCGAAGCCCTTGCTGTCGTCCAGGTTGAAGAAGGGCTCGAAATTGGCGGCGTCGAAACCGGTGAAGGCCACCGCCGCGAAGAAGGCCAGGATGCCCAGCTTGATGATGACCATGATCGCGTTGGTGGTGGCCGATTCGCGCGTGCCGCGCACCAGCAGGATGCAGCACATGGCCACCAGCAGCACCGGCGGCAGGTTGAAGTGCCCCGGATTGAAGTGCACGCTGTTGTGGTCGGAGACGAACATCGGCGTGCGCAGGGCCGCCGGTATTTGCCAGCCGAAGGCGTTTTGCAGGAAGTTGTTCAGGTAGTCGGACCAGCCGATCGCCGTGGCGCTGGCGGCGAGCCCGTATTCGAGCAGCAGGCAGGCGGCCACCACGAAGGCGGCGAACTCGCCGATGGTCGCGTAGGCGAACGAATACGAGGAACCAGAGGCCGGCACGCGCCCGGCCAATTCGGCATAGCACAGGGCGGTCAGGCCGGCGGTGACGGCGGCGATCAGGAAGGACAGGATCACGGCCGGTCCGGCCTTGGGCACCGCCTCGACCATCGTGAAGAAGATGCCGGTGCCGATGGTGGCACCGACGCCGATCATCGTCAGCGAGAACAGTCCCAGCGAGCGCTCCAGCTTGGCGCCGCCGGATTGGACGCCGGAATGCGTGCCGGCCTCGTCGAGTTTGCGTTCCGCGGGTTTGGTTCGGAACAGCTTTTGGCCCAGTGTCAGATTCAACGGCGTCTCCTTTGCTCGCGCAATGTGATCGGCTGCGTGTCGCCCACAGCTCAAAACTTGCGATTATAGGGGACTATGCGTTTTCACAAGAAAATGTTTCGCAATTGATGCATTCCAGATGCACCTTTGATAGAATGTGCCCAGCAACAGCCCCGCCCTGGTCCGGGGCCTTATTTGGGCCATAAACATGCATATCATATGCAGCAATAGAGGAAAACCATGATCTCCGCCGCTTCCCGTCCCTACATCGATGCCTCCGTCCCGGTCCTGCGCGAGCACGGCCTGGCGATCACGACCACGTTCTACCGCAGCATGTTCGACGCCCATCCCGAGTTGAAGAACCTGTTCAACATGGGCAACCAGGCGGCGGGCTTGCAGCAGCAGTCGCTCGCCTCGGCCGTGTTCGCGTACGCGGCCAACATCGACAACGCCGCCGCGCTCGGGCCCGTGGTCAAGCGGATCGTGCACAAGCACGCCTCGGTGGGCATCCGCGCCGAACACTATCCGATCGTCGGCCACCACCTGCTGGGCGCGATCAGGGAAGTGCTGGGCGAGGCGGCGAGCGCACCGCTGATGGCGGCATGGGCCGAGGCCTACACCTCGCTGGCCGACCTGCTGATCGCGGCCGAGAAGGACATGTACACGCTGGCCGGCGTCGAGGCGGGCGCCACCCGGCCGATGCGCGTGACGGAACGCGAGCGGCAAAGCGCGAACGTGGTGTCGCTGCGGCTGGAACCGGCCGACGGCGCTCCCCTGCCCCCCTTCGTCGCCGGCCAGTACGTGAGCGTGGCGGTGGACTTCCCGGACGGCCGGCGCCAGCTGCGCCAGTACAGCCTGTCGGACGCGCCCGGCAAGGACGGCATGCGCATCTCGGTCAAGCGCGAGGATGGCGACGGCGCCCGTCCGGCCGGCGCGGTCTCGAACTGGATCCATGAGAACGTCCAGAAGGGCGCGGTGCTGCAGGTGCTGCACCCGTTCGGCGAATTCACGCCCGACACCGAGTCGGAACAGCCGGTGGTGCTGCTGTCGGCCGGCGTGGGCATCACGCCGATGATCGCCGCGCTGAACCGCATCGCCCAGGTCAACCCGCAGCGCCGCGTGATCTTCGCCCACGCCGCGCGGGACGCGGCGCACCACCCGCACCGGGCGGACATCGCCGCCGCGCAGGCGCGCATGCCACACCTGCACGTGGTGAACTTCTACGAGACCGTGGAGCCGGGCGACGCCGCCCTGGAAGGCAGGATGGAACCGTCCCGCCTGCCGTCCTGGCCGCTGTCGGAGACCGACGTCTATCTCTGCGGACCGCTGCCGTTCATGCAGGCCCAATGGGGCGCGCTGCTGGCCGCGGGGGCACCCGCCGCGCGCCTGCACCGCGAGGTCTTCGGTCCGGATCTGCTGGACCACCTGTTGTAAGGGGAAGGCGGGCCTTTGCGTCCGCGCGCGGGCGGTGTCAGCGCGTGCCCGGCCGGGCGCCGCCGAACAGCTGCCCGTGCTCGCGCGGCTGGGCGCGCCAGTATTGGGGCGGGGCCGACACCTGCGCCCCGAGTTCGGCCGCGGCGTGCCAGGGCCAGCGCGGGTCGTACAGCATCCCGCGCGCCAGCGCCACGACGTCCGCCTTGTCCTGTTCGACGATGGCCTCGGCCTGGCCGGCCTGCGTGATCAGGCCGACCCCGATGGTGGGCATGGCCGTTTCAAGCTTGACGCGGGCGGCGAAGTCGATCTGGTAGCCGGGCGCGGCCGGGATCTTCTGCAGCGGCGACAGCCCGCCGCTGGAGACATGGATGAACTGGCAGCCCTGCGCCTTCAGTTCCCGCGCCAGGTCCAGGCTCTGCCCGATGTCCCATCCACCCTCGACCCAGTCGGTGGCCGAGATGCGTACGCCCACCGCCACTTCCTGCGGCACCGAGGCGCGCACGGCGCGCAGCACCTCGAGCGGGAAACGCATGCGGTTCTCCAGCGAGCCACCGTACTCGTCCTCGCGCCGGTTCGACAGCGGCGACAGGAACTGGTGCAGCAGGTAGCCGTGGGCGGCATGGATCTCGATCGCGTCGAAGCCCAGCGCGTGCGCGCGGGCGGCTGCGGCGGCGAAGCCGTCCCGGATGCGGCCCAGCCCCTCGGCGTCCAGCGCCAGCGGCACCGTCTCGCCCTCGGCGTGCGGCAGCGCCGACGGGGCGACGGTCTGCCAGCCGCGGCCCTCGCCGGGCGCGATGTTGGCGCCGCCCTCCCACGGCACGGCGCTGGAGGCCTTGCGCCCGGCGTGCGCCAGCTGGATCGCCAGCTTGATCGGGGAATAGCGCCGGATGGCGCGGACCACGGGCTCCAGCCCGTCCGCATGGGAGTCCGACCACAGCCCCAGGTCGTCGGGGGAAATACGCCCTTCCGGGGTGACCGCGGTGGCCTCGACGATGAGCAGGCCGGCGCCCGACAGGGCCAGCCCGCCCAGGTGGATCATGTGCCAGTCGGTGGCCATGCCCTCGACGGCCGAGTACTGGCACATCGGCGCGATGGCGATACGGTTGGACAATTGGAGGGGGCCGAGTGCGACCGGGGAGAACAGCTTGCTCATGGTGGCTCCTGACATGGACATGCCGTCAGTCTAGCCTGCCTGCGCGCTTCGCGCCGTCGTTCCCGCGAAAGCGGGAACCCATACCAACTTAGAATGTGAGTACTTTCCTAGAACGCTGATATGTCGAGGGAAGTGGTTTCCGCGAGGACGCATAGGTTCCCGCCTTCGCGGGAACGACTGGATGTTCCTGTGACGCTTCTTGAATTGGCATAAATGCTCAGGGAAGCCCTGCCCAGCCCTGACGGGCTGGGCACAAGGCCGGTGCTATGTGCTACCGCTATGCGACACGAACGACCATCAGGCCGGCGCGCAGGCCGACCCGGACATCCGGGTTCGGGAACACCACCAGTTCCTCGTCGTGCTTGACCGTGTACACGGTGTCGCCATCGGTGGCGATGAGCTCGCCCTTGCGCATCGCGGTGAAGTTCTGCGTCTCGCGTCCGACGCTCATCGCGAAGCCGTCCGACAGCTTGACCACCTCCTGCGCCACCTTGAAGACGCGCGCCGGCGCCCGGACCGGATCGCCCGGCCTGGCGCGCAGCAGGTCGTCCAGCGCGGTGGACACCTGGGCGAATTGCGACAGGTCGTTCTGCCCCAGCTTGCCCACGCGTCCCAGTTCGACCGTACTGCCGGCCGCGCCGTGGTGCTCCGCCGAATGGTAGCTGTAGGTGCCAGCCGACTTCGGATTCATGATGATGGCCTCGATCCCGGCCTTGCCCAGCCAGCCGATCAGCGCCTCGCGGCCCTCGTCGGCGACCAGTTCGGGCACGATCGCGAACATCGGATAGACCGATGGCCGGATCGCGGTGTGCAGGTCCAGGTGCCAGCGCACCGGACCCGCGCCCTCGAAGAATGCGGCGGTGGCGGCGATCAGCGTGTCGGCGCGCGCCGCCTCGGCGGTCCCGGCCAGGCTGCCCCGCTCGGCGCGGAACATCCGGTTCAGGTCGGCGTCGATGAAACGCTTGCCGGCGGCGATCGCGTCGATGTTCCCGACGCACAGCATCAGGTCCACCGCCAGCTGGGCGGGCTCGCGCGAGAGCGCCTCGACCGCGTAGGCGACCACTTCGATCGGCCCGGTCTCGTCGCCATGCACGCCGACCGACACCAGCACGCTCGCGCGCGCCGGTCCGGCCCCGTCTGGCTTCGCCTTCACGGTCATGATGCCCGGGGCGGGCAAGCCGACCGCGAAGCCGGCCTGGGCGAAGCGCTGCGCGACCGTGCCGAAATCAGCCTCGGCCAGCGCGCGCACCGCTTCCGGGAGCGCAGGATTGGATGCCGCGCTCATCGGCTCAGGCCGCCAGGCGCTCGGGGTTCGAACCCTCCGACAGCGTCCAGACGTCCAGCATCGCCTGCTCCAGGTCGGTCGCCTGGGTGTAGCCGGTCAGGCCGTGGTCGCGCACCACCGCGCCGACCGCTTCCATCACGTCGCCACCCTGGCCGGTGCGCTCGATCACCTGCAGCAGCAGGCGCTGCTGGGTGCGGCGCAGGGCCTGGACCGCGTAGTTGCGCAGCTGCTCCTGCGACTTGCCGTCCGCGGGCAGCTTCAGGCCACGCTCGAGCGTGTCGATCCCGGCCTGCTGGCGCAGCGCCATGCCGACCTGCAGGAACTGGGCCAGGCTCATGCCGGCCGGACGCTGCACCGACACCGCCGCGAACAGGAAGGTCGCCAGCGACTCGATGGTCTCGACCGCCTTCCACGCCGCCACGAAGGCCGCCGGCAGGCCGGAGTGGCCGTCGGCTTCCGACTTGACCGGCATCAGCGCGCGCAGCTGGTCGGCCTGGCCGAACAGGTTCGACAGCTCGGCCATGCCGTCGGCGCCGGCCGGCAGCGACAGCACGCCTTCGATCACGGCGCGCAGCAGGGCGCGGGTGCGCAGGTCCACAGTCATCGACACGTCGCGCGGCACGTTCAGGGCGTCGTCGTCGAGCGCGTCGAACACGGGCGCCAGGTGCAGGGCCGACCAGCCGCGCGCCCAGGCCTTGACCACTTCGGCTTCCTCGATGCGGTGCTCGGCGGCCAGGTCGCGCAGCATCAGCGGACCGCAGCGGTTGACCGCCTCGTTCGCCAGCACGGTCGCCAGGATGGCGTTGGCCAGCGGGTGCGCCAGCGGGTCGCGGGTCGCGACCAGCTGCGCCGGGAAGTACGGACGCAGCAGGGTCGCCGCCCACGGTTCCTGGGTCAGCGGCAGGGCCGACAGGATGCGCTTGAAGCGGTTCTTCACGTTCGCCACGACCACCGCCAGTTCCGGCGCGGTCAGGCCCTGGCCCAGTGCCTTGCGGCGCTGCAGCTCGGTGTCGGTCGGCAGCTGCTCGAGCTCGCGCGAGACCGCGCCTTCCGCTTCCAGGCTGGTGATCAGGGCGGCGTAGCTGTCGACCACCGACGGGCTCACCTGGGCCTGCGCCTCGCGCGTCAGCAGGTGGGTCTGCAGGCGGTTGTCGCGCAGGACCAGATGCTCGATGTCCTCGGTCATCTCGTTCAGGATGCGGTTACGGTCGGCTTCGGCCAGCTCGCCGGCGTTCACCTCGGTGTCCAGCCAGATCTTGACGTTCACCTCGTGGTCGGAGCAGTCCACACCGGCCGAGTTGTCGATCGCGTCGGTGAAGATGTGGCCACCGGCCAGGGCGAACTCGATACGGCCGGCCTGGGTCGCGCCCAGGTTGCCGCCCTCGGCCACCACCTTGCAGCGCAGTTCGCTGCCGCTGACGCGGATGCGGTCGTTGGCGCGGTCCTTGACCTGGGCGTGGGTCTCGTTCGAGGCCTTGATGTAGGTGCCGATGCCGCCGTTGTAGAACAGGTCGACCGGCGCCTTCAGGATGCGGTGCATCAGTTCTTCAGGCGACAGCGAGGTCTGCTCGATGTCGAGCACGGCGCGGATCTGCGGGCTCAGTTCGATCGAACGGGCGCTGCGCGGGAACACGCCGCCGCCGGCCGAGATCAGCTCCTTGTTGTAGTCGTCCCACGACGAGCGCGGCAGCGCGAACATGCGCTCGCGTTCCTTGAACGAGATCTCGGTGTCCGGATTCGGATCGAGGAAGATGTGGCGGTGGTCGAACGCCGCCACCAGCTTGAGCTGGCGCGACAGCAGCACGCCGTTGCCGAACACGTCGCCCGACATGTCGCCCACGCCGACCATGGTGATCGGGGTGGTGTTCATGTCGTGGCCCAGTTCGTAGAAGTGGCGCTTGACCGCTTCGAACGCGCCCTTGGCGGTGATGCCCATCTTCTTGTGGTCGTAGCCGTTCGAACCGCCCGAGGCGAACGCGTCGCCCAGCCAGAAGCCGCGCGAGACGGCGATGCCGTTGGCGATGTCGGAGAAGGTCGCCGTGCCCTTGTCGGCCGCCACCACCAGGTATGGATCGTCCTGGTCGTAGCGCACGGTGTCGCCCGGCGGCACGATGTCGCCGCGCACGCGGTTGTCGGTCACTTCCAGCAGGCTGGAGATGAACAGGCGGTAGACCGCTTCGCCTTCGGCCGCCACCACGTCGCGCGGCGCGTCCTTCGGCATCTGCTTGCACACGAAGCCGCCCTTCGAGCCGGCCGGCACGATGACGGCGTTCTTGACCATCTGCGCCTTCACCAGGCCCAGCACCTCGGTGCGGTAGTCTTCCATGCGGTCCGACCAGCGCAGGCCGCCGCGGGCGACCGGGCCGCCGCGCAGGTGCACGCCTTCGAAGCGGCGCGAGAACACGTAGATCTCGCGGTACGGACGCGGTTCCGGCGCCAGCGCCAGGCTGCTGGTGTCGAACTTGAAGATGATCTTCTCGCCGTCGTTCTGGAAGTAGTTGGTGCGCACGGTCGCCAGCGCCAGCTCGACCAGGGCGGCGATGATCTCCTCGGTGTCGGCGTGGTTCACCGCCGACAGGCCGGCCTTGAGCGCGGCCAGCTTGGCGGTGCCCGCCGCGCGCTCGGTCTCGGCCAGGGCCGGATCGAAGCGCTGCAGGAAGCCGGTGACGAATTCCTTGACCAGCGCGGGCTGGGCACGCAGGGTCTCGGCCATGTAGCGCACCGAGAACTTGCTGCCGGTCTGGCGCCAGTAGCTCATGTAGGCGCGCACCAGCTGCACTTCGCGCATCGACAGGCCGCCTTCGATGGCCAGGCCGTTCAGGCGGCCATCCTCGGCTTGGTCGTTGAACAGCGCGGTGAACAGCTCTTCGGCCACGGTGATGATGCCCGGCTTGGCCAGCTTGGCCGCGCTCTCGGCGTCCACCGCCAGCGCGGTCACGTAGTGGCGGGTGCCGCGCGCGGTGGTCAGCGCGAAGGTCTGCTCGCGGTCGATCGCGACGCCGGCGTTGTGCAGCGCTGGCAGGATGCGCGACAGTGGCGGCACGGTGTCGCCCGAGTACAGGCGGATCGATGCCGCGCCGGCGTCGGCCGCCTCGATGCGCACCGTCACGTGGTTCGACTGGCCGTTCTTCAGGATCGCCTGGGCGTCGCGGAAGGCGACGTCGGGATTGGTCGAGGTGACGAAGTTGACCGGCAGGGTCGGCACCAGCTTGCGCAGGGTGCTGCGGGCCGCGACGTCCTCGACGCCGTTGCACAGCGAGGCGAAGCGGTCGTGCCAGCCGTCCAGCACCGACAGCAGCGGCTTCTGGATGTCCGATTCGAGGTCCAGTGGATTGCGGGCCGCGTGCGCGATCAGGTACACGCGGGCCAGCGGGCCGTCGGCGACCAGGGTCTGCGAGCGCACGTCGGTCGCGCCCGAGCTTTCCTTCAGGGTCTGGGCCAGGGTCTGGGCGACGGCGGCGCTGTAGCGCTCGCGCGGCAGGTAGACCAGCACGTTCAGGTGGCGGCCATACACGTCGCGGCGCGCGAACACCTTGGCGCGCGGCTGCTTGTACAGCGACACGACGGCGCTGCACACCTGCGCCAGCCATTCCGGATCGGCTTCCAGCGCTTCGGTGCGTGGCAGCGATTCGAGGATCTCCAGGAATTTCTCGGCGCGGAAACCTTCCTGGCGCACGCCGGCGATACCCAGCACCTTGGCCACGCGGCCGCGCGCGAACGGCAGGCGCGCCAGCGGGGTCGAGGTGGCGGCGCGGGTGAACAGGCCGACGAAGCAGTGTTCGCCCAGGATGTTGCCCTGGGCGTCAGTGTGGCGCACGCCGATGAAGTCCAGCGGCTGGTCGCGGTGCAGCGTGCCCTCGACGTCGGCCTTGACGATCGACAGGGTCTCGGCGCGTGCCGACAGGGTGTTCAGGTCGCCCGGGATATTCGCCAGGCAGGTGCCGTAGACCGGGTGCGCGGTGTCGCGCAGCACGCCGATACGGCTCGGGATGTCGCGTGCCAGCTCGCGCTGGCCCGGCACCACCACGTAGTAGGCGTAGCCGAACGGCTCGAAGCCTTCGTTCTTGGCCCACTCGAGGAAGGCGGCCACTTCCTGGCCGGCCGGGGTGCCGCTGGCGGCCGCTTCGGCGGCCACGCCGGTCAGGCGGTCCGCCATCGCGACGGCGTCGCGGCGCACCACGGCCGCGTCGCTGGCGACCATGCGCAGGCGCGCCGTCAGGCGGTCCAGTTCCTCGAACTGCAGCTCGTCCGACAGCAGGCACAGCACGATCGATTCGTGCGGCGCGCCGGCTTCGCCGACCGAGACCACGTTGCCGCTTTCGTCGCGGCGCACCGGCAGGACGGCGTTCATCACGCCGGCGGCCGTCACGCGCTCCTTGCGCAGCGCCATCACGAACGAGTCCACCAGGTAGGGCATGTCGTCATTCAGGATCAGCAGGGCGGTCGCCATGCCTCCGCGCCCGTCCGAGTAGCGGGCCTGGGCGATCTGGCAGCCCTGGCCGCGCTTGGCGATCTGGCCGAAGGTGTCCCACAGGACCGGCACCAGGCTGTCCGGCGAGGTACCCGCCAGGTCTTCCTCGTCGAGCGATCCGATCCACGCGTTGATCAGGGCGCCCACCTGCTCCGGCGCGCCATTGGCGGGCTGCTGCGTATTGACCAGCGCGAGCGTCTGGGTACGCAGGTCTTGAGGCATGTCTTTCATTCTTGCTTCTCCAATGTGTTTTGCCGCGGGCGCATCTGGCTTGTGGCCGTGCGCCCCGCCGCTTTATAAGGGACGGGGGTCGCCCGTCCGAATCCCTGGCTTCCTTGTCCCGGAAGCGTCAACCCGTTATTAGAACACGCCGCTTGTGCCGGGTCACCTGCACGTGCGCCGTTACGACAGTTCGTAAAGTCCCGGCAGGCCGAGGACACGTTCGAGTTCCTGCAGCGCCGTCATGCATTCGATCGCCAGCTGCGGATCGGCCAGGTCCTTCGGTTCGATCCGGTCGCGGTAGTGCTTCTCGACCCAGGCCACCAGCCGCGCGTACAGCGCCTCGGTCATGATCACGCCCTGGTGCATGGCGCGCGCCTCCTCGTCGGTGAGGGTCACGCGCAGGCGCAGGCAGGCCGGACCGCCGCCGTTGCGCATGCTCTGGCGCAGGTCGAACGCGATCAGTTCGTCGACCGGGCCGCCGCTGGCGACCAGCTGCGACAGGTAGCGCGCCACCGCTTCGTTCTCGCGGCATTCGTGCGGCACCACCAGCGCCATCTTGCCGTCGGACTTGGTGAGCAGCTGGCTGTTGAACAGGTAGCTGGCGACCGCGTCGGCGACGCCGACCTCGGCGGTCGGCACGCGCACCGGCACCAGTTCGGCGTCCACGCCGGCCAGCGCGCGGCGCAGCGAGTCGAGGGTGGCGGCTTCGTCGAAGAAGGCCTGCTCGTGGTAGAACAGCACATTGCCGTTGCCCACGGCGATCACGTCGTTGTGGAACACGCCCTGGTCGATCACGTCCGGGTTCTGCGCCGCGAACACGGTGCGCGCCGGGTCCAGCCCGTGCAGGCGGGCCACCGCCTGCGACGCCTCCAGCGTCTGGCGCGCCGGGTATTTCTTCGGGGCCGGCGCCGACGGATCGAATTCCACCCGTCCATACACGAAGAACTCGACCCCGGCCTCGCTGTGCGCGCGTGCCAGGCGGGTGTGGTTGGCGGCGCCCTCGTCGCCGAAGGCCGGCACCTGCGGCAGCGGATCGTGCACCACGAAGCGATCGGCGTCGCCGAAGATCGCGCGCAGGGTGCGCGTGGCCTGCACGTGCTCCTCCGAGCGGTGCAGCTTGTTGTTCAGGTTCGCGGCCGTGAAGTGGGTGCGGCCATCCGGCGTGTCGGCCGAGGGGCTGACGGTCGCCGCGTTGGCGGTCCACATCGGGGCGGCCGACCAGGCGCAGGCCAGGATCACCGGCGCCTCGCGCCAGGCGCGCGCCAGCACGTCGGCGTCGGTGCCGGAGAAGCCGAGGCGGCGCAGCAGGCGGAAATTCGGACGCGCCTGCGGCGGCATCACGGCCTGGGCGAAGCCGCGTGCGGCCAGCTCGCGCATCTTGGCCAGGCCCTGCAGCGCGGCCAGGCGCGGATTCGACGCGCTCTTGACGTTGCTGAACGAGGCGACGTTGCCGAACGACAGGCCGGCGTAGTTGTGCGACGGGCCCACCAGGCCATCGAAATTGTATTCGCGGGCGTTACGCATGATCAGGCCGCCTTCGGTGCGAACGGCAGGCCAGGGGACAGCTTGGCCGGCATTTCCAGTTCGGCCGTCTCGATCGAGGCGACCGGGTAGGCGCAATAGTCCGCGGCGTAGTAGGCGCTCGGACGGTGGTTGCCGGACTTGCCGACCCCGCCGAACGGGGCCGAGCTGGCCGCGCCTGTGGTCGGGCGGTTCCAGTTGACGATGCCGGCGCGGGCACGCACCGCGAAGCGCTTCCACAGTTCCTCGGACGGCGACAGCAGGGCCGCGGCCAGGCCGAATTCGGTGGCATTGGCGGCCTTGATCGCGGCGTCGAAGTCCTTCACGCGGATCACCTGCAGCAGCGGGCCGAACCACTCCTCGTCCGGAATGCCGTGGGCGTCGGTCACGTCGACGATGCCGGCGGTGACGAAGCCGGCGTTCGGATCGGGCTGGCGCATCTGCAGCAGCACCTTGCCGCCCTTGGCCGCCATCTCGGCCTGCGCCTGCACCAGGCGCGCCGCCACCGCGCTCGAGACCACCGGCCCCATGAAGGGCTGCGGCTCGGCGTTCGACGGGCCGACCTGCAACTGCGCGGCCACCTCGACCAGGCGCTCGATGAAGGCCTGGCCCTGCGGGGTGTCCTGCACCACCAGGCGGCGCGCGCAGGTGCAGCGCTGGCCGGCGGAGATGAAGGCCGACATCACCGTGTGGTGCACGGCGGCGTCGATGTCCTGGATGTCCCAGACCACCAGCGGGTTGTTGCCGCCCATCTCCAGCGCCAGCATCTTGCCCGGCTGGCCCCCGAACTGCTTGTGCAGGGCCGCCCCGGTCTGGCTGCTGCCGGTGAACAGGACGCCATCGATCAGCTCGTTGCGCCCCAGGGCGATGCCGGTCTCGCGGCCGCCATTGACCAGGTTCAGCACGCCCGCCGGCAGGCCCGCCTGCTCCCACAGCCGGACGGTCTTGACCGCGGTGCGCGGCGCGTATTCGCTCGGCTTGAACACCACGGTGTTACCGGCGATCAGGGCCGGGACGATATGGCCGTTGGGCAGGTGGCCCGGGAAGTTGTACGGGCCGAACACCGCGAACACGCCATGCGGACGGTGGCGCAGCACGGCGTCGCCATCGGCCACCCTGGCCGCGCTCTCGCCGGTGCGCTCGGCGTAGGACTTGACCGAGATGTCGATCTTGTTGGCCATCGTGGCCACTTCGGTGCGCGCTTCCCACAAGGGCTTGCCGACCTCCTCGGCGATGATCGCCGCCAGCTCCTCGGTGTGCTCCTTGAGCAGGTCGCGGAAACGGGTGCAGACGGCGATGCGCGCCTCCAGCGGGGTCAGCGCCCACTGCTCGAACGCCTCGCGCGCGGCCTGGGCGGCGCGCTGCACGTCTTCCGCGGTCGATTCATTGCTGGTCCAGGTCTGGCGGCCGGTCGAAGGGTCGGTCGTGACCAGTTCCGCGCCGCTGCCGGCGAGCCATTCGCCGTTGATGTAATTCGAGAGGTTAGGCATTGACGTTCTTCCTTGCGTTGAGTGACAGCGTGCGTACTTCGTCGCCCGCCTGGCAGTGCAGCTGCGCCAGCTCCCGTGCCGACAGCGCGACGCGGCCGGCGCCCGGGACGGCGCGGGTGAGGATCATCCTGAAATCGGACAGGCTGGTGTTCGACACCAGCGCATGGTCGGTGTCGTCGCCGGGCACGCCCTCGTCGGCCACGGCCAGCACGCTGTCGCGCACGGCGCGCAGCTCCGACACCCGCCCCTGCAGCACGGGACCGGCGTCGAAGATGTCGACGTAGCCCTCGAAGTGCATGCCTTCCTGCTCCAGCAGGCGGCGCGCGGGCTGGGTCGAGGTGTGGACCTGGCCGATCACCTCGCGCGCCGACGCGGGCAGGTAGTCCACGTACATCGGCTGGCGCGGCATCAGCTCGGCGATGAAGCTCTTCTTGCCCATCGCGGTCAGGCCATCGACGTGGTTGAAGTCCATCTTGAAGAAATGGCGCCCCAGCCCTTCGTAGAACGGCACCGTGCCGTCCTCCGCCTGGTAGCCGCGCATCTCGGCGATGATCTTCTCGGTGAACAGGTGCTGGAACTGGGCGATGAACAGGAAGCGGCTCTTGGACAGCCACTTGCCGTTGAAGCCCGCGCGGTACTGCGGCAGCAGGAACAGCGAGCACAGCTCGGTGGAACCGGTCAGGTCGTTCGACAGGTACAGCGTCTCCATGCGGGTGAACACGCCCAGCTCGCGGCTGCAGTGCACCAGGGTGCCGATCCGGTAGTTGTAGAACGGCTCGGTCAGGCCGACGGCGCCCTTGATCGCGCACACGCCGGCGATGCTGCCATCCCCGGTGTGCTCGAGCACGAACATGTAGTCGCGCTCCTCCGGCGGGATGGCTTCGGCGAACGATGCGACGGCGGTCTCGACGCGCGCGCCCAGCATCCCGCGATCGGGCTTGAGCGTCGTCATGCCGCTGCCGGCCTGGCGCGCCATCTCGATCAGCGCGTCCAGGTCGGATGTTTTCACTCCACGAATTACGAGCATGTATTCCCTCTCAGATGCGAACGCAGATGACGTTGTCGCCCGAGCCCACGCCGAGCGCTTCCTGCGCCGCCTTGGGCAGGCAGATCACGTCGCCGGTCTCGACCGGCGGGCAGGCCACGGTGATGGCGCGGAAGTGGCGTTCGTTGCTGGCCACGGCGTAGTTGACCAGGCCGCCCGGCGCCGCGCTCTGGCCGGCGGTCTCGACGCGGCGCAGGTGCGAGCCGCAGAACGAGCGCAGCGAGTGCTTGTGCGCCTGCAGGATCGGGCCGCCGTCGAAGATGTCGATGTACTCGTCGGCCTCGAAGCCCTCCTCCGCAAGCAGGTTGAATGCCAGCTGGCCGCTCGGATGGATCTGCCCCATCGCGGCCTGGGCGTCGCCCGGCAGCAGCGGCACGTACACCGGGTAGTGCGGCATCAGCTCGACGATCAGGGTGCGGTTGCGCGCGCCGCCGATGACGCGCTCGGCGTCCAGGAAGTCCATCTTGAAGAACTTGCGGCCCAGCGCGTTCCAGAACGGCGACTGGCCGTCGCCGTCCGTCATGCCGGCCAGCGGGACGAAGAACCGGTCGCCGAAGCGGTGCGGCGCGAGTACCGCGAACAGCAGGCGCGCACGCGACAGCAGCGCAGCCTCCAGGCCGGCGCTCTCGCGATGGCGGATGTAGAAGCCCGACAGCTGCGAATAGGCCGTCAGTTCCGAACAGAGTGTCAGCGCGTGCACGCTGTGGCTGATGTTCAGGTCGCGCGAAACCTGCTGGATGACGTCGTTGCGAAATGCGAAGTAGGTGCCGTTCGAGCCAGCCGAGGCATGGATCGCGGCGGTGCCGACGACCTCGCCGGTGGCCGGCGCTTCCATCACGAACAGGTAGGATTCCTCGCTCGGGATGTCGACGTGGGCCGCGAAGGAGGCGATGGATCGCTCGACGGACGCGGCGATGCTCTCGCGCGTGCGCGGCAGGGTGTGCACTCCGGGGATCGACACCGCGGCCATGGCCTCGAGGGCGTCGATATCCGCGGGTTCAGCCGGACGGACAACGTACATGTGGGCTCCAAAAACAGGTCGGTGCGGGCAAGGCCGGCCCGCGGCTGCGGGCCGGCCCCGGGGAGACTCAGGCGGCGATGAACTGCTCGACGGCCTGGCGCATGATGCGGTCGGCCTCGGCGATCTGCTCGTCGCTCACGACCAGGGCCGGTGCCAGGCGCACCACGTCGGGGCCGGCGATCAGCAGCATCAGGCCCAGCTTCTCGGCGGTCCTGGTGTAGTCCTTGGAACGGCCCTTGTACTGCTCCGCCATCGGCAGGCCGATCAGCATGCCGCTGCCGCGCACCTTGCCGAACACCTGCGGGTAGTCCGCGGCCAGCTTTTCCAGGTTGGCGAAGATCTTCGCGGACGCTTCCTTCACGCGCGCCAGGAAGGCCGGCTGGTTGATCGTCTCGATCACTTTCAGCGCGACGGTCGCGGCCAGCGGGTTGCCGCCGTAGGTGGTGCCGTGGGTGCCGACGCCGAAATGCTGGGCGATCTCGTTGGTGGTGAGCATGGCGCCGATCGGGTAGCCGTTGCCCAGCGCCTTGGCCGAGGTCAGGATGTCCGGGGTCACGCCGGTGCCCATGTAGGCGTACAGCTCGCCGGTGCGGCCCACGCCCGACTGGACCTCGTCGAAGATCAGCAGGGCGCCGGTCTGGTCGCACAGTTCGCGCAGCGCCTTCAGGAAGGCCGGATCGCCCGGGATCACGCCGCCCTCGCCCTGGATCGGCTCGACGATCACGGCGGCGACGTCGTCACCGATGGCGGCGCGCGCGGCTTCGATGTCGTTGTACGGGAAGTGGTTGATTTCCGGTGGCAGCGGCTCGAAGCCCTCGGTGTACTTGGCCTGGCCGCCTACCGAGACGGTGAACAGGGTGCGGCCGTGGAACGAGGACAGGCAGGACACGATGCGCGACTTGTGGGTGCCGAACTTGGTGTGCGCGTACTTGCGCGCCAGCTTCAGGGCCGCCTCGTTCGCTTCCGCGCCCGAGTTGCAGAAGAACACGCGGTCGGCGAAGGTCGCCTCGGTCAGCGCCAGCGCCAGGCGCAGCACCGGTTCGTTGGTGTAGCCGTTACCCAGGTGCCACAGGGTATTGATCTGCTTGGTCAGCGCTTCGACCAGGGCCGGATTGGCGTGGCCCAGGCTGGAGACGGCGATGCCCGAGGTGAAATCGAGGTAGTGCTTGCCTTCCTGGTCCCACACGTCCAGGCCCGAGGCGCGCACCGGCACCATCGCCGCCGGCGCGTAGGTGGGAACGAGGACTTCGTCGAAGGTCTGCCGAGTGACAGGCCGCGTTGTGACACCCGAATCAAGCTTTGCGTTCATGTTTTCCTCATCCAGTTGTGGTTGCCGCGCGCGCCAGGATGCCGCGCAGAGTCAAGCCATTATAGGAACGCACAGTTGCAACTTCTTTTAGAAGTGCGACAGCCATTTTCATTTTTGGTCTGAGGGCAAGGCCCCGCTCCGGCACGGGGACGCGGCTACTGGCCGAGCTTGCGCTGGCGCTCTTCGCGCGGGGTCTTGCCGAACAGGGCGCCGAAGGCGGTGGAAAAGTGCGAGCCGGAGGAAAAGCCGCACATCAGGCCGACCTGAACGATCGAGTAGTTGGTGTCGAGCAGGAGCTGGCGCGCGCGCTGCAGGCGCAACTCCAGGTAGTAGCGCGAGGGCAGGCTGCCCAGGTACTGCTTGAACAGGCGCTCGAGCTGGCGCCGCGAGACCCCGGCCAGCTGGGCGATCTCGTCGGTCGAGAGCGGCTCCTCGATGTTCGCCTCCATCAGGCTGACCGCTTCGGTGAGCTTGGGCTGCAGGGCGCCGAAACGGGCCTGCAAGGCCACCCGCTGGCGCTCCTCCTTGCCGCGCACCCGGTCCACGCACAGGATTTCCTTGACCTGCGCCTGGACCGGGGCGCCGCACAGCAGTTCGATCAGGGTCAGCGCGAAGTCGATGCTGGCGGCGCCGCCGCAACAACTCAGGCGGGTGCCGTCGATCTCGTACAGGTGGGGGGTGAACACGGACTGGTCGGACTGGCTGCCGGCGTCGGCGTACAGCGACCACGGCAGCGCCGTGCGCACGCCGTTGAGCACGCCGGCGTCGGCCAGCCACAGCACGCCGGCCCCGACCCCGCCCCAGAACGGCGCGGCGCGGCAGCGCTCGATCAGGGCACGGCAGTTCGCCGGCTTGAGGGCGGCCTCGGCCTCGTCGGCCACCAGCAGCACCAGGTGCCAGTGGCATTGCGTGTCGCTGGCGAACTTGTCGGCGCTACGCGTGTCTACATGAAGGCGCTCCGGCCCGACGAGCTTGGCGGCCAGCCGCAGGGGCTGGTACAGGCCCGACCAGGTCAGCGAATCGGGCTCGCCTGCATGCACCAGCAGGATGCGCAACGGACGCTCGCGCGCCAGGCTGGACAGTTCAGGTTGCGGCATGGGGGCGGGTCGGCGGTGTCATGGCGGGGGCGTGCGCCCGGGAATACGTTTGTCCGTCTATCATACCGGAGAACAACAGGTCGCTGGCACCCCCGGCACGATGCTTTCCGGCGCGGGTGCCGTGCTCTGGCACGGGCGGCTATAATCCGTCCATGGGGGAACGATACTTAAAGAGCGTACGCCTGCTGGCCGAGTGCATGCAAGGCTTCGAGCGCTTCTCGGGCGAGTCGGTCCGACGGCACGGGCTCACGCATGCGCAGTTCGACATCATTGCCACGCTGGGCAATACACCCGGCATGAGCTACAAGGAACTGGGCGAGCGCACCTTGATCACCAAGGGAACCCTGACCGGCGTGATCGAGCGGCTGGAACAGAAGGGCCTGGTGGCGCGCGAGCGCAGCAGCGACGACAAGCGTTCGTTCTTCGTGCGCCTGACCGCCGCCGGCGAAGCGGCGTTCAACGAGGTCTTCCCCCGGGTCGTGGAGCATGGCAAAAGCCTGTTCTCGTCGTACAGCGAGGCCGACTTCGACGAGCTCGACCATGCCCTGCGCAAGTTGCGCCAGCAGATCGCCGACACGGGCCGCCCGCCCGCCTCCCTTCTACAATCACAACAAGAGGATCCATCGTGAAAACTGCTCTGCTTCAAGGCAAACAACCAGCCGATTTCGATAAGCACATCATCGGCAACATCCTGCTCGACGTCGCGCCCGAGACCGAGGTGCGCGAGGAACAGATGCTCATCGGCGTGCGCAACGACGCCGGCGAGATCTATCGCCTGATCGGCGCGGCCACCCTGAACAGCTTCATGAACGCCGTCGAGGAACTGTTCGACCTGGGCCTGGTCGATGAACTGCAGGATATCGAAGAGCCGAAGGAAGGCTGCGACGCCATCTTCAGCGAACCCTGATGTTTCACTACGGCTATCAATAGTGCCGTGTGGAAATATTTTGCATGATGATCTGGACATTGGGAGTATAATTTTTCGATGGACAGACTCGACACCCTCAAGAGCATCGCCGCCCAGGCTAGCCGCGGCGAGTTGGCCTTTCCTACCAACGTGCATGCCACGCTCAAGCTGCAGCGTGCGCTGAACGACCCGGATTGCCACGCCGACGCCGCCGCCCGCCTGGTGCAGGCCGAGCCGCTGCTGGCCGCCCGTACCGTGGCCCTGGCCAACTCGGTGGCCTACAACCGCAGCGGGGTGGACGTGACCAACGTGCGCGCCGCGGTGCAGCGCGTCGGCTTTCGAACGCTGGGCGCGCTGGCGGCGGCGGTGATCGTGCGCCAGCTGGCGGGCGAGATCACCGATCCGCAACTGCGTGAGCGCGCCGACCGCTTGTGGGAGCACTGCGCGCATGTGGCCGCCCTGGCCCAGGTGATCGCGCGCCGGGTGTCGCATGTGGATCCCGAAACGGCGATGTTCGCCGGCATCGTGCATGAGGTCGGCGGCTTCTACCTGCTCTCGCGGGCCGAGGAGTTCCCGGGGCTGCTCGATGGCGGCGCGGACGAATGGATCGAGCATGGGGAAGTGGCGATCGGGCGCGGCGTGCTGCTCAAGCTCGGTGTCCCGGCCCCGGTGATGGGCGCGATCGAGGCCTTGTGGAACGGCCTGCGGGCCCTGCCTCCGGAAACCCTGGGCGACACGCTGCTGCTGGCCAACGACCTGTCCCCGGTCGACTCGCCCCTGCACGAGCGGCCGGGCGCCACCAGTGCGGAGAGCGCCGTCACGATCGATTTCGCGATCGGCGACGGGACCCTGGCCCGGGTCCTGGAGGAATCGGCGGACGAGGTGCGCAGCCTGACCGCCGCCCTGCTGTAGAAAAAGGTCGGGCGCTCGCCCCGATGCCGCTTCATCCGCCCGGACGCGCGCTGGCGTCTCGGCTGCCCCGCACCGCATGGGTTCCCGCGCGGCCGCCGAGGCTTGCGCGGGAACGACGGGCTCGTGGTGTCCAACAACCGGCATCCGGCCGCCCCGGCGGATCAAAAAAAATGCCCGCTCAGGGAGCGGGCAAAGTCCAAAACTAGGGATGTCCTGAAAGAGACAACTCCACTATAAGCGCCCGGCTCTACCCGCTCTGTGCGTTGCCACACATACCACCTTTTTTTTCGCGGGCATCGCACTTATTTTGCTGCCCCACAAAAAAAGCAAAAAAAAACCCGCTCCTGACGGAGCGGGTGAAGTCCAAAACTAGGGATGTCCTGAAAGAGACGGTTCCACTATACGGCTGGCACCGCCTCGTCTCTGTGCGGCATTTCACACAAGCACAAGAATCTTCCCGCCAGACCGGCGAATTCCCTCCTTATGTGAAAAAAGCCGCCGCGGCCGGAGCCGGGGCGGCTTTCTGGGGATGCGGACCGCTCAGACGACCGCGCCGTCCGTCTCGTCCTTGTCCTTGACCGGCTTGATCAGGTCCTCGCGCTTGACGCCCAGCCACATGGCCAGGGCGGCGGCGACGAACACCGACGAATAGATGCCGAACAGGATGCCGATGGTCAGCGCAAGCGCGAAATAGTACAGCGCCTGGCCGCCGAACAGCAGCATCGACAGCACCATGATCTGGGTCGAACCGTGGGTGATGATGGTACGCGAGATCGTGCTCGTGATCGCGTGGTCCATCACCTCCTGCACGCTGAGCTTGCGCTGCTTGCGGAAGGTCTCGCGAATCCGGTCGAAGATCACCACCGATTCGTTCACCGAATAACCCAGCACGGCCAGGATCGCCGCCAGCACCGTCAGCGAGAACTCCCACTGGAAGAACGCGAAGCAGCCCAGGATGATCACCACGTCGTGCAGGTTGGCGATGATCGCCGAGACCGCGAACTTCCACTCGAAGCGCACGGCCAGGTAGGCCACCACGCCGACCACCACCATCAGCAGCGCGTTCAGGCCGTTCTGGGCCAGCTCGGCGCCGACCGACGGGCCGACGAATTCGACCCGCTGCAGGCTCACCAGTTCGGCGCCCGTCGGGCTCACGCAACTGGTGCGCGCGACCTGTTCACCCTGCTCGGTGATGGTCTGCACCTGCCTGGCCGTGCCGCCTTCGGCGGTACAGACAGCGTTGAACACCGCGGTCGAGGCGCTCGCGGCGGGCAGGTCCTCGCGGATCGGCAGGCGCAGCAGGATGTCCTGCGCGGTGCCGAAGCTCGCCACCTCGGGCGCCTCGTAGCCGATGCCGCGCAGCGCCGTGCGGATCTTCTCCTGGTCGGCCGCCTGCTGCTGGTAGCGCAGCTCCATCACGGTGCCGCCGGTGAACTCCACCGAGAAATGCAGCCCCTTGGTAACGAGGAAGAACACCGCCGCCAGGAAGGTCACCAGCGAGATCACGTTGAGGATCAACGCGTGCCGCATGAACGGGATGTCCCGCTTGATTCTAAAAAATTCCATCTCTAGGTCCCCGTTGCGTTATTTCTTGGTTGGGGTCAGGCCCGGGGCCCAGACCGTACCGATCGAGATCTTGCTCAGCTTCTTCTTGCGGCCGTACCACAGGTTGACCACGCCACGCGCGACGAACACGGCCGAGAACATCGAAGTCAGGATGCCCAGGCTGTGCACCACGGCGAAACCGCGCACTGGACCGGAGCCGAATACCAGCAGGGCCAGGCCGACGATCAGGGTGGTGATGTTCGAGTCGAGGATCGTGGCCCAGGCGCGGTCGAAGCCGGTGCTGATCGCCGCCTGCGGCGAGGCGCCCGCACGCAATTCCTCACGGATGCGCTCGTTGATCAGCACGTTGGCGTCGATCGCCATGCCCAAGGCCAGCGCGATCGCGGCGATACCAGGCAAGGTCAGCGTGGCCTGCAGCATCGACAGCAGGGCCAGCAGGAACAGCACGTTCGCGGCCAGCGCGAAGGCGCTGAAGAAGCCGAACAGATGGTAATAGGCGATCATGAAGACCGCGATCGCCACGAAGCCCCAGATGGTCGCGTTCAGGCCGCGGCTGATGTTCTCCGCGCCCAGCTGCGGGCCGACCACGCGTTCCTCGATGAACTCCATCGGCGCCGACAGCGCGCCGGCGCGCAGCAGCAGCGCCAGTTCGTTGGCGTCCTGGGCGGTGCCGATGCCGGTGATCTGGAAGGTCGAACCCAGTTCGCTCTGGATGACCGGTGCCGACGGGACGGTGTATTTGCCCTTCTCCTTGAGCAGGATCGCCATGCGCTTGCCGACGTTCTCGCGGGTCGCCTGGCGCATGCGGCGGCCACCTTCGCTGTTCAGGTCGACCGACACGGCCGGGCGCTGGTTCTGGTCGAAGCTGGCCTGGGCGCCGGTGATGTAGTCGCCGGTCAGGATGACGTCGCGCGAGACGACGATCGGCGCGTCGCTGCCTTCGGTCATCAGCTCGGAACCGAGCGGAATGGTGGCCGACAGTTCGGTACCCGGAGTGATGGTCTGGTCGACCATGCGCAGCTCGAGGGTTGCCGTGCGGCCGATGATGTCCTTGGCACGAGCGACGTCCTGCACGCCCGGCAACTGGACGATGATGCGGTCGAAGCCCTGGCGCTGGATCACCGGCTCGGTCGTACCCAGTTCGTTGATACGCTTGGACAGCGTGGCGATGTTCTGGTTCACGCCCTCTTCCACGATGCGCTGCAGCGCTTCCGGCTTGAGGCCGGCGGCCAGGGTGAACTCGTCGCCCTCGGTCCCTTCGGTAAAGGCCAGGTCGGGCATCTGGTTCGCCAGCACATTGCGCGCGGCGGCGCGGGTGGCGGCGTCGCGGAACTGGATTTCGATGGCGTTGCCTTCACGCTCGATGCCGCTGTGGCGGATGTCCTTGTCGCGCAGGTTGGTGCGCACGCTGGCCACCATGCCCTTGATCTTGGTGTCGAGCACGGCCGCCGAGTCCACCTGGAGCAGGAAGTGCACGCCACCGCGCAGGTCCAGGCCCAGGTTCATGGCCTTGGCGTTGACCGCCTCCATCCACGCCGGGGTGTTCTTGACCAGGTTGACCGTGACGATGTAGTCCGGGTCCTCCGGGTCGCGGTTCAGCTCGCGCTCCAGCGCCAGCTTGGCCTTGAACTGCGCGTCGGTGGTCTTGAAGCGGGCCCGCACAGAGATTGTGCTGCCGGTGGCCTCCAGGCCCACCGAGGTGGCGGGAATGCCGGCACGCTTGAGCGCTTCCGCGACCCGGTCAACCGTGTTGGTGTTGATCTGGACTGCGGTCTTGCCAGTCGTCACCTGCAGCGCAGGCGATTCGCCGAAGTAGTTGGGCGCCGTGTACAGCGCGCCCAGCAGCAGCGCGATCACGATCAATATGTATTTCCAGACGGGATAGCGATTCATAGTGTTCCAGCGTTCGATGTTGAGCAACGCGCGGCGTACCGCGCGGCTGGCTTACAGGGACTTGAGGGTGCCTTTCGGCAGCAACACCGTAACGGCGTTCTTCTGCACCACGATCTCGGTGTTGGCGGCGATTTCCAGGGTCACGTAGGTGTCGTTGACCTTGGTCACGCGGCCCAGGATGCCGCCGACGGTCGCCACTTCGTCGCCCTTGGCCAGGGCGTCCATCATCGCCTTCAGCTCACGCTGGCGCTTTTGCTGAGGACGGATCATGAGGAAATACATGACCACGAACATCAGGATCAGCGGCAGGAAGGTGGTCAGGCTGCCGAGCACGCCAGGATCGGCGGCGGCGGGGGCTTGAGCGTAAGCGTTGGAAATGAACACAAGGACTCCGATGGTGAGATTAAAAAATAGCGCTGTATTCTAGCACCCGTGTACTGGCCAGAGCCAATCCGGGCCTATCTGGGAGCGGGGGTCGAAATTGCAAGCGGTAAATTTTCGGTAGGGTGGGCACTTGTGCCCACCGGTTCGAGGCGACACGGTAGCAGGTAGGGTGGGCACTTGTGCCCACCGTTCGGCGCCGGACGCGGTGGCACTGGTGCCTTGCGCGGCACGGCCCCGCCCCCCTACTTCAAACGCCGCGCGCCCGGTCCACGTTGAATTGCAGCCGGAACGCATGGAAAGCGTCCGCGTCGATCGCGTCGCGCATCTCCTGCATCAGCTTCAGGTAATAGTGCAGGTTGTGGATCGTGTTCAGGCGCGCGCCCAGGATCTCGTTCGAACGGTGCAGGTGGTGCAGGTAGGCGCGCGAGAAGTTCTTGCAACTATAGCAATCGCACGACTCGTCGAGCGGCGCCTGGTCGTCCTTGTAGCGCGCGTTCTTGATCTTGACGTCGCCGAAGCGGGTGAACAGCCAGCCATTGCGCGCGTTCCGGGTCGGCATCACGCAATCGAACATGTCGACGCCGTTGGCCACGCCCTCTACCAGGTCTTCCGGCGTGCCCACACCCATCAGGTAGTGCGGCTTGTTCTCGGGCAGGCGCGGGCCGACGTGGGCCAGGATGCGCTTCATGTCCTCTTTCGGTTCGCCCACCGACAGGCCGCCGATGGCAAGACCCGGGAAACCGATATCCTCCAGACCGGCCAGCGACTCGTCGCGCAGGTGCTCGTACATGCCGCCCTGGACGATACCGAACAGCGCGTTCGGGTTTTCACCGCCGGTGAACTCGTTCATCGAACGCTGCGCCCAGCGCAGCGACATGCGCATCGACTTGGCCGCCTCGTCGGCGGTGGCCGGACGCCCGTCGATCTCATAGGGCGTGCACTCGTCGAACTGCATCACGATGTCCGAGTTGAGCGAACGCTGGATCTGCATCGAGATTTCAGGCGACAGGAACTGGCGGCTGCCGTCGATCGGCGAGGCGAACTTGACGCCCTCCTCCGTGATCTTGCGCATCGCGCCCAGCGAGAACACCTGGAAGCCGCCCGAATCGGTCAGGATCGGACCGTCCCAGCCCATGAAGCCATGCAGGCCGCCGAACTTGTCCAGCACCGCGGTGCCGGGACGCAGCCACAGGTGGAAGGTATTGCCCAGGATGATCTGGGAGCCCACTTCCTTCAGTTCGACCGGGCTCATCGCCTTGACCGAGCCATAGGTCCCCACCGGCATGAAGATCGGGGTCTCGATCGTGCCGTGGTTCAGTTTCAGGCGGCCACGGCGCGCGTGCGACAGGCCGCTGGTGTCTTTCTTCAGGAGGGTAAATTCAAGCATCGTGTTCGCGGGATTGGGTGGTCAGCAGCATGGCGTCGCCGTAGCTGAAGAAGCGGTATTCATTGGCGATCGCGTGCGCGTACGCCTTGCGGATCTCCTCGAAACCGGCGAAGGCCGAGACCAGCATCAGGAGCGTGGACTTGGGCAGGTGGAAGTTGGTGATCAGGCGGGTCACCGTCTTGAACCGGTAGCCGGGGGTGATGAACAGTGCCGTGTCGGCGCTGCCGGCCACCAGTGCACCGGTCTGGGAGGCCGACTCCAGCGCGCGCAGGCTGGTGGTGCCGACCGCCACCACGTCGCGGCCGGCCGCCTTCGCGGCGCGCACCGCGTCGACGGTATCCTGGCCGATCGTGTACCACTCGGTGTGCATCTGGTGCGCCGACAGGTCTTCCACCCGCACCGGCTGGAAGGTGCCCGCGCCCACGTGCAGGGTGACGTAGGCGATCTTCACGCCCTTGGCCAGCAGCCGGTCGATCAGCGGCTGGTCGAAGTGCAGGCCGGCCGTGGGCGCGGCGACCGCCCCCGGCTCCTTGGAATAGACGGTCTGGTAACGCTGCTCGTCGAATTCGTCGGCCGCGTGTTCGATGTAGGGCGGCAGCGGCAGTCTGCCGTGCGCCTCGATCAGCTCGAACACGTCGCCCTCGAAATGCAGGGTGAAGAACTCGCCGGCGCGTTCGCCCGTGGTCACCTCGAAGGCGTCGGCCAGGCGGATGCGGTTGCCCGGCTTGGGCGACTTGGACGCGCGCACCTGCGCCAGCACCGTGCGGCTGTCGAGCACGCGCTCGACCAGCACCTCGACCTGGCCGCCGCTTTCCTTCACACCGAAAAAGCGCGCCTTGAGCACGCGCGTATTGTTCATCACCAGCAGGTCGCCCGCTTGCAGCTGGTCGACGATGTCGGCGAAATGGCGGTCGGTGATGCGGTCGCCATCGAGCTGCAGCAGGCGCGAGGCGCTACGGTCCGGCAGGGGCAGCTGCGCGATGCGCTCGGGCGGCAGGTGGAAGTCGAAATCGGAAAGCGAGTACATTGTTGTCAAATTTGGGAAAAAGAACGCTGGCAGCCTTACAATATGGGCCCAAAGCGCGTGCGGCCAACCCTCTATTTTACGCTCATGCACGCCAAGATGCCCGCGTTTATGCCTGCTCCCAAGACCACTTCCGCTCCCAAGACCCTCGACAGCAAGCTCGCCAGGCTCGGTCTGCGCACCGACATGGACCTGGTGCTGCACCTGCCGATGCGCTACGAGGACGAGACGAAGGTCGTCACGATCCGCGAGGCGTGCATGCGGGGCGGCCAGACCTGGCAGGTCGAGGGCGTCGTCACGAAGAACGAAATCAGCTTCAAGCCGCGGCGCCAGCTGCTGGTGACGGTGGCCGACGACTCGGGCGAGCTGCTGCTGCGCTTCATGAACTTCTACGGCAGCCAGGTCAAGCAGCTGGCCGAAGGCACGCGCGTGCGTGCCCGCGGCGAACTGAAACACGGCTTCTTCGGGGCCGAGATGGTGCACCCGGCGTACAAGGTGATCAACGAGGGCGCGCCGCTGCCGGCCTCGCTCACCCCGGTGTACCCGGCCGGCGAGGGCCTGTCGCAGACGGTGCTGCGGCGCGCGATCGCGGACGCGATGAAGCGGGTGGACTGGACCGACACGCTGCCCGCCCCGATGCGCCGCGAGATGCGCCTGGCTGACTTCGAACCGGCGGTGAAGCTCCTGCACTACCCGCCCGCCGACGTGGACGAGAACGCGCTGACCGAGCGCACCCATCCGGCATGGGTGCGCATGAAGTTCGACGAGCTGCTGGCCCAGCAGCTCTCGCTCAAGCGGGCGCAGCGCGCGCGGCGCGAGAAGGGCGCGCCCATGCTGCGCGCGGTCGGCGCCCTGTCCGAAGCCTTCCTGCAAACCCTGCCGTTCAAGCTGACCGGCGCCCAGCAGCGCGTGGTGCGCGAGATCCGCGCGGATCTACGCGAGAGCTTTCCCATGCAGCGCCTGCTGCAGGGCGATGTGGGCAGCGGGAAGACTGTGGTTTCCGCGCTGGCCGCCGCCCAGGCGATCGACAGCGGCTACCAGGCCGCGTTGATGGCCCCGACCGAGATCCTCGCCGAGCAGCACTTCCGCAAGATCGCGGCCTGGATGGAACCGCTGGGGGTCAAGGTGGCCTGGCTGACCGGCAGCCTGAAGAAGAAGGAAAAGGCCGCGGCGGGAGAACTGATCGAGTCGGGCGAGGCGCAGCTGGTGATCGGCACGCACGCCCTGATCCAGGACACGGTGCAGTTCGCACGGCTCGGCCTCGTGATCGTCGACGAACAGCACCGCTTCGGCGTGGGCCAGCGCCTGACCCTGCGCAACAAGGGCAGCGACGGCCTGGTGCCGCACCAGCTGATGATGTCGGCCACGCCTATCCCGCGCACGCTGGCGATGACCTACTACGCCGACCTGGAGGTGTCGATCATCGACGAGCTGCCACCGGGCCGCAGCCCCATCGTGACCCGCGCCATCGACCAGAACCGGCGCGACGAGGTGATCGAGCGCGTGCACGCGGCGGCGCAGGAGGGTCGCCAGGTGTACTGGGTCTGTCCGCTGATCGAGGAATCGGAAGCGCTGCAGTTGCAGACCGCGACCGAGACCTACGAGACGCTGGCCGCGGCGCTGCCGGATTTGCAGGTGGGCCTGGTGCACGGACGCCTCAAGCCGGCGGAAAAGCAGGTGGTGATGGACGCCTTCGCCGCCGGCCAGGTGCATGTGCTGGTGGCCACCACGGTGATCGAGGTCGGCGTGGACGTGCCGAACGCCTCGCTGATGGTGATCGAGCACGCGGAGCGCTTCGGCCTGTCGCAGCTGCACCAGTTGCGCGGCCGGGTGGGACGCGGCTCGGCCGCGAGCGTGTGCCTGCTCCTGTACCAGAGTCCGCTGGGACAGGTGGCGAAACAGCGCCTGATGACGATGCGCGAGACCACCGACGGTTTCGAGATCGCGCGGCGCGACCTGGAGATCCGCGGCCCCGGTGAATTCCTGGGCGCGCGCCAGTCCGGCCAGGCGATGCTGCGCTTCGCGAACCTGGAGACCGACCAGTGGATCGTCGAGCAGGCGCGCGACGTGGCCCAGCACCTGCTGCGCGATGGGCACGGCGCGGAAATCGAGGTGGTCGACGCCCACCTTGCACGCTGGCTCGGGGGGCGGGAGGAATTCCTGAAGGTGTAGATGCACGCCGGCGACCGCCGCCGTCGCGCAGCCAGAGTGCGTGCCCTGGTTTCGCTTGCCGTTTCCCTAATAAGTAGATATCTTGGCAATTCCAACCTTGACGGAGCCGCCGATGTCCCGAATCGCCACACTGTCGTGCGCCGTGCTTCTGTCGCTGCCGTTCGCCTCGCACGCCGCATGCGAGGATCCCGGCCAGCCCATCGATGAACAGGGCTTCGTGCGCATCAACGGCATCGAGCAATGGGTGACCATCAAGGGAGCGCGCTGCGCCAACCCGGTGGTGCTGATGGTGCACGGCGGGCCTGGCAATCCACTCACGCCCACCGCCCACAATGTCTTCCGCTCCTGGGAGAAGGACTTCACCCTGGTCCACTGGGACCAGCGCGGCGCCGGGATGACCTATGGCCGCAATCCCCCTGCCGAAGACGAAGCCTTGACGATGGAGCAGCTGACGGCCGACGGCATCGCCGTGGCGGAATATGCCGCCCGCCACCTGGGCAAGCGCAAGCTGCTGCTATGGGGCAGTTCGTGGGGTTCTATGCTGGGCATTCACATGGCCCACGCCCGCCCTGCCCTGTTCCACGCCTACGTGGGTGCGGTGCAGGTCATCGAGCACAAGGCCAACCAGAAGGCGCTCTACGACAGTCTCCTGAAGCTCGCTCGGGAGGCGAAGGACGCCGATGCCATCGCCAAGCTGGAGGCGATAGGCGCGCCGCCGTGGACCGATCCGCGCGCGTTCGGCATCGCCCGCCGCATCGACCGGAAATACGAGGCCCGCGTCAACGATCCTGCGCCGGCGTGGTGGTGGCAACCCGCGCCACGGTACGACACGGCCAAATACAAAGCTGACTACACGGCGGGCGAGGACTATTCGTACATCCAGTTCGTCGGCATGAAGGGGGACGGCATCTTCTCGCGCTACGACCTGTACCGGATGGGTACGCGCTTCGCGCTGCCGGTGTACTTCGTCATGGGCCAGGAAGACCTGTTGTCGAGCGCGGAAGTGGCCAGGCGCTATTTCGATGCGATCGAGGCGCCTTCCAAGGAGTTCCTTGTCGTCCCGCGCGCGGGGCACGATCCGAACGAGGCCATGCTGGCCGCGCAACACAAGGTGTTGTTGAAAGCCGCAAGGCAAGCCGAGCCGCGCTGACCGCGACGCGGCATGCTGGCCGGGGCGGCCAAAGGTGTTGCCATACGCTATCATCTTGCCCTTAATCGAACTGTTCTCGACCCGGCACATGATTTCAAGCAAGCCCTGGGGCGCCAGCCTGCTGCGCGGCACAGCGCTGCTATGCGCAGCCCTTCTGACAAACCTCGCGCCCGCCCAGGCCAGCGAACGCGCTTCGGGCCAGTTCGTCGCGGCCAAGGCCTGCGACGCCTACTCTTCCTTCTCCAAGTCGCGCAACCCCGGCGCGGTCCGCACCACGCCGGGCGCCGCCTACCAGATCATCGAGGTCAACCGGGCCAAGGACTGGCAGTGGATCCGGGTGGAGGTCCCCGGTGCCGAGCCGAACCAGCGCTGGGTGGCGCGCGAGTGCGGCAACGCCCAGGTGCGGCTGGATGCGCGGTCCGCTCCTGCGGGCCGCCATGCGCAGCAGGGCGGGATGTGCAGCACCTACGACCAGCACGACAGCTATGTGCTGGCGGTCAGCTGGCAGCCGGGCTTTTGCGAGCATGCCGGCTACCGGGGCAGGAAGCCCGAGTGCGACGCGCTCAATAGTGGCAAGCTTGCGATCGAGCACCTGACCCTGCATGGGCTATGGCCCAACCGCAAGGAGTGCGGCACCCGCTACGGGAACTGCATGGGGCCGGACGGCAAACCGAGGCCCTTCCAGCTCAAGGAAGAGACCGTGGCCCGCATCGCGCCCTGGATGCCGAACTTCCACTACGAGCGCGGCTTCGGCAAGCACGAATGGGACAAGCACGGCACCTGCCAGGCACTGGGTACCGATGAGTATTTCGACGTCGCCGTGCGCGCGGTGCGCCAGCTGGACGCCACCGAAGTCGGCAAGCAGCTGCGCAAGCACATCGGCCGGCCGATGCCGGTCGCGGACTTCTTCGAGCGCGTGCGCCAGGCCCACGGGAAAGATGTCGCGAACAACATCCAGCTCGTCTGCACCAGGGGCAAGTATCTACAGGAGATACGAGTGCGCCTGCCGCGGCAGTTCGAGGTGGGCAAGGACATCGGCAAGCTCGTCGGCGGGACCGGCTTCCACGCGCGTACCGACGGCTGCGGCGGCGAGGTCTACATCGAGCGCGGCGGTCCCGACTGATCCGAAGGTGTAAGTAGGGTGGGCTCTTGAGCCCACCTCCGCACGCCTGTACCGAGTGCGCAGAACGGTGGGCACGAGTACCTTTCGCGGCCCGGCCCACCCTACGCTTCAGGTCTTGACGTTCAAGACGGTATCCACGCAGGGAGCCCGTCTGCTCAGCCAGCGTCCGCCGAATAAGCCAGCCCGATCTGCGCGCGCATCCCGTCCATGAGGCCCATCAGCGCCAGCGTCTCGTCGTGCGTCATCGACGGGCTCTCGACCAGGCCCGCCCGCCAGCAACGCTGCGCCTCCTCGATCTCGTGCTGGTAGCCATTGCCGAGGAAGGGTGTCTCGATGGTGCGCGAACTGCCATCGTCGAGTACGACCGTGATCGAGCGCGCCTTGTGGAACATGGTGTTCATCCGCACATGCCCGCGCTCGCCGGATACCGTCAATTCGCAGGGCGTGCGCGCCTGCAGCGAGCAGCTGCATATGGACAGGCCGCCGTCGCGGTGCCTGAGCGTGAAGGCGGTCTGCACATCGACACCGGTCGCGCCCATTTCCGCCTGCGCGTGGGCCGATTCGACCGGACCGAGGAAGGCGGCGGCCAGCGACAGCGGATAAATGCCCAGGTCGAGCAGCGCGCCGCCGCCGAGCACCGGATTGAAGATGCGGTGCTCGGGGCCGAAGGTGGCGGTGAAGCCGAAGTCCGCCACGACCTGCCGCACCGGCCCGATCTCGCCGGACTCGACGATGCGCCGCGCCTCCAGGAACGAGGGCAGGAAGCGCGTCCACATCGCCTCCATCAGGAACAGCTTCTTCGCGCGCGCCAGCGCCACCACCTGCTCGGCCTCGCGCCGGTTCACGGTGAAGGACTTCTCGCACAGCACCCCCTTGCCGGCTTCCAGCGCCATCAGCGCGTTCCCGGCGTGCATGGGGTGCGGCGTGGCGATGTAGACAAGGTCGATGTCGGGGGCGTCGGCCAGTGCCTGGTAGGAGCCGTAGGCGGCGCCCACGCGAAATTCCTGCGCGAAGGCCTCGGCCGCCTCGGGACTGCGCGACGCGATCCCGGTCACCACGGCGCCAGGCATTTCGGCCACGGCGGTTGCGAACGCACGGGCGATCTTGCCCGTCCCAAGGATTCCCCAACGTACCGCGTCAGCCATGGCTTCCTCCGTCAGCCGGCCCTCCTGGGCCGGAACACGCTCGTGTCAGAATAAAAGTCCAGGTCCTGCCCGGGCCACCAGCCGGGAACGCCCAGCACCGGCAGCGGGGTGAAGCTCGAGGTGGTCAGCTCTTCCGCCGCGAGCGTGTCCGCCACCTTCTCGTCGATCCAGGCGCGTTGGGCATCGGCGTCGAGCGCGAAGTACTCGTCCGGCGCGAACACGACGCGCGTGTGCGCGGTGATCGGCTTGCGCGGCGCCACCAGCTTTTCCATCAGCGCGTGGCCGAACAACCAGACCTGCGCGTCGGCGCCGAAGGCCGCGCGCCGTTCGAACAGCGCCGCGATCCAGCAGTGCGCGCGCAACTCATCGACCAGTTCGCGCCCGGCGCTGCTCGCGCGCACCACGAGCAGCGCCGCGTTTTCGTCGAAGATGGTGGCGGCGTCGCGCGCAGGGCCGCGCGATTTGCCCACGCCGGCGGCCGCGATCTGCGCCGCCTGCAGCGCGTTGAGCTGGCGCTTGATGAGCGGGAAGGTCTGCCACACCAGCCCATTGAAGAAGTCATGCAGGTTGTCGCGGGTCGGCACGCACCCGGTGGCCCCGATGAATTCCTCGTAGGCCGTCCCGTCCGGCAGCTCGGCCTGGGGCACGAAGCGCACCGGCAGGCCGCGATGGTTGCGCAGGTCGAGCATGCCGGCGCCGCGGTTGAAGGCGTCGATGAACTCCCCGTCCTCGAGCGCGAGGCGCTCGAAGGCAGGTCTCACGGACGCGTACCAGTCCTGCGTCCAGTCGATCTGCGCCAGCATGGGAAACTCAGACCATCTTCCAGTTGATGCGTTCGCCGGCGTTGAGCGGCACCAGTTCCGCGTCGCCCATCGGGACGGTGTCCGGAAGCGTCCATTCCTCGCGCTGGATGGTGATGGTACCTTCGTTGCGCGGCAGGCCATAGAAGGCCGGGCCGTTGAGGCTGGCGAAGGCTTCGAGCTTGTCGAGCGCGCCGGCCTGGGCGAAGGCTTCGGTGTACATCTCCATCGCGTGCAGGGCCGTGTAGCAGCCGGCGCAGCCGCAGGAAGCCTCCTTGGTGCCGACCGCGTGCGGAGCCGAGTCGGTGCCGAGGAAGAAGCGCTCGTCGCCGCTGGTGGCGGCGGTCACCAGCGCCAGCCGGTGCTCCTCGCGCTTGAGCACGGGCAGGCAGTAGTAGTGCGGGCGGATGCCGTTGCGGAAGATCTCGTTGCGGTTGTACAGCAGGTGGTGGGCGGTGATGGTGGCCGCGATCGGGCCTTCCGCCTCGGCCACGTACTGCGCCGCGTGCTTGGTGGTGATGTGCTCGAACACGACGTTCAGGGCCGGCATGTCGCTGCGCAGCGGACGCATCACGCGATCGATGAACACGGCCTCGCGGTCGAAGATATCCACGTCATCGTGGGTGACCTCGCCGTGCACGAGCAGCGGCATGCCCACTTCCTGCATCACTTCCAGCGTCCGGTAGCACTTCTTCAGATCGGTCACGCCGGCCGCCGAGTTGGTGGTGGCGCCAGCCGGATACAGCTTGACCGCGTGGATGAAATCGGTCTCGCGCGCGCGGCGGATCTCGTCCGGGTCGGTGTTATCGGTCAGGTACAGGGTCATCAGCGGCTCGAACCGCATGCCTTCGGGCAGCGCGGCCAGGATGCGCTCGCGGTAGGCCTGGGCCAGGGCGACGGTGGTGACCGGAGGCTTGAGGTTCGGCATCACGATGGCGCGCGCGAACTGGCGCGCGGTATGCGGCAGCACGCTGGCCATCGCCGCGCCATCGCGCAGGTGCAGGTGCCAGTCGTCGGGACGGGTGATGGTGATCGATTGCGGAGTTGCGAAATTGGACATGACGGTTCTCGAATTGCGGACCCCGTCATTTTACCCGCACCACGCCTGTCCGGCGCGCTTGCGTCGATCCTGCGACGGTAGGATACTTCACTACACATCAGCGCAGGAGAGCATCATGACCAGGTCGACGAATTCTCCACTGCACGTCCCGCCCGAGCTGCAGGAAGCTGCCGAAAGTGTATTAACCGAAGGAGAGACCCTGTCGAGCTTTGTAGAGCAGTCGCTGCGGGCACAGATCCGGTTACGCCGCATGCAGCAGGAATTTCTCGCCAAAGGTTTGGCTTCACTCGACCAGGCTGAGCGAAGCGGTCACTATGTCGAAGTCGACGATGTGCTTGCAGAGCTGGACGCGATGCTGGAAGCAGCAGAGCGGTCCGATGATAAGAAATGAGCTACCGCGTCCTCTACACGAAGGAGGCACGCGACGACCTGCAACGCTTGTTCAGACATCTTCTCGAACGGAGCCCGGCATCGGCCCGACGAGCACGTGATAAAGTCAGGAAAGCGATGGAGCTCCTGAAAGAGTTTCCGTTCTCGTGCCGAGTTGCCGACGAACGGGATCCGCTTCTTCGGGAACTCGTCATCCCATTCGGCGGTAGCGGCTTCGTTGCCCTGTTCAAGATCATCTGATCCAACAAGGTAGTCGTCCTCGCGGTGCGGCACCAGCACGAGGACGACTACCTCTAGTGGATGATTCGCGCCAGGAACTCGCGTGCGCGCTCAGAGCGCGGGGCGCCGAAGAACTCGTCCTTCGGGCTGTCCTCGACAATCCGTCCGTGGTCCATGAACACGATGCGGTCCGCCACCTTGCGCGCGAAACCCATCTCGTGCGTGACGACCATCATCGTCATCCCTTCCTGGGCCAGCCCGACCATGACGTCGAGCACCTCGTTGATCATCTCGGGGTCGAGCGCGGAAGTGGGCTCGTCGAACAGCATCGCCACCGGGTCCATCGCCAGCGCGCGGGCGATCGCCACGCGCTGTTGCTGGCCGCCGGATAGCTGCCCCGGGAACTTGTCCGCATGCGCGAGCAGGCCCACGCGGTCGAGGTACTTCAGTCCCCGTTCGGTGGCCTCGTCCTTCCCCCGTCCGAGCACCTTCACCTGGGCCAGCGTCAGGTTCTCGCGCACCGACAGGTGCGGGAACAGCTCGAAGTTCTGGAACACCATGCCGATGCGGGAGCGCAACTTCGACAGGTCGGTCTTCGGATCGCCGACCGAGATCCCGTCCACCACGACCTTCCCCTGCTGGAAAGGCTCGAGGCCGTTGACGGTCTTGATCAGGGTGGACTTGCCCGAACCGGACGGCCCGCACACCACCACCACGTCCCCGCGCGCGACCTCGGTGCTGCATTCCCCGAGGACCTGGAAGTCGCCGTACCACTTGCTGACTTTATCAATTTGTATCATGTATTTACCACCTGTTTCGACCCAGCCACGGCCGCCGCGCGCGCCGGTTTCGCGTGCTTGACAGCATTATCAACGGCAAGGATACTGCGAAACTTGCCAGGATTCAGGACGTGCTGTCCGTCCGCTCTCGTAAAAGACAGCAACTGCCCAGTTCAAACGCCGATGACAGGAATCCCTGTCCGTCGGCCCGTGCACAGGTCGACACAATACAGGAAGCGCATCAAATGAATAAACGAAATCGTCTGACCATGTACATCCTCATCGGCCTGGTGCTCGGGATTATCGTTGGCCAAGTGGCCCACACCAGTCTCGCCAGTCCCACCAGCTTCTCCGATGCGATGTCCCTGATCTCGACCATGTTCCTGCGACTGATCAAGATGATCATCGCGCCACTGGTCTTCTCGACGCTGGTCGTCGGCATCGCCAAGATGGGCGACGCGGCCGAAGTCGGCCGCATCGGCGTCAAGGCGCTGGGCTGGTTCGTCATCGCCTCGGTCATCTCGCTGTCGCTGGGCCTGATCCTGGTCAACCTGTTCCGCCCGGGCGACGCCCTGGCCGGCTCGGGCATCCTGCCGGCGGTCGACGCGGCCAGCGGCATCGCCACCACCGGCCTGACGCTCAAGGAGTTCATCACCCACCTGATCCCGTCCTCGATCGTGGACGGCATGGCCAAGAACGAAATCCTGCAGATCGTCGTGTTCTCGATCTTCTTCGGCACCGCCGCCGCCGCGGTCGGCGCCCGCGCCACCCCGCTGATCGAGGCGGTGGACGGCATCGCCCACGTGATGCTCAAGGTCACCGGCTACGTCATGAACTTCGCGCCGATCGCCGTGTTCGCGGCGGTGTCGGGCATGATCGCCAAGAGCGGCCTGGGCGTGCTCTCGACCTATGGCATCTTCATGGGCCAGTTCTACTTCGGCATCGTCCTGCTGTGGATCGTCCTGATCGCCATCGGCGCGATCTTCCTCGGTCCGCGCGTCCTGCGCCTGATCGCCGAACTGCGCAGCCCGACCCTGCTCGCGTTCTCGACCGCGTCGTCCGAGGCGGCCTTCCCGAAAACCCTGGAAGGCCTGGAGCGCTTCGGCGTGAAGAACCGCCTGGCCGCGTTCGTGCTGCCGATCGGCTACTCGTTCAACCTCGATGGCTCGATGATGTACTGCACCTTCGCGGCGGTGTTCATCGCCCAGGCCTACGGCATCGAACTGGATCTGGCCACCCAGCTGACCATGATGCTGGTGCTGATGCTCACCTCGAAAGGCATGGCGGGCGTGCCGCGCGCCTCGCTGGTGGTGATCGCCGCCACCCTGGCGCAGTTCAACATTCCGGAAGCCGGCCTGCTGCTCCTGCTGGGCATCGACCACTTCCTGGACATGGCACGTTCGGCCACCAACGTGATCGGCAATGGCATCGCCACCGCCGTCGTCGCCAAGTGGGAGGGCGAGCTGGGCGAGGGGGTCGCGCCGAACAAGGAAATCGCCGTCGCGCCGCTGCGCTGACACGCGCGCAGGCGACGCACGACAAGGGCCTTCCAGCGATGGGGGCCCTTTTTTTTCGCAACCACGCATTGGAGGAGTTCGCATGAAGAAGCTGTACGGGGCAGGATTGCTGCTGGCATTGGGCGGAGCGTCGCAAGCGGCCACGCAAACGGTCGATTGCGGCCGGCTGCTGGACGTGAAAAGCGGCGAGTGGCGCGAGCGCGTCAGCATCGTGGTGGAAAACGGCAGCATCAAGTCGGTCGGCCCGATGACGCCCGGCCCCGGCCACGTGGACCTGTCGGCCTACTCCTGCCTGCCGGGCCTGATCGACATGCACGTGCACCTGACGAGCGAAACCGCGCCCGTGGTCGACGCCTACCGCGACCGCCTGACCGCCGACCCGTCGGACCTGGCCTACCGTTCGGTCAAGTACGCCGACCGCACCCTGAAGGCGGGCTTCACCACCGTGCGCGACCTGGGCGCCGGCGAAGGCCTGAACATTTCGCTCAAGCGCGCCATCGCCGCCGGCGAGATCCCAGGCCCGCGCATGTTCACGGCCGGGAAGTCGATCGCCACCACCGGCGGCCATGCCGATCCGACCAACAACCTGTCGCACTTCCTGAGCGAGAAGATCGGTACGCCCGGCCCGGAACAAGGCGTGATCGACAGCCCCGAGGAAGCGCGCCAGGCGGTGCGCGCGCGCTACAAGGAAGGCGCGGACCTGATCAAGATCACCGCCACCGGCGGCGTGCTGAGCCAGGCCGCCAACGGCCAGAACTCGCAGTACACGCAGGACGAACTGCGCGCGGTGGTGGAAACGGCCAGGGACTATGGTTTCCGCGTCGCGGCCCACGCGCACGGCGCGGAGGGCATGAAGCGCGCGCTGCGCGCGGGCGTCGATTCGATCGAGCACGGCACGATGATGGACGACGAGGTGCTGGCGCTGTTCAGGAAAACCGGCGGCTGGTACGTGCCGACCATCTCGGCCGGCCGCTACGTGGCGGACAAGGCCAAGGACCCGAACTACTATTCGGCGCTGGTGCGGCCGAAGGCGGCGGCGATCGGCCCGCAACTGCAATCGACCTTCGCGCGCGCCTACAAGGCCGGCGTGAAGATCGCGTTCGGCACCGACGCCGGCGTGTTCCCGCACGGCGAGAACGCCCGCGAATTCGTGTATATGGTGGAAGCCGGCATGCCGCCGCTGGAAGCGATCCGCAGCGCCACGGTGAACGCGGCCACGCTGCTGGGCCAGGAGTCCAGGCTGGGCCTGGTGGCACCCGGCTACACGGCCGACATCGTGGCGGTCAAGGGCGACCCGCTGCGCGACGTCTCGGTGCTGCAGGACGTGAAGTTCGTGATGAAGGACGGGGTGGTGTACAAGAAGCCGTAAGCCCTACCCGGACACCGCCACCTCGTCCGGTTTGGCCAACTGCCGTTCCCGCATCGGCGCGTACAGACCGTAGACCGTAGGGTGGGCACTTGTGCCCACCGTCGATACGCGACGGCTGCCGGTCGCCGTAGGGAGGTGCACCCCGTGCACCTCCGACGGTGGGCACTTGTGCCCACCCTACCCGACGCGGACCGGACCAAATTACCCCGACACCGCCACCTCTTCCGGCTTGGCCAGCTGCCGTTCCCACATCTGTGCGTACAGGCCGCGCGCGGCCAGCAGCGACTGGTGCGTGCCGCGCTCGGCGATGCGACCATGGTCCAGCACCAGGATCTGCTGGGCGTCCGCCACCGTCGAGAGCCGGTGCGCGATCACCAGCGTGGTGCGGTGCTTCGCGATCTCCTTGAGCTGGGCCTGGATCGCCTGCTCCGCCTTGGAGTCGAGCGCCGAGGTGGCCTCGTCGAAGATCAGGATCGCGGGGTCCTTGAGCAGCGTGCGCGCGATCGCGACGCGCTGCTTCTCCCCTCCGGACAGCTTCAGTCCGCGCTCGCCCACCATCGTCCCATAGCCGTCCGGAAGGCTCTCGATGAAATCGTGGATCGACGCGGCGCGCGCGGCGGCAACGATGTCCGCGTGGCTGGCGCCCGGACGCCCGTAGGCGATGTTGTACTCGATCGTGTCGTTGAACAGCACCGTATCCTGCGGCACGATGCCGATCGCCGCGCGCAGCGACTGCTGGGTTACGTCGCGCACGTCCTGGCCGTCGATCCGGATCGCCCCGCCGTTCACGTCGTAGAACCGGTACAGCAGGCGCGACAGGGTGGACTTGCCCGAACCGCTGTGTCCCACGACCGCGGTGGTGGTCCCCGGGGGGATGCTGAAATCGACGTCGAACAGGATCTGGCGCTTCGATTCGTAGCTGAACTCCACATGCGAGAACTCGACGCGCGCGCCATCGGTCACGAGCGGCCGCGCGCCGGGCTTGTCCGCCACCTCGCGCCCCTCGTGCAGCAGCGAGAACAGGCGCTCCATGTCGGCCAGGCTCTGCTTGATCTCGCGGTAGATCACGCCGAGGAAGTTGAGCGGAATGTACAGCTGGATCATGAAGGCGTTGACCAGCACCAGGTCGCCCAGCGTCATGGTGCCTGCGATCACGCCTTCTGTCGCGCGCCACAGGATCAGGGTGACGGCGCTGGCGATGATCAGCGACTGTCCGGTGTTGAGCACCGACAGCGAGGTCTGCGAACGCACCGCCGCGTTCTCGTAGTTCTGCAGCCCCTGGTCGTAGCGCCGCGCCTCGTAGTCCTCGTTTCCGAAGTACTTCACCGTCTCGTAGTTGAGCAGGGAGTCGATCGCCTTGGTGCTGGCCTTCGAGTCGAGTTCGTTCATCGTGCGCCGGAAATGCGTGCGCCACTCCGTCACCACCACGGTGAACACGATGTATGCGGCCAGCGCGGCGGCGGTGATCAGCGAGAACCAGATGTCGTAGTTGATCACGAGGTAACCCAGCACCAGCGTGATTTCGACCAGGGTGGGCAGCACGTTGAACAGGGAGTACGATATCAGCGAGTTGACGCCGCGCGTGCCGCGCTCGATGTCGCGCGTCATCCCGCCGGTCTGGCGGTTCAGGTGGAAGCGCAGCGACAGCGCGTGCAGGTGGCGGAACACCTTGAGCGCGATGGTGCGCACCGCGCGCTGGGTGACGCGCGCGAACAGGAACTCGCGCAGCTCGGTGAACACCGTGGTGGACAGGCGCAGCACGCCGTAGGCGATGAGCGCGCCGACCGGCAGCACCAGCAGCGCCTGGGGATTGGCCGGGTCGATGGCGAGCTGGTCGATCAGCTCCTTGAGCACCAGCGGCACGCCCACGTTGGCCAGTTTGGCGCCGACCAGGGCCGCGAGCGCGGCCATCACGCGCCACTTGTACACCCACAGGTAGGGGAACAGGGTGCGCAGGGTCGCCCAGTCGTTGCGGGGCGTGCCCTTGGCCTCGGGAGGCGGGAGTGGAACGGAACTTGCAGAGCGTCGCATGGCAGGGCTTCGGGATTTATGGTTCAATTCGGGACGATTGTAGCCTCTACCGGAAATTCAAGATGACCACGCCAGTAAATACCCCCGCCGCCCAAGCCATTCGCCTGCCGGAAGGAAAAATGCCGGTCCTGCGAGTGATGCCCGCGCCGTCCGATGCCAACGTGTATGGCGACGTGTTCGGCGGCTGGATCATGGCCCAGGTCGACGTCGCCGGCTCCCTGCCCGCGACACGCCGCGCGAATGGCCGCGTGGCCACCATCGCCGTGAATTCCTTCGTGTTCAAGAACCCGGTGTTCGTCGGCGACCTTCTGTCCTTCTACGCCGACATCGTCAAGGTCGGCAATACCTCGATCACCGTCTATGTCGAGGTCTATGCCGAGCGCAACCGCCTGCAGACCGACGTGGTCAAGGTGACCGAGGCGACGCTCACCTACGTGGCCACCGGCCCGGACCGCAAGCCGCGGCAACTGCCGCCGCTCGAGTCCTTGATCTCGCAGGACTGAGCATGGATGCGCCGCGCCGCCTGTTCCTGCTGCACGGCGCGCGCTTCTCGGCCGCGGTGGCCGCCGCGTCCATGCACATCGACGCCGCTGCCGCCCCGCGCGACTATCCGTTCAGCCTGGGCGTCGCCTCCGGCTCTCCCCTGCCCGACTCGGTCGTCCTCTGGACCCGCATCCTGTCCGATCCGCTGGACGCCGACAGCACGCCAGCCGTCGCGCTGGCGGCGCGCTGGGAAGTCGCGCAGGACGAAGGCTTCCGCCACATCGTCGCCAGGGGTACGGCCAGCGCCGTGCCGCAGTTGGCGCATAGCGTGCATGTGGACGTGAGCGGTCTCGCGCCGGACCGCTGGTACTGGTACCGTTTCATGCTGGGCGATGCCGTCAGCCCGGTCGGGCGGACCCGCACCGCGCCGGCGCCGGGCGCTATGCCCCCGAAGCTCAGGCTGGCGGTCGGCTCGTGCCAGCACTGGGAGTTCGGCACCTATGCGGCGCACCGCCACATCGCGGCCGAGTCGCCGGACCTGGTGGCCTTCCTGGGCGATTACATCTACGAGTGGGGGCCGTTCCGCCTGCAGCACCCGCAACGCGCCCTGGCGACCGACGCGTGCCAGAACCTTGCCCAATACCGCAAGCGCCACGCGCAGTACAAGAGCGACCCGCACCTGCAGGCGGCGCACGCAGCCGCGCCCTGGATCGTGACCTGGGACGATCACGAGGTGGTCAACGATTACGCGGGCCTACAGGGCCCGTCGCTCGCCCCGGATTTCGCCGCGCGCCGCGCCGCCGCCTACCAGGCCTTCTACGAGCACATGCCGCTGCGCCTCCCCGCCGTGCGGCGCGACGGCTTCGCGAGCGTGCGCCTCCACCAGCGCTACGACTGGGGACGCCTGGCACGGCTGCACGTGCTGGACGCCCGCCAGTACCGCTCGCCGCAGGCCTGCCCGCGCGAAGGGCGCGGCGGTTCGAATGTGGTGGTCGCGCGCGCCTGTCCGGCGCTCGATGATCCGGGGCGCACCATGCTCGGCCGGGAACAGGAAGCGTGGCTGCAGGCGGGACTGGCGTCGTCGGCGGCGCGCTGGAACATCCTGGCGCAGCAGACGCTGATGGCGCGGTCGAGCCGGGCCCCTGTCGTGGAGCCGGGGGACGGCGAATTCTGGACCGATGGATGGGACGGCTATCCGGTCGCCCGGCGGCGCCTGCTCGAGACCCTGGCGGCCAGCGGGGCCAGGAATCCCGTGGTGATCAGTGGCGACGTGCACACCTTCTATGCCAGCGAGCTGCGTCCCGACTTCGACCGGCCGCCTTCGACGGGCAACCCGCTGGTGGCCACCGAATTCTGCGGCACCTCGATCACGTCGAACTCCTTTCCGCAGTCGCGCACCCTGGAGCACGTGGCGCGCAATCCGCACATGAAGTACGGGCGCAGCGACCGGCGCGGCTACATGCTGCTGGAGGTCTCGCCGTCGCACACCGTCACCCGCTTCATGGGCCTGCACGATGTGCGCAAGCCCGGCTCGGCGGTGGCGGAGCTGGCACGCTTCCGCGTGGAGGACGGCAGGCCGTGGCTGGAGCGCCAGCGCTAGCGACGGCCTGCCGGGGCGCTTACGCGTTCTGCTTCTCGTCGCGCAGTTCGCGACGCAGGATCTTGCCCACGTTGGTCTTGGGCAGGGTCTCGCGGAACTCGATGTGCTTGGGGCGCTTGTAGCCGGTCAGCTGTTCCTTGCAATACGCCATCAGGTCCTGCTCGGTCAGGGCCGGGTCCTTCCTGACCACGTACAGCTTCACCGCCTCGCCCGAGTGCTGGTCCGGCACACCCACGCAAGCCACTTCCAGCACGCCGGGATGTGCCGCGACCACGCCTTCGACCTCGTTCGGGTACACGTTGAAGCCCGACACCAGGATCATGTCCTTCTTCCGGTCCACGATCCGGGTGTAGCCCAGCTCGTCCATCACGCCGATGTCGCCGGTCTTGAAGAAGCCATCGGCCGTCATGACCTTGGCCGTCTCGTCCTCGCGCTGCCAGTAGCCGGCCATCACCTGCGGGCCGCGCACGGCGATCTCGCCGGGCTGGCCGTGTGGCACTTCGTTGCCGGCATCGTCCAGCACGCGCACCTCGGTCGATGGCAGCGGCAGGCCGATGGTGCCGGTGAAGTCGGTGATGTCGCAACGGTTCGCGGTGCACACCGGCGAGGTCTCGGACAGGCCGTAGCCTTCGACGATCGGGGTGCCCGTGATCTTGAGCCACTTGTCGGCCACGGCCTTCTGCACCGCCATGCCGCCGCCCGGGCAGACGAGGTAGCCGGAGAAGTCCAGCGCGGCGAAATCGGGGTGGTTCACCAGGCCGTTGTAGAGGGTGTTCACGGCCGGGAAGACGTTGATGCGGTACTTGCGCAGCTCCTTGATGAAGCCGCCGATGTCGCGCGGGTTCGGAATCAGCAGGTTCATGCCGCCCACGCGCATGCCCAGCAGCGCGCACACGGTCAGCGCATAGATGTGGTACAGCGGCAGGGCGCACACGAACTGGGTCTGCTCGCCCGCAGGCTGGCGGCTCAGGGTCGGCTTGAACCAGGCCTCGTTCTGCAGCACGTTGGCGATCACGTTCTTGTGCAGCAGCACCGCGCCCTTGGACACGCCGGTGGTGCCGCCCGTGTACTGCAGGAAGGCGATGTCGTCGTGGCCGATGTTGACGGGTTTCAGGTTCGTGTTCTCGCCCTCGGACAGCATGCGCTTGAAGCTGGTCGCGCCGGGCAGCGACCAGGCCGGCACCATCTTCTTGATCTTGCGTACCACGAAATTGACCGCCATGCCCTTGAGGCCGCCCAGCAGTTCACCCATGCTGGCCACGACCACATGCTTGACCTGGGTCTTGCCGATCACCTGTTCGAGCGTGTGGGCGAAGTTCTCCAGCACGACGATGGCCTCGGCACCCGAGTCGATCAGCTGGTGCTGCAACTCGCGCGGGGTGTAGAGCGGGTTGACGTTGACGATCACATAGCCGGCGCGCAGCACGGCCGCCATCGCCACCGGGTATTGCAGCACGTTGGGCAGCATGATCGCCACCCGCGCGCCGGGCGACAGGCCGCGCCCTTGCAGCCACGCCGCCATGCGCGCGGACATCTCGTCCAGTTCGGCATAGGTCATGGATTTGCCCATGCAGACATAGGCCTGGCGGTCGGCGTACTTGCGGAAAGCCTCCTCCAGCAAATGCGTCAGGGAGCGGTATTGCGTCGGATCGATCTCCCCCGGTACGCCTTCCTGGTACGACTTGAGCCAATACTTGTCCATCTTTGCCTCACCTTCCATTGTTATTCCATCAAAACGCAGAAGCCGCCCGGGGGCGGCTTCTGCCAGCCGAACTCCGCGGCCGTTACGCCGGCTGCTTGGGCGCCTGCTTCTGCTCTTCCTCGCGCAGCGCGCGGCGCAGGATCTTGCCGACGTTGGTCTTCGGCAGTTCGTCGCGGAACTCGATGTACTTCGGTTTCTTGTAGCCGGTGAACTGCTGCTTGCAGTAGTCCATCAGCGCCTGCTCGGTCAGGTTCGGGTCCTTCTTGACCACGAACACCTTCACCGCTTCGCCGGAGTGTTCGTCGGGCACGCCGACCACGGCGCACTCGAGCACGCCAGGATGCGCGGCGATCACGCCCTCCAGCTCGTTCGGGTAGACGTTGAAGCCCGACACCAGGATCATGTCCTTCTTGCGGTCGACGATCTTCACGTAGCCGTCCTGGTCCATGATGCCCACGTCGCCCGACTTGAAGAAGCCGGCGGCGGTCATGACCTTCGCCGTCTCGTCCGGACGGTTCCAGTAACCGAGCATTACCTGCGGGCCGCGGATGCCGATTTCGCCGGTCTGGCCCGGTGGCAGCTCGTTGCCGTCGTCGTCCAGGATCGCGATATCGGTCGAGGGGATCGGCAGGCCGATCGTGCCGGTGAATTCATGCACGTCCGCGCGGTTGCAGGTGGCCACCGGCGAGGTCTCGGACAGGCCGTAGCCCTCGATGATGGGCACGCCGGTGACCGCCTTCCACTTGTCGGCGACCGCCTTCTGCACCGCCATCCCGCCGCCGTTGCAGACCTTCAGGCGCGAGAAGTCGAGGCTGGAGAAGTCGGGGTGGTTGACCAGCGCGTTGTACAGCGTGTTGACCGCCGGCAGCATATTGATCTTGTACTTGCCCAGCTCCTTGATGAAGCCCGGGATGTCGCGCGGGTTGACGATCAGGATATTCAGCGCGCCCGTGCGCATGCCCCACATCGCGCAGGCCGTCAGCGCGAAGATGTGATACAGCGGCAGCGCGCAGACGATCACGGTCGGTTCGGCGCCCGGTTCGCCCATGGCCGGCTTGGACCAGGCCTCGGTCTGCAGCACGTTGGCGATCACGTTACGGTGGCTCAGCGCGGCGCCCTTGGACACGCCGGTGGTGCCGCCCGTGTACTGCAGGAAGGCGACCTCGGATGACTTCAGCTCAACGGGCGTGAACGGCATCTTCGCACCCTGGGACAAGGCATCCTTGAAGCGCACCATGTTGGGCAGCGCGAAGTCGGGCACCATCTTCTTGATGTTGCGCACGACGAAGTTGACCAGCATCCCTTTTGCCCCGCCCAGCATCTCGCCCATGCTCGCCACCACGACGTGGCGCACCGGGGTCTTGGCCATCACCTGCTGCAGCGTGTGGGCGAAGTTCTCGAGCACGATGATCGCCTCGCTGCCCGAGTCCTTCAGCTGGTGCTCGAGCTCGCGCGGGGTGTAGAGCGGATTGACGTTGACAACCGTGTAGCCCGCGCGCAGCACGGCCGCGATCGCGACCGGATACTGGAGCACGTTGGGCATCATGATCGCGACCCGCGCGCCCTTTTCCATTCCCCGGCTTTGCAGCCAGGCGGCCAGCTTCTTCGAGTACTCGTCCAGCTCACCGTAGGTGAGGAACTTGTCCATGCACACGAAAGCGTTCTGTCCGGCGTACTTGCGGAAGGATTCCTCCAGCATATGAACCAGCGACGGGTACTGGTCCGGATTGATCTCCGCCGGGACGTTGGGGGGATACGACTTGAGCCAAATCTTGTCCATCGGTTGCCTCGTCTCCAATAGTTATCGTTTTCGTCCGCGCCGAGCGCCCGGCGCGAGACGCGCGCATGCTTGTGCCCTTGCCATTGCTGCTCATGATGCTATCGGGCAGCGGGCCAGGACGCAAGCGCTTTCGTCCTGATTGGAACAGCCCCTCTACCCGGCCGGGCCGATGCTGCGCTGCACTACCAACGGCCCTGGCGAGGCCGACTTGCCCAGGGTCTCGAGCACGCGGTGACGCTCTTTCCGTTCGAGCTTGGCGATGCGGTTGACCGCCTTGTAGAACTTCGGGAAGCTCTTCTCGCGCTGCAACAAAACCCGGAAAGCGGGCACAAAATCGTTATAGGTGGCAACCGACGCCAGGTGCGCATTCGAGAGCGGCTCGGCGAAAAAACGGTCGTAGCCGGCGTATCCGCCCCAGTTCGCCTTGAGTACCTGGTAGTCGTCCTGCAGCGCCAGGAACAGGCGTGCCTTGGTCTGGCGCTTCTCCGTGTCCGGCAGCGCCGAGTCGTAGGTCTCTTCCAGCGCGCGCCGGTACTTGAGCAGCAGGCCCAGGAAATCACGCTTGCGCGCCGTGTGGCGCTCGAAACCGTCGCGCATGGCCGGGTTGCCGAAGCGCTCGATCCAGCTTGCCACGCCCGCTTCCTCGACCGCGTTGGCGAAGGACTCGTTGAACTGCGAGTCGCCCTGGACGTAGACGATCTGGTGCGCCAGTTCGTGGAAGATCAGGCGCGCCAGTTCGGCGTCCGGATAGTTGATGAAAGTGGATATCAGCGGGTCGCTGAACCATCCCAGCGTGGAATAGGCCGGCACCCCGCCCACCTCCACGTCGTGGCCCTGCCGCCGCAACTGGCCGGCGTAGGCCTTCGCGGCGCGCTTGTCGTAATAGCCGCGGTAGTTCACGCAGCCGGCGACCGGGAAGCACCATTGCAGCGGCTTGAGCGACAGCTCGGGGGTGGCGACCACGTTCCACAGCACGTAGGGGCGCTTGAGGGCGGTGTAGTTCTTGTAGCTGCCGTTGTCGGGCAGCCCCATCTCGCGGACCGCGAAGCTGCGGATCTGGCGCGCCGTCTCGAGGCGGTGGCGCAGTTGTTCGTCGGTCCTGGGGTCGGCCAGCCAGTCGTCGACCGGACGCGCGTCCGATAGCAGTTCGAGCTGGCCCTGGGCGGCCTGGGTGTAGTAGTTCACGGTGGAGCAGCTGGACAGGGATAGTGCGGCCACTCCCGCGATCAGCAGCGGGCGGATCGCGTCGGGAAGTCTAAAGCGTGTCATCTCTGGTCGGCGGTGCGGCCTTTTCGACCTGCACCAGTGTGTCGTAGAAGGTGGGCGCCCGTCCCATGTCGGTCAGGCGCTGGCTGGTCACTTCGTTGGCGTTCTTGCCGTCGCTGGCGAGTTTCTTCCACCAGATCGACAAGCCCACCACAAGACCAGGCCGGGCACGGTCGGTGACGCGTGCACGGGCCAGGAAGGAGCCGCGGTCGTTGAAGATGCGCGCCATGTCCCCGTGAACGATGCCGCGGGGGGCGGCGTCATCGGGGTGGATATCGAGGTGCGGCTCGCCCTCGGTTGCGCGCAAGCTCTGTACATTGACAAAGGTTGAGTTAAGGAAGTTCCTTGCGGGCGGGGAAATCATCGCCAGCGGGTACTTCCTCGCGAGCTCGGGGCTGGACGCCACCGACTCGTAAGGGGGAATATGGGCCGGCAGCGGGTCGAGCCCGTCGGCCGCCATCGTGCTCGAATAGAACTCGCACTTGCCCGAGGGCGTGGGGAAACCTCCCTCCGCGAACGGGGCGGCGGGCATGTTCAGTTTTTGCCAGCCGCGGCGCTTGAGCGACTCCCAGTCGAAGTGGATCGCACGCGCGTCCTGCTTGTTGAAGGCCTGGGCCGCCAGTTCCTCGTCGCTCTCGGCGAAGCACGGGTCGTCAAAGCCCATGCGCGCCGCCAGCAGGCGGAAGATTTCGGTGTTCGACTTCGCCTCGCCCAGCGGCGCGATCGCCGCGTTGTTCGCCATCATGTAGAGATGGCCGTAGGACAGGTGGGCGTCCACGTGTTCGAGCTGGGTGGTGGCGGGCAGCAGGATGTCGGCGTAGTCCGCGCTGTCGGTCTGGAAATGCTCGAGCACGACGGTGAACAGGTCCTCGCGCTCGAAGCCTTGCTGCACCTTGCGCGAATCGGGGGCGATGGCCAGCGGGTTGGCGTTGTACACGATCACGGCCTCGATCTTCGGGCCGAACTCCGGGCTGCTCCCGCGCAGCAGGTCGTCGCCGATGGTGGTCATGTTGATCGTGCGCGGCTTGCGTCCGCCCAGCAAGTCCGGCCGCTGCAGGGCCGCGCGGTTGGCCGGGAACGAGCCGGAGGTGGACAGCTGGATGCCGCCGGCCGGGTGGCGCCACGCGCCGACCAGGGCGGGCAGGCAGGCGATGTTGCGCACCGCCATCCCGCCGCCACGCACGCGCTGCACCCCGTAGTTGACGCGGATCGCGACCGGCTCGCCGCGGCGGGCCGTCTGCCCGTAGGCGCGCGCCAGGCCCAGCACCTCGTCCTCGCGAATGCCGCAGGTCTCGGCGGTGCGCGCCGGCGTCCATTGCGCCACGCGCGCCTTCAATTCCTCGAATCCCAGCGTGTGCTCGGCGATGTAGTCGTGGTCGAGCAGGTCCTCGGCGATCAGCACGTGCATCACGCCCAGCGCGAGCGCCGTGTCGGTGCCCGGCAGGAGCGCGATGTGCTGGTGGCACTTCTCGGCCGTCAGCGAACGGTAGGGGTCGATCGCGATCAGCTTCGCGCCCCGGCGCTTGGCTTCCTGGGCGCGCATCCAGAAGTGCAGGTTGGAGGCGATCGGGTTGCCGCCCCAGATGACGATCAGCTTGGCGTCCTGGAAATGCTCGAGGTCGGTGCCGACCGATGCCCCGATCGTGTACTTGTAGCCCGTGAAGCCGGCCGTGGCGCAGATGGTACGGTCGAGCAGCGAGGCGCCGAGTTTGTTGAAGAAGCGCAAAGACATCGATTCGCCCTGCACCAGCCCCATCGTGCCGCAATAGCTGTAGGGCAGGATGGCCTGGGGGTCGCGCGCGGCGATCGGCGACAGCCGCGCGGCGATCTCGTCGAGCGCCTCGTCCCAGCTGATCCGTTCGAACCTGCCCTCCCCCTTGCGGCCCACGCGGCGCATCGGATACAGCAGCCGATCCGCGTGGTAGGTGCGGTCGACATAGCGCGACACCTTGGTGCACAACACCCCCGCCGTGGCCGGATGCTCCGGATCGCCCCGCACTTCGGTCGCCACCCCGTCTTCGACGGTGATCAACAGGGCGCAGGTGTCGGGGCAATCGTGCGGGCAGGTGGCACGTACTTGGGAGCTTGTCATGCAGGGATTCCAGGAGAAAAAACTTCGTCAAACCAATACTTTATACGATTACGGCCGCGTCCGTGACAGCCTCTGTTTTCATATGGTGAGAAGGGCTACAATAGTTCTGAACATGCATTGCCATCCATGCATGAAGGAGAAATAGATGAAACTTGTCGAACCAATCCTCGCTTTTCAATCCGAGCTGCAACAGATTCGTCGCGACCTGCATGCCCATCCCGAGCTGTGCTACGAGGAGCAGCGCACCGCGGACGTGGTGGCCGAGCGCCTGACGGCGTGGGGCATCCCGGTGGTGCGCGGCCTCGGCGTGACCGGCGTCGTCGGCATCGTCAAGAATGGCAGCTCGCCACGCGCGATCGGCCTGCGTGCCGACATGGACGCGCTGCCGATGCAGGAGCTGAACGAGTTCGAACACGCCTCGCGCCATCCGGGCAAGATGCATGCTTGCGGGCATGACGGGCATACTGCCATGCTCCTTGGCGCAGCGCACTATTTGTCGCAACATCGCAACTTCGACGGGACGGTTTACTTGATCTTCCAGCCGGCGGAAGAAGGCGGCGCAGGTGCGCGGCGCATGATAGAGGACGGCCTGTTCGAGCAATTCCCAATGGACGCGGTGTACGGCATGCACAACTGGCCAGGATTGGACAGCGGCAGCTTCGGCGTCATCGAAGGACCGATGATGGCATCGAGCAACGAGTTCCGCGTGGTCGTGCGCGGCAAGGGCGCCCACGCGGCCCAGCCACATCGCGGAATCGACCCGGTGATGGTGGCGGTGCAGATCGCCCAGGCATGGCAAACGATCGTCTCGCGGGAAAAGAACCCGCTCGATACGGCGGTACTGTCGATCACACAGATCCATGCCGGCAGCGCGACCAATGTCATCCCGGACGAGGCGACACTGATCGGAACGGTACGCACCTTCAGCACCGAGGTGCTCGACCTGGTCGAGCGGCGGATGAACGAGATGGCGGCCGGGGTGGCCGCCGGCTTCAATGCCCATGTCGAATTCAACTTCAAGCGCAACTACCCGCCGCTGGTCAACCACCCGGAGCAGACGCGCGTGGCGATCGAGGCGATGCGGGCGGTGGTGGGGACGGACAGGGTCGACACCAGCGTCGAGCCGACCATGGGCGCCGAGGACTTCGCTTTCATGCTCCAGACTAAACCGGGCTGCTACGTCTTCATCGGCAACGGCGAGGGCGAGCACCGCAGCGGCGGGCATGGCCTTGGCCCATGCCAGCTGCACAATGGCAGCTACGACTTCAACGACCAGTTGCTGCCGATCGGCGCGAGCTACTGGGTGAGGCTGGTGGAATCGAGCCTGCCGGCGAGCTGATCGCATGCCTCGATGGTGGGTAGGGGCGCCTCGCCCCCCACCACCGTCGGCCCGGAGACGGGTGAAGGGCGACGCGGTTTTGTACGTGACAGTACAATTGGTGGTTCCGCCAGCGTGGACTGGCAGATTCCACTAAAGACATCATGTTCGCCAAAAGAAAAGTAAGCAACTCGCTGCTCGCGCTGGCGGTTTCCCTTGTCGCGTCCCCTGCCGTCGCGGCCGAGGGGCTCGTCGATTCCGCCTCACTCGAGGTCGGCAGCAACGCCCGCGTGCGCATGCTCCGGGCAGCCGTGCAGTCGGACTGGGACAAGCGCTGGTTCGCTCGTGACGGGCGGCACCTGACCGGCTACTGGGATGCCTCGCTGAGCTACCTGCGGGGCAGCGCCTACCGCGGCGTCAATGGCCGGACCCAGCACATCGCCATCCTCGGTTTCACGCCCGTGCTGCGCTACCAGAACGATAGCGGCCTGGGTTTCTATGCGGAGGCCGGCATCGGCGTGAACCTCTTTTCCAGGCTCTACAACAACGACAACAGGCAGCTCTCCACGGGTTTCCAGTTCGGCGATCACCTGGCGGTCGGCTATGTCACCGCCAGCAAGTGGGATCTCGGATTCAAGTTCCAGCACTACTCGAACGCCAGCATCAAGAAGCCCAACGACGGCGTGAACATCTTCATCGTCAAGGCCAGCTACCGCTTCTGATCGCGGCCGCACCAGTGCCGGACGAGACGGGGGACCATTGACCAGCTCCAGTACGATCAAGCGCTATCTGCCCTGGCTGGTGGCCGCCGCCCTGTTCATGGAGCAGCTGGACGCCACCATCGTCAACACGGCCATTCCGAGCATCGCGGCCAGCCTCGAGGTGACGCCCCTCAGCCTGAAGTCTGTGGTCACCAGCTACATCCTTGGCCTGGCGGTCGGCATCCCCGTGAGCGGGTGGATGGCCGACCGCTTCGGTACGCGCCGCGTCTTCATGACGGCGATCTCCATCTTCACCCTCGCCTCGGTTCTTTGCGGTATCTCGATGAATGCCGGCATGCTCACCGCCGCGCGCCTGCTGCAAGGCCTGGGCGGCGCCATGATGATCCCGGTCGGGCGGCTGGCGATCGTGCGCACCTTCCCCAAGTCCGAGCTGCTGGGCGCGATGAACTTCGTCATCATCCCGGCCCTGATCGGCCCCTTGCTCGGGCCCACGCTCGGCGGCCTGATCGTCCACTGGACTTCGTGGCGCGTGATCTTCTTCGTCAATGTGCCCGTCGGCCTGGCCGCCCTCTATCTCGTCCGCCGCTACATGCCGGACTATCGTGGGGACGAAAAGCGACCTCTCGATGTCCTCGGCCTGGTCCTGTTCAGCTCGGGGACCGCCATCCTGTCGTGGCTGCTGGAAGTCTTCGGCGAGCACACCCTGGACAAGCTCAGCGCCGCACTGCTGCTCGCGCTTTCACTGTCGCTGCTCGGCGCCTACGCGTGGCACGCGAGCCGCCGCCGCCATCCGCTGCTGCGCCTGGCCCTCCTGCGGGTGCGCACCTTCCGCATCGCCGTGCTGGGCGGCTTCGTCACCCGCTTGGGGATCGGCGGCCTGCCCTTCCTGCTCCCGCTGCTGTATCAACTTGGCCTGGGGCTGCCCGCGTGGCAGTCGGGATTGCTGATGATGCCGGCCGCGGCCGCGGCGATGGGGATGAAGCTCATCGCACCGAGGGTCCTGGCGCGCTTCGGCTACCGCCAGGTGCTGGTGGTGAACACGGTGTTCATCGCGGTGACCATCGCGCTGTTCGGCTTCGTGGACAGCCACACCCCGCTCTACCTGATCGTCACGGTCAGCCTGATGCAGGGCTTCTTCAACTCGCTGCAATTTTCCAGCATGAACACGCTCGCCTATGCCGACATCGAGACGCGCGACACCAGCATGGCCAGCACCATCACCAGCTCTTTCCAGCAACTGTCGATGAGCTTCGGGCTGGCCGCCGGCTCGCTGGCGACGGCCTGGTTCCTCGGCGACGTGCCGCAGACCGACCAGGCGCAGGTCAGGGAAGCGCTGCACCGGGCCTTCTGGACCCTCGCGGCGCTGACCTTCATCTCATCGCTGGTGTTCCGGCACCTGCGCCGCAACGACGGGGACAGCATCAGTCGCGGGCAGGCGGTGGGGCGGGACGCGGAACCGGCCGTGCAGTAGTCAGGCGCCGGCGGAGGTGGTGGCAGGGGTGGCGGGCACCAGTCGCTCCAGCACCTTTTCGCGGTTGTTCATCACGAAGCCGACGAACACGGGTTCCTTGACGGCGAGGCGGACCAGCGCCGGCAGCAGCGGATAGCAGAAGGTCGCCACCTTGCGCACGTTTTCATCGTTTTGCAACGCGGCGCGGCCGCCGGCGCCTCCGCCTGCCTGGAGCAAGGGCAAGAGGGCCGCGCTATGCTGGCTGAGGATATTGTTGAGCGGCCCCATCAGCCTTGCCTGGAGTCCCTCTTGTTCGCCCGGTACACGCATCATCGTTCTCCAAAGTTTTGGTAACGATATGTTGCAGGGTAGAAGCCAAGACCACCCTGCGCTTGGACAAAGCCTGAACTAGCGCGCGCCGAGGCAGACGCCGCTCTTGCCGCCTTCCAGGGGCGCCGGCACACCCGGCTTCTCAACGTGATAGTAGAGCGACACGATCTTCCAGCCGTCATCCTGGCGATACAGCTGGATGCTGTTCACGCCGACGAAGTCAGCCTCGGGTGCATCCTGCTCGGTGCGGGATTCGACCACGCTGTAGACGGTGGCGAAGCGGTCGTATTGCTTGGTCTGCCGGGCGACCTCGCATTCGTAGAAACCCTTCGGCCGGGGGGCGCGCTGTGCGGCCACGAAATCGCTCGCCTTCATGCTCGAGAAGATCGGCTTGCCATCGCGGTAGCGGCCGCCGATGACGAGGGCTTCAGGATGGAAAATGCGCTCCAGGGTGGCGACGTCGGCGGCCACGCCGGCAGGGTGGCTCAGCCCCTGCCAGAGCGCGGCGACAGTGGCATCCGGTGACGCATCGGTGGCCGCCGCCAGGGCGGGAAGCAGGGCAAAGAGAGAAGCTGCAAGGACACGCATGGTTGGATCTCCGTTGATTGGCCGGGGCCGACCGTACCACCGGCAAACCCCTAAGCAAAAAACCCCCGCCGGCACTCAAGCCAACGGGGGTTTTTCTATATAACTAGCCTGACGATAACCTACTTTCACACTGG
>FWWL01001224.1_pt1 | contig 62832 bp, 60 predicted proteins | sample 2228331 | NCBI WGS metagenome assembly FWWL01 (sample SAMEA103939775, study PRJEB20133) | metagenome
CGTGATGGCCCACATGCGCGCCAGTTTGTCGGCACCTGTCGGGCAATCGCCTTGGATGATGGCGTTGATCACCTTCTCCTCTGAAATCAAATCGAGAACGCCGAAAGCCATAGCCTGATCGCAATAGTCGCGACCGCCGAATACAAGGATACGCTCACTCACAGCGGGCCTCCTTCGATGGGCGCGGGGGTGGCGAGGCGGGCGCGCAATGCCATGGCGTCCCACCAAGCATTATGCTGGACAGCCCCTTTGAGGGTCGTCGGATAGCAATCGACATTCTCTACAACGAATGTCATCCGTTCATAATCAGCGTTCGCCCATCCGCCATCCGGGCCAGTCGAAAGCGCCGCGCAGAAGCGGGCGATGTCAACGGGGCTATCAGCAATAATGATCGGCTGTGGATCTCCACTGATAAATTCACCGATCGTCGGACCCACCATGTTCGGCAGACAGAAAGCGGTTTGCCCGGCCCTGTCTGAGTGCAGGATAGGCATTACATTGTCGCGAACCCATGGGTCGCTTGGTGCCACGCCATGAACAATGATGGTGATGCTATCGAGCGCCGTTCGGACAATGCCCATGCTGATAAGCGGCCCGTTGTGGCCGTCAAACTCACAGTCTATGTAATATCTAGCCATGTTCGCCTCCTATGCGATCGTGGTCAGGGCCGGGGGCTGTTGACGCAGCTTTCCGGCCCGTTTGGTTTTGCGCTCCAGCCCTAAGATATTGATTCAAATAGGGCTGGTTTTGCCCGCCATCTTGCCGGGAACTGCGCAAAACCGTCATTCTTGGTAAAGGTTTGGTAAGCCATCGGGTCTAGGGTCAAATCCCATGACGGGGGAATATTTCAAAATCATACTGCTCTGCGCCCTTGGCGCACTGCTGATCGCTGCGGCGATTACCGATTTGCGTGCGCGCATCATCTCCAACCGGCTCAACCTGGCGGTCGCGGCCCTCGCGCCGCTCTGGTGGCTGGCAAACGGCTATGCGCTCTGGCCCGACATGGCGGTGCAACTGCTGGTCGGCGCAGCCATCTTCACCCTGTTCGCCGCGCTGTTCGCGCTAGGCATGATGGGCGGCGGCGACGTGAAGCTGCTGACCGCGCTGGCGCTGTGGTTCCCGTGGCAGGCGATATTGTCGCTGGTCGTGCTCATGGCGCTGCTGGGCGGCGTGGTCACGCTGGTCACCGTCATCCACCACAAGATGACCCACAGGCTGGGACAACCTGAAATTCCCTATGGCGTGGCGATTTCCCTCGCGGCGCTGTGGCTGCTGCCGTGGCCAACGATATTTTAACCAATTTACGTGATGAGTGAAGCACTGGGGGCAGTGCTCCCATTACAGGGAGGCGAATTTCGTCATGGATGCCAAGAAAATCGTGCTGCTGGTAGGAGCGCTTATCATAGCGGTCACTACGGCCTTGCTTGCCCGCAGCATGTTGAGCTCCTCCAGCGCACCGCAGGTCAATGCTGCGTCGATGCCCGTTGAGGCCGATCAGCCCCATGTGCTGGTCGCGACCAAGGCTTTGCCGGTTGGCACCATTCTGGACGCTGAAAGCTTCCGCTTCCAGCCCTGGCCCAAGGATCTGATCGAACAGGCCTATTATCTCAAAGGTCAGGCCGATCCGGCGAAACTGGCAGGCAGCGTCGTGCGCACCGCCATTTCCGCCGGACAGCCGCTGACCCAGGGCGGCCTGGTCAAGCCCGGCGATCGCGGCTTCCTGGCCGCAGCGCTTGGCGCAGGGATGCGCGCGGTCACCGTTCCCGTCTCGGCGCAAAGCTCGGTCGCGGGCTTCGTGTTTCCTGGCGACCGCATCGACCTGGTCCTGACGCAAAGCGTTGCGGGCGGTGGCGATGGCGAAGCGCTCAAAGTCTCCGAAACCATCCTGCGCAACCTGCGCGTCCTTGCCACTGACCAGCGGATGGATGCGATGGGCGCGGACGGCAAGCCGGAAGTACGTACCTATTCCAACGTCACGATCGAAGTGACGCCCAAGATCGCGGAAAAGATCGCGGTTGCCCAGACCATCGGCTCCCTGTCGATGTCGCTGCGCTCGATCGCCGATACCGCGTCTGATCTGGACGCTGCCATCGCCGGTGCCGATGTCGATCTGCCCGATGGCGCCAGCCCGAACGCGGAAAAGGCGATCATCGCCAAGATCGCGTCGCGCCCCATTGATCGCGGCTCCACCTATTCGACCGGCGCCGACGTGTCGCGCTACCAGCGCAGCTCGGTCCCGGCCAAGGCCGAAAACGGCGCGGCAATGGCTGGCACCGGCGCCCAGATTACCGCACCGGCTGCCGTCAGCGGCCCGGTCATCCGCGTCGCCCGCGGCACCAACGTGACCGAAGTTCCGGTCGGGGGGAAGTAAGATGAAGTCGATGCTCCAGATGTCCGGGCGCAAGGTCGCCGGACCCGCGATCGCGCTCGGCCTGGCCGTAGCCATGACCGCCGTGCCCGGAACGGCCGTCAACGCCGCACCGTCCAGCGCACAGGACAATGCGATCCTCATGTCGGTCGGCGGCAGCCGTGTCGTCAACCTGGGCGCCAAGATGTCCGACGTGGTGATCGGCAATCCCGAAGTGGTCGACGTCCATGTCCGCTCGCAGAACCAGCTTTACCTGATTGCCAAGAAGGCAGGCGAAACCACTGTGTTCGCCACCGCCCCAAACGGCAAGGTGCTGTTTTCCGGCACGGTTCGCGTCGGCAACAACCTGACCAGCATCGATGACATGCTCCGCCTGGCGATGCCCGGCGCGAACATCGCGGTCAACAAGATGAACGGCATGGTCCTGCTGACCGGCACCATCCAGGCGCCCGAAGATGCCGCCGAAGCCGAACGGCTGACGCAGGCCTTCGTCGGCAAGGAAACCACCGTGGTCAGCCGCCTGCGCATGGCTACGCCGTTGCAGGTGATGCTCCAGGTCAAGATTTCCGAAGTCGCCAAGGATGTGGGTCACAAGATCGGCACGAATTTCTCCAGCCTGGATACGTCTGGTGGCAAGGTGCTGGGCAGTATCGGAGGCGGCACACGCAACTTCGTTACTCAGTCCACGACAGCTGCAGGCCAGACCTGGACTTTCAACAACCCTAGAGACGGCAGCTACAGCCTTGGCGGCGTTGCTCGCATATTGGGCATGGACATCGCCGGTGCGCTGGACCTCGCCGAATCGAGCGGCCTTGCCACCACGCTGGCGCAGCCCAACCTGACCGCGCTATCGGGTGAAACCGCCAGCTTCCTGGCGGGCGGCGAATATCCCTACACGGTCAGCAATGGCACGCAGGGCAACAGCATCGAATTCAAGCAATATGGCGTACAGTTGGCCTTCACGCCGACCGTGCTGGCCGACGGCCGCATTTCGCTGCGGGTCCGCCCGACGGTGTCGAGCCTGGATTTCACGCTGAACGCCAACGTCCCTGCGCTGAAAAGCCGCACCGCCGAAACCACGGTGGAGCTGGGTTCGGGTCAGGCCTTCATGATTGCGGGCCTGCTCAACAATGAAACCAGCAACGGCATCAACAAGGTGCCGGGCATCGGCAACCTGCCAATCCTGGGCAGCCTGTTCAAGTCGCGCCAGTTCCAGCGCAGCGAAACCGAACTGGTCATCGTCGTCACCCCCTATCTGGTGAAGCCGATGAACGCATCGGACGTGCGCCTGCCGACCGACGGCTTCCGCAACGCCAATATCGGTCAGGGGCTGCTGCTCCAGCAGGGCAATGACGGGATCAGTGGCAAGCAGGGCGAAATGCCGCGCCGCGCGCCCGGATCGCCCACGCCGGTTACCCCCGGCCCGCAGGCATCCGCCGCCGCGCCGGTCGCAAAGCCGGGCAAGCCCGGCAAAGCTGCCCCCGGTTTCAGCTTCTGACGGAAGGACCAAAGACATGACCTATCTGTCCGCCAAGACTCTCACCGCCCTCGCCATATTGGCGCTGCCGCTCGCCGGATGTGTCACTGACAGCCCCAATCGCAGCGTCGAATCGGTGCATCAGCCGGTTGTCAGCTATGCCGCCTACACGTTCGACGTGCAGGCCAGCGGCGACTCGCTGTCCGCCTATGAAGCAGGTCGTCTCAACGACTGGTTCGCCTCGATCGGGCTTGGCTATGGCGATCAGGTCGCGATCGTCACGGATGCTGGCTATTACAGTCCCGGCATTCGCGAGGGCATCGCCGATGTCGTCGCCCGTCACGGCCTGCTGGTCGCAGAGGATAGTTCCGCCGCCGCTGGCGATGCGCCCCAGGGCAGCGTCCGCCTGATCGTGCGCCGCGCCACCGCCAGCGTCCCTGGCTGCCCCGACTGGAGCAGCAAGCAGGAAACCGACATGAATCTGGGCACCACGTCCAATTTCGGCTGCGGCACCAACAGCAATCTGGCCGCGATGGTCGCCAATCCCGAAGACCTCGTCCGGGGTCAGGGCACCGACAGCAATCTGCGTACGGCCACGTCGAACCGCGCCATTTCCACCTATCGCGACAAGCCGCCAACGGGCGCTGGCGATCTCAAGCAGATGTCAGCAGGAGGCCAGTAACATGAACGCCCCATGGAAACCCGGTTTCACTGGTCAGCGTGATCCGTTTCACGCCTTCGTCTGCGACGATCACAGCTATGATCTGATCCGTTCGGTGTGCGCCGAACTGGGCTGGGCACCGGAAAAGGTGAACAAGGGCGGGATGCGCAACGCAGTCCAGAGCCTGTCGATCACTGCATCGCCGCAAATCCTATTCGTCGATATGTCCGAAAGCGGTGATCCGCTCAACGACATCAACAGCCTGGCGGAAGTGTGCGAACCCGGCACCGTCGTGATCGCGGCGGGCCAGGTCAATGACGTGCGCCTCTATCGCGATCTGGTGGCCAGCGGCATTCAGGATTATCTGCTCAAGCCATTTGGCGCCGACCAGTTGCGCGACGCGCTGGCCAATGCGCAGGCCGTGTTCATGGCCCCGCGCGACGCTGCGCCCGAACGCCCGCACATGACCGTTGCGGTCATCGGCACGCGCGGCGGCGTGGGCGCGTCCAGCATCGCCACCTCGCTGGCATGGATGCTCTCGGACAAGAAGAAGCGTCCGACCGCCTTGCTCGACCTCGACGTCCATTTCGGCACCAATGCGCTGGCGATGGACCTGGAACCGGGGCGTGGCCTGACCGACGCGATCGACAATCCCAGCCGCATCGACGGCCTGTTCATCGAACGCGCCATGGTGCGGGCGAGCGACACGCTGGCGATCCTGTCTGCCGAAGCCCCCATCAGCCAGCCGATGATGACCGATGGCGGCGCCTTCTATCAACTGCTGGAAGAATTCCGGCAGGTGTTTGAATGCAGCGTCGTCGATCTGCCGCGCAACATGCTGATCCAGCATCCGCATCTCATGACCGACGCGCAAGTCACGCTGGTCGTGACCGAACTGACGCTGGCGGCGGCACGCGACACGATCCGCATCCTGTCCTGGCTCAAGAGCAACGCACCGCAATCGCGCGTGCTAGTGGTCGCCAACCGCGTCCATCCCGGCTCGCCCGAAATCAGCCGCAAGGATTTCGAAACCTCGATCGAACGCAAGGTCGATGTCCTCATCCCGTTCGACCTGCGGGTCGGCGCGCAGGCGGCAAAGCTCGGCAAGACATTGGCCGAAGCTGCCAAGGGCAGCAAGGTCGGCGCAGCCTGCACCGCCCTGCTCGACCAGGTGCTTGGCGCGGGCGATGCGGGCGATGGCGCCACCGGCGCTGCGGCACCGCGCAAGAAGGGCGACTCCCTGCTCGGCAAGATCGGCGACTTCCGCAACATGATGCCCTCTCGCCGCAAGGCCAAGACGGCCGCACTGGAAGATTGATCGCGTCTGCCGCCTGACCGGGCGGCGGCGATGACTGGGGAATAGGCGAACAGATGGACGGCAATTTCATCCTGATAACGGTTTTGGTGGCAACCATGTTGGGCATGGCCATCATAGCGTTCGCCGGTCCGTCGCCGGAAAAGGCGCGCAAGCGCCGGGTCGCGATGATCCGCGGCCGTCACAGCGATTCGGCAGAAGCACTGCTGGAAGCGCGGATGCGCAAGGCCATTTCGAACCGTTCGACTGGCGCCGAAGCCAAGATGCTGGTGTCGCTGATCCCCAATCCGGAAAATCTGACCAAGCGGATCAGGATGACCGGCAAGAAATGGACGCTCAGCCAGTATATGACCGCCAGCGCGGGCATATTCCTGGTACTGTCGGCGTTCCTTATGGTGCGCGGCTTTCCGTTCCTCATGGCTGTCATGGTCGGCATGGCCGCCGCTCTGTTCCTGCCTCACTGGTGGGTCAGCCGCCTGATCAAGCAGCGGATCAACCGCTTCAACGCCAAATTCCCCGACGCGCTTGAACTGCTGACGCGCGGCCTGCGCTCCGGTCTCCCCATCGCCGAAACGCTGGGCATCGTGTCGAGCGAAATTCCTGGGCCAGTAGGCGAGGAATTCAAGCTCATCACGGAACGGATCAAGATCGGCAAGACGATGGAGCAGGCGCTTCAGGAAACCGCCGATCGCCTCGGCACGCCCGAATTCCAGTTCTTCGTCATCACGCTCGCGATCCAGCGGGAAACCGGCGGCAACCTGGCTGAAACCCTGTCGAACCTTGCCACCGTGCTGCGCCAGCGCGCGCAGATGAAGCTCAAGATCCGCGCCATGTCGTCGGAATCAAAGGCGTCCGCCTACATTATCGGCTGCCTGCCCTTCCTCGTATTCTTCATGATCTGCTACATCAACTTCAACTATATGAGCCCCTTCTTCACGCCCGATCCGGCGGGCATTTTCGGGCTTTCGCTGATGCAGGTGATCGGCATCGGGGGCATGTGCTGGATGGCGATTGGCGCCTTCATCATGGCCCAGATGGTCAATTTTGAAATCTGATCGGGGATAAGAGACATGGACGCCCCTACCCCTGCCGGCACACTTTTCGGCATGACCGCCACCGATTTTGGCACCTTGCTCGCCGCGCTGGCGACGCTTGCGATGCTGTTCGCCCTTTATGCGATCATGACCGTGCGCGATCCGATGGCCAAGCGGGTCAAGGCGCTTAACGATCGCCGCGAACAGTTGAAGGCTGGCATCACCGCATCGACCGCCAAGCGTCGCGCAAAGCTTGTCCAGCGCAACCAGACGACGGACCATATGCGCTCCTTCCTGTCGAGCCTGAAGGTTCTGCAGGACGACCAGCTCAAGGACGCGCAAATCCGTCTGGCGCAGGCCGGTATCCGGTCAAAGGACATGGCCGTCGCCGTCATCTTTGGCCGCATGATCATGCCGATCGTCATCGGCGGCGCAGCGGCCTTGCTGCTCTATGGCGTCGGCATCCAGCCGGAATGGGGGCCGGTGAAGCGGTTCTTCGCCTTCGCGATCGCGCTGCTGCTTTCCTACAAAGCCCCTGACATCTTCATCGACAACAAGGTGCAGAAGCGCTCCGCCGCGATCCGCAAGGGGTTGCCCGACGCACTCGACCTCCTGGTCATCTGCGCCGAAGCCGGTCTGACCGTCGATGCCTCCTTCAACCGCGTGGCGCGCGAACTGGGCAAGGCCTATCCTGAACTTGGCGACGAGTTTCAGTTGACCGCGATTGAACTCAGCTTCCTGACCGAACGGCGCATGGCGTTCGAAAATCTCGCCACCCGCGTCAAGCTGGACGCGGTCAAGGGCGTGGTGACCACCATGATCCAAACGGAAAAATACGGCACCCCGCTCGCTTCGGCGCTGCGCGTGCTGTCCGCCGAATTCCGTCATGAGCGCATGATGCGCGCCGAAGAAAAGGCCGCGCGCCTGCCCGCGATCATGACCGTGCCGCTGATTCTCTTCATTCTGCCGACCCTGTTCGTCGTCATCCTGGGTCCGGCGGCCTGCTCGATCAGCACGGCCTTCTGAAAATTCAGGCGCGCCGCGGCCCGCTGCCGTAGCGTTCCCAACCAAAACGCCCGCTTCCGCCAAAAAAGGCGGTGGCGGGCGTCGCGATTTGCGGCATATCTTCGGGCAAAAGATATGGAGAAACGGATCGCATGAAAGCTGCCACCATCGCCCTTGCCGCCCTGACCACGGCCATCACCCTGCCCGCTTATGCCGCGCAGCCCGTCATAGGTCGCTGGGCCACGGTCGAGGCCAAAGCCATCGTCCACATCGCCCAGTGCGGCAAAAGCCTCTGCGGCAAAATCGAAAAAATCCTAAAACCCACGCCGGGCCGCCCGAATACCGATGTCGAAAATGCCGACCCGGCGCTGCGCTCCCGCCCGCTGGTGGGCCTGCCCCTGCTGACCGGCTTTGGCGACGCCGGCAGTCATTGGAAAGGCACGATCTACGACCCGGAAAGCGGCAAAAGCTACACGTCCAAAATCAGCCGCAACGCCGATGGCACCCTGAAAGTCCAGGGCTGCATCGCCTTCTTCTGCAAGACGCAGACATGGACGGCGGTTCGCTAAGGCAGTGCCGGCGCGCCTCCCTGGCAACAGGGAGCGCCTTGCCCCACCCTCATGTCCAGGTCTTTACCGATCCCGACGCAGCGATGATCTGACTGTTGGAGGATGGCAGCCTGACTGAAGGCTGTCCCTCTAGCCCAGGATGAACTCGACCCCGGCCATGGCATGGATCGACGTGCAGTCGTAGATCGGTAGCACATTGGCCTTTACGTCGACGATCAGTTCCAGCTCGGTGCAGGCCAGCACCACCGCCTGCACATCCTGCTTGGCGATGTCGGTCATTTCCGACTTCATATAGCGTTCGGATTCGCGGCTGATCTTGCCGACAGTCAGCTCGTCATAGACGATGCGGTCGATCCGGTCGGCCAGTTCCATGTCGGGGGGCAGCAGCGACACGCCATGCGCAACCAGCCGCTGGCGGTAGAATTTCTCGGTCATCACGTTGCGCGTACCGATCAGCGCGGCTTTTTCGACGCCGTCGGCCTGCATCTTCTTGCCGACGCGCTCGGCGATATGCAGGATGGGCACATGCACCGCGCCCTGCACCCGGTCATAGACGCGGTGCATCGAATTGGCGCAGATCAGCAGCGCGCCCGCGCCTGCCGTCTCCAGCCGCCGCGCCGCCGCGATCAGCACGTCCGCCGCGCTGTCCCATTCCTCATCGCTGGTGCAGGCCGCAACGGTCGCAAAGTCCAGGCTCTCGATCAGCAGCGGCGCGCTATGCTGCCCGCCACGCGCACGATGCACCGCCTGGTTGATGATCTCATAATAGCGGGCGGTTGACGTCCAGCTAAGACCGCCGATCAGGCCAAGTTTGTGCATTGTCACCCCTATCCCGTCATCCCGGCGAAAACCGGGATCTCAATTCTCTTCTGCCTGATAGCGAAAGAAAAGAGAGATTCCAGCCTTCGCTGGAATGACGGGAAATAAGGTCGCTATCAGTGCGCCAGCCCCTTGACGATTTCCTCGACCATTTTCTTGGCGTCGGCGAGCAGCATCATGGTGTTGTCCATGTAGAAGACTTCATTGTCGACGCCGGCATAGCCAGCCCCGCCCATGGATCGCTTGACGAACAGCACCGACTTGGCGTTGGCGACGTCCAGAATGGGCATGCCGTAGATGGGCGACGATTTGTCGGTCTTGGCCGCCGGGTTGGTGACGTCGTTCGCGCCGATGACGAAGGCGACGTCGGCCTGGGCGAACTCGCTGTTGATGTCCTCCAGTTCGAATACCTCGTCATAGGAGACATTCGCTTCGGCCAGCAGCACGTTCATATGGCCCGGCATACGGCCCGCGACGGGGTGGATCGCATATTTGACCTTCACCCCTTCGGCCTTCAGCAGGTCGCCCATCTCGCGCAGCGCATGCTGCGCCTGGCTCACCGCCATGCCGTATCCCGGCACGATGATGACGCTGTCGGCCTGCTTCATCAGGAACGCGGCGTCCTCGGCCGATCCACGCTTGTAGGCGCGGTCGATCACTGGCCCGCCTGCGCCCGCCGGTCCCGCATCGGCGCCAAAGCCGCCCGCGATGACGCTGATGAAGCTGCGGTTCATCGCCTTGCACATGATGTAGGACAGGATCGCACCCGAAGAGCCCACCAGCGCGCCGGTGATGATCATCGCACTGTTGCCCAGCGTAAAGCCCATCGCCGCGGCGGCCCAGCCCGAATAGCTGTTGAGCATCGACACAACGACCGGCATGTCTGCCCCGCCGATCGGGATGATCAGCAGGAAACCGATGATGAAGCTCAGCGCCGTCACCGTCCAGAATATCCACGAGCTCTGGTCGGTCACGAAATAGCCGATCAGCCCCAGGATCGCGGCCAGCGTGCCAAGGTTGATGAGGTGGCGGGCGGGCAGCATGATCGGCTTGCCCGACATATTGCCGTTGAGCTTGAGGAAGGCGATGACCGAGCCGGAGAAGGTGATCGCGCCGATCGCCACGCCCAGCCCCATTTCGATGCGGCTGGCATTGTGGATTTCGCCGGTCACTACGTCCAAAATCCCGAAGGCACCGGGATTGAGGAAGGCGGCCGCGCCGACCAGGACGGCGGCCATGCCGACGAGGCTGTGGAACGCCGCCACCAGCTGCGGCATGTCCGTCATCGCGATCCGCCGCGCGATGATGAAGCCGATGCCGCCGCCGATGACGATGGCACCGATGATTTCGGGCAGGCTCACCACATCATGGGTGTAGAGTGTGGTGGCGACCGCAATCGCCATGCCGATCATGCCCATGCGATTGCCACGACGGCTCGTCGCCGGGCTGGACAGCCCGCGCAGCGCCAGGATGAACAGGACGCCCGCGGCCAGATAGGCCAGGCTCACGCCCCATGGGATCTGTGCGATCTCATGCATCACTTGCGCTCCTTCTTCTTGTACATCGCCAGCATCCGCTCGGTGACCGCAAAGCCGCCGAAGATGTTGACCGATGCAAAGACGACCGCCAGCAGGCCCAGATATTTGGCCGCAGCGCTCCCCGCCTCCGCCGACGCGACCAGCGCGCCCACGATGATGACCGACGAAATGGCGTTGGTAACCGCCATCAACGGCGTATGGAGCGCCGGCGTCACCGACCACACCACATAATAGCCGACAAAACATGCCAGCACGAAAACCGACAGGATGGAAATAAAGTCCATTCTAGTCCTCCCCTATCCTCTCTTGCGCCATCGCGACTACCCCGGCGACAGCTGTGTCAAGATCGTTCAAAATTGCGATGGCCGGTATGCGAAGGACTGTCAGTCCTTTTGCCGCAAACCAGCTATCACGCTGTTTATCCTTTACCGGCGCATCGCCCCGGCCATCTACCTCGACCACCAGCCGCGCTTCGTGACAATAAAAATCAGCGACATAGGGACCAGAGGGGTGCTGGCGGCGAAACTTGAAACCTTCAGGACGTCCGCGAAGCCCCTGCCATAGCTTCACTTCGGGCAAGGACATGGCCTTGCGAAGCTGCCGTGCCTTGTTCACCTGCCCTTGCAGCACCCTCATCCTCCCCTGCAAGGGGAGGTGGCTGGCGCAGCCAGACGGAGGGGTGTCACGCTATCGAGAGGGTGACACCCCTCCACCACCAGCAAGCTGGCGGTCCCCCTCCCCTTGCAGGGGAGGACAGGGACCAAATCCGCCATCAACTGGCCAACAATCGCTCGTTCACGACCTTGCCGCCCTGCGTCAGGCGGATGGCGTTGCCGATTTCCTCGTCCAGCACCGGCGCGCCCTTGTCCTTGTCCCAGAAGGCAGACAGAAAGTTGAACAGGTTGCGCGAGAACAGGGCCGAGGCATCGGTGGCCAGCCGCGAAGGCACGTTGCGATGGCCCACAATCTTGACGCCGTGGCGCATCACCACTTCACCCGCCACTGCGCCCTCGACATTGCCGCCCTGCTCGACCGCCAGATCGACGATCACGCTGCCCGGCTTCATCGACGCGATCTGCGCGTCGCTGATCAGGCGCGGCGCGGGGCGGCCCGGAATGAGTGCGGTGGTGATGACGATGTCCTGCTTGGCAATGTGCGAGGATATGAGCTCGGCCTGGGCCGCCTTATATTCATCCGACATTTCCGTCGCATAGCCGCCGGACCCTTCGCCCTCGATGCCCGCGACCTTCTCCACGAAGATCGCCTTGGCGCCCAGCGATTCGATCTGTTCCCTGGTCGCGGCCCGCACGTCGGTCGCGCTCACCTGCGCGCCCAGGCGGCGCGCGGTGGCGATCGCCTGAAGGCCCGCCACGCCCACGCCCATGATGAAGGCGCGCGCGGCAGACACCGTGCCCGCCGCCGTCATCATCATCGGAAAGGCCTTGCCATATTCGCTGGCGGCATCCAGCACCGCCTTATAGCCCGACAGGTTCGACTGGGACGACAATATGTCCATCGACTGCGCGCGGGTGATGCGCGGCATGAATTCCATCGCCAGCGCTTCATAGCCCGCCGCCGCATAGGCATCGACCCGCGCCCGCTCGCCAAAGGGGTTGAGCCCCGCCACGATCCAGGCACCCGTACCGGCGCCGGCAATGCTGGTCACGTCCGGCCCCTGCACGCCCAGCACAATGTCCGCGCCCGCCACCGTCGCGGCCCGATCCCCAACGCTTGCCCCGGCAGCGGCATAGTCCGCATCGGCCACAGACGCCGTCACGCCAGCCCCTGCCTCCACCGCAACCTGCGCGCCAAGACCAATAAATTTCTTCACCGTCTCCGGTGTCGCCGCAACGCGCTGCTCGCCCGATGCTTGCTCCTTCAGTACCGCTATCTTCATTATTATGGCATCCCCTCCTGTTCGTGCGTGATCGGCCTAGCTGGAGATCAGCAGCACCACGAGCGCGGCCACCGCGATCGATGCGATCGTGCCCCACTTCATCACGCCGACAAATCCGGCATAGGTTTCGGTCGCTTTCTTAATATTTCCGTCAGACGCCATGTCCGGTCCCCTTCTGTGGCGGTTGTGGCGAACCTCTTATCCTGTCCCGCGCACCCCCTCAACCCGCACGGGCACAAGAAAATCTTTCGCGGTTAAGGCCGCCTTTACCCCCCGTCCTTACCATAGGTCACCTGTTTCTATTGAGGGGTATAGATGGCGCGCGACGGCATACCGATGCTGATGCTGATCGACGACGAACCGGCGCAAAGACGGCTGGTTTCGGCGCTGGCCGCGCGTGCCGGATGGCGGACGATCTTTGCGGGCGACGGCGAAACCGCAATAGCCACATTGGGCACCCAGGACGGGATGCAGCTAGATGCAATCATTCTTGACCAGTGGAGCCCCGACTATGAACCCGCGGGTCTGATCCGCGAGATTCGCGAACGTCGCCCTGCCTTGCCCATCCTGATTCTCACCGCCCACAATAATGTCGCCGTTGCCGTAGAGGCGATGCGCGCGGGGGCGACCGATTATCTGTCGAAGCCGATCGCGCCCGAACGGCTGCTCGCGGCGCTCAACGCGACGATCAGCGAAGGCGCGTCCCATGGCGAGCTGCGCCCGCTCACCGAAAAGATCACCGCCCCCCTCTCTTTCGAGGATGTGGTCGGCTCCGCCCCGCAATTCCGCGCCGCGCTCGCCATCGCGGCCAAGGCGGCGCGCGCCCGCGTGCCGGTCCTCATCGAGGGCGAAAGCGGCGTCGGCAAGGATGTGATCGCGCGCGCCATCCATGCGGCATCCCCCCGCCACAAACAGGCGATGGTCACGGTCAATTGCGGCGCGATTCCGGCCAATCTGGTCGAATCCGAACTGTTCGGCCATGAACGCGGCGCCTTTACCGGCGCGTTCGACCGCCATGTCGGCAAATTCGCCAGCGCCGACACCGGCACCATCTTTCTGGATGAAGTCAGCGAAATGCCGCTCGACGCACAGGTCAAGCTGTTGCGGGTGCTGCAGGATGGCGAAATGCAGCCGATCGGCGCGCGCCGCCCGATCCATGTCGACGTCCGCGTCATCGCCGCCACCAATAAGCGCCTGATCGAGGAAATAGAGGCCGGTCGCTTCCGCGAGGATCTCTATTACCGCCTGAACGTCGTTCAGTTGACCATCCCGCCGCTGCGCGAACGGATGGGGGATATTCCCGCGCTCTGCCGCCATCTGCTCGCGCGAATCGCGACCCAGCCGGGTCTGCGCAGCCTGGGCCTGACCGACGATGCGCTGGCGCTGCTGATGCAGCATGGCTGGCCGGGCAATGTCCGCCAGTTGCAGAACGCGCTCTTCCGCGCCGCCGTCCTGTGCGATGGCGACGCGCTGACGCCGCAGGATTTTCCGCAGATCGCGGCCCAGATCAGGACCGGCGAGCCGATCGACCGCCTCACCATCCGCCCGCGCGCCGCCAGCCAGCCGCACCGCGACGGCGCAGGCATCACCCTGTTCGAAGGCGATGGCCATGTGCGCCAGCTCGCCGAGATCGAAGCCGACGTCATTCGCCTCGCCATCGGTCATTATCGCGGCCGCATGACCGAAGTGGCCCGTCGCCTGGGCATCGGGCGATCGACCCTCTACCGCAAGCTTGCCGAACTGGGCATCGACAGCGCGGCGTAAACCGACGCGCCATCGCCTGCTCCCCATCGCTCGACCGTTGTATTCTCATGCTGCCTATGCTTTGGATCGGCGCATGAAACACGCCGCCCTCACCGCCTGCCTGCCCATCCTGCTCCTCGCCGCCTGCGGCCGCACCGAACCGGTGGCCGACATGCCAAGCCAGGAGGAGCTGGCCGCCGCCGCCAATGCCGCCGCTGCCAGCGCGCTGGCCAGCCAACAGGCCGCTGAAGAGGCGGAGCCGCGCAATTACGTCAATCTGGAACGCGGCTTTTCGATCAGCTTCCCTGAAGGCTGGACGAAAAATGCGGAGGGCAGCACCGCCGACGGCGCAATCTATGAAGATAAGGGTGCGGGCGCGGACGTGCGCGTATTCTGGCAAAAGAATGACAATGACGAAACGCTCAAGCAGATCGTCGAAGCGGTCAGCAGCGGGGCCGAAGGCGTCGATGGCGATTATATCGGCGAAAATGAATATCGCGGCACCGCCAATGACGGCGAAGGCAATAATGTCGCGGTCCGCCTGCTCAAGCAGCCCAACGGTTCGATCGTGACCGCCACCTTCGTCTATCCCGAAATGCTGAGCGAACAATATCTGCCGATCGTCGACAAGACGCTGGACAGCATGCGCATCTTCCCGCCCAAGGACGAAGCGGAAGCGGCTCCAGCGGAAGCGGGCAACAGCGCCGGAGCGAAGCCGACCGCGCCTTAAACCCCACCTGTGACTTAAATCGCGCTCAACCCCGCGTCGGCCAGCCCGCGCCACAGGTGCAGCGCCTGCACGCTTTCGCGCACATCATGCACCCGCACCATCTGCGCGCCCTGCTCCGCCGCGCGGAACGCCAGCGCGATCGAACCGCCCAGCCGGTCGGACGCCGGCGCTTCGTTCGACAGCGCGCCGATCAGCCGCTTGCGACTGCCCGCGAACAGCACGGGCACGCCCAGCCCCTGGAAGGTCGCAAGGCGGTTGACCAGCGCCAGATTGTCCGCCAGCCCCTTGCCAAAGCCCAGCCCCGGATCGACCATGATCCTGTCGCGGGCAATCCCGGCGGCTAGTGCGGCCGCGACGCGCGCCTCCAGATGGTCGAACACATCCGCCACCACATCGCCATAGCCGTCAGGATTGTCGTGCGGATCATCGCCTGCCGACGGTGCGTGCATCAGGATGACGGGACAGCCCGCCGCCACGACCACCTCCATCGCGCGCGGATCATGTTGCAGGGCGCTCACATCATTGACGATCTTCGCGCCAGCGCCCAGCGCCGCCTCCATCACGGCCGCCTTGCGCGTGTCGATCGATACCGGCACGCCAGACGCTGCCAGCCGTTCGATGACGGGCACCACACGGGCGATCTCGTCGCCCTCCCATAATTTTTCCGCGCGCGGCCGGGTGGATTCCCCACCCACATCGACCAGCGCCGCCCCCGCCGCCGCCATGGCAAAGCCCGCGTCCGCCGCTGCCTGCGGGTCGCCGACATGCTTGCCGCCATCGGAAAAACTGTCGGGCGTGATGTTCAATATCGCCATCACCTGCGGCCCGTCGAAACGGATGGTCCGCTCCCCCAGCACCAGCGGGGCGCGCTGCGCCGAGATATTGGCGGCCAGCATCCGCGCCCGCTGCGCCAGCGGTTCGGGCAGGGCCGCGATGGCATCGCCAAACGCCGCGACCGGAACAGTGACCCGCGCCACCCGCTCCCGACCACGCAGGGCGGTCAGTTCATAACCCTGGAACCACAGCAACCCATTGCCCATCCGCGCCGCCGCGCCATCGGGCAGGCCAAAGGGCGACGGCACGAACCAGACCGGGCGCAGGTACAGCCGGGCATCGGCGGGAATGGTGGGCAGCATCAACTATCCTTCTGACAGGTCCGGCGGCCTGCCCTTAACGCAATCCCGTGCTCCTGCGAAGGCAGGAGCCCAGTTCCGACCCTTCAGGGTAGAACTGTCGGCAGGACTGGGCTCCCGCCTGCGCGGGAGCACCCCATCATCTTAAGGCTCGTTCGCCAGCAAATAGGTCTGCCGCAGCGTGTCGATCGGCTGCAACTTGCCCTCAACCTCCACATGCCAGAAGGTCCAGCCATTGCAGCTCGGCGCGCCCTGCAAGGTCGCGCCCATCTTGTGGATCGACCCTGTGTCGCTGCCCACGCTCAGCGACCCGTCGGCCCTGACCACGGCGGTCCAGCGACGCTTGACGTCGCTCAGCGTCGTGCCGGGGCTCAGATAGCCGGTCTCGACCAGCGTACCGAACGCCACCTTGGGCTGCTGCCGCGCGGTCTGCATGATGGTGAGCGATGATTCATCGAGCGGCAGTGCCGCCTCGATCCGCTCCAGCGCGACCTCGATATAGCTCTCCTCGCGCTCGATGCCGATCCATTTGCGCCCCAGCCGCTTGGCCACGGCGCCCGTGGTTCCCGTGCCGAAAAAGGGATCGAGCACCACATCGCCCGGCTTGGTGCAGGACAGCATCACCCGGTAGAGCAGCGATTCCGGCTTCTGCGTCGGGTGCGCCTTGGTCCCGTTGCGCTTCAGCCGCTCCTGTCCGCCACAGATCGGCAGTACCCAGTCGGACCGCATCTGCAATTCATCGTTCAGCGTTTTCATCGCTTTGTAATTGAACGTATATTTGGCGTCCTCGCCCTGGCTGGCCCAGATCAGCGTCTCATGCGCATTGGTAAAGCGCGTGCCCTTGAAATTGGGCATCGGGTTGGCCTTGCGCCAGATGATGTCGTTCAGGATCCAGAACCCCTCATCCTGCAACGCCGTGCCGACGCGGAAGATATTATGATAGCTGCCGATCACCCAGATCGTGCCGTTGGGCTTCAATATGCGCCGTGCCTGGGCCAGCCATGCCTTGGTGAAACGGTCATAGGCACCCAGCGTATCGAACTTGTCCCAGTCATTATCGACCGCGTCCACCCGCCCGCCTTCGGGCCGGAACAGATCGCCACCCAGTTGGAGGTTATAGGGCGGATCGGCAAAGATCATGTCGATGCAGCCATCGGGCAGCTTGGCCATTTCGGCGATGCAGTCGCCGCGCAGCAGGCGATCCGCCTCGATCGTGACTGGTGCGAGCGCAACCGCCTTTTTCCGCCGCGGCGCGACCCGTTCCATGACACCCATAATGCAACCCCCGTTCGTACTGAGGCCCAGCGATGAGTCCTCGGCAGACTCCCGTCAAGATCAGCGACTTAGCGTTAACCTTTCTAAAAATGGTTAACATGGGTCGGAACGAAGCGGGTAGCCACTATATGTTGAGTCGCAGCGGACGAATCGGACTCAATATCGGCCAGTGTGACTCAAAAGACTCAACCGATCGCCTGCCAGACTTTTTTTGGTTAACGCGTGCGGCATGGGCAAAAATGCCCTCCCGCTTGACCAATTCATAACCTTATGGTTATGCCGCGCTGATGACAAACAGCGCCAATACCCCCGCCACCATCGACGCCCAGTTCAAGGCTCTGTCGGACGGTACCCGCCGCGCTCTGCTGGAATATCTGGTGCGCGAAGGCGAACAGAGTGTCCACGCCCTGACCGCCATTTCCGGCGTATCCCAGCCGATGGTGTCGCGCCACATGGCCAAGCTCAAGCGCGCCGCGCTCGTGACCGCCCGCCGCACGGGCCGCGAAACCTGGTATAGCGCCAGGGCAAAGGGGCTGGCCCCGGTGGTGCAATGGATGGCCGTCTATGGTGCGCTCTGGTCGCAACGCTTCACCGCGCTCGACGGACTAGGCGAATAATTGCGCTGGCGTCATGACGGCGCGGAACGCAGGCTGACAAGGCGCGTTGCCCCGTCATGGAACACCGCCCCCTCATCGAACGCCTGGCCCGCCATCTCGCCACCACGCCGGACGACTGGCCCGCCCATGTCGAGGATGCCGCCAGCATATTGGCGATCCTGAAACAGCCCGACGACGCCATGCGCGCGGCCGGGGACGCAGGCATGTGGGAAAGCATGATCGATGCGGCGCTGCGCGAACGCTGGACGGTCACCCAGCCAGCCGCCGACGATCAGCCCCCCGCCGGCGCCGACGAGGAAGGCGAGTTCCGCCTGCCCCCCGATGCGGTCGGTGGCAACCGGGCCGACTGGGTCCATCTGCAAGAACCAAAGGAGAGCGCGCCATGAAGGGTCTGCTCAAACTCGCCATCGTCACCGGGCTTGGCGCATTTGCCGTAAAGGGATGGCGCGACTGGATGGGCACGGCGCAGCCGCTTGACGATCGCGGGCCGGTGGGTTCGTCGGGCGTCGTCCGCGACGCCGGGCCGCAAGGGGAAACGGCAGCGCGCGACTGGGACATGGTCGACGAACAGTCGGACGAATCCTTCCCCGCCAGCGACCCGCCGGGCAACTATTGAAAAAGCTGAAATACTGCCGCTCGCCCTTGCTTGCCCCTGCCCCGCCTGCCTCCTATTGAGGCGGCATGACGGGCGGTCGATGCACCGGCCCAAACAGGGGAATCACTGTCTATGCCTTCGGGTCTGATTGCGCTGCTCGATGATGTGGCGGGCATTGTTAAGCTGACCGCGACCTCGCTGGACGATGTCGCCGCCGCCGCGGGCAAGGCGGGCACCAAGGCCGCGGGCGTGGTGATCGACGATACCGCCGTCACCCCGCGCTATGTCATGGGCCTCACCCCCGACCGCGAACTGCCGATCATCTGGAAAATCGCCAAGGGATCGCTGCGTAACAAGCTGCTCTTCCTGCTGCCCGCTGCGCTGCTGATCAGCGCGGTCGCGCCCTGGCTGCTGCCCCCTCTCCTCATGCTGGGCGGCGCATTCCTGTGCTATGAAGCGGCGGAAAAGCTGCTGGAGGCCGTGCAGGGCGGCCATGATGTCGCCAAGGAAGCGCTGGAAACCCTCAACTCGACCGAACTTGAAAACCAGAAAGTGTCGGGCGCGATCCGCACTGACTTCATCCTGTCGGGCGAGATCATGGCCATTTCGCTCGGCACCGTCGCATCCGAACCGATCTGGGAACAGGCGCTCATCCTCGTCGTCGTCGCCATCCTGATTACCGCGGGCGTCTATGGCGTTGTCGGCTTCATCGTGAAGATGGACGATATCGGCCTCCATCTGGCCACCCGCGCCTCCGCCATGTCCCGTGCGATCGGGCGCGGCCTGGTCAAGGCGATGCCGGTCCTGATGCGCATATTGGCGGTCGTGGGCACCGCCGCGATGCTGTGGGTCGGCGGCGGCCTGATCGTCCATGGCCTGCACGAATTCCACTGGGATGCGATCCCCGGCACGATTCACCACGCAGCGCAGGCCGCCGCCAGCGCCCTGCCCACTGTCGGCCCGCTGGTCGACTGGACCGTGAACGCGATTGGCGGCGCGATTGTCGGGCTGATCGTCGGCGGCATCATCGTCGCCGCGCTGCATTTCATCCCTCGGAAGCACTAAAGCCCCCCATGTCCTCCCCCTGGCGTATCGAAGCCGCCGCGCTTGTCGCCCTCGCGCTGCCGATGATCGCGGGCAATATCGCCTGGTCGGCGATTGCCGCGACGGATCTGTTGCTGCTGGGCCGCCTGGGGGCGGAGGCTGTCGCGGCGGGCGCGCTCGCCATCAACCTGTTTCATGCGCTGCTGCTGTTCGGCATGGGGCTGGTCACTGCCGCATCGCCATTGATCGCCAGCGAACGGGGCCGCCGCCGCCATTCGGTGCGCGACGTGCGCCGCACCGTTCATCAAACGCTGCGCGCCGCCACGCTGTTCGTCATCCCCGCCTGGGCGATATTGTGGCAGAGCGAGGCGATCCTGCTCGCCATGGGGCAGGACGCGGATCTTGCCCATGGCGCGGGCCGGCTGATGCGCGGCCTGCAATGGGCGCTGCTGCCTTTTCTGGGCTTTACCACGCTGCGCACCTTCATCGCCGCGCTGGAGCGCCCGGTCTGGGGTCTGCTGATCATGTTGGCCGCCATCCCGTTCAATATCCTGGCGGGCTGGGCGCTGATCTTCGGTCATCTGGGCTTTCCCCCGCTCGGCCTGTTCGGCGCCGGGCTGGCCAGCACCGCCTCCTCCTGCTTCCTCTTCTTCGGCTTGCTCGCGGTCATCCTGATCGACCGCCGCTTTCGCCGCTACTGGCTGGTCGGCCGCTTCTGGACCCGCGACCGCGAACGCCACCGGCAGGTCTGGGCGCTGGGCCTGCCCATTGCCATTACGCTGGGTTTTGAAACCACCGTGTTCAATGCATCGGCCCTGCTCATGGGCCTGATCGACCGCGATTCGCTCGCCGCCCATGCCGTCGCGATCCAGATCGCGGCGCTGGTGTTCATGGTCCCCATGGGCATCGGCCAGGCAGCGACGATCCGCGTCGGCCTTGCCTATGGCCGCCACGATCGCGCGGGCGTGGGCCGGGCGGGCTGGCTCGCCCTCTTCCTTGGCACCGGCTTTGCCTGCTGCGCCGCGCTTGCCCTCATCCTCATACCGCGCACGCTCGTCTCGGCCTTTCTCGACCTGCACGATCCCGCCAATGCCCGCACTGTCCAGCTCGCTGTCAGCTTCCTCGCAGTCGCCGCATTATTCCAACTGGTCGACGCAGCGCAGGCGGTGGGCGCTGGCGTGTTGCGCGGGGTGCAGGACACCAGAGTGCCGATGATCTTCGCGATGATCGGCTATTGGCTCGTCGGCATTGGCGTTGGCGCTATCCTTGCCTTTCCGCTGCGGATGGCTGGGCTGGGCATATGGCTGGGCCTGGCCGCAGGCCTGGGGTCCGTCGCCATCCTGCTAGTCACGCGCTGGAGCCTGCGCGAGCGGCTAGGGCTGGTGTAACGCCGACAGGATTGCGTTGCAGGACAATGGTGCAGCGCACAAAGCAATTGATCGAATCGGACAAATCGGTCAGATATGCGTCATTATGCAAGCCCCGACCGAGATTTTCGAAGCGATCGCGCTCCAGAAGTGCCTGCTGGTGACCTACAACAAGATGGTCGTCACCCTGGCCCCGCACATCCTCTACACGCGCCATGATGAAATGTTCATCGACGCCGTGACCGTGGACCGCGACGGCAGGCCGCCGCGCGAACTCAAACTCGGCACCTTCAAGCTGGTGGGTCTGTCCGACATCAAGGTACTGGACGAACCGTTTGAGGCGATGCACGGCCTCTACGACCAGAATGACGACAAATATCGGGGCGTTACCCTGTTCGCCGTCGCACCGGAGAGCGCCGCCGCCTGATTGGCGGGCCTGCTCACTACACACCGTTCGTTTCGAGCGAAGTCGAGAAACATTGCACGCAGGTTTCTCGACTTCGCTCGAAACGAACGGGTAGGGGTGTTCCCCTCCCCCTCACTTCTTCAACCGATAGCCAGTCCTGAACATCCAGCCGATGATCCCCAGGCAGATGGCCAGCATCCCCGCGACGAAGATCAGGCTGAACTCGATGCCCACATCGCCCTTGCCAAAGAAGGTCCAGCGGAACCCTGAGATCAGATAGACAATCGGGTTGAACAGGGTGATGGTGCGCCACGGCTCGGCCAGCATCTGCACGGAATAAAAGGCGCCCCCCAGAAACGTCATCGGCATGATCAGCAGCATCGGGATCACCTGCAACTGCTCGAAACTCTGCGCCCATATGCCCAATATGAAGCCGAACAGGCAGAAGCTGACGGCGATCAGGATCATGAAGCCCACCATCGCCAACGGGTGCGCCACCGGCACGTCGACAAACAGATGGGCCGTCAGGAAGATGATGGTGCCGATGATCAGCGACTTGGTCGCCGCGGCCCCCACATAGGCGATGATCGTCTCGGTCGCGGATACGGGCGCGGACAGCAATTCATAGATGGTGCCGGTGAATTTGGGCATGTAGATGCCGAAACTGGCGTTGAAGATGCTTTCGGTGAACATCGCCATCATGATCAGGCCGGGCACTATGAAGGCGGCATAGGGAATGCCGTCCACCTCCGTCATCCGCGACCCGATCGCCCCGCCGAACACCACGAAATAGAGCGTCGTCGTGATCACCGGCACCAGCAGGCCGGTCAGCAGCGTCCGGCGGAAACGGTGCAGCTCGAATTTGTAGATGGCGGCAATGGCGCGCAGGTTGGACAGGCTCATGCCGCTTTCTCCTGATGCACCAACGCCACGAATATATCCTCCAGGCTGCTCTGCGCCGTGTTCAGATCCTTGTACCCGATGCCCAGGTCGCCCAGCCGCCGCAGCAGCGACGACACGCCGGTCCGCTCCGCCTGCGTATCGAAAATATATTCGATCTCCTGCCCGTCGCCTTTCAGCGTCACCTGCCACTCCGCCAGTTCGGCCGGCACCGCGTCCAGCCGCTCGGCCAGCACGACGGTCAGCGTTTTCTTGCCCAGCTTCTTCATCAGCGCGGTCTTGTCCTCGACCAGCATCAACTCGCCCCGGTTGATCACCCCCACCCGGTCGGCCATTTCCTCTGCCTCCTCGATATAATGGGTGGTCAGGATGATGGTGACGCCGGTTTCGCGCAACTGGCCGATCAGCTTCCACATGTCGCGGCGCAACTCCACGTCCACGCCAGCGGTCGGCTCGTCCAGAAACAGCACGCGCGGCTCATGGCTCAGCGCCTTGGCGATCATCACACGGCGCTTCATGCCGCCCGACAGTTCCAATATCTTGGCGTTGCGCTTGTCCCACAGCGAAAGGTCGCGCAATATTTTCTCGACATGGGCCGGATTGCGCGGCTTGCCGAACAAACCCCGGCTGAACGTCACCGTGTCGATCACCCGTTCGAACTGGTCGGTGGACAATTCCTGCGGCACCAGCCCGATGGCCGCGCGCGCGCCGCGATAATCGCGCACGATGTCATGCCCGGCCACCTTCACGCTGCCGCTGCTCGCCCGCGCAATGCCGCAGATGATGGAGATCATCGTCGTCTTGCCCGCGCCGTTCGGCCCCAGCAACGCGAAAATCTCGCCTTCCTCGATGGTCAGGTCGACGCCGTTGAGCGCCTTGAAGCCCGACGCATAGGATTTGGTCAGACCTTCAATTTCAATGATGGATGCCATGGGTGGCTTTGCCCCTTTTGCGTTGCGGCAAAGATAGGAAGCCGATTGCCAAACGCAACCTATCTACCACCCTCTATGCGTCGCGGCGCGTGAACCGGAATACCGTTGCGGGCGGAAAGTTGCGTACCGTCTGTCCCGCGCGCTCGACATTCAGGTCCAGCGCGTCGATCACGTCGCGGCTCACCGGCGGGCGCATCGAATAGGTAAATTGCACGAAACTGCCGCCCGGCTGCAACATGCGGAAGGATTCGGACAAAATATCATAATGCACGTGCCGGTCCATCGCCAGCAACGGCAGGCCGCTCACCACCGTCTGATAGGTGCCCGGCTCTCCCGCTGCCGCCGTCGACACGATCTGCGCGGGGGTTTCCAGCACCGAAACATTGGGAAAATGCCGCCGCAACCCGCGCGCGAAGGCCGGGTTGATCTCTACCACCTCCAGCTTTTCGGGCGGCAGGCCGGTCCCCAATATCGCGCGCGTGAACACCCCCGTGCCCCCGCCCAGCTCCAGCACCCGGCCATCGGTCGGGTCGATCTGCGCCACCATCAAGCGCGCCAGATAGCGGCTGCTCGGCACGACCGAAGCGGTCTGGCGCGGCTTTTGCACCCAGGCCGCCAGAAAATCGAGATATTCGGTGGCGCGGGCGCGAAACTCCGCGCGCGGCAACGCGATTGCCCGGCTCCGCTTGGGCTTATGCTGCATGGGCGAAATGCGACCGCTCTCTATCCATCCCGACTCCCTTAACGAGCCAGAGCCGCCCCGTCGATTGGCTTTATGAGCGATTTCCGTCCGGGGGTGTCACCCGCCGGGCGGGAGCCTTCAGCCCAGCGAATGTCCAGCGCGATGGCCGGACAATGTGTCGATACGCTCCTGCAGCCATTGCGCCACCGCCGCGATCCGCGCCAGCTTGCGCAGGTCGCCATGCATGACCAGCCAGAAACTGCGGACGATCTCCACCTGATCGGGCATCAACTGCACCAGCGCAGGGTCGCGCCGCCCGATAAAGTCGGGCAAAACGCCGATCCCCGCCCCTTCGGCGATCATCCGCTGCTGCATGATGATGCTGGTCGATCGCAATGTCGCCTCCAGCCCCGCCTCCACCTCGTCCAGATAATCCAGTTCGGGCGAGAAGATGAATTCGGGCACATAGCCGATCAGCGTATGGTCCCGCAGCTGCGCCGCCCGGCCCGGACGCCCCGCCCGCGCCAGATAATCGGGCGATGCATAGAGGTGCAGCCGATAATCCCCCAGCCGCCGTACCAGCAACCGCCCGCGCTGCGGCCGCGCCAGCATCACCGCCATGTCCGCCTCGCGCTTGGACGGATTGAGAAAGCCCGACGCGGTGATCAGGTCCAGCCTTATGCCCGGATGCCGCCGGTTGAAATCGCCCATGCCCGGCGCCAGCACCCAGGTACCGAACCCTTCCGCCACCGACAGCCGCACCTGCCCCGCCAGCCGATGCTCCTGCCCCTGCGCATCCTCCATCGCCGCCAGCGCCGCGCTTTCCGCCGCTTCGGCGTGGCCGAGCAATTCCTGCCCCCGCGCCGTCAGCGTCCGTTCGCCAACGCCAAGCTCGAACAGTTCGGCACCCAGCGCCTTTTCCAGCCGCGCCAGCCGCCGTGCGATGGTCGTCGCGTCGATCCCCAGCGAACGCGCTGCCGGGGCGACCTTGCGCGCCCGCGCCACCGCTAGAAATACGCGCAGATCATCCCAATCGAACATTGCCGCCACCGCCTGCATATTTGCAGCGCGGCTATGCAAGACTTCCCCATTGCTTGCAATAACGCAACCAGACTAGAAGGCCGCCATTAACCGAGAGGATGCCTCCCCATGCGTGAGATTTCGCACAAGCTCGCCTTCGCCCACGATACACAGCCCACGCGCTACAGCGACGTGTTCGATCCCAATAATGGCGGGGTTCAGGCCCGCGTCGCGCTGGGCGACGCTGCACTGCTCGACCTTGCCGTCGCGGCCGCCAAGAAGGCGCAGCCCGCCTGGGCCGCCGTCAACCCGCAGCGCCGCGCCCGCGTCATGTTCAATTTCAAGGCGCTGGTCGAAGCCAATATGGACGAACTGGCGCATCTGCTCAGCTCCGAACATGGCAAGGTGATCGCGGATTCGAAGGGCGACATTCAGCGCGGTCTGGAAGTCATCGAATTCTGCTGCGGCATCCCCCATGTGCTGAAGGGCGAATATACCCAGGGCGCCGGGCCGGGCATCGACGTCTACAGCTTCCGCCAGCCGATCGGCATCGGCGCTGGCATCACCCCGTTCAACTTCCCCGGCATGATCCCGCTGTGGATGTCGGGCGTCGCGATCGCGACCGGCAATGCCTTCATCCTCAAGCCCTCCGAACGCGATCCGTCGGTGCCCGTCCGCCTGGCCGAACTCTTCCTGGAAGCGGGCCTGCCCGAAGGCATTTTGCAGGTCGTTCAGGGCGACAAGGAAATGGTCGACGCCATCCTCGACCATCCGGACATCAAGGGCGTCAGCTTCGTCGGCTCATCCGACATCGCCCATTATGTCTATAATCGCGGCGTCGCCGCCGGAAAGCGCGTCCAGGCGATGGGCGGCGCGAAGAATCATGGCATCGTCATGCCCGACGCTGATCTCGATCAGGTCGTCAACGACCTGTCGGGCGCTGCCTTCGGCTCGGCTGGCGAACGCTGCATGGCGCTCCCCGTGGTCGTCCCGGTGGGTGAAAAGACCGCGATTGCGCTCCGCGAAAAGCTGATCCCGGCGATCGAGGCGCTGCGCGTCGGCGTCTCGACCGATGCCGAAGCCCATTATGGCCCGGTCGTCACCGCCGCGCACAAGCAGAAGATCGAAAACTGGATTCAGACCGGCGTCGATGAAGGCGCGGAACTGGTGATCGACGGGCGCGGCTTCAAGCTTCAGGGGCATGAGGACGGCTTCTTCGTCGGCCCCACCCTGTTCGACCATGTCACCACGGACATGAGCGCGTACAAGGAAGAGATTTTCGGCCCCGTGCTGCAAATGGTGCGCGCCGAAAGCTTCGAGGAAGCGGTCTCGCTCCCCAGCAAGCATCAATATGGCAACGGCGTCGCCCTCTTCACCCGCAACGGCCACGCCGCCCGCGAATTCGCCGCCCGCGTCGATGTCGGCATGGTCGGCATCAACGTGCCGATCCCGGTCCCGGTCGCCTATCACACCTTCGGCGGCTGGAAACGCTCGGCCTTTGGCGACACCAACCAGCACGGCATGGAAGGCGTGAAGTTCTGGACCAAGGTGAAAACCGTCACCCAGCGCTGGCCCGACGGCGGCGCATCGGCCGACAGCGCCTTCGTCATCCCGACGATGGGGTAAGGGTTTGGGGGGAGCGGATCACCCGATCCGCTCCCCCCGCCTCTTGCCGTCATGCCGGACTTGATCCGGCATCCATTCATCCTACCCTCGCTCCAGTGGCGGAAAGCCGAGCATGATAGCCCGATCCTCCCAGAAGGGATTGTCCTTCTCGATAAGAGCGACTTTCCAGTCCCGCCGCCACTTCTTGAGCTTCTTTTCAAGCGCAATGGCGGTAGGAAAGTCTGGCTGATGCTCGAACCAGACCAGGCGACGGACCCCATGGCGGCTGGTAAAACCAGCGACTATGCCGGTGCGATGTTGATGGACCCGCTCGACCAGATGACCCGTTACACCGATATACAATGTGCCATGACGACCACTGGCGAGAATATAGACACATGGCTGGTTCGACATGATTGCACAGGAAGCGCCAAATGGATGCCGGATCAAGTCCGGCATGACGGCAATTTAGGGTAAGGCAATGACCAATCAGTTCGACCTGACCGACGACCAGCGCGAAATCCAGGATCTCGCCCGCCGCTTCACCGCCGACGCGATCACGCCTCATGCGGCGGAGTGGGACGAGAAGCATATCTTCCCGCGCGACACGATCCGCGCGGCGGCGGAACTGGGCTTTGGCGGCATCTATGTCTCCGAAGCGTCCGGGGGCATTGGCCTTGGCCGGCTCGAATCCGCGCTGATCATGGAAGCCATGGCCTATGGCTGCCCCTCGACCAGCGCGTTTATCTCGATCCACAATATGGCCGCCTGGATGATCGACACATTTGGCGGGCAGGCGGTCAAGGACGCCTATCTTCCCGATCTCATCCCCATGAACCGCATGGCAAGCTACTGCCTGACAGAGGCAGGCGCGGGGTCCGACGCCGCCAGCCTCAAGACCAAGGCGGTGCGCGATGGCGACCATTATGTCGTCACCGGGTCCAAGCAATTCATCTCCGGCGGCGGCGAAAATGAAGTCTATGTCGTCATGGTCCGTACAGGTCAGGATGGGCCGAAAGGCATTAGCTGCCTTGTCATCGACAAGGATATGCCCGGCGTCAGTTTCGGCGCGCAGGAACGCAAGCTTGGCTGGCACAGCCAACCCACAGCGCAGGTGAATTTCGATGGCGTCCGCGTCCCCGTCGCCAATCTTGTGGGCAGCGAGGGTCAGGGCTTCGCCATCGCCATGGCGGGGCTGGACGGCGGTCGCCTCAACATCGGCGCCTGTTCGCTGGGCGGCGCGCAGCGTTGCATCGACGAAGCTGTCCAATATACCAAGGACCGCAAGCAGTTCGGCCAATCCATCGCGGATTTCCAGAATACCCAATTCACCCTGGCCGACATGCAGACCGAGCTGGAGGCCGCCCGCACCCTGCTCTACGCCGCTGCTGTCAAGGTGAGCGAAAACGCGCCCGACAAGACCCGCTTTGCCGCCATGGCCAAGCGCTTCGCCACCGACACCGGATCGTCGGTAGTCGACCGCGCGCTGCAACTGCATGGCGGCTACGGCTATCTGATGGATTATCCCATCGAACGCTTCTGGCGCGACCTGCGCGTCCATTCCATCCTGGAAGGCACCAACCAGGTCATGCGCATGATCGTCGCGCGGGATATGTTGCGGGATTAACCCCCCTCTCCCCGTGGGGGAGAGGGTTGCGAAGGCTTGGCAGCGTGCTGCCTAGCCGTAGCTGGGAGAGGGGGACAGGGCCAACGCGGCGCACCCCCTCTCCAACTTCGCCTAGGCGCGTGCCGCGCCAAGGCTTCGTATCCTCTCCCCGCCGGGGAGAGGCAGGAGAGAGACATGACCGACCAAGTCCTGACCTTCATCGAAAACAATATCGGCCGCATTCGCCTCAACCGCCCGAAGGCGATCCACGCGCTGACGCCCGATATGTGCGACGCGATCAACACCGCCTTGCTGGCCTGGCGCACCGATGACAGCGTCACCGCGGTGATGATCGATCATACCGAAGGCCGGGGTTTCTGCGCGGGCGGCGACATCGCCCTTATCGCCAACAGCGCGAAGGCCGACTGCGTGGAGGCTGAACGCTTCTTCCATCTCGAATATCGCATGAACCATCTGCTGTTCGTCTATGAAAAGCCGATCGTGGCCTTCATCGATGGCATCGTCATGGGCGGCGGCGTGGGCATCTCCCTCCCCGCCCGCTACCGCGTCGCGACCGAACGGACGACCTTCGCCATGCCCGAAACCGGCATCGGCCTGTTCCCCGACGTCGGCGGCGGCTGGTATCTGCCCCGCCTGCCCGGCCGGGTCGGCGCATGGCTGGCTGCCACCGGCGCGCGGATCGACGGGGCCGATTGCGCCGCCATCGGCATCGCCACCCATTATATGCCGTCCGACACGCTCGACGATGTGAAGGCGCGCATCCTGGCCGATCCCGCCAGCCTGACCGCCATTCTGGATGCTGCCGCGCAGACCCCGCCGCCATCCAAGCTCGACGCTGCCCGTCCCGACATCGACCGCCTCTTCGCCTCGAACAAGGCGGAGGAGATCGTCGCCGCGCTCGACGCCGACGGTGGCGAATGGGCCGCGAAACAACGCGCCACCCTCGCCACCAAATCCCCCCAGACGATCAAGGTCGCGCTGCGCCAGTTGATCGAGGGCGCGGCCCAGCCCGATTTCGCCGCCAATATGGCGATGGAATATGGCCTGGCCTGTGCGATCATCCGCCGCCCCGATTTTGTCGAAGGCGTGCGCGCGCTGATCTTTGACAAGGACAACAAGCCGCAATGGAACCCGGCAACGCTGGAGCAGGTGAGCGACGCGATGATCGACGCGATTTTCACGCCCCTGCCCGCCGACCGGCAATGGACGCCGCTGCCCGACGTCGCGACCTGAAGGGGGGTAAGCTGTCCTACATGGCAGACGCCCGTTATGATCCCGGCGCGCCTTGCCTGCCCAGTACCGGCCGCTTTCCGATAGGATCAGGGCCACGCAAGAATATGTCCGATTTACCGGGAAATATGCGAAGTTAAGCAGGAGAAATGCCATCATGACCCAGACGATCGCCTTCATCGGCCTTGGCAATATGGGCGGCGGCATGGCCGCCAATCTGATCAAGAACGGCTATGCCGTCCGCGCCTTCGACCTGTCGGAAGATGCGCTGGCCAAGGCGGAAGCCCATGGCGCGATCCGCGCCAGCAGCGCCGCCGATGCCGCCACCGGCGCTGACGCCGTCGTCACCATGCTGCCTGCGGGCAAGCATGTCGAAAGCGTCTATGCCGGTGAAGTCTATGGCGCGGCCAATCCGGGCGCCCTGTTCCTCGACTGCTCGACCATCGACGTCGCGACCGCCCGCCGCGTTATCGATGCAGCGACCGATCGCGGCTTCGACATGGTCGACGCCCCTGTTTCCGGCGGCATCGCGGCGGCCAATGGCGGCACGCTGACCTTCATGGTCGGCGGCACCGATGCCGCCTTTGCCAAGGCCAAGCCCATCCTCTCCGCCATGGGCAAGGCAGTCATCCATGCGGGCGGCGCAGGCAATGGCCAGGCGGCGAAAATCTGCAACAACATGCTGCTGGGCGCCACCATGGTCGCGACCTGCGAAACCTTCGCCATGGCCAGGAAACTGGGCCTCGATCCCCAGACCTTCTACGACATCAGCAGCGTCTCGTCGGGCCAGAGCTGGTCGATGACCAGCTATTGCCCCGTCCCCGGCGTCGGCCCGCAAAGCCCGTCCGACAATGGCTATCAGGGCGGCTTCGCCGTCGGCCTGATGCTCAAGGATCTGAAGCTCGCCACCGAAGCCGCCGCGCTGGTCGGCGCGTCGGTGCCGATGGGCAATGCCGCCGAAGCCCTCTATCAGTTGCTCGCCAATCGGGGCGAAGCAGGCCGCGACTTCTCGCTGATGATCGAAATGCTGGAGGGGAAATAAGCTTATCCGTCATCCCGGCGAACGCCGGGATGACGGGGGCAGTATCTACTTCCCCTTCTTGGCCTCCGCCGCTGCCAGCACGCGCAGCACATTGCCCGACCAGATTTTCTGGACGTCCGCCTCGCTATAGCCCGCCTTCAGCAGCGCGTCGGTGATCCTGGGCAGGTCGACCACATCCTCCATCCCGACCACGCCACCGCCGCCGTCCCAGTCCGCGCCGATCCCGACATGGTCCGGCCCCACGACCTTCAGCGCGTGCAGCATATGCGCCATGAAATCGTCGAAGGTCGCCCGGTCGGTCTCCGGATAGAGCCGATCGATCTCCTGCCGCCTGGCCAGCAGTTCGGCGCGTTTCTCGGCCGTTATCGCCCCCCCCTCGCGCAGCGACGCGAACAGCGCACCCATCGCCTTCTGCCGCTCCGGGTTGGGTTTGGATGCTTTCAGATAGCTTCCATAGGCGTTCATCTGAATGACGCCGCCCTTCGCCGCCAGCGCCTTGAGATGATCATCGTCAATATTGCGCGGATGGTCATAAATCGCCTTGCACCCCGAATGGGTGAGCAGCACCGGCGTGGTCGATAGCGCCAGCAGATCGTCCAGTACCTGGTCTGAGCTATGCGACGCATCGGGCACCACGCCCAGCCGGTTCATCTCCTTGAGCAATTCCTTGCCCAGCGGACTAAGCCCGCCATAACGCGGCTTTTTCGACGGGTCGGTCGAACTGTCGGCAAACTGGTTATGCGCGAAATGGGCAAAGCCCACCACCCGCACGCCCATGTCGTAAAATGTCTGGAGCAGCGACACATCCTCGCCCAGCGGATAGGCGTTTTCGATCGACATATAGACGACCCGCTTGCCCGCCGCCGCGATCGGCGCTGCGTCCTTGGCTTCCAGCGCCAGCGCAAAATTGGCCGGGTCCGCCGCCACCATCTGGCGGATCGACACGCCCCGCAGGATCGCAAAATCGCGCGCCTTGTGGAAACCCTCGACCGTCAGCGGTCCCTGGCTCGTATAGATCGCCCAGAAACCGCCATCCAGCCCGCCCTTCTTCATGCGCGGCAGATCGACCTGGGTATAATCCAGATGAACATCATGCTCCTCTTCGATCGACCAACCCGGCAGGTCCAGAGAGGCAGGCGTGTCCATATGACTGTCGAGCGTCAGTAATTTCTGGTGCAATTGCTGCACCTTCTTGGGCACCGCCTGCGCCGACGCCGGACCTGCAAGCAGCGCCGCCAGCGCTGCCCCCATCACCAAAGTCCTCCGCATCAGATTTCACCCGAAATGGTCAGCTGGAACGTGCGCGGCGACAGCGGTCGGAAGAAGCCGTCGCCCGTCACCACCGGCGAAATATAGGATAGCGTATCCTTGTCGAACAGATTGTCGACATTGGCGCGCACCTTTATCCCCTTGACCGGACCGAAGCTGATGCCGTCGCCAATATCGACATAAGCGCTGAACACGGTGAACCCCGGCACGCTGGAACCGGGCGAGTTGGTGAAGGTCGACCAGCGCTTGGACGTATATTTGCCCGAAATATTGGCCACCAGCCAGCTCGCCGGCTCCACTGTCACGCCGCCGCTGACGATCCATTTGGCGCTGTCGGGGATATATTTGTCGGCGATCAGGATCGGCGTCGCCGCGGGCACGTCATCCTTGAACTTGGCATTGTTATAGGTGACGTTCAGATTGCCGTAGGCCAGCCCGTTCAGGAAGGACGGCTTATAGGTTCCGGCAAATTCCACGCCATAGGAACGGACCCGGCCGACATTCTGGAAGAAGGTTTCGGTCGCCAGCCCGCCGCCCGGTATCAGGCTGGTGATCGACTGGATGCGATTGTCAAATTTGGTGTAGAATGCCGCCAGCGACGCATAAAGCTGCCCCTGGTTGGTGCGGATGCCCAGTTCCATATTCTTGGATCGTTCGGGCGCAGGCTGCGGCACCAGCCCGCCGCCGGGGCGGATGACCGAATAGATGTCGTCCAGCCCCTTGGGCAGCGCCATATTTTCAGCGTAGGAGGCAAAGAGCTGCGTGCGCTCGTCAAATTTGTAGAGCAGCCCCGCCATCGGCAGGAAGAAATCGCTATAGTGCGCCGTATTGATCTGCGGACCATAGCCCGGCACGCCGACCCCGCCGACGACGCGATAAAAATCGTCAAATTCGCGATAGCCGTTATGGACATAGTCCAGGTTCAGCCCCTTGAAGCCGACATCGATGATGAAACGATCATCCGCCAGCTTGAGCGTATCCTTCAGGAAGATCTGAAGCGTATCGCGCTTGGTCCGATAATCGCGGCGCAGATAGACCAGTTCATCCAGATTGGGTGCGCCATCGGGCGCGCCGCCGACCGTATTATACCGTGCCTGCGTCCGGTGATATTTATCGACTTCGGCCCACACGCCCGCCTCGACCGTGTTGGCGCCCATCTCCCAATGCAGCTTGCTGGTAATGCCGTACCGGTCACCGCCCACGCCCGACAGGCCATATTGCACGCCCTTGGGCGCGACCACGGGCAGCCCCGCCTGCGCCTGCGGCGTGTAGCGGCCCAGCGAGTTGGCATAGCCGTCGGGCGACACGCCATAGCCGTCCTTATCCTCCCAATAGAGGGTGGATTCCGCCCAGACGCCCTCGGCAATCCCGGCATGGAAGGTCGCGCCATACAGCTTGTCCTTCCGCACGTTGATCGCCAGATTATAGACAGCGGTATAGGCGGCGTTCGAATAATAGACGCCGGGCGCGGTCGCCAATGGCGCAAAGCCGGGCGTTGTGTTGGGCACATTTTCGATCAGCGCAAAATTCCGGCCGCACTGGCCCAGCGCATTCCGGACCGTGCAATTATATTGCGCCCGGCTGATCGTGGGCGAGTCATAATCGAAAAAGTCGTTCGACACGAATTTGAACCGCGCCCAGCTGTCGCCGCCCAGGTCCGCGTGAATCTGCCCTTCCCAATGCTCGCGATCGACCGTGCCGGGACCGCGCCACAATTCCGTGTCCAGCTTGGTGCGGCTGACATAGGCCGTAAACGGCCCGACCCGCCCTGTGCTCGCGCGAATGAAGGTGCGGCGCAGATCCTGATCGCCAAAGCTTTGCGACACGAACAGGCCCATCTCTTCCTGTGGCGCGATGCTGTTATACTGGATGACCGGGCCCAGCGTCGAATAGCTGGGCAGGCTGACATCGCCCGCGCCGATCGCGGCTTCCACCACGCCCAGATTTTCATTGTCGACGTACCGGAATACCGGGCTGCCGCCAAAGGCGTCGCTGCGCCCGGTCGGAATACCATCGACCACAAAGCCGATCTGGTCGAGGTTGAAGGCGCGGGTCTGCACGCTGTTGCCAAATTCATACAGGCCCAGAGCGCCGTCGGTCTGGACGTTGAAACCGGGCAACTGCTCCAGCATTTTCAAGCCCGAAATGCCCGAAGGGGCCGACAGCAGCGCTTCCCGCGTGACCGCCACGACATTGCTGACCTTATCTTCGCCAATCGCTTCGGACGATTGCGAAATGCGGCGGCCAGTGACGGTGATGTTCATTTCGTCGTCGGCGGCCGGTTCCTGCGCGAAGGCCACCGGCGTCAGTGTGCCGGCCGCGCAGGCGAGCAGCAGCGCGCGAATGGACAGGCGGGCGGAAAATAGGTCGGACATGAAGAGGCTCCCTGCATATTATGAGCCTTTCAGGGCGGCGCGCCGCGCCACACCTCTCCATGTCTTTTGTTCCGTTTCCAAGTGAAACGAGAATGCCGGAAAACCCCTCCATGGGCTGATGCGAATTTGTCAGCAGACTATCAACCGCCATGGTCCCATGCAGGCGGAACCCAGTTCAGCGGACCTACTGGTCTCCCGCATTCGCAAGAGACCACAGCACCCTGAACGCTTAGCGCCCTTTCCAGACGCCCGGCCGCTTTTCGACAAAGGCGGTCATGCCTTCCTTCTTGTCCTGCGTCGCCGTCAATATCTGGAACATGCGCCGTTCGGTCAGCAGCCCCTGGGCAAGGCCGGTTTCGAACGCGATATTGACCATTTCCTTGTTCACCATCGCGGCCATAGGCGGCATCGCGGCAATCGCGGCGGCCGTCTTGAGCGCATCGTCCAGCAGATCAGCGGCAGCCACGACACGGCTGACAAGCCCGGACCGCTCGGCTTCTTCCGCGCCCATCATGCGCCCGGTCAGGCACATTTCCATCGCCTTGGCCTTGCCCACCGCGCGGGTCAGGCGCTGCGACCCGCCCATGCCCGGCGCGACGCCCAGCTTGATTTCGGGCTGGCCGAATTTCGCCGTGTCCGCCGCAATGATGAAGTCCGCCATCATCGCCAGTTCGCATCCGCCACCCAGCGCAAAACCGGCCACAGCCGCGATCCACGGCTTGCGCGTCGCAACCACGCCGGTCTGCCAGCCGGAAAAGAAATCCTGCAGGAAGAAATCGGCCGCTTCCTTTTCGACCATTTCCTTGATGTCGGCGCCCGCCGCAAACGCCTTTTCGCTGCCGGTCAGGACCGCACAATGCTGGGTCGGGTCAGCGTCATAGGCGGCAAAGGCGGCGCTCAGGTCCGTCAACACCTGCCCATTCAGTGCATTCAGTGCCTGCGGGCGGTTGAGCGTGATCAGCGTTACCGCGTCGCGCTGTTCCACCAAAATCGTCTCATAGGTCATCGCCGTCTCCCTTATGCCTTTGGACAGGCTCTATGGTCGACGCGCGTCGACCGCCAGCCCCTACTCCGCCGCATTTGCGCCGCACCTATCGGCATAGATGCATGAAATCCCGGTCGTAGCTGCGCATGTGCGCGCCGCCATCGACATATAGCGTCTGCCCCGTCACCGCACTGGCGTCGACCAGATAGAGGACCGCCTGCGCAATCTGCTCCGCCTGCGGCAGGCGACCCAGCGGCATCATATGCTCCAGCCGCGCCATCTGATCCGCATCATAGTCGGGCGTCGCGATCGTCAACCCCGGCGCCACCGCATTGACCCGCACCTGCGGCGCCAGACTGCTCGCGGTCGTCCGGGTCAGACCCGCCAGCGCCAGTTTGGACAATGTATAGGCCAGTTGGTCGCCATGGGGATGGTCGATCCGCTGGTCCAATATATTGATGATGCACCTGTCGCCCGATCCGGCCGGGACGGTTGCGAATGCCTTGGTCAGCATGGCCGGCGCGGCGCAATTGACCGCATAATGGCGCATCAGATCCTCGGCCGTCACATCGTCCAGTCGGTCCTGCCCGAACAGCGCAGCGCTATTGACGAGGATGTCGGGCGGGCGGCCAAAGCGCGCCGCGACCTGTGCGATCAGTTCCTCGGCATTTTCGGGGTCGGCGAAATCGACGACAAAGCCTTCCCACTGCGTCCCCTCCTCCTCCAGCGTCAGCGCCAGATGCGAATCGAGCCGCGTATCATGGCTGCCGTGGATCGCCAGCGAATGGCCCGCTCTGGCCAGCACCCCGGCGATGATCCCGCCCAGACGCCGATGGCCGCCGGTCACCAGCGCCAGCCTTTTGTTCGCGATCGGCAAGGCACCCGCCTCGCCCTGACCGCGCGCGCTGCCCAATGGGCGATAGGGGACGTCCTCCTCGATCATGACGAGATGAGTTTCAGCACTTCTTCCCGCGACTTTTCGTCATCACGGAATACGCCCAGCATCCGACTGGTTTTCATGATGACATTGGGCGTCCTGACCCCACGGCCGGTCATGCAACCATGGGTCGCCTCTATCACGACGGCCACACCCTGGGGCTTCAAATGCTCCCAGATGCAGTTGGCCACTTCGGACGTCAGCCGCTCCTGCACCTGCAAGCGATTGGCAAAGGCATGCAGCACGCGGGCCAGCTTGGAAATGCCGACCACATAGTCGCCCGGCAGATAGGCGATATGCGCCTTCCCCACGATCGGCGCCATATGATGTTCGCAATGCGACTGAAACGGAATGTCCTTCAACAACACGACATCGTCATATCCGCCCACCTCATGAAAAATGCGCGAGAGATGATAGGCGGGATCGTCATGATAGCCCCGGCAATATTCGCGCCAGGCCCTCGCCACACGTTCAGGCGTCTCGATCAACCCTTCGCGTTCGGGCGCATCGCCCGACCAGCGGATCAGCGTGCGGATCGCTTCCGAAACCTCTGCCGGAACCGGCTCCTTGCCTTCGCCAACCATCTCCGCATCGGGATCACATGCCATGAACAGGGCCACTCCTTATCGTATCGGCCCCGCATATGGCGACTAGCCCCGCCGATGACCAGACCCTTTGACGGTGGTGGACACAAGATCGCGGCGGTGGCAAATCGGACAAAAACAGAAGGTCGCCACACATAATATGCCAATCATTGTCTCGTCTCATGCGTACTGAACGGATCGCAGCTGTCCTGTTGGCGGCCGGCACCTCATCGCGTTTTGGTGAGGAGGACAAGCTGATGGCGGAGCTGCGCGGCAAGCCGCTCGCCGCCCACACGCTTGAAACCGTAGCTTCGATGGCGTTTGCCGAACTGATCGCCGTCGTCCGCCCGATAGAGGTCGCCCCCGTCCTGCATCGCAAGCTTGACCGGCGCGGCTACACCATCATCGTCAACGATCGTCCCGAAGACGGCATTTCGGGCAGCATCGTGCGCGCGGTCGAGCATGTCATGCCGGTGAACCGCATCCGCGGCATCCTTATCTGCCTGGCCGATATGCCCGAAGTGCCCCAGACCCACTATAACCGCATCTGCCTGGCAGCGGAGGACATAAGATCGGTCGTCGCCAGCACCGATGGATTCTCCTCTTCCCCGCCCGCTTTCATAGGCCGCAAGCATTTCCCCGAATTGCTGGCGCTCAAGGGCGATCAAGGGGCGCGGGCGCTGCTCAGCCACGGGCTTCAAATCGAAACCACCGGCAATGTCCTGCATGACATCGACACGCCGGAGGACTTGCCCGGCTGGCGACCGGCACCCTCCGATTGATCAGCTCGATCGCGTCGGGTCCGTCATCGCATCGCCCATTTCGCGCGGATCGGGCGCGCGGCTGATCGGCAGCGATCCGGTCTGCCGTTCCAGCATCCGGTGAACCACTGGCGGGATCGGGCCGGTGTGCAGCGCCCAGATCGCGTCGCTATTGGCAATATCGGCCACGGTGCGCCGCTGGTTATGGCGCACATAGTCCAGCCAGGTCGACACATGATAGCGTTCCAGCCATAGTTCCGGATCGCCAAGATCGCGCATCAGCGACCAGCCATGCGCGCCGTCGCGCCGCCTGATCCGTCGCCGCTCGCTCATTGCCGCCAGAAAGGGGACGATCGACCCCGCCGGAATGCGATATTCGATCGTCACGACCACTGGCCCGCTACGCGGTTCGACCGGCACGGCGGTATCAGGTTCACGCCAGCTGTTTTGCAGATCCAGATTGTCGTCGCCCGTCTGTGGCAAGCGCCAGACAAGGCCCAGCATCGCCGCGACAAACTGGGCCGCCGCCGACGCATAGAGCGCTTCGACCACGCCATGAGACTCGGCCAGCCAGCCAAACAGCCAGGCGCCGATCGCCATACCGCCGAAAGCAGTCATCTGATAGAGCGACACCGCGCGCGCCACCACCCAGCGCGGCGCGGACATCTGCACCGATACGTTGAACGTCGCCAGCGCCGTCACCCAGCCGAACCCGGCGAGGAGATAGCCCAGCAAGGCTAGCGCCAGCCAACCGCTCGCGCCGGTGATCGCGGTTCCCAGCGCCAGCGTCAGCGCCGCTGTCCGCACGATGGTTTCGACGGAATAGCGCGTACGCAGTCGGCGCGTGGACAGCGCGCCAATCACGGCGCCGATGCCGAAAGCGCCGCTCGTCACGCCGAATGTCAGCGCCCCGCCGCCCAATATGTTGCGCGCGACCAGCGGCATCAGCGCCGACACCGCACTCGCGCCGATGCCGAACACGCCCGCGCGCAGCAGCACCAGCTGGATTTTGGGCGACATCGCCACATAACGCACGCCTGCGCGCATCGCGACGCCCAGCCGCTCGCGCGGCAACAGCTTGGCTGGCAGGTCGGGCCGCCAGCGGAACAGCACCGCCAGCAGCGCGATATAGGTCAGCGCATTGGTCAGGAATGCGGCTGCGGCACCTGCGGTCGCGACGATGACCCCGCCCAGCGCCGGGCCGACGCTGCGTGCCAGGTTGAACCCCATGCTGTTCATCGCCACCGCGCTCGGCAGGATTGCGCGCGGGACCATATCGCCCACCGATGCCTGCCAGGCCGGGCCGTTGATCGCTGTGGCGCAGCCCAGCGCAAAGGTGAAGGCCAGCAGCAGCCATGGCGTAATCATCCCCGCCCAGGCCGTGATTGCCAGCGCAGCCGACACGATCAGCATCGCCAATTGGCAACCGATCATCACCATGCGCCGGTCCAGATTGTCCGCAACCGCCCCCGCCCATAGCGACAGCAGCATGATCGGCAGTGTCGTCGCCGCCGGAACCAGCGCGATTAGCAACGGGGAAGCCGAAAGCGACGTCATCATCCATGCCGCGCCGACAGACTGGATCAACCCGCCAAAATTCGACACCAGACTGGCCGTCCAGATCGCACGAAAAATGGGAATGGAAAGCGGCGACGGGGCTTTGGGGGAATCAACATCGGGCACATGCCCATGAAGCGGAATATCGTCCGCCGGTCAAACCCGTCAGTCTTTGGCCCCTGCCCTTACGTCAGAGCCACGCCACGCAAAAACTGCATTTCTTGCTTGCACTTTACGTAAACGTAAATACATTCAAGTGCGTATCCGATGCCCCCGGCAAGGGTGACCCACGGAGAGGGAAAATCTTATGGAAGCCTATATTTATGACGCCGTCAGGACGCCCCGTGGTCGGGGCAAGCCCGATGGGTCGCTGCACGAAATCACCCCGATCCAGTTGGCGACGCAGACGCTGGAAGCGATCCGTGATCGCAACGCCATCGATACCGCCGATGTCGACGATGTGATTCTGGGCTGCGTAACGCCAGTGGGCGAACAGGGCGCGGACATTGCGCGCACCGCCGTGCTGAACGCCGACTATGCACAGACAACGCCGGGCGTGCAGGTCAACCGGTTCTGCGCGTCTGGCCTTGAAGCCGTGAACATCGCGGCGGCGAAGGTCATGTCGGGCGAAGCGCTCTTCGCCATCGGCGGTGGCGTCGAATCGATGAGCCGCGTGCCGATGGCATCTGACGGCGGCGCAATCGCGATGGACCCCGCAGTCGCCTACAAGACCTATTTTGCGCCGCAGGGCATCGGCGCGGACGTCATAGCCACCAAGTTCGGCATCAGCCGCGACGATGCCGACGCCTATGCCGTGGAAAGCCAGAAGCGCGCCAAGATGGCGTGGGACGAAGGCCGCTTTGCCAAATCAATCGTCCCCGTGCGCGACGTGATCGGCCAGATCGTGCTCGACCATGACGAACATATGCGCCCGGACGCCACGATGCAGTCGCTGGGCGCGCTGAAACCCAGCTTCACCGCCCTTGGTGAGGAGATGCCCGGCTTCGACACCGTCGCCCTGCTGCGCTATCCCGAACTGGAAAGGGTCAACCATATTCACCATGCCGGCAACAGCAGCGGCATCGTCGATGGCGCCGCCGCCGTCCTGGTCGGTGGCAAGGATATTGGCGACAAATATGGCCTGAAGCCCCGCGCCAGCATCCGCGCCATGGCCTCGATCGGTTCGGAACCGCTCATCATGCTGACAGGGCCGGAATTTGTCGCAGGCAAGCTGCTGTCACGCGCGGGCATGACTGCCGCCGACATCGATCTGTGGGAACTCAACGAAGCCTTCGCCAGCGTCGTGCTGCGCTACATGCAGGCGATGCAGCTCGACCATGACCAGATCAACGTCAATGGCGGCGCGATCGCCATGGGTCATCCGCTCGGCGCGACCGGCGCCATGGTGCTGGGCACCGCGCTCGACGAACTGGAACGGTCGGGCAAGGGCACCGCGCTCATCAACCTGTGTGTTGGCGCAGGCATGGGCACCGGCATCATCATCGAACGTATCTAGCTATTTCCGTTCGGGCTGAGCGACGTCGAAGCCCACCATCGAACGCAGTGAGATGCCTTCGCTCCGCTCAGGCGAGCCCTTAGACCGGCTCAGGGCGAACGGGGGAGAGGAGATCAAAATGAACAGCATCACTATCAGCACCGACGCCGACGGCATCGCCACCTTGATGATCGACGTGCCGGACCAGTCGATGAACGTCATCGGCCCGGATTTCATCGCCGATCTGGACGCCGCGATCACCCGCATCGCGTCGGACGACGCGATCAAGGGCGCCGTGATCGCGTCGGGCAAGGATAGCGGCTTCATGGCCGGCATGGACCTTAAATATTTCGGCTCGATGCTTGCCACCAGCGATGGCAGCCGCCCGCAGCCCGCTGCGATCTTCGATCAGGTGTTCGTTCTCAACCAGTTGTTCCGCCGCCTCGAAACCTGTGGCAAGCCCGTCGCCTGCGCGATCGAAGGCACCTGCGTTGGCGGCGGCTTTGAACTCGCCCTCGCCTGCCACCGCCGGATCGTCGGCGACAGTCCCAAGACCCAGCTTGGCCTGCCCGAAATCCTGATCGGCCTGTTCCCCGGCGGCGGCGGGTCGCAGCGTCTGCCACGCCTCATCGGCGTGCAGGCTGCGCTCATGTACATGCTGCAAGGCAAGCTGTTCCGTCCCGCCGAAGCGGCGATGCTGAAAGCCGTCGATCAGGTCGTGCCGCAGGGCACGGCGCTGGAAACCGCGCGCGAATGGGTCAAGGCCAACCCCAACGCCGCGAGCCAGCCATGGGACGTCAAGGGTTTCAAATTTCCCGGCGGTGCGGGCGGGTTCAACCCCGCCTTCGTGCAGACCATGGTGGGCGCGCTGCCGATGACGCTCAAGCAGACCCAGCGTAACATGAATGCGCCCATCGCCTTGCTGTCGGCGGTCTATGAAGGGGCGATCCTGCCCTTCGACCGCGCGATCCGCGTCGAAAGCAAATATTTCGCCAGGGTCGCGGCCGATCCGCAGGCCGGCAACATGATCCGCAGCCTGTTCGTCAACAAGCAGGCCGCCGAACGCGGCGCGCGCCGCCCCAAGGACCAGCCCAAGGCCCCGACCATGAAGCTCGCCATGCTGGGCGCGGGCATGATGGGTGCAGGGATTGCCACCGTCGCCGCGCAGGCGGGGATGGAGGTCATCCTGTTCGACCGCGACATTGCCTATGCGCAAAAGGGCAAGGCGCATGTCGAATCCGTCCTGTCCAAGCGGCTTGGCAAGGGGATGACGCCCGAAAAGCTGGCCGCCACCCTCGCCCGCGTCACGCCGACCGCAACCTATGCCGACCTGGCAGGCGCGGACTTCGTGATCGAGGCGGTGTTCGAGGATGTCGCGATCAAGGCTGAAGTCACGAAGCAGGTCGAGGCTGTGCTTGGCCCCGACGTCATCTTCGGGTCCAACACCTCCACCCTGCCGATCACCAAGCTGGCGGGCGCATGGTCCAAGCCGGAAAATTTCATCGGCGTCCATTTCTTCTCGCCGGTCGAAAAAATGCCGCTGGTCGAAATCATCCTGGGCAAGCAGACTGGCCCCGCCGCCATTGCCAAGGCGCTCGATTTCGTCGCCCAGATCAAGAAAACGCCGATCGTCGTCAATGACTCGCGCGGTTTCTACACCTCGCGCTGCTTCGGCACCTATGTGCAGGAAGGTGCGGAACTGGTGGCCGAAGGGATCAATCCCGCGCTGATCGAAAATGCGGGCAAGCAATTGGGTATGCCCGTCGGCCCGCTCGCGGTCAGCGACGAAGTGTCGATCGAACTCGGCTATAAGGTGATGACGGCGGCCAAGAAGGAACTGGGCGACGCCTATGTCGCGCAATGTTCCGACGACGTCATGACGCAGATGGTGGAACTCGATCGCCTGGGCCGCAAAAATGCCAAGGGATGGTATGACTATCCCGAAAATGGCAAGAAAGCGCTCTGGCCCGGTATCGCCGATCTGTTCCCCCGTGCCGAGGATCAGCCGGATGTCGAGGCGGTCAAGGAGCGCCTTCTCTATCGCCAACTGGTCGAATGCGCCCGCTGTTTCGAGGAAGGCGTGCTGGAAACGCCTGAAGATGGCGACATTGGCGCCATCTTCGGCTGGGGCTTTGCCCCTTACACCGGCGGTCCCTTCGCTCATATGGACACGGTCGGCATCGCCCATGTCGTTGCGGTGCTGGACCGGCTGGCCGCGACCCATGGGAATCGCTTCGCGCCCACCGCGCAACTGCGCGAGATGGCGTCCACCGGCAGCACATTCTACCGCCCCGCGCCATCCCGCGCTGCGGCATGAAAAGACTGTAAATCGTAGCGTCGCTCGTTTAGGTCTCCCCATGACATCTGGGGAGACCTATTCTTTATGAGCGACAAACCGACGATCCTGGTAACAGGCGGCGCAGGCTATATCGGCAGCCACGCCGTATTGGCTCTGAAGGACGCCGGCTATGGCGTCGTCGTCATCGACAATCTTGTCACCGGGTTCGACTGGGCGGTGCCCGATGGGGTGCCGCTGGTGCGTGGCGACATTGCCGATCAGCCTTTGGTCGAATCCACCCTGCGCAAGCATGAAATCCGCGCGATCATGCATTTTGCAGGATCGGTCGTCGTGCCCGAATCCGTCGAAAACCCGCTCAAATATTACCACAATAACAGCGCCAAGACCCGCGACCTGATAGAGAGCGCGGTTCGCGTCGGCGTCAACCATTTCATCTTCTCTTCGACGGCCGCCACCTATGGCATTCCCGAAGAAAGCCCGGTCAAGGAAACGACGCCGCAACGGCCGATCAACCCGTACGGCATGTCGAAACTCATGACCGAATATATGCTGCGCGACGTCGCGGCGGCCCATCCGATGAACTTTTGCGCCCTGCGCTATTTCAACGTTGCGGGGGCGGACCCGCAGGGACGCAGCGGCCAGTCGACCGCAGGCGCCACCCACCTCATCAAGGTCGCGGTTGAAGCAGCGCTCGGCAAGCGCGCAGGCGTCTCGGTTTTCGGCACGGACTTCGACACCCCTGACGGCACCGGCGTTCGCGACTATATCCATGTAACGGACCTTGCCGCCGCCCATGTCCTCGCCCTCGAAGCCCTGATGGCCGATCCCGCGCGCAGCCACCTGCTCAATTGCGGCTATGGCCGGGGCTTCTCCGTCCTTGAAGTGCTCGACGCCGTGGATCGTGTCACCAACATGACCATCAACCGCACCTTGGGACCGCGCCGCGCGGGCGATCCCGATGCGCTGATCTCCGACAATCGCGCCATTCTGTCCACCTTCCCATGGGAACCGCGCTACGCCGATCTCGACCTCATCGTCCGCCACGCCCTGGCATGGGAGCGCAGCCTGAGCGAACGCGCCTGATGAGCGAAGCCTCCGTACGCGCCTGGTTCGCTGCAAATGCGCCGGACATCGCGATCATCGACCAGGGCGTCAGCACAGCTACCGTGCTGGAGGCGGCGCAGGCGCTGGGCGTCGAGCCTGCCCGCATCGCCAAGACGCTGTCGCTGCGCGTCGGTGACACCGTCGCCTTGGTCTGTACCCGTGGCGATGCCCGCCTGCATAACGCAAAGGCGAAAGCCGCGCTCGGCGCCAAACCCCGCATGCTTGGTGCTGACGAAGTCGAGGCCATCACCGGCCACCCGGTCGGCGGCGTCTGCCCTTTCGGCCTCGCTGCGCCGCTTCCGGTCTATTGCGACGTCTCGCTCCAAGCCTTCGCCACCGTCTTTCCAGCCGCCGGTTCACGCACCAGTTCGGTCGAACTCACCCCCGCCCGCCTCGCGCAACTGACTGACGCTAAATGGATCGACATCTGCACCCTGCCTGAAACCGTGGAATAATCACATGCCGACAGAGTATCATTTCACCGACGGTGGTGCAGCCGCCGCCGACCTCGCCACCCGCATCGCGACCGTGCTGAGCGAAGCGATCGCAACGCGCGGCACCGCTAGCCTCGCTTTGTCCGGTGGCCGGTCGCCAAAGCCCGTGCTGGAGGCACTCGCCCGCACCCCGCTCGACTGGAGCAAGGTTGTCGTAACTTTGGTCGACGAACGATGGGTGGCGCCCGATGCGCCCGACAGCAATGAACGGCTGCTGCGCGATACCTTGCTGACCGGCCCGGCCGCCGCCGCGCACTTCGTGCCGATGAAAAATGACGCGGCAGATGCTTATGCAGGCCGGCCCGCCGTCGAAGCCGCCTTCGCCGCCATTCCTTGGCCGCTCGACATAGTGCTGCTGGGCATGGGCGAGGATGGCCACACCGCCTCGCTTTTTCCCGCTGCGGCGGAACTGGCCGATGGCCTATCGAGCACCGCCCGCACCATCGCGGTCACGCCCCCCGCAGCGCCGCACCAGCGCCTCTCGCTGACGGCCAGCGCCATATTGGCCGCGCGCCACATCTTTCTGCAAATCAGCGGCGACGCCAAGAAGGCGGTCTATGCCCAAGCGCTGGAGGATGGCCCGGTCGAAACACTGCCTATCCGCCTTGCCCTGCTTCAGGCGCAGACGCCGGTGGAAGTCTGGATTAGCGCCTGAAAAGGCTTCCCCCGGCAGGAGAGGATTGACGACAAAAACGCCGCCTCCCCCCGGAAGCGGCGTCCAGTCAGCCTTAGTTGGCTTTGCTCATATCCACCTTCTCAACCCATTCGGGGTAGAAGGTCGGCTCGCGGTTGGACCAGCCAGCCGCCGTCGCCGCCGCTTCGCTGATCGACTGAAGCAGCGTACGACGCTTTTCGGGATGCAAATGCGGCAGACTGGCCGCCGCGCAGAAGGCGCCCGGAAGCCAGGGCCGTGCCCCCGCACCCAGCAGCCGCTCATAAAGAAAACGATAGGCCGAAAAACTTGCCAGCCGGTCCTGCCCCAGATCGAAGGCGGAGATGGTGACGAGCGGCGCCATGAATGGCTCGACCTGATCCAGCCCACTATCATCGGGCACGCGCGCCTTGATCTCCTCGATCCGGCCATAGATGCGGGCTTGTGCGCGAATGGAGGCTTCCTCCACCATGTCGCGCGACCACAGCTTCATCGCATCGCGACGATGCAGCCCAATATCCAGCGACCGACGAATATAGCGTTGCGTGGCAGACGGGAAACTGGCGAATTCACGCAATTCCGCCAAGGTTACGGCCCCGTCCGCAGGTCTTGCACTCGTACCCATTGTCATGCCCTCCGACTCCAAGTCGATCGTAGGAACATGCGCCTCTTATGGTTGCTAAAGGCTTAAGCGCCTGTTCCACGGCCATTCACAACGGACCAGATTTTGTTGTGCGGCGCAACATGAAAATTTGGCCTCGGTTGCGCAATCTTTCACGCGCCCGTCTGTCGCTCCAGCACTGCGCCGATCATGCTGCGCCACACCGCGACGTCGCCCGCCTGCGCCATCTGCGCGTCCGGTTCGCGCAACGTGTGCAATATTGCATAGGCATCATCGACATGACTGGGCCACGCCGCATCCACCGCGCCTGCCGCATGGGGATCGCTGCCGCCGCCATTCAGGCTAAGCTGACGGCCGGCAAGAACGCGGGCTATGCGTTCGATCGCGGGGGTGGCAGATGTCGGCATGGATGATCGCTCCTCTCAAAAACGCAGGTGCGTATTCGCAATCCCGCGAAGCAAAACTAGCATGATTTGCGGCAAAGAACCATCAATCCTGCCCTTCCTTGAAGCCCGACGAAGGCACCGGATCGCCCTTGTCACCCGGACGGGTGGCGGCTGGTGGATCGGACGCATCCATCGAATCCTTCAACCCTTCGTCCAGCTTCTCTTCCTCGCTCAGCACATGATCCTGTGCATCGGATTCACGCGCATCGCCCGCTTCCTCGCGACTGTTGGGGCGGACATCATCCTGATCGTTCATCACACTCTCCTTCTTGCCTGTTTCAACGGGCGGCGGCGGGCGGCGGTTCCCATGTTCGACCAACGGGCGGGGCAGTTCGACCAGCTACCGTGCCATGGGGCGACATTTCCCCCGCCAGCGCGTAAAAGGTGAAGATGACAAGCCTTCCCGACGACGGCGAACGCGGCGTATCCCCCGCGGTCGCGCTTTATTCCATTCTTGGTTTCTGGCTCTTCTACGCCATACTCGTAACCCTGCGCGCCGCCGTGATGGGCTTTGAATCGCAGGGCGAACTGGGTATTCGCCGCGCCGTCGTCACGGTGATCGGCATAGTCGTCACCTGGGTTCTCTACCTGGTGCTGCGCCGCTTCGACGCCAAGCCTTTAAGCGTCCGCATCGTCGCCGCCTTCTCGCTCGCCGCCCCCTTCGCGCTCGCGATGGCGTCTGCCAATTTCTACATGTTCAACGTCTATGACCCGGTGAATATCTTCACCGACGGCGATCGGGGCAAATATGCCAGCGAGGAGGCTTTTGCCCTGATCCAGATCGTCGAAGATGCGATCAGCCGCTATTTCTTCCTCGCCGCCTGGGCTGGCCTCTATCTCGCCTTGTCCTACGCCAGCGAAGCCCATCGTACGGAACGCCGCGCTGCCCGGCTGGAGCGCGCGGCCCAGCAGGCCGAACTGCGATCGCTGCGCTATCAGGTGAACCCGCATTTCCTGTTCAACACGCTCAACTCCCTCTCCTCCCTCGTCATGAAGGACCGGCGGGACGAGGCGGAGCAGATGATCATGTCACTCTCCAACTTCTACCGCACCAGCTTGACCGGCGATCCGCTGGACGACGTGCCGTTGGAGGAGGAAGTCCATCTCCAGAAACTCTATCTCGATATTGAGGGGGTTCGCTTTCCCGACCGGCTGAATACGGTGATCGATATTCCTCCCGGCCTGATGAGCGCTTGCGTCCCCGGCCTCATCCTCCAGCCGCTCGTCGAAAATGCCATCAAATATGGCGTCTCGCGCACCTCCAGCCCGGTCGAGATCCGTATCACCGCAAGGGAAGATGGCGGATTGATGCACATCGCCGTCACCGACGATGGCGACAACCCGCCCAGCCTGTCGGACAGCGGCAGCGGCATTGGCCTTGCCAATGTGCGGGACAGGCTATCAGCGCGCTTTGGCGATCAGGGCCAGATCGCCTATGGTCCGCGCGAGGAGAAGGGATTTTCCGTCCTCCTCACCCTACCCATCATCCGTCGGGGTTGCTGACGTCCATGTCCATCCGCACCATGATCGTTGACGATGAACCGCTTGCCGTCGAGCGGCTCCAGATGCTGTGCGCGCGTGAACCGCGCATCGCGCTTGTGGGCACCGCCACCGATGGCGAAGCTGCGCTACGCCTGATCGAAGGATTGAAGCCCGACCTCGTCATGCTCGACATCGCCATGCCGTTGCTCGACGGCATCGGCGTCGCCCGCGCGGTCGGGCGCATGGGCATCCGCCCGGCCGTCATCTTCGTTACCGCCTTTGAAGGGTTCGCGGTCGAAGCCTTCGACCTGGCCGCCATCGATTATATGCTCAAGCCCGTGGCGCACGATCGCCTGACCCGCGCCATCGACCGGGTCGAGGCAGTGTTGCGCAACCGCGCGCCCGAAGGCATCCCTGCACCCGCCGAACCACAACCCGACTGGGCCGAAGAATTCTGGGTGCCCCATCGTTCCGAACTGATCCGCATCGCCACTGACCAGATCGACCGGATCGAAGCCGAACGCGACTATATGCGCCTGCATGTCGGCAGCCACAGCTATCTGCTGCACCAGACGATCAGCAGCTTGGAGGAGCGGCTCGATCCGCAGCAGTTCGTCCGCCTCCATCGCTCCCACATCGTCCGGCGCGATCATATCGCCCGCCTGCGTCATGACGGCAGCGGCGTCTGGTTCGCCGCGCTCGTCGACGGTAACGAAATCCGCATTGGCCGCACCTTCCTGGCCAACGCCCGCGCCATGACGGGACGCTGAGGCGGAACAACGGCGCGTCGCCCTGCCCTCACGCAAAAAAGCCCGGCATTGGCCGGGCTTCTTCACAATTTGGCGGGTACCCCGGTAATCAGTTCTGCATGCCCTTCGCGCCTGCATCGGCATAGCGTTCGCTGGTTTCGGCACGAGCGATGGCGGCGTTGACCGGCGCTTCGACATGCGCGATCGCCTGCGTCTTGCATGCCTGCTTGGTGGCGTGGTCGGTCGACTTGCAAACCCGGTTTGCCGCGCGGGAAATGCGCTGACGCAATTCCCGCTGGTCGGACGCCTTGGACAGGTTCAGGTCGCCATGGCGCACTTCGCTCGTGCGGCCATTGGATATAAATTCACCAGCCGAAGCCGAACCGGCGGTGGCGATCAGCGCGAAGGAACCGAGCGCGGCGAAAAGGGTCGAACGGAACATGGGCTTATCTCCTCAAATCTGCTGTGGCTCAATCGCCACTTATCGACCACCGCCTGTTAGGGGCGGGCGGCGGTCCGGGTGCGAACGGGGCGGGCCTGGGGATCATTTGGGGTCGGCGCCGTCTCCCGTTCGCCCACCCTGTTTAGGCGCGGGCCGATGATGACGCCCGCCTGGTTCGACCGGCGGCACTCCGCATCGGCCAACGACGCTCCCATCGACAAAGCGCCGCGCGGCTCGGACAAACAGCGCGACGAACGACATGAACAGGCCGCCAAACGACATTTGCCGTAACGGAAAGCGGGAATCGCAACGAATGGCGGATGCGGAATTCGCGCGCCTGCGACAGCAGGGTCAGCGCATCGGTCCGCGCCAGCCAAACGAGAAAACGCCCCCGGCGCAAGGGATGGCCGGGGGCGTATCCAGGATGCTGTCGGGCACCGGGATCGGGATGAACTGTTGCGGAAAAGACGGTGCGACATCTGCGCAGCCGTTTTCTGCATGGCGCTCATCATAGCTGCAATGCCGCTGCGCGAACGCCCCGTTCGACAACCTGCCCCGGCAATACGCCCGGCGGCATTCCCCGGCGACAAACCGCCGACCGACATCCACCAACGACATGGGACGCGCCGTTGGCAGCGTTCCTGCGTTGGCCAGGATAGGCTCAGTCGGATGACTGGACGCTACGTCATGGCCGACAAAATCGGCAATGACGCGCAAATCAACGCCCATGTCTTTGGTACAGGGCAGCTAGCTTTGCGCTCCACGGTGCGGATTTTCCCTTCTCAAATCCCTGCCCTCGCCCCATCTGTCGGGACGATCGGCAGATGGACTTGCCCGAACAGAACAAATCTGGAACAACACGCCCCATGAGTCTGACCCACATAAGTGTGCGCGGCGCGCGCGAGCATAACCTCAAGGGCGTCGATGTCGATTTGCCCCGCGATTCCCTCATCGTCATTACTGGCCTGTCGGGATCGGGCAAAAGCTCGCTCGCCTTCGACACCATCTATGCCGAAGGACAGCGGCGCTATGTGGAATCGCTTTCCGCCTATGCGCGCCAGTTTCTGGAGATGATGCAGAAGCCCGATGTGGAGCATATCGAGGGTTTGAGCCCCGCAATCAGCATCGAGCAGAAGACCACATCCAAGAATCCGCGCTCGACCGTCGCGACCGTTACCGAAATCTACGATTATATGCGCCTGTTATGGGCGCGGGTCGGCATCCCCTACAGCCCCGCCACCGGCCTGCCGATCAGCGCCCAGACCGTCAGCCAGATGGTCGATCGCGTGATGCTGCTGCCGCAGGGCACCCGCTTTTACCTCCTTGCGCCCGTCGTGCGCGGGCGGAAGGGCGAATATCGCAAGGAATTGGCCGAATGGCAGAAGGCGGGCTATACCCGCGTCCGCATCGACGGCGAAATGATGCTGATCGAGGACGCCCCCGCGCTCGACAAGAAATATAAGCATGACATCGAAGTCGTGGTCGACCGCCTGGCCGTGGAAAACGACATGGGTACCCGCCTCGCCGACAGTTTCGAGCAGGCGCTCAAACTTGCCGACGGCCTGGCCTATGTCGATCTGGCCGATGGCGTCGTGCCGGGCCGCGAGGATGAAGCCCCTGCCGCCGACAAGAAGATGAAGGGGTCCGGCATCCCCGCCAACCGCATCGTGTTCAGTGAAAAATTCGCTTGTCCCGTCAGCGGTTTCACCATCGCGGAGATCGAGCCGCGCCTCTTTTCCTTTAACGCGCCCATGGGCGCCTGCCCGGCGTGCGACGGCCTTGGCGAACGGCTGGAGTTCGACCCCGAACTGGTCGTCCCCAACGAAGCCCTGAGCCTCAAGAAGGGCGCGGTCGTCCCCTGGGCAAAATCCAACCCGCCCAGTCCCTATTATATGCAAGTGCTCGGCTCTTTGGCCAAGGAATTCGGCTTCAGCCTCGACACACCCTGGTCGGACCTGCCGGGCGAAGTGAAGCTCATCATCCTGCACGGTACCGGCGGCAAGCCGGTCACCCTGAAATTCATGGATGGCCGCAAGAGCTATGAGGTGAAGAAAGCGTTTGAGGGCGTCATCGGCAATCTCAACCGCCGTCTGTTGCAAACCGAATCCGCCTGGATGCGCGAGGAACTGAGCAAATATCAGCGCGCCCAGCCCTGCGAAACCTGCCACGGTGCGCGCCTCAAACCCGAAGCGCTGGCGGTCAAGATTGCGGGCGAGGATATTTCCCTCTCCACCCGCCGATCGGTCGTGGACGCGCTCAATTTCTTCACCGCGATGCCGGACAAGCTAAACGATCAGCAGAACCAGATCGCCAAGGCCATTCTCAAGGAAATCGTCGAGCGCCTGGGCTTCCTCAACAATGTCGGGCTCGATTATCTCAATCTCGACCGCACCAGCGGCACGCTGTCCGGCGGCGAATCCCAGCGCATTCGCTTGGCGTCCCAGATCGGTAGCGGGCTGTCCGGCGTACTCTACGTCCTCGATGAACCGTCGATCGGCCTGCACCAGCGCGACAATGACCGGTTGCTCGTGACCTTGAAGCGCCTGCGCGACCTGGGCAACAGCGTGATCGTCGTCGAGCATGACGAGGATGCGATCCGCCACGCCGACTATATCGTCGACATGGGGCCGGGCGCAGGCATCCATGGCGGGCAGATCGTCACCCAGGGCACGCTGTCCGACATCCTCGCCGCCAAAGGGTCGCTGACCGCCGACTATCTGAACGGCACCCGCCGCATCGACGTGCCGAAGAAGCGCCGCAAGGGATCGGGCAAGAAGATCACCGTCCACAATGCCCGCGCCAACAATCTGCGCGGCGTCACCGCATCGATCCCGCTTGGCACCTTCACCTGCATCACCGGCGTCTCCGGCTCCGGCAAGTCCAGCTTCACCATCGACACGCTCTACGCCGCCTCCGCCCGCGCCCTGAACGGCGCCCGCATTCTGGCCGGCGCGCATGACAAGGTGACGGGCCTGGAACATTGCGACAAGGTGATCGACATCGACCAGTCACCCATCGGCCGCACTCCCCGCTCCAACCCGGCCACCTATACCGGCGCCTTCACCAACATCCGCGACTGGTTCGCGGGCCTCCCCGAAGCCCAGGCGCGCGGCTACAAGCCCGGCCGTTTCAGCTTCAACGTCAAGGGCGGCCGATGTGAAGCGTGCCAGGGCGACGGCGTGCTCAAGATCGAGATGCACTTCCTGCCCGACGTCTATGTGACATGCGACGTATGCCACGGCGCACGCTACAATCGCGAAACGCTGGAGGTGAAGTTCAAGGGCCAGTCGATCGCCGACGTGCTGGACATGACGGTCGAGGACGCGGTCGAATTCTTCAAGGCCGTCCCGCCCATCCGCGACAAGATGGCGATGCTCGCCGAAGTGGGCCTTGGCTATATCAAGGTCGGCCAGCAGGCCACGACCCTGTCCGGCGGCGAAGCGCAGCGGGTCAAGCTCGCCAAGGAACTTTCCCGCCGCGCCACCGGCAACACCCTCTACATTCTGGATGAACCGACCACGGGCCTCCATTTCGAGGATGTCCGCAAACTCTTGGAAGTCCTCCACGCGCTGGTCGACCAGGGCAACAGCGTCGTCGTGATCGAACATAATCTGGACGTCATCAAGACCGCCGACTGGATCATCGACATGGGACCGGAAGGCGGCGTGAAGGGTGGCGAAGTGGTTGCCGAGGGCACGCCGGAAAAGGTCGCCAAGGAATCCCGCAGTTTCACTGGCCACTATCTCGCTCCCCTTTTGGCTCGTCCAAAGGCCGAGGCCGCAGAATGATTGAATCCTCGACATTTGAACGCGCCAAGACCGTCCGGGGTACGGTCAACGCAGTCAACCAGAGGGCGGCGTCAAGAGCGGCGAGGTGGTAGCTGAGGGCACATCGGAGACGGTTGTGAAGAGCCGCGATGATTTACGGGGTAACATCTCGCTTCAATCTTAGCTTAACTGATGAATGAGTTTTCTATATAATATACAGGGGCATATAATTAATTAATAAAACTATTGAAAATGATATGTAGATCAATTTCTATGTTTTATTGTAATAAATTATTGGATATTGAAATGACCATATCTGAAAATGAATACTCTGGTTCATTTGGTCACTATTTTCAACACTATTTGCCTGATAATAGATTTGGCGACATCGAGAACATACTAGAAAAAAGGGGATTTTCTGGAAAAATAATAAGCTACTCAGATATTTATTCATTATCCCCGATCAATGCCGTCCTATGTAATTTAGCAGATAATATTATAAATTACTGTAATTTAACATGGGGTTGCAATTCGGAAATTAATATCTGCTTTATTGATTGTGATGGTTTAGAAAATGCATTTTGTTCTAAAATACGAGACAGATATGTTATTTGTTATTTTAGCGGACTTACTGGTTTACTAGCTAGAAACTGCAGCATATGGCCATGTACTGAAATTGGAAAAGAATTCATGGACATATCAGATGATTTCCATGAAGTTATCACAGAAAAAAATTACAAAAAACTACCTAGAGAAAATGGAATACCTATTATTACGACCACCAAAGATCCATCTCTTTTTAAACTATTATGTGGCGTCTTTGGAATGGTTATATTTCATGAAATTGGCCATATCTTGAACGGGCATTTAGATTTTAAAATATCGAAAGAAAATTTTCTTTCTATTGATGGAATTCATTTATTCGAGGACAGAAGCTCCTCGTTGAGAACGTATAACACGCTAGAATTTGACGCCGATGCTTTTGCTGCAATTGGTTGGCTAAACATGGTTCGCAGCGCCATGAATAAAAAATATTCAAAAGTACCAGAGTTTCTCAAATTTTCGTATAAATCCCCTAACGACTTAGGTGAGTTTTCTTTGATATGCGCGTTTCTTATGTTTCTCGGTGATGACGTAATTCCTTATCGGGACAATGATGATTATACTTTTGATAAAACCCATGCCAGATCCGACGTAAGAGCATGGTGCATCATGTTAACTATAGCAGAATTCCTACATCGCCATCGACTATCTAAGAATCCTTACGAACATATCGCTTCAGTCTATACTAGTATGATATCATCTTCTGTGCTAATTACAGGAAATGATGTAAAAAGTATGTCAGAAATAATGGATTACTATTTAGAATATCTTAATCTTGTCCTGCCGCGGTGGGCAACGCTGAGAGATACTTTGCAACTAATAAAGCCGTCCAAATTGAGCAACTTGGCACCTGCAAGTTGTGAAAAGGGTTAGCTCTAGACTATTCCCCCGTTCTCAATTTCCCCCTCCCCCGCTGATAGTCAAGCAGGATAGGTATGTTCGACGACCCATCCACGGCTGGTTTCATCCTGTTCTGCAACGCGGCTTTGAAGTTGTCGGTTTCGCCCTGCTGGATGGGCTGGCCGACCCTATCGGGTCCGCTTCTTCGATGCAGCAAGTAGTGATCAGTTCCTGACCATTGCACGAGAGTATTTGATCGCAGATCACATGGGCTAATATGCATCCGGGTCCGCCCCGGAAATGTTGGAACTAGTGCGCAACCACGCCAGTCCTTCGGAACGCGAGAAAGCCCCTCTTAAAGCCATCAAGGACATAGGCGGCAACTGGTAACATAAGTCGCTGGCGATAGTACTAACCCTTTGTCTAGGGCCACCGTGCCACTAGAGCGCCTTTATGGCGACGAACGCTGCAAAGTGCAGACCCGCGTGGTCTTTGCCGACGCCCGCGCGTTCACCAGCCCGGTCGACTATTGCGGGGTCACCAATCTGGTCGTCACCGACAGAAATATGTTCACGGAGTAACAGAGCCGCCCCCCCTTTGGGACAGCGCTGCAACATATAGGCGTGGCGCGGCACGACGCGCCGCCTGGCTTGGGCGGATCGCGGCAAAATGCGCCGAAAGCGCCTGTATCCCGCTCGACATGCGGCGCGGGCTGGCCGATAGTCACGTCACGACCTGCCCCGCCGGCCTGTTCGGGGCATGTTGCGGTGCATCATATTATTTCAATGTTAAGACACTTTATTTCGCAATCAGACTTGAGCCTCCCGATGGGCGGAGGCATATAGACGCTCGAAAGCCGAGGAGACGCATGGCGGCGATCCAGTGCCTCCTCCGTTCAATTCCAAGCGGGACGAACCCGCATGAGAGGTTAGGCGAATGACGGCGCTGGCGGACGCGAACATCAAGGAAGTCGACAAGTTCATTCGGGAGGCGCTGGAGACAGCGCTGGAGCGTGGTGCGCTGCCCGGCGAACGCGAAGGGCTGGACGAGCATGGCATTGCCGCCGCCGCCGCCTTTCTGGGCCGCACCGCCAACGGGCGCAAGCCGGGCGAAGCCGCCATCATGGTCGAAACATTGGGCGAAGGCGCCAATGGCCGTTACATGCGGATCGCGATCGTCAACGACGACATGCCGTTTCTGGTCGACAGTATCGCCAACGCGCTCGCGGCCGCCGACATCACCATCCACCGCCTGCTGCACCCCGTCCTGTCGGTAACCCGGCATGCCGACGGATCAATCGCCGCCATTCTGGACGATGACGCGCCGGGCGCGCGGCGCGAATCGATGATTTACATGGAAGCGGACCGGGCAGACGCCAAGGCGCGGCGGGCGCTGGAAAAGGCGATGCGCGATACGCTGGCCGACGTGCGGGCGGCGGTGGCGGACTGGGCGCCGATGCAGGCGGCGATGTCGGCGGACGCCGATGCTGTGCCGGATGAGGAAGGCGCGGCGCTGCTGCGCTGGTTCCTGGCGCGCCATTTCACCCAGACCGGGCACGAACTGTGCAACCGCGACGGTACCACCCAGTCGCAGCTCGGCATCTGCACCCTGCGCGACAAGACGCTGATCGCCCCGGCTTCGCTGGAAGCCGCCTTCGTGTGGTTCGAGGAAGGCAAACGCACGCCGCTGATCATCAAGTCCAGCCGCCTCTCGCGCATTCATCGCCATGTGCTGCTCGACCTGATCATCATCCCCGTGCGCGAAGGTCGCGAGGTCAAGGCGCTGTCGATCCATGCGGGCATGTGGACCAGTTCGGGCCTGTCGGCGACCCCGGACAAGGTGCCTTTGCTGCGATCGACGCTGTCGAACCTGATGGACAAGTTCGGCTTCGATCCGGCGGGCCATGCGGGCAAGACGCTGGCCCACGCGCTCACTGCCCTGCCCCATGACATCACGATCGGCTTTGATCGCGAGACGCTGGAGCGGCTGGCGCTGACCTTCATGTCGCTGACGGACCGGCCGCGGCCGAAACTGGCGCTCGCGACCAGCGCACTGGCGCGCCATCTTTATGCCTTTGTCTGGCTGCCGCGCGACGAATTGTCGACCGCGCGCCGGATGGCGGTGCAGGATATGCTGGCGCAGGCGTCGAACGGGCCGGTTCTCAGCTGGTCGATCGCGCTGGAGGAAGGCGGACTGGCGCTGCTGCGCATCACGCTCGACCTGCGCGAAGGCGGCGTGGTGCCGGATGACGCGGAACTGGACCATCAACTCAAGCAGATGGTGCGCGGCTGGCTGCCCGCCGTCGAGGAAGCGCTGGCCCAGACCGAGGAGCCGGGCCGCGCCGCCGCGCTGGCGCAACGCTACGCCGGGGGTTTCCCTGCGGTCTATCGCAACGGCGCCGGGCCAGCCGAAGCGGCTATCGACATCCGCCTGATCCATGGTCTGTCCGGGGCGGACGACAAATCGATCCGCATCTATCGCAATCCTGAGGATAGCGCGGAACGGCTGCGGCTCAAACTCTACAGCCATATGACGATCGCCTTGTCAGAAGTCGTCCCGGCGTTCGAGAATTTCGGTTTTCGCGTGATCGAGGAGATGACGACGGCCATCGACGCCAATGGCCAGAAGGGCGCGCTGGGCCATGTCCAGCGTTTCGTGCTGGAACTGCCCGCTGGCGGCGATGCACAGGGCGTGGTCGACCGCGCCGACATCGTCACCGAAGCGATCGCCCAGGTGCTGGAAGGCCGGGCGGAAAATGACCGCTTCAACGAACTGATCGTCACCGCCGGGCTGACGCCGCGATCGGTCGTGCTGTTCCGGGCGCTGTTCCGCTATCTGCGCCAGACCGGCATGGCCTATGGCATGGCGACCTTTGCCGAAACGCTGCGCCGTGCGCAGGGGGTTGCCGTCAATCTGGTCGCCCTGTTCGAGGCGCTGCATGATCCCGCCGCGCGCGATGGCGCGGACGCGCGCGTGACCGAGGCGCAGGCGGCGATCGACGCCGGGCTGGAAGCCGTGACCGCGATCGACGAGGATCGGGTGCTGCGCCTGTTGCGCGCGGTCATCACCGCGACGCTGCGCACCAATTTCTTCAGCAAGGCCGCAGTCGAGGCGCTGGCGTTCAAGCTGGACAGCGCGCAGGTTCCCGGCCTGCCCGCGCCGCTGCCATGGCGCGAAATCTGGGTCTATTCCCCCAGGGTAGAGGGCATCCATCTGCGTGCCGGGCCGGTCGCGCGCGGCGGGTTGCGCTGGTCCGACCGGCGCGACGATTTCCGCACCGAGATATTGGGCCTGATGAAGGCGCAGCGGGTGAAGAACGCCGTGATCGTGCCGACCGGGGCCAAGGGCGGCTTCTATCCCAAGCAATTGCCCAATCCGCAGGCCGATCGTGATGCCTGGCTGGCCGAGGGTACGGAAAGCTACCGCATCTTCATCCGCGCGCTGCTGTCGGTCACCGACAATATCGTCAACGATCATGTGAAGCACCCCGCCCAGGTCGTCGTGCGCGATGGCGACGACCCCTATTTCGTGGTCGCCGCCGACAAGGGGACGGCGACCTTCAGCGACGTGGCCAATGGCATTGCGCTCGACCGCAAATTCTGGCTCGGCGATGCCTTTGCCAGCGGCGGGTCTAACGGTTACGACCATAAGGCGATGGGTATCACCGCGCGCGGAGCATGGATCTCCGTCCAGCGCCACTTTGCCGAAATGGGCGTCGACGTGCAGAGCGAACCGATCAGCGTCGTGGGCTGCGGCGACATGTCGGGCGATGTGTTCGGCAACGGCATGTTGCTCAGCAAGGCGATCAAGCTGGTCGCCGCCTTCGATCATCGTCACATCTTCTTCGATCCTGCGCCCGATCCCGCCAGAAGCTGGGAGGAGCGCAACCGCATGTTCCAGCTGCCCCGCTCAAGCTGGGACGATTATGACAAGGCGCTGATCTCGAAGGGCGGCGGCGTATTTTCCCGCGCGCTCAAGAGCATAACGCTGACTCCGGAAATCCAGGCGATACTGGGCGTCACCGATGCCGAGATGGAGCCGACCGCGCTGATTTCCGCGATCCTCAAGGCCCCGGCCGACCTGCTCTGGTTCGGCGGCATTGGCACCTATGTAAAGGCGGCCGCGCAAAGCCACAGCGATGTCGGCGATCCCGCCAATGACCGGTTGCGCGTGAATGCAGAGCAACTGCGCGTCAAGGTGATCGGTGAAGGTGCCAATCTGGGCACGACGCAGGCTGGGCGCATCGCCTTTTCGCTGCATGGCGGACGGATCAACACCGATTTCATCGACAATAGCGCGGGCGTCGATTGTTCGGATAATGAGGTTAACATCAAGATCGCGCTCAACAAGGAGATGGCCGAGGGTCGCCTGCCGTTCGAGGAGCGCAATGCGCTGCTGGAAAGCATGACCGATGCCGTCGGCGCGATCGTGCTGGAGGATAATCGCCTTCAGGCGCTGGGACTGTCGATCGCCGAAAATGGCGGCGCGGCGGATCTGGCAAGCTATGTCCGCCTGATCGAGACATTCGAGGAAAGTGGGCGCCTTGACCGGCAGGTTGAAGGACTGGCCGCCAATGACCAGTTGCTGCGGCGTGGGCAGGACGGCCAGGGGCTGACCCGACCCGAACTGGCTGTGCTGCTTTCGACCGCCAAGCTGTCCTTGCAGGATGCGATCGAACAAAGCGACATCGCCAGCGACGACAGCATGACTGGCGAATTGATGGCCGCCTTCCCGCCTGCGATGCAGGAAAAGGAGGCCGATGCGATTGCCGCCCATGCGCTGCGCAGGGAAATCATCGCCACCAAGGTCGCCAATCGCATCGTGAACCGGCTGGGCCTGATCCATCCGTTTGAAATGGTGGAGGAGGAAGGCTGTTCGCTGGGCGACATGGCCAGCGCCTTCCTGATTGCCGAGCGCCTCTATGACATCGACGCGCTATGGGCGGATATTGACGCCGCCGAGATGGCGGAAAGCGCGCGCCTTGCCCTGTTCGGCGACATTGCCAGCGGGATGCGGGCGCAGATTGCCGACATCTTGCGCAGCCAACCGGCCGGAACATTGCCCAGCGCCGGACTGGCTGCCCTCAAACAAGGAGTCGGCACATTGGCGGCGCAGGTCGACGATCTGCTGACGAGCGAAGCACAGCGCCGCACCAATGCGGTGACAGACAGGCTGCTGGCGCTCGGCGCGCCAGAGGCTCTGGCGCGGCGTGCGGCGGGTCTGTTCAAGCTGGACGGCGCAGTCGGAATCGCGGCCCTGGCCGGAAAGATGGGCGTGGGTGAAGTCGCGCTGACCCGCGCCTTCACCCATCTGGGCGAAGCAGTCGGAATCGACTGGGTCCAGTCAGCCGCCGCGCGCATGGAGCCGAGCGACCCGTGGGAGCGGCTGCTGATTTCGGGCGTCGCCCGCGACATGCAGCAGGTCCGGCTCGATTTCCTGGCCCATGGCAAAGGCAAGGACATATCGGACCATGTCGAGCAATGGCTGATCCAGCGCGGCCCCCGCATCCGCCAGTTCCGCACCCTGGTACAACGCGCCAAGGCCGCGGCGACGCCCAATGTGGCGATGCTGGCCGAAATTGCCGGTCAAGCGCGCGGACTGTTGGGCCGGTAACCAGCGCCGCTGAGGGACGAAGGAGGCGGCCACCGCCGTCTCCGCTTCCCGCATGATTCGATGATGTTCAGAAAAACTGGCTGGGGCGGAGGCCTGCCCACATTCCCTACGGGTATCCGTAGAATGAGCATTTCCGCTGTTTTCAGCCAAAAACCTGATCTGCTGTAGCTCGGTCAACTCGCTTGCGCTTCGTATGCCCGAGGGGTTGCTGTTATGCTCTGCCAATCGACCAGCCGAAGCTCGCAGGATGCCTGCAAGTTCGCCATGGAGATCGATCATTAGAGCGCTTCGGTCCTCGTTTGGCGTGAGGACGATCCGCTCGATCAGCTTGCGAATAAGCTGAGCCGATTCATCGCGATGCTCAGGATGATTGAGACTCGCGATCAGGCGCTGCACTTCCTGATGGTAGCGCATCGCCATGTTGGGGTGGACGTAAACGGGAGCTTCCTGCTTGTCGGCCAGCGTGGCTTGCAGGACTTCCTTCCGCGCCTGGAGAGCGTTAGCCTCGTCGCGGATCATGACTGGATCGACGCCGTTCTTGATGGCTTCGATGACCTTCTTGATTGAGCGTTCGACCTTTTCCAATTCGGCGCGGTTAGCATTGAGCGACGCGTTATGCTCCATGCGTATGCGGTTCAGGTGCGCGGTATATTCCTTGCAGAAGACCTCGCAGAGCTCAGGGTCCATAAGCTGCTTCCGCAGAGCCCCAAGCACATACTCTTCGAGCTTGTTCTCGCTGATCGTCAGGCGATTGGTGCAAATTGCTTCGCCCCGATTGCGCGCTGACGTGCAACCATACTGCGTTTTGGACACTTTGCAGTAACCACCGCCGCACTGACCGCATTTCAGGAGATACGAGAAGAGCTTGGGGGGACGACGCGTGTCGTCGAGCTTTTCTTTGTCATCAAGCGACTTCTGGAACCCCTTTACCGCGTTCCAAAGTTTATCGTCGATGATGCGTAGATGGGGCACATCGGTAATGACCCAGGTTGATGGATCGATCAGTCGACCATTTGTCCTTCCAGTGTCGGGGTCTCTGGAGAACGTCTGCTTCCCCCAAATCTGCCTTCCGATATACAGCTCATTGTTGAGGATGCCTGTACCACGACGGCGATTGCCATGGATTGTGTTCGGGCTCCACGTATTGCCGTTTTGGCCTTGCACGCCTTCGGCATTCAGCTCGTGAGCAATCTTACGAGGTGATTTCCCGCGTGCGTAATCTTCAAAAATGCGGCGCACGATTGTGGCCTGCTCCTCGTTGATCACACGTTCGCCGCTTATCCGGTCACCGTGCTTATTGTAACGAGGTATAATGTCGTAGCCGTAGCTCTTGCCGCCAGAGCTCTCGCCATTAATGGCGCGCTCTTTGATGCCACGATAGACCCGCTTTCCAAGGTCTTTGGAATAGAGCGCGGCCATCGTTCCCTTGAACCCGATCTGGAGGTCATCGATCACGCCTTCCATGAGCGTGACGATCTCCAGACCGCGATGATTGAAACGCTTATGGATGCCAGCTAGCCCTTCCATGTCACGCCCGAGGCGATCCACGGACTCGCTTAGTAGGATGTCGAACTTCCCATCATAGGCGGCTGCCAGCATGGCGTTATAGCCGGGACGAAACGTGTTCTTGCCCGTCAGTTTGCGATCTTCGAACGCAGCAACAATCGTCCAACCCTCTCGCGCGGCCCTATCGTGAAGCATGCGCATCTGCTGCTCGATGCTGCTGTCGTTTTGCTTCTCGTCGGAATAGCGGGCGTATAGGGCAACTCTTTTCATGGCGCTCGACCTTTCTCAGTCATGCCACTATACCGATGTTCGACGGATGTGAGAAATGCATTGTAGTCGATTTCCGCAGAAATTCGCGCGAGGTGACGTACAAGTTCGATGATTTCAGCGTTAGGGTGGGCTGATGACTCCGAGAAGGAGATAGAAATATTCCGATCATGGAAAGTGCCATCGCCGTTCATTTCAAAACAACCTATTCATAATTGAATAATAGCACAGAATTCCTATGATATTATTCATAATATGTGCTGCGAAGCAGCAACGTGCTGGCTTCCTGCCTCAGCCAATTTTAGAGATGAAAACCGCTCACGGTTGACTATGATTGCTCATATCCTGAGCAACGGAGACTCCATGAAGGATCGATATTCCGGCGATCACTTTCAGCGCGTTTCGCTTGTTCAAGCACTGAAAGAGCTTCACAAGCGGAACATCAGCGATCAGCATCTGTCCGACAGGATCAACGAGGCAATTCGCAATCCAGCCAACCGTGATCAATTGGGCAATCCTCGAATATCTCGGGCGACCATCCAAAGATATAGAACGACCTCAAATGAGCTCATGGGCGCTCGCGAAGATCACGTAAGGACCATTTATAATTATCTGGCAGGATCGCGGGAATTTAAATCGACACTCCATATTGGGTATCGATCCATATACATGGACCATGTCACTGGCCCATTGATGTACTCGTTATTGCACTGGCTCAGTAATCCAAATAATTCCATCGGCATGATGGAATTGAATGCATTCACTGGGAGTTACGAGTTATATCAGCCAGCTTGGTCTGCCACCGAGAGCGACAGCTACGAGAGAATGCCAGCTCAGATCGAGCTCTGGGGGACCACGTGCCATATGGCCACTTCCCCTTCAGACCTTGACCACCGGAACATCCGTACCGGCAACGCTGTTCACTATGCCTTCCTCATCCCCTGCGGAACCAACGTGCTTATGCTGAGCCAGCAAAGCGACCCCCATGTATTTCGTCTGTACGTCATCCACGATATGATGCCGTATCCGGAAGCCGATCAACCGATCAGGCATTTCTCCGGAAATGTCATGACGGTCACCGGCAAAGGGCCGCATGTCAGCCGCCCGTTTTTTGCCGAGCGCATCACGGAAACATCAGAAGAAGCCCGGGTTATACCGCGAAGAGAGTTGCCCGTGAGGGTTCGGCGGAAGCTGGCCGCCGCCGAGCGAACATCCGTCTGAAGCCTCTCAATCCAAAACACCACATCGCGTTGCGATGTCTGCAAGATGGACACCTCGAAAAACTCTGGCGTTTGATCGGCGGATTTGATTCACTTCGTCGGCGATGCGTAGGAGGCGATGATGGCAAGTCA